>Ga0308166_1001033_pt1 | contig 31867 bp, 26 predicted proteins | sample PhyCR2_2_FD_202137 | JGI IMG/M metagenome (GOLD analysis project Ga0308166, IMG submission 202137) | Phyllosphere microbial communities from UC Gill Tract Community Farm, Albany, California, United States - DLSLCC.R2 | ecosystem: Host-associated > Plants > Phyllosphere > Unclassified | place... | reverse complement strand
CCATTCTTCCCTGGGCTGGATGACACCTTCTGAATTTGCCGAGAAATCTGCCGGTTGCCAGAATATGCAGCCAGAATGAAGCCGGTTATTCCTGATTATGAATGGATCACAAACGGGGAGCGGGTCACCAACCGACATTACTAACTGAAGGTTGTATCTAATCCTGGGGGCAGGTCAGAGAGATTTTCAAATAAAGCCAAGAACAATTGGAGTGGCCGCCAGTTGTTCCGCAGATTCTTGCAACATAGGCTTGTTAATGTGGCTGTTGAAGCCATCAGTGTCAACCTCACATTCGAGTTACTTCGATCCATGTTTTTAGGACAGGATGATATAAGTGAACTTGCTAGTGAGGAACAAGTGTGGTGGGAAGAGTTGGCGTGCAGCCAAGAAAGAGGCCATTTTTTTGCATCATTTCCTGGTTTTCTAGCCGTTGGAACAAAGTGAGGTTCTGCTGTTTTAACCAACTAGCCCAGTCAGTTACTTATGTAACTGACTGGGCTGAAACTGGAAACGACAGGTAGATATTATTTTGCTGAAGCTAACACTTCGCTGACGATCTCGACTGCTTCATGCTCGATCTTTTCGCGGTGCTCGGCACCCAGGAAGCTTTCGCAGTAGATCTTGTAGGCCTCTTCGGTACCCGAAGGACGAGCGGCAAACCAGCCGTTGTCGGTCATCACTTTCAGGCCGCCGATAGATGCGCCGTTACCCGGAGCTGCAGTCAGACGCGCGGTGATAGGATCGCCCGCCAGAGTGCTGGCCTTGACCATTTCCGGAGACAGCTTGGACAACGCCGCTTTCTGTGCGGAGGTTGCCGGAGCCTGGATACGGTTGTAGCTTGGCGCACCGAAGCGTTTGGCCAGATCGTTATAGTGATGCTGCGGGTTTTCACCGGTGACCGCGGTGATCTCGGCCGCCAGCAGGCACATGATGATGCCGTCTTTATCGGTAGACCAAGGCGTACCGTCAAAGCGCAGGAACGAAGCCCCGGCGCTCTCTTCGCCGCCGAAGCCGAAGCTACCGTCGAACAGGCCATCAACAAACCATTTGAAACCGACCGGCACTTCCACCAGCTTGCGGCCCAAATCGGCCACTACGCGGTCAATCATCGCGCTGGAAACCAGCGTCTTACCGACGGCAACGTTGGCACCCCATTGCGGGCGATGCTGGAACAGGTAATTGATGGCAACGGCCAGGTAGTGGTTCGGGTTCATCAGGCCCGCAGGCGTGACGATACCGTGGCGGTCATAGTCCGGATCGTTGGCAAACGCCAGATCGAACTTGTCGCGCAGGGCCAGCAGGCCAGCCATTGCCGATTCGGACGAACAGTCCATGCGGATGATGCCGTCATGGTCGAGGTGCATAAAGCGGAAGGTCTGATCGATGGAGTCATTCACCAACGTCAGATCCAGCTTAAAGTGCTCGGCAATGCGCTGCCAGTAGGCAATACCGGAACCGCCAAGCGGGTCGACGCCCAGCTTCAGGCCCGCACGCTGAATGGCTGGCATATCGACAATGTCCACCAGCCCTGCCACGTAAGGCTGCACCAGATCCTGCGCATGCAGATGGCCGCCAGTCCAGGCTTTATCCAGCGATTGACGCTGCACGCCCTGCAGCTTGAGGCTCAGCAGTTCGTTGGCACGCTTTTCAATCACGGAGGTCAGGTTGGTATCGGCTGGGCCACCGTTTGGCGGGTTATATTTGATGCCGCCGTCTTCAGGTGGGTTATGCGAAGGCGTAATCACGATGCCGTCTGCCTGCGCGCCCCCTTTACGGTTGAAGCACAAGATAGCATGTGACACGGCAGGGGTTGGCGTAAAGCCGTTGTTTTCCTGCACCACCACGTCAACGCCGTTGGCGGTCAGCACTTCCAGCACGGAAATAAAGGCGGGTTCGGACAGCGCATGGGTGTCTTTGCCCACGTAGCAAGGGCCAGTGGTGCCCTGTTGACGACGCACTTCGGCAATGGCCTGAGCGATCGCCAGGATATGCGCTTCGTTAAAACTCTGACGAAGCGCGCTGCCGCGGTGCCCTGAGGTACCAAATTTCACCGCGTGTGCAGCATTACCAGCCTCGGGTTGCAGTACATAATACTGCGACGTCAGCTGGGCTACGTTGATCAAATCACTTTGCTGAGCGGGTTGCCCGGCACGTGGGTCATTAGCCATCGACTACTCCCTAAAATGCCAGTACTGTGGCCGGGCAATGAGTCGCTTACGGCCACCGTAACGGGCTGTTCGCTAAATTAGACGGTGCCGCAAACTTTCTCGATCAGTTCCGCAGGGAACTGCATGGCCTGCATGATGTGTTCGATCATGCTGCGTTTGCGGCCGGTGTTGGTATTGGTGATCACCCAGTAAGGCGTACCTGGCACATGCTTGGGCTTGGTATGCGTTCCGTTGGCCAGCAGCGTTTGCTGATCGCCAGCAAAATAGGTACGGGTACGGCCATGCAACGAATCCGTTGCCGCGGCAAAGCCCGCCGCATCGAGGGTGTACAAGGTGGAAAGTACCAGCATAAAACGATTTACAGCTTTGCTCTGTTCGGCATATTCGTCCGACAGCAGCAGCTCGCGCACCGCACGCACGCGATCGCGCGGACGCTGTGCTGCAACAGCAGCCGCTGACGGCTCTGCCTGGCCACTGGCAACCACAGGGGCCGTGCGCACAGGCTGGCCTGCGGTAAACTTCAACATACGCCGTAAAATATCAGACGCACTTTCACCGATATGTTGCGTGTGGCTGGCAATATAGCGGTAAAGTTCTTCGTCGACTTCAATAGTTTTCATCTTTATCCAGTACGTTTTTTCTACTTATGAACCTGAAGCCAATTGGTGCATTCAAGCCATGGGATTATAAGGTTAAAAGCGCGGGCGCGAACACTACAATGTTCTCCCAAACGGCAAAAGCAGACTTTAGCCAATCGCCTTGGCCGCCAACCCCTCACCATACCATGAAATATCGGCAAAATTCTGCGAACCAACCAATAATCTCTCTGGTCATGTTAACCTAACTCATTATCTCAAGATCATGAACTTCACCATGAAATTACATTATCAATTACTGGCCGCAGAGGCTGCCACGCCAGCGAACCTACCGATCGTGCTGATCCACGGCCTGTTTGGCAATCTGGATAACCTGGGCGTACTGGCGCGCGACCTGAACCAACAGCATACGGTGATCAAGGTCGATCTGCGCAATCACGGGCTGTCACCACGCGCAGCAGAGATGACCTACCCGGCGATGGCGCAGGATCTGTTGACGCTGTTAGACGACTTGCAAATCGAGCGAGCCATCGTGATCGGCCACTCAATGGGCGGCAAAGCAGCGATGGCATTGACCGCGCTAGCCCCGGAGCGGATTGAACGGCTGGTGGCGATCGATATCGCCCCGGTGGATTACGACACTCGCCGCCATGACCAGATCTTTACCGCACTGCAAGCCGTCACCGATGCGGGTATCACCCAGCGTCAGCATGCTGCGCAGCTCATGCGAGCCACGCTGCATGAAGAAGGCGTGATCCAGTTTCTGTTGAAATCTTTCCATGCTGGCAGTTGGCGGTTCAACCTACCAGTGCTGATCGAGCAATATGAGAACATTATCGGCTGGCAAGAGGTTCCACCCTGGCCGCACCCGACGCTGTTTATCCGTGGTGGCCTCTCGCCTTACGTGCAGGATAGCTACCGCGATGACATCGCCCGCCAGTTCCCGCAGGCACGCGCCTATGTGGTTGCAGGTTCCGGCCACTGGGTCCATGCGGAGAAGCCGGACGCTGTATTACGGGCAATCCACCGCTTTATTGACCAGCCCTGAGCCCAAGTGGCGAAAAAACGCGCTAGAGAGAATAGCTTAGCGCGTTTGTAGCTAAGTTAGGCATTGTCGTCGCTCCATCTGCTGGGGTAATATGGCGCGCTATAATTTTGCCACCCTGTCCAGGTGTGAAGCTGCGCTTGGCTGGGGGTGAATTTGGGTTAGGGTTTATTGGCCCGAATTGTGTAAATCGAACCGTCTGGAAGCGTAAACCGCTTTTTGATGCAAACTCCCTTGCAGTAGCGCAACAATGGCAAAAGAACAAACGGATCGCACGACGCTGGATCTGTTCGCAGATGAACGCCGTCCAGGGCGCCCGAAAACCAACCCGCTTTCCCGTGATGAACAGCTTAGAATTAATAAGCGTAATCAGCTACGACGGGACAAAGTGCGTGGATTACGGCGTGTGGAGCTGAAAATCAACGCAGACGCGGTAGATGCTCTCAACAAACTGGCCGACCAGCGCAATATCAGCCGCAGCGAATTGATCGAACAAATGCTGTTGGCCCAACTGGCAGAAGAACAGCCAGAACACTGATCTCTGCCGCCGCACGCGCGGCACGGCGTTAAGGATGACGCCAGATCGGTTCCACCTCCGCAGAGGCATCGCATAAACGCGATAAAACCTCAGGGCAAATTTCTGGCATGATACGCATTTACGGCTGAGCAAGCCTGCCCTTGGCAGCGCCTCAGGCCGCGTTTACGCAACACATTCATTTGAATTAAAAGGTTATCTTTACTATGGCTCATGTAGGCATTTTCTTTGGCAGCGACACTGGCAATACCGAAAACATTGCCAAGATGATCCAAAAGACGCTTCAGCAAAAATTCGGCAACGACGTGGCAGAAATCCACGACATCGCCAAAAGCAGCAAAGAAGATCTGGCAGCGTTTGATATCCTGCTGCTCGGTATCCCAACCTGGTACTATGGCGAAGCCCAGTGCGACTGGGATGATTTCTTCCCGACGCTGGAAGACATCGACTTTAACGGCAAGCTGGTGGCGCTGTTTGGCTGTGGCGATCAGGAAGACTACGCGGAATATTTCTGCGATGCGATGGGCACCATCCGCGACATCATTGAACCACGCGGTGCGGCCATCGTCGGCCACTGGCCAACCAAAGGCTACCATTTTGAAGCCTCCAAGGGTCTGGCTGATGATGATCACTTTGTCGGGCTGGCCATTGACGAAGATCGTCAACCTGAGCTGACCAACGAACGTGTAGACGCCTGGGTCAAGCAAATCAGTGAAGAGCTGAGCCTGGCCGAGATCGTCGGCTAAGCCTCTGCCCCGGCGGATACGTAGCACATAGTAAGGGCGCCGTAGAGCGCGCCCTTCTGTTATCGGCATCACGGATTAGAGCAATAGAAGCTACAAGTTTGTAACTTCCTACCTCGCCACGGTAGACTGAGATATCGGTTTATCCCATCCATCAAAGCTTTGCATGATTACCCTGTAAACGTGCAAAGATATGTTTGTTAACAACCGGCGGTTTCTATTTGCAGCAACCGGTTCTATAATGAGACGCAATTAACGCTTTGTGCCAACCGATGCCATAGGCGAGAACGCCTCAACTTGATTAGCATAGTAACAGGACTGAATCCGCATGACTGATAACAACTCCGCATTGAAGAAGGCTGGCTTAAAAGTCACTCTTCCGCGACTCAAAATCCTGGAAGTCTTGCAGGATCCGGCATGCCATCACGTCAGTGCGGAAGATCTGTACAAAAAACTGATAGATATGGGTGAAGAAATTGGCCTGGCCACGGTATACCGTGTGCTGAACCAGTTTGACGACGCAGGTATTGTGACCCGCCACAATTTTGAAGGTGGCAAGTCGGTTTTCGAACTGACTCAGCAGCACCACCACGATCACCTGATTTGCCTGGACTGCGGCAAAGTGATCGAGTTCAGCGACGAATCCATCGAAGTGCGTCAGCGCGATATCGCCAAGCAACACGGTATCAAGCTCACCAACCACAGCCTGTACCTGTACGGCCACTGTGAAACCGGTGATTGCCGCGAGAACGAAACGCTGCACAACAAGAACTGATCCTGGCCCGCCAGAACGCGAAAACCGCCTACACGGCGGTTTTTTTATGCCTAAATGACAGATAAAAAAATCCCCGGACAGGCCCGGGGAAAAATATCCACTCAATTATCACAATTGCAGTTTTCTCTCACCTCGCACTATCTCAGCCCACCTACCGACACGTAGGCGGGCGGAGTTCTCACTTACGCTTTTACTGGCTCGGCACGGCTGAAGCGTTTGCCATCCGGGCTAATCGCGCGGATTTGCACATCACCCGTTACCGCAGGGCGAGCTTTGTCGTCATAACGCTGCCACTGTTTGCCGCCGTCGGTGGAGTATTCAATTCCCAGGCCCGGCAGAGCGATATTCGCCTCCAACTTGCCACCGATGATGCGTGCACCTGGGACCGGCAGGCGATAGCTCACGCCCGCTTTATCCATCTTGGCCAGCTCACGTTGGCCAATCAGGTTGGCAAAGCGCAGCCAGTCCTGATCCAGGGTTTTGGTATCGACCTGATGGGTTTCGCCACCTTTGTACTCACGGCCAGCTTTGTAATCCTGTTCCCAGCTTGCACGGTGCCATGCACGTTCTGCAAGCGACACGGCACGTGGGTAAATCATGTATTCCATCTGCTGGTCGGTACGTACCACTTCGCTCCACAGCTGGGCGGAAAGACCGTATGCGCCCGGCCATGGTTTATCGCTCTTGGCGGTGAAGTGGTTACCGTCACGGTCCACCGAAGTTTCGGCGTTCTGCGGCAGGTTATTCGGTGCAAAGCTGAAGATCTTCTGCTCGTCGCTGAAACGGGTGCCCCAATAGTAACCATGCTCGTCCGGGCTGACTTCATACGGGAAGTCCATGTAGACGTAGTCCGGGTTAGAGATCACCACGTCATAACCCTTGTTCGCCCAGTCGTTAGCCGAGTCGAAACCACCCCAGTACAGGGTATCCCAGAAGTTCACCGCCACATGCTTGGTCGCGAAGGCCTTCGAGTCTTTGGCATCTTTCAGGCCGTCCTGCCACGCCTGCATTCTGTCAATGCCGTGTGCTTTCACCAACTGGCTGACTTCCAGACCGAAGTAGCTTGGCAAGTGTTCCATATCTTCCACTTTGCCGTCTTTGATGATGGCCTGGCAAACCTGTGACTTGGCCCACGGCTTGTCTTCTTTGCTCAGGTCGAGGATACCCTTGCCCGCTTCCGGGTTTTTCACGTCGGTATAGCCAGCGCCCAGACGGATGTTCTTCGCTTCGTCCCCACCAAAGTGCCAGGTTTTCAGCGGTTGGCCGGCCTCTTTGTGCATCTGGGCCACTTCGCCAATCACTTTGTCCACGAAGTTTTTGGACGAATCCAGGCATGGGTTCAGGTAGCTCTGGCGGTTGAAGTACTGCACCGAGGTGGTATTGGAGGTATCGGTCGGATCCACCAGGCGGAACTCGTTGGCTTCTTTCTCTTTCCCTTCGGCAAGCAGTTTCTTGTAGCGAGCTTCCATGGAAATTATCGCCGCACGGGCGTGCGCCGGCATGTCGATCTCAGGGATCACTTCAATCTGGCGTGCCTGAGCATATTTAACGATGTCGATATAATCCTGACGGGAGAAGAAGCCGCCATGCGGTGCCGGGCCAGAGCCGTATTGTGGCATCAGGCAGGTGGTTTCGCTCAGGTCATGACAACGCTGGCCTCCCACTTCGGTCAACTCAGGCAGGCCAGGGATCTCAATGCGCCAACCTTCGTCATCCGTCAGGTGGAAGTGGAATTTGTTCAGCTTGTAGGCTGCCATTTGATCCAGCAGGCGTAATACGGCGTCTTTTTGGTGGAAGTTACGCGCCACGTCCAGGAAGATGCCGCGGTATTGGAAGCGCGGTGCATCTTTGGCATCCAGCGTCGCGATCTTCTTGCTGCCATCCGAAGGGATTAACGACAGGATGGATTGCAGACCATAGAACACCCCAGTCTGATCGAAACCGACGATCTCGGCACCTTTCTCGCCGATCTTCAGCTGGTAGGCACCAGGCACGGCCTGATCGCCTTTGAATGCCGCTGGCTTGATATCCGTCTTGATTGGATAACCGTTCGCCTGGCTCTCAATGCCCAGCAGTGCAAAACGCTCGGCTGCGGCATCTGCCGCTGGCTTGGTCAAGGCGCTCAGTTCCAGCGCCACGCCTTTGCTCAGGTCAATATCCCTAGCATGGACTTTAACTTCCATCGGGGTTGGGATGATTTGCCCACGCAGCGATGCCATCGGCAACACTTTCAGATCCTGGTTCTTGGTGAAGCGGCTTTCCGGCACCATCAGAATGTTGTTGTCATCCTTGGTACGCTTCCACTGGTCGCCGGTGAACGGGGCAACAAACTGGTGAACATCTTCCGTATCGGTATTCGACAGGATCTTCGGCTGAGCATCGCCGGAAGTGGCATACCAGCGCGGCAGGAAGTCGGTGCGGAACAGCTGCCAGTATTCAGCGATAATCGGGATTTCCACCGCCTGATTGGCCGGGAAGCTGGTGAATTTGTCCGTCGGTTCCAGCTTATACAGATCGCCGGTGATGTGGGTGATTTTGAACTGGTCGTTATCGACCTTCAGCGTCTGGCGCGGGCTGTGGAAATAGATCGCCCAGTCTTTATCTTTGATTTCCTGATTGCCGTTGGTCAAGGTGATCAGCACCTTGTGGCAGGACGCCCAGTCGGCACCCAGCTTGGCACAGTCTACGCCGTTCTCGGCGGCACGGTTGTCCAACATCTTCAGATTGACCTGCAACTGGCTGAGTTGATCAACCACCTGCTGGTTGGCCATGGCAGAACCCACGCTACCCAATAACCCAACGGTAGCCGTCAGGGCGGCGAGAGCACTCATCTTAAACTTGTTCATCTGCAACCTCTTGCGTAATCAGTTGTTGTTAGCGCGAATTTCTTTCCACAGCTTGCCGCATTTGGCGTCATACGCCTGGCCATTGCCGGTATGGGCGGCCTGGATGCAGCTTTGGTAATCCAGCACCCGCACGGTTTCCTGCTCAGCGAACTGTTGGTGCTGTTTCTCTTGCTTCAACACGTTCAGCACCGCCTGGCAGGCCTGCAATTTCTCTGGTGAACCTTCCGCGGTATTGATACAGGCGCTGTAAGCCTGGCGCAGCTTGACATCTTCCGGTGGCGCGGCCGACTGCGAGCAGGCGCTAAGCCCGGCAACCGCGACCATAATCAGCATCAGTTTTTTCATGGTTAAAGTCCTGTGGCATTTCCCCGGCAGCCTGGCCACCGGGGAGGCGCATTAGAAGATGGTGAACGGTGCGATAACGATGAATTTGACGTCTTTCTCGTCCTGGAAGATGTTGCCGTAACCTCCGCCCCAGCTTGGGATATCGGAATGGTTGTCATACTGCGTGAAGTGCAGTTTGAACAGGGTGCCTTTGGCGCGCCCGTCCTGCATGGTGTACATCGCATCCAGGCTGTAAGCGCTCTCTCTCAGACGCTGGCTCTGATCGTATATCGGGTTGGTGCTTGGCTTGGCGTCCCAGGCGTAAACGTAGGAAGCGCCGACGGCCATGCCAGGCAGGTTCCAGTTGCTGAGGTCATACATCACGCCACCGAACACGGCTTTTTCGCCGTTGGCGTTAAAGTCGGAGCGGTTATCCCACCAGATATCGAGGCGGCCGTTTGAGGAGGCGTAGGTCGGGGTCATACGCTGCAGGAAGAAGCCTTGGTTACCTTCCGCCTTGACCATGGTGCCTTCCAGACGCCAGTTGAACTGGCCGGTGGTATAACCGAAGGTCAGCGCCTGCAACCATGCCAGACCATCATAGATGCTGTTCGGATCGCGATTATCACCGATGCGGTCTTCTGCGCCGTAGAACTGGTAGCTGGTGGTCATTGGGTTGCCAGCCAGGTCAAACTTGTAAGACGCCTTGGTGAAATACTGATTCACGTAGCCTTGCGCCTGGCCAAACGCGGCTTCCAGCACCAGGTCGTTTTTGAAATCGTATTTGGCACCCAGCGAGTGCAGGTAGGACACGTTGGTCTTGCGATCGTTCTGACGGAAATCGTCCATCTCGATGTGCCAAGGCGCCTTGTACTTGTTGGTCCACATGTAGGAGAAACTCAACGCACCTGAATCGCCATAGTCAAAATTGGCACCGGCTTCAGCCCCCTGGTAGGTACCCGGCATAAAGCTCCAGTGCGGGGCCAGCAACGTTTGCCCGGTTGGCTGGATATAACCGGCACGCGCCCAGACCGGGCCATACTTGAACTTACCGGCCGCTTTATACAGGCTGATACCGCTTTTATCGCCGGAGTAATCTTCGTCATAGGTACGGTTACGGCTGGAGAACGCGATTTCGTTCGGGTGGCCACTCTCGCTGGATTCGGCCATTTCGATGGCGGTGAACGCCGCCACATCGAGACCAAACATGTCCGCCGCATAGCCGGAGGTGAAATCCAGGTTGGCGTTCCAGGTAGAGTGAGAGAGGTTGGTTTTAAAATCACCGGTTTCAACGTCTTTACGATCGCGTTGACGTTGCCAGTAATAGACCCCACCGGTCAGCGTAGAATCGTCGATAAACCCTTCCGCTTGCGCTTCTGGGGCCAGAACGAATCCGCTTCCTAATAGTGCACCCGCGACTGCGAGCGCCAGCGTTTTACGCTGAGCACCGTGCGTACCCATAAGAAAATTCCTCTTTGACTTTGACTTTAAAGTGCGCCCGCCTGCGTTCACCACTGCCCTGCACGGTCGCTAATATAAAAACCCTAATCGGGTAAAATTGTGCCGGGTGATAAAATTCACCTCGGCCTTGATACTGTAGCTAGACTATTTTTCGCGACGCGAATTATCAAATGAAAAGTGAGAGAGATTTGTCAAAGTATGACAAGGTGCACACATTGATGATAATTCGTTACAATAATGAGTAAGGTCACTATTTATAAATAATTCACAATAAAATCAGATAATAAAATCTTAAAAAAGCTAATTCCCTGTGGATTGAAAGGTTTCAGCAAGCGAAAAACGCCGATTGGCGCTAAAAATGAGAGCGCTCTATAAATGATATTAATTCGCATCGCGAATATATAAGTCGAGATGATGAAAAATGACACGCAGTGATAACCAAGTTAATTCTTAGAAAAAAACAAGCGTGATCACCGCTAACAACAGCGCAAGGGAGGGTTGGTTTTAGGGATAAAGAAAGCCGAAAAGGGTGCAGCTTGTGTGCACGGGACTAGGTGCGGAAATTTGTAGGGGACGAACATGTTCGTCCCAAGTGGGTCAGGCAGTTAACCCTCCGTCGAGGATCAGGCTCTGTCCTGTCATATAACGACTGTCATCGCCGATCAGAAATACCGCCGCCCTGGCGACCTCGCTGGCCTTGCCCAAACGCCGCAGCGGGATTTGTTTGCGCAGCGCCTTCAGCGCCTCCGGTGGGATCGCGTCTGTCATCTCGCTGTGAATGATCCCCGGCAGCAGGCAATTCACCCGGATGTTAAAGCGCGCCACCTCCAACGCCAGCGACTTGGCCAGGCCTATCATCGCCGATTTACTGGCAGCGTATGCCGTCTGCCCCACATTGCCCTTGATGCCCGTTACCGAAGACATCAGTACGATGGCTCCCTCGCCCTGCCCCATCATGGCTGGCAGCAGGTGCCGGTTCCAGTAGAAAACGGCATTGAGGTTAGTGTCGATCACCTGCCGCCAGCGCTCGCTAGTTTGTTGGATATGCAAACTGTCTTGGGTGATCCCTGCATTATGGATCACCGCCACAGGCGCTCCGAGGCGGATCAACAGTTCTGGTGCTACAAGGTTCACCGCCTGCTCATTACTGCCATCGCAAACAACGCTTTCCACCCAGCCAGGCAAGCCGGCACAGGCCTCAATCACCTCGGCTGAGGGCGATCGATCGCTACGGCAGGTCAGCACCACGTTCCACCGTTTGGTCAACTCTTCCACCAGCGCACGACCAATCCCCCGGCTACCGCCGGTCACTAATACCCATTGTCTGGTCATAGGCTTATTTATGCTGTTCGGCCAGAGATTGGCACAGTTCACCCAGTGTCATATTGGGTTTATCGATAAACATTTCGGCACTCAACGTGGCACCAAATTCACGCTTGGCCAGCACCATCAGTTCGACGTAATCCAGGCTATCGAGTTTTAGCTGATGCAAGGGCATCTCTGGCGAGAGGTCGTCCATCTCGAGATCTTTGGCGTCACAGATCATTTCGCTGACGGTGAGGTAAATTTGTTGGTACTTTTCCATGGTATATCCTTATGTTTTTAACTGGCCAACGGCCAGGTTTTCAAGGTGACTGCCGTTGTTATCAGCGGTTGCGATAGCGTGTTAGCCTGGATCTCCGCCCGTAACACCCAGCCGCTGTGTTTATCCCCCATGAGCAACATTGGCGAAATCTGGTAGTACAGCCGCTCGGCAAGGTGAAAATGGGGATCGGGGGTAAAAAGCCGGGCGCTAAAGTGGGTCTCATGGTGTGTCTGCACCACCGGGATCTGCGCGAACACGTCGAGCAGCGTCTCGGCAGCCAGTTCGGGAAACGCTGCGCTCAGCGTCGCCAGCGTTGCCGGGGATTGCACCAACAGCTGAAATAACAGCGCATCAAAGAACCCCCAAGTCTGAGTGATATCTGAGACCTCTCCGGGAAATCGGCGGGCTAGTGCCATCACTTCAGCCATCGTCAGCGAGTGTTCCTTCGCGCCAACACTCAATGGCAAGAATGGTGCCGAAGTCAGCGTGCTGCTAAAACAGCGTTCTTGCGTGGTACTGTCCAGCAGCGTACCGGTCACCGAGCTTCCCTTGCTGGCTATCTGCAACTGATAGGACGTCTGGCACAACACAGGCTGGCGCAAACGTGCGCGGAAGGTATAGCCATCCTGATCCGGCGCTGCAGCCAGCAGGGCTGTGCTCAGGTGGCGTTTCATATCCAGCATCGCACGCATCCCATGTACGCTCAGCTGCGCCACACCGATTTTGCGCGCCTGTTGCAGATCAAAATGGATCGGATTGTAATCGCCAGAAAATGCGGCCCAGGCTTCAGCATCTTGCACGGTATAAGTGAGGTCCATACTCATGCCTGCCCGATTACCAAGGCCGCATTGGCACCGCCAAAACCAAAGCTCAGATTCAGCGTATTTTGTAACGATGCAGAGCGATGCCCCTCACCGATGTAATCCAGATCGCATTGTGGATCGGCATTCGTCAGGTGACAGGTCGCAGGCATCATCTGATGTTGTATGGCTTGCAGGCAAATAATGGATTCAAAACTGCCCGCCGCCGCAATCAGATGCCCGGAATAAGATTTGGTGCTGGAAAGCGGTGTGCTAAAAGCGGCTTCACCGAAGGCCAGTTTGATGGCCTGTGTTTCGTTCAGATCGTTGAGCGGCGTAGAAGTGCCATGCGCATTGATATAGTCGATATCCGCCGCCGCCAATCCCGCCTGATCCAATGCTCGCGCGATAGTCTTGACCCGGGCAAGCTTGTCTTCGGCTGGGGCAGTAAAATCGACGGCATCGGAATAATTACCGTAGCCTTTGATTTCGCCAAGGATAGTTGCCCCGCGAGCCAGCGCGGCTTCCCGTTCTTCCAGGCACAAAACGGCCGCCCCTTCAGACAGCACAAAACCGTTGCGATCCAGGCTGAACGGGCAGCAGGCCTTGCGGATATCTTCCTGCTCGCTCGCCAACGCACGAAGGATGTCGATGTTCCACACTGCGGCATCGGTACGCAGCGACTCCCCGGCCCCGGCAAGCATCATGGAGGCGCGACCACTGCGGATCACCTCAAAAGCATCACCGATGGCGATCGTCCCGGTCGCACAGGCCGCAATCGGGCTGTTTTGATAACCGCGCAGGCCCCAGAACAGGCTGCACGCCGCCGTAGCCGCATTCGGCATCGACAGGAAACAGCCAAACGGTGACCCCAAACCCGTGCGCAGATAGCCTTCATAATTCATATGGGTTTCATCCTGCCCCGCCCAGCCGCTGCCCATAATCGTGCCGCACTCCAGCAGATCGTAATGGGCCGCCGGGCTGTCGCCCTGAAACGCCATGCCCATAGCCTCACGGGCCGCTGCCAACACCAGCCGGGCAAAACGCGGCAGACGGCGACGGATCGCCGCAGGAACCCCTTTCAAGCTAGGCTCCTCGTCGATCAGCCCCAGAAAACGCGACTGGATCCCGACGCTGGATTTATCGTAATAACGGTAACCTAGCTGATAATCCATGATCGCCGCCCAGCTTTGCGCTGCATTCATTCCCAGCGGCGTCACCGCCCCGTAACCGGTGACCACCACTCGGCGCGGCATTAAACCTTTATTCATGATTTCCCCTTTCCCTGTCATTGTCTTTTGTCACACCGCCGCCCAGTGCCAGCCAGAGTTTCATGGTGGCATTGAGGTAACCGTACTGCAGATCCGCCAGATTATTTTCAATGGTCAGCAGGGCATCTTCTGCATCCAGCAGAGTCTGGAAAGAAACGGCTCCCGCCTGGTATTGGCTAGTCGCCAGCGCTAAACGCTGCTGGCCTAGCTGCAGATTCTGCTGCTGGTTTTTTCTTTGCTGCTGATAGCCAAGCCGCTGCGTCATGGCGTTATCCACATCGGATAAGGCGCTGTAGACCGTGCTGCGAAACACAATCGCCGCCTGCCTGACATCCAGATCCGACTTTTCGATGGTCAGTTGTACGGTGTTCCATTCCACAAACGGTAAGGCAGCGTTAGCGCCCAGTGTTCTGGCCGGGTTACTGAACCACTGCTGGAAAACATGACTGGCAGCCCCGAGTGAGGCACTCAGCGAAAGCGTCGGATAAAAGCCAAGGCGGGCCACATCCGAACCTGCCAACGCCGCGCGCAGCTGGCTTTCCGCCGCTTTCACATCCGGGCGGCGGGCGATAACCTCAACCGGCAGCATCTTGGCTATCGGTACATCCTGGTGGGTGTCCAGAGAAGATCGCTCTACCTGACGATCGGTGGGCGAACGGTTGAACAGGATGGCCAACGCGTTGCGGGCCTCCTCGCGCTGTTGTTGCAACAGGCGCAGACGGTTTTCACGCTCGATCACCGATTGCTGCGCCTGCAATACATCAAGTTGCCCAGCCGCGCCTGCTGCGTAACGGGACTGCACCATGTCGAGCGTCTGCTTACTGATTTCCAGCCCGGTTTGCTGTTGCGTGATCTGCTGATTGAAGCTGGCGATCTGCCAGTAATAGCGCGCGGTATCACCGATCAATATCAGCGCGGTGTTTTCCCGATCCTGCTCCGAGGCCTCAACCTGCCACTGTGCCTGTTCTCTGGCCCGCGCCAGCTTGCCCCACAGATCCAATTCATAGCTCAAATCCAGCGAGGTACGGTAAGACTCCGTCGGGGTGGTATTGCTGCGCAGGTTTTTTTCATTGCTTGCGCCACCGCTAACCGCCACGTCCGGTGTCAGGTTGGTATTGGTTAACCCTGCCGCCAATCGCGCCTGCTGTAGCTGCAATCCGGCAATCGCCAAATCGTTGTTACTGGTCAGCACCCGACCAATCAGTGTCGAGAGTTGTGGATCGTCAAAGCTGTCCCACCAGCGTTGGCTGTGCTGTAAATAACCGGCCCCGCTCTCCTGCTGCCGCCATTCGGAGGGCACAGAAAGCATGGGCTGCTGATAGTCGCTTTTGACTAATGAGCCACACCCCGTCAGCAACAAGGGGAATAGCAGTGTCCAGGAAAGTTTGCCCATCATCATTCGCGTGCCAGCGCCTCCGTAGGGTGAAGGCGCGCTGCATTACGCGCTGGGAAAAAGCCAAACCCCAGGCCGATCAGCGCCGAAAATCCGCAGGCCAGCACCATCGGTGGCCAGGTAAAGATCATGGAAAACTCCTGCGTTACCCAGGAGAAAATCACCCCGGCCAGCCCGGCACCAATAATGCCAATCAGCCCACCCAGCGAACAGATCACCATCGCTTCGATCAGGAACTGGCGCATAATATCCGCAGGACGCGCCCCAACCGACAGGCGGATGCCAATCTCATGGGTTCGTTCGGTCACTGATACCAGCATGATATTCATCACGCCAACGCCCCCAACCAGCAGGGAAATTCCGGCGATAGCGGTAATTAGCAGCGTCATGGAGTCCGACGCCTTGCGGATGGCCTGCGTCATCTGGTCATTGGTCTGGGTGAAAAAGTCACGCTGGCCATGCGCCTGCTCCAGTAATGCTTCTACCCGACCTTGCACCTCACGCAATGAAATACCGTCATTGACCCGCAGGGTTATCGATTCGATCGGCATATTGCCGGACATACGTTCCAGCAACGCGGTGTATGGCATCCACGCCCCAAGCATCATGCCGCTGAACTTGCCGCCTTTACGCTCGGCAATACCGATCACCCGGTAAGGCGTCCCCGCCAACTGGATGATCTCCCCCTCGGGCAGTTCATCCGGTTCAAACAGCGTGGCGCGCAGTTCTGGATCGATGATCACCACCGGCTCACGCTCGTCCAGATCACGCCCGGTAAAGCCGTTGCCGGAGAGGAAATGAAGGCCCTGCACGCGAAAATACGCGTTGCTGATGCCGGAAATCGACACCATGGCCTGCTTGCCTCCACGTACCGCTTTTACCGTATTGCTGACCAACGGCGACACGCTATCGACATAAGGTTGCTCCGCCAGCAGTTCGACATCGGACACCGTGAGCGCCCGCGCAAAATCGGGGCGGAGATTATCCCAGCCCAGCCCCGGCCGGATCTCCAGCGTGCTGGTGCCCAGCCGGCTGATTTCATTGAGAATACTTTGCCTAGCCCCTTCCCCGACCGCCATGGATGACACCACCGAAGAGATACCGATGATGATGCCCAGCATCGACAGAAATGCCCTGGCGCGGTGCCCTAACAGAGCCCGCCAGGCCATCTTGACGGCCTCTTTCACGCTTTGCCAAAACCTTGTGCGGCCAGTAGCCACAGCAACCGGCAGCGCTGGCGGGGTCTCCAGCGGCGCAACGGCATAGTTGGCCTGGTCGGAAATAATCTCACCGTCGCTGATTTCAATGATGCGCTGTGCCTGATTGGCAATATCACGATCATGGGTCACGATAATCAGAGTGTGTCCTGCCTGGTGCAGCGCGTGCAGGATCCCCATTAACTCCTGGCCGCTGGCACGATCGAGCGCCCCCGTCGGTTCATCAGCCAGAATGATTTCCGCCCCGTTCATCAATGCCCGGGCGATACTGACCCGCTGTTGCTGCCCACCGGAAAGCTGAGCCGGTTTGTAATGGATACGCTGCTGCAACCCAAGCCGGGTCAGTAAATACTCGGCCCGTTGCTGACGTTCAGCCGTCGGCATCGCCGTATACAGAGCCGGGATGGCGACGTTTTCAGCGGCGCTGAGGTACAGCATCAGATGATAGCGCTGGAAAATAAATCCAATGTACTGGCTGCGTAATTGAGCCAACTGTTCGCTACTGGCCTGGGGGGTGGAAATACCCTTGATGGACATTTCCCCCTGCGTCGGCTTATCCAGGCAGCCGATAATATTCATCAGCGTGGATTTCCCCGAGCCGGAAGCGCCAATGATCGCCACCATTTCACCCCGCTGAATGGTGAGTGAGATAGATTTCAACACCGCCACCGTCTGCAATCCGGACACAAAATGGCGGGATACGCCGCGCAGGGCGATCACAGGCTCATTATGTTCAGCCATGATGATCGCTTCCCGTCACCGAGGAGCTCAGCACCACGCGATCTCCCTCGTTGAGCCCTTCTTTGACTTCGGCAAACTGCCGGTCATTAAGCCCAATACGGACCCAACGTAGCTCAAGCTGCTTGCCATTCATCACCTGCACCTGATAGCGGTCTGCATCCCGCTGTGCACCAAAGGCGGCAACCGGCACTCGCAGGATATTCCTGGCCTGTTCGGTGATGATAAACACCTGGGCAGTCATTGAGGTTCGTAGCAAACGCTGGGCGTTGGCGATCACAAATACGCCGTTGTAATACACCGCAGAGGCTTGTTGGCTCGAGGACGTCGCGAGGCTGTCGTCCAGCAAGGCCTCGCCAGGCGCTTCCTGGATCGATCCCATCACACTCTCATAGCGCTTTTTCGGATCGGCAACCACGTAAAACCACAGTGGCTGCCCAACGCGAACCTTGAGGATGTCCGTTTCTGAAATACGGGTATGCACTGACATGGTATCGACATCCGCCAACACCAAAATGGTGGGTACGGTTTGAGAAGAGACAATGGTTTGTCCCTCTTTGGTGACAATCCCCAACACTTCACCATCAATCGGCGCGACAATGCGGGTAAAGCCCAGGTTGGCGCGGGCCGTTTCCAGCTCCATCTGCGCCTGAACGATTTGGGCATCATTCACCTTTAGCTGGGCGACCTGCGTCTGGAGCTGGGCCTGGGCTTTCTGCAACTCACTTTTTATGCCGGAGCCTTCGCGATCCATTCTGCGCTGCCGGGTCAGTTCCTGCTGATACTGTTTAAGCATCGCCTGAGTGACCTGTTTCTGCGCCTGCGCGCTTTGTAATGCCGCTTCTGATTTACGCAGCGCATTCTGCTGCAACGTAGGATCAATCTCCGCCAACAGTTGCCCGCGAGTGACGCGATCCCCCTGTTTCACATACAGCTTTTGCAGTTGCCCGTTGACCTGCGCCCCGACGCTGACTTGCAGCAACGGTTTAAGTACCCCGGTAGCCAGCACCGTTTTCTCAATGTCACCACGGGTAATTTCGGCAGTATTGAGGGCACCCTCTGATGTTGGCGTCATGAAATACCAGACAACCGCACCGCTCAATGCGGCCAATGCCAACACCACCATCAGCAACTTCGTCCCTGTCATTTTAATTTTCATGAGTATGCTGCCGCTGTCAGGTCTGGTTGCGATGCGAACAGGGTATCAACCTGCGCCATCCCCCCATTGTCCATGCGATAAACCCGATCAAACATCGACAGCACGCTTTCGCTGTGTGTCACGGTGATCAGCGTTTTTTGATGTTCACGGCAATGGGCAAGCAAGGTCGTCATCACCTGATGCGCCGTATTTTCATCCAGGTTGGCCGTGGGTTCATCCAGCACCAGCACCGGGCAATTGCTGTACATTGCCCGTGCCAATAACAGGCGTTGGCGCTGCCCCAGGGATAACCCGGCATGGCTTTCACGGATCAGGGCGTTGAGGCCACCCGGCAGTTTTTCTACTACCGAGTGCAGATTCAGCCCTTCGAGGGAACGTTTAATCCGCTGGTGTTGATGCTCATCCACGTTCTCATCAAACAGCGTGATGTTCTCTAGCACCGAGGCATTGAACAAAATATCTTCCTGACTTTGCAGGAAGAACAAGGTGTGTAGCTGCCGATAATCGACCGGTTGACCATCGACCACCACCTCACCTTGCTGCGGAGCCATCAGGCCGGTCATCACTTTCAGCAGCGTGCTTTTGCCCGTGCCCGACTCACCGACAATGGCAATCCGTTGGCCGAGTTGCAGCGATATCGACAAATCATGCAGCACCGGCAACTGGGCATCGTAGGCAAAGACAATATGGCGAAAACTCAACCGATAGCTGAACTGCGGGAGCGTTTTAGGTGCCGCTTCATGCTCTGAACTGGAAGGAAACAGATCCCGCGCACGGGTATCAATGACGTGCAGCTGGTTCTTTTGCAAAATGGCGTAGAATATTTTGGTGATATACGAGGTGAAAATCTCCCGCACAAAACTGTAGGCAAAAAACTCCCCCAGCGTCAGGACCCCCTTTTTCAACAATGGCAACGCCAGCAGCATGAAAAACACCATCTCCAGGCTGCCGATCAGCTGATACAGGCTGCTTTTGACCTGCTCATAGATCCTCTGCTGCTGCTGGCAGGTAAACAGAGACAGCGCGTAGCGGGCAAACACGCTTTTGCGCTGGCTGTCCAGCCCAGCGGATTTGATGGTGGAAAAACCCTGAATGCTTTCCAGAATAAAATCGCTTTGCTCCGCCGTTTTTACCTGCAACTGCTGGGTGTAATAGCGATCGCGATAGATGGCCCAGATGCTGATCAATCCCATTAGCGTCACGCCAACGCCAGAGACCATCGCCAGCAGCGGGCTCATGTAACACATAACGCCTAACGCGATAGCACCGATAATCCAATCGGTACGCAGGCCGTTATCCAGCTCAATCTTGATGCCGGACGCAAGCTGCCAGTTGGAAAAGCGGCTGAACACGTCGCCCGGTGCGCGTTTGGCAAAGAAGTTGAGCGAATTACCGAGTAACCGCGAGAAACCGGCAACGCTGTTGACCACCACAAAGCGTTTGATAAACCGCTCCGTAACCCAACGCACGGCGAAGGCCAGCAGGGTAGAAACGAAAAACGCCAGCAGGAAATAGAAATACGGGAAGTCGGCGTCACCCGCCGAGGAGTAAACCTGATTGATGGCGCTGCCTACCATCGTCGGCATGATGAACAGGGTTAAGGAAATCAAAAAGGCCAGCACCATCAGCCGATAGATACCCGGCATTCTGGCGGTCTCTTTCAGGCTCATGCACTCCAGGGCTTTAAAACCCGTACTGCGCTTTTTATCAGCCTGTGCCTTTGGGTCGGGTTGTCTTTCACTGTCCAGCACCAGCGCGTAGCCGCTGATTTCCAGTTTTAATGCATCGATGGGCAACAGCTGCTGGCCTATCGCCGGGTTCATCACACAAACATAGTTGCCTTGGCGGTACGCCAACAGCACATAGTGGCTGGCACCGTAGTGTAAAATGGCAGGCAACGGCAGCTCCGCCAGCTCACCATGGTCGAAAATCACCGGGTAAGCGGGTATGGCCAGCTCAGAGAGAATGGTACATAACGTGGTCAACGAGGTGCCATGCTGCGACGCTGGATAGCGTTCACGCAAGTTCTCCAGCGGGGCATCGATGCCCTGCGTCTGCGCCAGCATGGCGATGCAGGCCAACCCACACTCATTGGTTTCACCTTGAAAAACCTGCGTCGGGATTATCTTTTCCATGATCTGACTTCTTCAATTTCCAGATTATTCATTGATAAAAAATAACGAATGCGAGTGCCATAACAGCCAGTCTTCAGGATGCCGAGCTATCGACGCTTCAATGATTTCCGGCAGCCTGGCCTTCAGGCTGCGAGCCTGCACCGGTGGCTCAATATGGATTTTGAGTTCCTGGTCGTAATACAGGTAATAAAAAACCACCTGCGCCGATAACGCCCGGGCAATGCGTATCACTCCGCTGTGCAGATTGGCAGGGCGATCAAAAAGCCGACAAGGTAGTTTTGCCGTTGCCGCCGTATTGGCATTGACGGTGTAATCAGGGGTGATATCAGGGAAGATCATGATGTTGCGCCGATGATCCGCGGCCTCCATGATCGCCGCCATCAGGTTGCCGGCAATTTCCCGGCTATCGTCATGGATCGAACAATAAGCAAGATTGACCTTCCCTAGCTGGCGGACTTGTTCCTGATAGATTTCCACACTGCTGGAAACGATCACCGTTGCCTGACCAGGGAAAGCCGCCCCCCCAACCATCCCGGCCAACACATCGGAAACCATATGCAACGGAGCTAGCACCACCGGCGAACCGGCTTGATGCAAAGGCTCCACCACGGCATTCAACTGCGCTTTACAACGCTCCATCTGAGCCTGTATCTGTGGGCTTTGCCCATAGGTAGCGGCCAGATCCAATAGCCGCCGACGATAGCTCATCCCGGCAAAATCCAATTTACGGCCATCGCCAAGCAAGCACTGCTTATTGGCGGCGGCCACAAAAGCACGCCTACGCTCCCCTCGGTCTCCCAGCCGCAACCTTCTGCCCCACGCCGCCAGCACCAGAAACCAACGATAATCACCGTGCTGCAATAACCAACAGACGGCACCTCTCTGTGCTTTGCGCAAAGGTGCCAGACTACGCATCAGCGTTGCCAGGCTATTTCGCCATGCCAGATAGGCCCATACAGCAAAGAAACGCATTAGGGCTCCAGCGGTTTGTCATGCTGTAACAGCGACAACAGGTGATCAGCAAACGCTGGGAACTCACGATCCTGCAGTGCCAACCATTTCCTGTTGACGATAAAGCTCGGCGTTGCGTCTATGTTGTAATAGCGGGAGACCTCGGTCATATAGCTCAGCAAGGCTTTCACCTGCGGGGTCTGGCTAACACGGGCGTACTCCGCGGGATCGATATTTTGCTCCTGCAGCCAGATATCACGATTTTTAGGGTTACTCAGATCGACCTTGTCCCGGATAATTGCGTCATAGGCGCTTTGACGGTGCTGCGGTTCAATGCCCATTACCGTTAACGTCGCAAACAACGAGGAAAAACTGGCCAAACCATTCATCTGCTCGTTATTGATATGCAAACGGACCAACTTGCTCCCGGCAGGCATCCGCGCTTCCAGCTTATCCAGGTTTTCTTCATTCAGGGCGCAGTAGTGGCAGCCATAAGAGAAGAGTTCGATAAGGGTATTGCCTTCTTTGATCGGACTATTATTAACCTTATTATTATCGAAAGCGATCAGGCTTTGCTGATCGTCATTAGTATTCAATACAAAATAGTGAAAATAGGCTGTCGTCATAAGTGATGAAACAATAATAACCACTAACGTATACAGGGTAATAAACAGAGGGGTTCTGAACATAAAAACTCGTCCTAAAAAGGCCTGCTAATTAGCTTTATCGTTGCGAAACAGGCTGACACGAAAAAGTCGCATCAGCACTGAAGTAAACGCTGAATAAGGGTCCACGTTATCCGCCCTTACTGGACACAGGCTTGAGCGTAACTCGGACTCAATACCCCTCTATTCAAAGGTAGTAAGGACGGTGGCAGCAGGAAACCTTTACTCAGTATTACTGCTCAATAATACCGCAATTGGCCAGCGCAGTAGGTTTAGAGTCCTGGCTGATGACTTTACCGGTTTTGTCGGTACAGGTTGTTACCATATTGCACTTAAAACCAGAGGCGACATATTTGGTAGTACAGGTTTTACAGGTACCGCCGACGATTGAGTTGGCTTGAGAAACAGTAAGCTTTTTCACAACATAATCCTTATATAGTGAGTATAAATCAGCCTTGGCATTATCTATCTTGATAGAAAATAACCATGCTTAGTATAAAGACACAATAAAATATGCCTTTATTAAAGCATGCTGATTATTATTTACCACCCTGTATTTCGGGAAAGAATAGCCGATCAACAAACGCAGATCAATAAATTTATGGCTAATGCGCAGAGCGCCAAAATATAAGTATAAGTGGTCGCAACCTTTCGTTATTCCGATATTTAGTAATAGGAATAAGCCAAGTTGAGCGACTCAAAATTTACACAAAATAAAATGCAGGCTAGATAAATTCCGCGAGTTTATTACCCTGATTTTATTATGGGCGTAGAATGACAGTTAACAGCACGCAGGCCAAATGACCAAAATCAGGGACAGTCAGCGGGAAGGGAAACGACATGAAGGTAGCATTCAAAGCAAAACAGAAGATGTCTCTTGGCCAGAAGATCCGATCAAGAGACAAACAGGCAAGGAAACACGCTAGGCTTGGCTAAGCTTAAGCGCCAATCTTGGCCCAGGTGTCACGCAGGCCTACGGTGCGGTTAAACACCAAACGATCGGCCGTAGAATGGCGGCTGTCGGCGCAGAAATAGCCTTCACGCTCGAACTGGTAGGCTTTCTCCGGCTGGGCAGTTGCCAGGCTTGGCTCAACAAAGCCTTGCTTGATAATCAGCGATTCCGGGTTGATGGTGGCGAGGAAGTCCTCTGCCGCCGCCGGGTTAGCCACGCTGAACAGACGATCGTACAGGCGAATTTCTGCCGGTAAGGCGTGTGCAGCAGACACCCAGTGGATCACGCCTTTCACCTTGCGGCCATCGGCAGGATCTTTGCTCAGCGTATCGGGATCGTAGGTGCAGAAAATGGTGGTGATTTCACCCTCTGCATCCTTCTCTACGCGTTCAGCCTTGATCACATACGCATTGCGCAGGCGCACTTCTTTGCCCAGCACCAGACGTTTGTACTGCTTGTTGGCTTCTTCACGGAAGTCAGCACGATCGATATACACTTCGCGGCTGAACGGCACTTCACGGCTGCCCATCTCCGGCTGGTTCGGGTGATTAGGCATGGTCACCATTTCCACGTCTTGCGACATGTTCTCGATGATCACCTTCACCGGATCCAGCACGGCCATGGCGCGCGGTGCGTGCTCATTCAGATCGTCACGAATACAGGACTCCAGCGCCATCATCTCGACGTTATTATCCTGTTTGGTGACGCCGATACGCTGGCAGAACTCGCGAATAGAGGCGGCCGTATAGCCACGACGACGCAGGCCGGACACGGTTGGCATACGTGGGTCATCCCAGCCTTCAACGATCTTCTCGGTCACCAGCTGGCTCAGCTTACGCTTGGACATGATGGCGTATTCGAGATTCAGGCGTGAGAACTCGTACTGACGCGGATGACAAGGGATGGTGATGTTATCCAGCACCCAGTCGTACAGACGGCGGTTATCCTGGAACTCCAGGGTACACAGCGAATGGGTGATCCCTTCCAGCGCATCGGAAATGCAGTGGGTGAAATCGTACATCGGATAGATGCACCATTTGTTCCCGGTCTGGTGGTGTTCCGCAAACTTGATGCGGTAGATCACCGGATCGCGCATCACGATAAACGGCGAGGCCATATCGATCTTGGCGCGCAGGCAAGCGGTACCCTCGGCAAACTCGCCGTTACGCATCTTCTCAAACAGCGCCAGGTTCTCTTCAACCGTGCGGGTACGGTACGGGCTGTCTTTGCCCGGAGCCGTCAGCGAGCCACGGTATTCACGGATTTGCTCGGGAGAAAGCTCGTCAACATAGGCCAGGCCTTTGTTGATCAGCTCAACCGCATACTGGTGCAGTTGATCGAAATAGTCCGAGGAATAACGAACGTCGCCGCTCCAGGTAAAGCCTAACCACTCCACATCGTGCTTGATGGAGTCGACAAATTCGATGTCTTCTTTTACCGGGTTGGTGTCATCGAAACGCAGGTTACATTGGCCCTGATAATCCTTGGCGATGCCAAAGTTCAGGCAAATGGACTTGGCATGGCCGATATGCAGATAGCCATTAGGCTCCGGTGGGAAACGTGTATGAACCGACGTATGCTTCCCTGATGCCAGATCTTCATCAATGATCTGACGGATAAAATTGGTTGGGCGGGCTTCTGCCTCACTCATGTCACTATTCCTCAAATGCAAAGCGCTACACATATAACCTTCTATGTTCCAATAAGCCGCGCCCAGAAACAACCGTTATTCGTCAAGTTCCCGTGCTGCAAAAACAAAAAAAGCGGGAAAAGATCGCTCTTTTCCCGCTGATACTGCTTACCGCCCGTTTAACGCCCGGGCGGAGCCAGGATTAAACCCAACTTATTTCTGGATCTCAAACAACTTGGTTTGACCAGCAACCACATTGCCGGTTGCCAGCGCCGTCAGGCCAGCATAGTCGTCAGCATTGCTGACCACTACCGGGCTGATCATCGAGCGCGCGTTGGCGTTCAGGTACTCCAGATCCATTTCCAGGATAGGTTGGCCTGCTTTCACCTCAGCACCCTCTTCCACCAGGCGTTTGAAGCCCTGACCGTTCAGCGCCACGGTGTCGATACCCATGTGCACGACGATCTCCGCGCCCTTGTCTGTTTCCAGGCAGAAAGCGTGGTTGGTGTTGAAGATCTTCACCACGGTGCCATCAGCTGGCGCCACGACGGTTTTATCGGTTGGGCGAATAGCCACACCGTCACCGACCGCTTTGCTGGCGAAGGCTTCGTCCGGCACCTGATCCAGAGCCACCACTTCACCGGTTACCGGCGCCACCAGCGCTTCCAACACGGTTTTAGCAACGTTAGGAACGGCCTGCGGTTTAACTTCTGCCGCAGCGGCTGCGGCGGCTGGAGCAGAGGCTGCCGCTACCGGGCCTGCTGCAATCACTTTAGTCATCGCACTGGCAATCAGTTCGGCACGAGTCCCGACAATCACCTGCACGCTTTGCTTGTTCAGACGGATCACGCCAGAAGCACCCAGGCGTTTAGCCAGAGCATCGTTCACCAACGCAGAATCTTTGACGTTCAAACGCAGACGGGTGATACAGGCATCAATCCCGGTCAGGTTGTCAGAACCCCCGATGGCGCTCACATAGCGACGAGCCAGGGTAGTGGTTTCATCCTCGTTCTTACCCGCAGCGGTATCCACGTCATAACCGTCGGTTTCGTCACCGGCAACCGCCAGTTCACGGCCTGGGGTCATCAGGTTGAATTTTTTGATGGTGAAGCGGAACACCACGTAGTAAATAGCGAAGAACACCAGGCCTTGCGGGATCAGCATGTACCAGTGGGTCGCCAGTGGGTTACGCGTTGACAACGCCATATCCACCAGACCGGCACTGAAGCCAAAACCGGCAATCCACTGCATGCTGGCCGCGATGAACACGGAGATACCGGTCAGAATGGCGTGGATCACATACAGCACAGGCGCAACGAACATGAAGGAGAATTCCAGCGGCTCGGTGATCCCGGTGAAGAAGGCAGCAAACGCCCCCGCCATCATGATACCCAACACTTTCGCTTTGTTCTCAGGACGCGCGCAGTGGTAGATGGCCAGTGCTGCACCAGGCAGACCGAACATCATGATTGGGAAGAAGCCTGCCTGGTAACGGCCGGTGATACCGACAGTCGCTTTACCCGCTTCGATAGACTGCGAGCCACCCAGGAAGTTAGGAATATCGTTAATACCAGCAACGTCAAACCAGAATACCGAGTTCAGCGCATGGTGCAGACCGACCGGAATCAACAGACGGTTGAAGAAGGCGTAAATACCGGCACCGGCAGAGCCGAGCTTTTGGATCTGTTCACCGAAGCTGACCAGACCGTTGAACACCACCGGCCAGATGTACATCAGGATGAAGGCAACCAGGATCATCAGGAAGGAGATCAGGATTGGCACCAGACGGCGGCCGCTGAAGAATGACAGCGCTTTCGGCAGTTCAACACCGCTGAAACGGTTGTAGACTTCGGCAGAAATGATACCCACCAGGATACCCACGAACTGGTTCTCAATTTTGCCAAAGGCGGCTGGAACCTGATCGAGAGGGATCTTCTGAATCATTGACACGGCGGCAGGTGAACACAGCGTGGTCACTACCAGGAAGCCGACAAAACCGGTCAGTGCAGCAGCACCGTCTTTGTCTTTGGACATACCGTAAGCCACACCAATGGCGAACAGGACCGACATATGATCGATAATGGCCGCACCAGATTTGATGAACAAGGCTGCCAGAGCATTGTCCCCACCCCAGCTAACCGGGTCAATCCAGTAGCCGACACCCATCAGGATGGCCGCGGCAGGCAGTGTGGCTACCGGAACCATCAAGGCCCGACCCACCTTTTGTAAATAACTAAGAATGTTCACCTTTTCCCCCTATTCGTCCGATGCCGGACCCTATTGGCAGTTTATTGAGATAACTCACTACCTTTTTAGAAATAACGTTTGGCACGTATCACTCATGCGGAGTGTAAAAAAATTATTTCGTATCGCAAATTAAAACCTCCTTTTTTGTGACAAATGTCACCAAAAAGTAGTGTTAAACTGCCACATTGCTAGCCATCGCACAAAACTTATTTTATCATTCAAAAAATCAACGAGCAGTAATCCCGAATACCCGCTTCACAAAGCTGAGTTACGCTTTAAGCTACGGTTGTTGCCCGTACCAGTATAGACACAGTTTATTCTACCTAGAGGTGTACGATGAGACTTATCCCACTACAAGACACTACTCAAGTCGGCAAATGGGCCGCACGCCATATCGTTCAGCGTATCAACGCCTTCAAACCGACCGCAGATCGCCCGTTCGTCCTTGGCCTGCCAACCGGTGGCACCCCGCTGGAAGCCTACAAACACCTGATCGCGATGCACAAAGCCGGTGAAGTCAGCTTCAAGCACGTCGTGACCTTCAACATGGACGAGTATGTTGGCCTGCCGCAGGAACACCCGGAAAGCTACCACACCTTCATGTACCGTAACTTCTTCGACCACGTTGATATCCCACGTGAAAATATCAACCTGCTGAACGGCAACGCACCAGACGTTGACGAAGAGTGCCGTCAGTACGAAGCCAAGATGAAATCCTACGGTAAAGTTAACCTGTTCATGGGCGGCGTAGGCTTCGATGGCCACATTGCGTTCAACGAACCAGCCTCTTCACTGGCTTCACGCACCCGTATCAAAACGCTGACCGAAGAAACCCGCATCGCCAACTCCCGCTTCTTCGACGGTGACGTGAGCCAGGTGCCAAAATATGCCCTGACCGTTGGCGTAGGTACCCTGCTGGATGCGGAAGAAGTGATGATCCTGGTCACCGGCCGTGGCAAGGCACAGGCGCTGGAAGCCGCAGTGGAAGGCAGCATCAACCACCTGTGGACCATCAGTTGCCTGCAGCTGCATGCCAAAGCCGTGGTGGTTTGTGACGAACCGTCCACCATGGAACTGAAGGTGAAAACCGTTAAGTATTTCCGCGAGTTGGAAGCGGAAAGCGTTAATAGTCTTTAATTTTTTGCAGGGGGCTACATGTTCGCTTTAACCCAATGCCGGATTTTTACCGGCCACGACGTGCTTGATGACCATGCGGTAGTGATTGCTGATGGCCTGATTGAACGAGTCTGCCCACTGGCCGAGCTGCCAGCAGGCATCGAAATGCGCGATCTGGGTGGCGCCATCCTAGCCCCCGGTTTTATCGACGTGCAGCTTAACGGCTGCGGCGGCGTGCAGTTTAACGACTCACTGGAAGCCATCTCGGAAACCACGCTGGAAATCATGCAGCATGCCAACGAGAAATCCGGCTGTACCAGCTATCTGCCAACGCTGATCACCTGCAGCGACGATTATATGAAGCACGGCATCAACGTGATGCGCGCTTATCTGAAGAACCATCCCAATCAGGCCCTTGGCCTGCATCTGGAAGGGCCGTACCTGAGCCTGGAGAAGAAAGGTACCCACAACCCGGCGTTTATCCGCAAGCCTACCAGCGAGATGATCGACTACCTGTGTGCCAATGCCGACGTGATCAGCAAAGTGACCCTGGCGCCAGAAATGGTGGAACCACACTTTATCAAACAGCTGAGCGACGCCGGTATCGTGGTGTCCGCAGGCCACTCCAACGCCACTTACGATCAGGCACGCGTGGGTTTCGCCGCAGGCATTACCTTCGCCACCCATCTGTACAATGCCATGCCGTACATCAGTGGCCGCGAGCCGGGCCTGATGGGCGCGATCTTCGACACGCCAGAAGTGTATACCGGCATCATTGCCGATGGGCACCACGTGGCCTGGGCGAGTATCCGTAACGCCAAGCGGGTAAAAGGTGATAAATTGGTGCTGGTCACCGATGCTACTGCACCAGCAGGCGCGGATATCGATCAGTTTATTTTCGCGGGTAAAACCATTTATTATCGTGACGGCCTGTGCGTTGACGAAAACGGCACTCTGAGCGGCTCCGCACTGACCATGATCGAAGCGGTGCAAAACAGCGTAGAGCATGTCGGTATCGCACTGGACGAAGCGCTGCGTATGGCAACGCTCTACCCGGCTCGCGCTATCGGTGTCGAACAACGTTTAGGCACCATCGAAGCCGGCAAGGTCGCTAACCTGACCGCCTTTACCCGTGATTACCAAATCACCAAGACCCTCGTTAACGGCAACGAGGTTTAATCCATGAACAGCGAGTAGAATTATTGATGAGCACTGGCGGACAAGCACAAATAGGGAATGTTGACTTAGTTAAGCAACTTAATGGCGCAGCAGTATATCGCCTGATCGACCAGCAAGGCCCGATCTCGCGCATTCAGATTGCCGAACTCAGCCAGCTAGCCCCCGCCAGCGTCACTAAAATTACTCGCCAACTGTTGGAGCGCGGGCTGATCAAAGAGGTCGATCAGCAAGCCTCCACCGGTGGCCGCCGTGCCATTTCCATTGTCAGTGAAACCCGCAATTTCCACACCGTTGCCGTCCGCCTGGGCCGCCATGATGCCACCATCACCCTGTACGATATGGGCGGTAAGTCGCTCGGCGAGGAGCACTACCCTCTGCCGGAACGCACCCAGGAGACACTGGAAAACGCACTGCTCAACGCCATTGCGCAGTTTATCGAAAGCTACCAGCGCAAACTGCGCGAACTGATCGCCATTGCCGTGATCCTGCCCGGCCTGGTCGATCCGGCTTTAGGTGTAGTGCGCTATATGCCGCACATCAGCGTCGATAACTGGGCGTTGGTCGAAAGTCTGCAGCAACGCTTCAACGTCACCAGTTTTGTCGGCCACGATATCCGCAGCCTGGCCTTGGCGGAGCACTACTTCGGGGCTACCCGGGATTGTGAAGACTCCATTCTGGTGCGCCTGCACCGGGGCACCGGGGCCGGGATCATCGTCAACGGCAAAATCTTCCTCGGCAATAACGGCAACGTGGGGGAGATTGGTCATATTCAAATCGATCCCCTCGGCGAGCGCTGCCACTGCGGTAACTTCGGCTGCCTGGAAACCGTGGCAGCCAACGCTGCTATCGAACAACGCGTACGCCACCTGCTGAGTCAGGGCTACCCAAGCAAAATGACGCTGGACGACTGTAGCATTGCCGCCATCTGCAAAGCCGCCAATCGCGGAGATTTGCTGGCCAGCGAAGTGATCGAACACGTTGGCCGCTATCTGGGCAAGGCGGTAGCCATCGCCATCAACCTGTTCAACCCGCAGAAAGTGGTGATCGCCGGTGAAATCACCGAAGCGGACAAAGTGCTGTTACCCGCCATCCAAAGCTGCATCAACACCCAGGTCCTGAAGGATTTCCGCAGAAACCTGCCGGTGGTCACTTCCGAACTCAATCATCGTTCAGCGATCGGTGCTTTTGCCCTGGCAAAACGGGCAATGCTCAACGGTGTACTTCTCCAACGGCTGCTAGAAAGTTAAACTGCCTGTTTGGCAGGGATGCACTTCTGGCTTTTTTGCCCTGCCGTTCATCATGAGATCAGCAACAATGACTATCAAAAACGTGATATGTGACATCGACGGCGTGCTGCTGCATGACAATACCCCGATCCCTGGAGCCGATCTGTTCCTGGCTCGTATTCAGGAGCAGGGAATGCCGCTGGTGGTGCTAACCAACTACCCATCGCAAACTGCCCAGGACCTGGCCAACCGCTTTGCCGCCGCTGGCCTGGACGTGCCAGAAAGCGCGTTTTACACCTCAGCGATGGCAACGGCCGATTTCCTGCGCCGCCAGGAAGGTAAAAAAGCCTATGTGGTGGGCGAAGGCGCACTGATCCACGAACTCTACAAAGCCGGCTTTACCATCACCGATATCAACCCGGATTTCGTGATCGTGGGTGAGACCCGTTCCTACAACTGGGACATGATGCATAAAGCGGCCTTCTTCGTGAACAACGGGGCGCGATTTATCGCCACCAACCCGGATACCCACGGCCATGGTTTCACACCGGCCTGTGGGGCTCTGTGCGCGCCGATCGAGAAGATCACCGGCCGTAAGCCGTTTTATGTCGGCAAGCCTAGCCCGTGGATTATCCGCGCCGCGCTGAACAAGATGCAGGCACATTCGGAAGAGACGGTGATTGTCGGGGACAACCTGCGCACCGATATCCTGGCTGGCTTCCAGGCCGGGTTGGAAACCGTGCTGGTGCTGTCTGGTGTCTCAAACCTGGACGATGTTGAATCCATGCCGTTCCGCCCGAGCCATATCTTCCCTTCCGTGGCGGATATCACCATTTTTTAAGCCGCAAGCAATGGCCCCTCACCCTAACCCTCTCCCACAGGGAGAGGGGACCGATCCAGTTCGCTGATGTTTTGGCGTTCTTCCCTCAGTAGCAAAGGTTCGCCTTAAACATCCCCCTTATTGCAGATCAAACTTCTGCACGTGACAACGACTCTGCGCTGGCTCCCTCTCCCTGTGGGCTGAGGAATCCCCACAAAAAAATGAAAGGCACGATGAAGTGTGATCTACTGGTTGCGCTAACAAAACAGAAGAGACCTCATCGTGCCTTT
>Ga0308166_1001031_pt1 | contig 31953 bp, 27 predicted proteins | sample PhyCR2_2_FD_202137 | JGI IMG/M metagenome (GOLD analysis project Ga0308166, IMG submission 202137) | Phyllosphere microbial communities from UC Gill Tract Community Farm, Albany, California, United States - DLSLCC.R2 | ecosystem: Host-associated > Plants > Phyllosphere > Unclassified | place... | reverse complement strand
GAAACGGCGGCCCTGCTGCTGTCGGGCGACTACCCGTGCCGCAACGTGGCGCAGAACATCGCCGACCTGCAGGCGCAGGTGGCCGCGAACCAGAAAGGCGTCGAGGAACTGCTGAAGATGGTCGACCAGTTCGGGCTGTCCGTCGTGCAGGCGTACATGGGTCACGTGCAGGACAATGCCGAGGAAGCCGTGCGCCGCGTGATCCGCGCGCTGAAGGACGGCAGCTACACATACCGGCTCGACAACGGCGCCGTGATCCAGGTCGCCATCCGCGTCGACCATGCCGCGCGCACGGCCGACATCGACTTCACGGGGACCTCGCCCCAGCTCGACAACAACTTCAATGCGCCGAGCTCGATCTGCATGGCGGCCGTGCTGTACGTGTTCCGCACGCTCGTCGAGGACGACATCCCCCTGAACGCCGGTTGCCTGAAGCCGCTGAACGTGATCATCCCGGAAGGCTCGATGCTCAATCCGGTCTACCCGGCCGCCGTCGTCTCGGGCAACGTGGAGACGTCGAGCTGCGTCACGAACGCGCTGTACGGCGCGCTCGGCGTGCAGGCGTCGTCGCCCGGCACGATGAACAACTTCACGTTCGGGAATGCGGAGTATCAGTACTACGAGACCATCGCCGGCGGCTCCGGTGCGGGCGAAGGGTTCGACGGCACCGACGTCGTCCAGACCAACATGACGAACTCGCGCCTGACCGATCCGGAAGTGCTGGAGTGGCGCTACCCGGTGCGGCTGGACAGCTACGAGATCGCGCCGGATTCCGGCGGGCGCGGACGCTGGTGGGGCGGCAACGGCGGCGTGCGCCGGATCCGCTTCCTGGCGCCGATGACGGCGTCGATCCTGTCGAACAACCGCATCGTGCCGCCGTTCGGCATGGCGGGCGGGAAACCGGGGCGGTGCGGCCGCAACTATGTCGTGCGCGCCGGCGGCCGGGTCGAGGCACTGGGCTTCGTCGCCACGACGGAAGTGGCGGCGGGCGACGTGTTCGTCATCGAAACGCCGGGCGGCGGCGGGTATGCGCCGGTCGAGGAGGACACATCTGCAACACTCCGGTTACCCGAACCGGTTATCGAAGAGGTAAATGTTTAAATGCAACGGTAGCCGGTGTTATGCTTTGTGCACGCGGGAAAGCCGCCGTGCAGGAGGCGTTTGCCGGTGACCGTCCCGACGGCTTTCCGTACAACGAATCACAACAACATGGAGATCATATGAAAAAGCTGGTTTGTGCCGGTGCGCTGGCCATCGTCGGCGTCAACGCCCTGGCTGCCGACAGCTCGGTCAGCGTGTATGGCCTGGTCGACGTCGCGCTCGTCCACGAGAGCGGCGGCAAGGACAGTGGCCTCACCAAGGTGTCGAGCGGCGTGAGCACCGGCTCGCGCCTCGGCTTCAAGGGCACGGAAAACCTGGGCAACGGGCTGGCTGCGGTGTTCCTGCTGGAAAGCGGCTTCCAGCCGGATACCGGCGCGCTGGGCCAGGGCGGCCTGCTGTTCGGGCGCCAGGCGTACGTCGGCCTGCAGGGCGGCTTCGGCACCGTGACGCTGGGCCGCCAGTACACGCCGCAATACCTGACGGTGGCGCTGGCCGACCCGTTCGGTTCCGGCTACGTGGGCGATTCGAAGAACCTGATGGTCCCGACCGGCAACGGCGCGGGCCGCATGGACAACACGATCAAGTACGTTTCGCCGGCCGCCGCAGGCGTGACGGGCGAATTCGTGTACGCCCCCGGCGAGGTATCGAACGACAGCAAGGCCGGGCGCCAGCTGGGCGGCGCGCTCGACTACAAGGGCGGTCCGCTGCGCGTGCGCCTGGGCTATCACTACCGCAACAACGACACGGCGGCGCTCAAGAACACGAGCAGCGCGCGCAACACGGTGCTGGCCGCGGTCTACGACTTCACCGTCGTCAAGGCGCACTTCGCATATGCCGACAACAAGGGCCTGAACAGTTCCTGGCTGCGCAACACGACGAACCCGTACAACGAGCCGGGCACGCCGGCCGCCTCGACCGACAGCCGCGACCTGCTGCTCGGCGCGACGGTCCCGTTCGGCCCGCACTCGGTGCTGGCCTCGTGGGTCCACAAGGACGATCGTGGCGTGCTCGACCAGGACGCGGACCAGTACGCGCTGGGCTATCGCTACGCCATGTCGGTGCGCACCGAGCTGTATGCCGTCATTTCGCACATCAAGAACCGCCGTGGCGCCAGCTACACGGTGGGCAGCGCCATCGAAGGCGGCTCGGGCAACAATGCCTCGAGCCTGGGTATCCGCCACTCGTTCTGATGCGCTGATGTCCTGATGTTGCCGGCGGCGGTTCGCCGCCGCCGTCCGCTTCCCACGCCCCCGTGCCGGCTCCGCCGCACGGGGGCGTGTCCGTTTTGACCGCCGGTTTCCGTTGATCGAAGCCAGAGATTCAAAAAGATAAACCTTGCCAAAACGTGATGGGAATTGTACTGTACGTTTATACAGTATTTCTTTGCACTCCACATGAATTGCTCAGGTTCAATCTCTGCAGCGCCGGAATCGTTGCATCCATCGCTCTGGCGCGCGTCGCAGCTGGCGCGCGGCGACGCGCGCTGCATCGATACCGGCCATCCGGCCCTGTCGGCCCAGCTGCCCGGCGGCGGCTGGCCGACCGGCACGCTCGTCGACCTGCTGCTGCAGCAGAGCGGCATCGGCGAGATGCGGTTGTTGCGGCCAGCGCTGGCAAGCGTCGCGGCGCGCCGCATCGTGCTGCTGCAGCCGCCGCATCCGCCGCAGGCGCTGGCGCTGGCCGCGCTCGGCGTGCCGCCCTCGCAACTGATCTGGCTGCGTGCCGAGCGCACGGCCGATGCGCTGTGGGCGGCCGAACAGGTGCTGCGCAGCGGCAGTTGCGGCGCGCTGCTGTTCTGGCAGCCGCACGTGCGCGCGGAAAACCTGCGCCGGCTGCACCTGGCCGCGCAGGCGGGGGAGACCCTGTTCTTCATGATGCGTCCGCTGGCCGCCGCGCAGGATGCCTCGCCGGCGCCGCTGCGCCTGACGCTCAGGCCGCAGGCGGGCGGCATCGAGATCGGCTTCGTCAAACGCCGGGGCCCGACTTTTGTTAGTGAAACGTATAATATCCCTGTAAATTCAACGGGTTGCGTGTGTTTCTATCATATATCAGATTTAGTTGCCATATTTATAATCTTCTGAATTGCAGTTCCAAACCCAGCTCGGAATACGATCTGTCCAGATTCCGTCATTACGCGTCCCGCCTTGTCTAGTTCCCACCCCCAATGCTCCATCGTAGATGTACTTATTGCGTCACGAAGTGCATTCGTTTCTTGAAGAGTTAAGGGAAATTCCTCTTGCCTCGCCGTTTCTGGGCTTGTCGTATGAAGATCACTCTCTAAAGTTAAAACAGCATTTTGATTCGCTAGACCTCTGGCAGCCAATAGTTGACCTCGCAAACATTTCATCTCTGCTAGCATCAATCGGATTCGTGCCTTGAGTACGGGGTCATGTGTGCCCTCAAGAATATCATCGCCGTCGGAGCTTTCAGGCTCGCGCTTTTTTTTGCTAAATCCCTGAACAGATTCAGAAAATGCCTTGATTAGTGCGCGGTAGTCTTCGCCTGGCTTATTTCGAATAGCGGCGCTAGAGGGGCCGCCGCGCTCGCTAGATAACGTCCCGATTGTCACAATCGAATAATCTCGGCTTCCGCGAGCGGCTTGCTCAGTGCAAATCGTATAGATAAGTTCTAAAGACTGAGCTTTTCTAGGTGAAGCATGTTTGCATAGCTCTGCCAAAAATAGTTTTGGATCTATCTTCATTTTGTATGTATCTTTAGCGAGAGATTTGTCGTTTTTTCCTGACGAGTGAGGCCATCTTTACTGGGGCCTCGGTACGCTGTTCTAGCATGCTATCTATTTCATCGAGCATTCCGCTTGCTTCAAGCATTCGGGATCCGTCTATGATGCGCTGTGATTCAATTGAGCCTAACCGAGCATAAAGAAGATTTACTAGCTCGTTACCTACAGCCAGCGCCTGGTCGTCTGTTAGTGTAGCGAACACAGGACGCCGATCGTTTCGAATCAGCATTGCGTCAAGTAATTTACCTCGGCGGAGGGTTGCAGATGGAACCGTAGGAGCTGGATATATAGTGGCATGCTGACAGACGTTGTTAAACAATTCAAACTCGGTCGCTTTCTCTAGAGCAGTGCTAATATCCGAAATGTCTCCGCCAGCAAGGAGTCTGACGGTCGAACCATTCGGTTGAGTAAGAGGTTCTGTCTTGATCAACGCTTTCGCTCTATCAATCATAGCGTGTGTGGCGTGCCAGTTGTGGGCGATCTCATCTAGCTGAGATAATGCGGTCTCGCGTCGGCCGTATAGCGCATCAAGTCTTCTTGATTCCATAGGATTTAATTCGTTACTTTCTGAAAGCCTATTTTCCAAGTCGATGATGTCTTTTTCCGTCTGTCGAAGCCGGACACTCGCATCGATAAGTTCAATACCAACCGAGTTGAAGTGGGCAACAAGCCCGCCAAGAAATGCTGGTCCGGAGATGAAAAAGCGACATCGGATGCAGTTCCTCGGTCCGCCTGGGGTAGGTTGATGATCGTTGCGGTTTTTTTCGCTAGTCGATTTCGGACCTCCTGTCATGCACATGCTCCCGCCAACAGGACAGATTCCCAGATCCCCAAGTATCCATGCAGTTGGGTTATTGTTCTGCAGAGCATGAACGCCGACTTGATTGTTGCTTGCAACAACTGCTTCCGCCTCCTTAAGGTTGCAATCCTGGAGGAAACGGAGATAGTTTTCCTTTTCTCGACTGAGTATTCGCTCTTGTGCTTCTGCTAGCTGTTGAGAGATATAGGCAACTCCAGGTTTAAGATAATAAAGGGTCATCAGGATTGTGGCGTGTCCCGCTACACACTTACTAAGGATTGCGAGAGGCACGCCACCTTCGACAGAAAGAGCCGTGAGAATGGAGACTCGAAGTGAGTGTAGGTCGAACAGGGCGCGCATAGGTACGCCTTTTTCACTCCGTGAGGCGATGAAACGTATCGGTTTTCCGTTCGGTAGGGTTTCACCTCGAGCAGCCACACGCTTTTCTAGTTCATCAAGAAGTTTTCGCCAATAATGGCCCAATCTAGAGGGAAAAATGGGCTGATCTTTTCGCGCTTTATTTGGGTCACGGAAGAGAAAGCAGGTCGTTCCGCGAGCTTTTAGTTGTGCCTCAGTAAAATTGCGAGTAAAAATTGGATTCGTTAAATCGGACCATCTGGTTGGTTCATGGATCGGGTTGTATGTGGACTGCCACTTGATCGTGTTTTGAACTAACGTTATTACCTCATCATGTTGCCAGGGAATTTCGTATCCACGGTCTTTTGTGTCTTTAAAGCGATCTGCTGTCTTGTTCGTGTTTACATAAAATCCTACGAAGTCAGTTCCCAGCGTTCGATCTCGAAACCTACGTAGAAATCCATTTTGTGTGCTGCCTGATGCGCGTTTCACAATAGAAGATGTATTCACTTCCCAACGCTTGTCTCGATAGATTTCGGCATCCGCTTCTCCACTATCTAGCATTGTTACTTGATAACTGCGAAGCGGAAGATAAAGCTTCATGAGGATGACGTGTGCTCTTACAGGGCTCCATACCTTAACCCATGAATTGGAGGCTGTATCGTAGTGAGTAATGTAGTCTTCGGAAGATTTTTTAGGCCATTCGAAGTTGTTTTCAGTGATTATATGGATCAGTTCATTGATATACCTAGTCGGCAGAGCTTCTCTAGCGGTTTCCGCAGGGCCTTTTGATTCCTTTCGACGGACGATCGGATTGTACAGCTCGGGGCTCCGCACTGGACGACCATAGTCATCTTCCATGCAGAGTTTGACATCCACGTACCAATCAAAAAAATTGGCGGCCTGTGCGGTCCGTTGCGCCGCAGTGGATTCATCGAAGTCTTGCGTGTCGATCCAATTTTCGAAGCGAGTTGGAACCCGATAATGCCGCGAAACATATTCTATTGGGTTTCGAGAAACACTTGGGTTTTTCTCAAGGTATCTCATAAATATGGTCAGCCCATCACGTTTTGCTCCGATTCCTCCAGTCACGGCACTTGTCAACCAAAAAGTTAGGAGTTGCTGCCATTGTTCCAGTGTCGGGTCACGTGTAACGAAGTCTGAAAAGTCAAGCATTCTTCGCTGCTTACCTCGGCCGAAGTCCCAATCATGTTCGGTGAAGACCGCTTTTGCGCCATAAATACGCTTCTGTATCTTAAGAAGCGGCCGGACAGCGCCTGCAGCATTTCCAGCCGTATATTCCAAAGCTTCTTTTTGTACTGTCGATGGAGTTATATCGCCAATTTCTTTTATGCCGATTGATGTCATAGATAATCGCCATATACGTAGCGTTGCTTGTGTGCGTGCGAGAACGCTCGAAGCATCGCTAGCTTCCGTGATCTCGCGGATCCATTCCATCCTAGGGAAGATGATATGGCTATCAAAGCGCAGTGAGGCTCTACGACCAAACGGCGAATTAGACGGCGCTGCCAGTAGCTCCTCTTGCCACAATATGTGCGTCAGTTGGGTAAACCTGGTGCGCAGTCCGATCCGTGTAATGTGTTCCGCATCAGTATGTTTTGCTTCAACTATGGTCGCAACCAAATTGTTGAACGACTCTATAAACTCGATGTCATTTGTTGATGTGGAAATGGCTTTAAAAATATCTTTGTAATTTCCATTTGTTCTACTGGCGCCGTCGTTTTCCTTCCATGTCTCCATAAATTTTTGACAGAGGAGTGCCGCTTTTTTTGCATCGAACTCTGGTGGAATGAGGAAGGCATCAAGACTGTCGTTTCTTATAAGCCTGTTTCCCGTTATTTCGGAAATTGTGGTCGTGAATTGAGTTGATTGGATATAGGGGCGGGTCATGCTTTGAAAGTCCAGGCGAAATCGCTAGAGGAGACAGTGTTCAATTTTGAACTCGCAGCACGAAGTTCTCGATTAACTTTCTGGACAGAAGCTTCTTTGTAAATTTGCTGCGAGTCTGGTGACTTGTGGTGAAGGGCTGCTTGAATTACTTCGCTTGATACACCTGCGTCGGTCATGCTCTGTGCATATGCGTGCCGGTGTCCGTGAGGTGTTGTTCCGTTATTTTTGGATGGGGTTAACCCAATTCTCTTCACGGCTTTGCCGTGGAGTTGACGGTATGATCCTATTGTGTACGGATCACCTTTAACATCTTCTTTTTCGCTGACAAATAAATAGGGGTGTGGAGTTAGCCTGCTACGTGAGTTCATAATATAGTTTTTGAATAGCATAAGAAATGCTTCGCCCCAATAAGCGGGAAACCAATGGACCACCGCATACTTCTCTTTGCCGTCAGTTAGCTTTAAATCCTTCCAGCCTGCGTGAAATCGTCCATCGACACGGTTTCGTGGCTGCAACCCCCATTTGACTCGAAGATACTCCTCTCTTTTTGCCGGGATTGCTTTGCCAGTTATTGGGTCGGTGTAGTCGCTTGGAGCAGCCCCTTGTTGGGGGTGATAGAGTCGAACCATGGCTGACTTAGGATTCGTCGGATCGATCACCACGTCGCTGACGTAGAGGTGAAATGGTTCTGATTCCCGTAGTCCGCCGCCGTGCAAAAGGATCGTAATCATGATGTCACGGATATGCATATTTTCATGCATATGTCTTGTTGTCTCATTCCTGCGAGTTAGAAATCCTTTGGCCAGCAGCTCGATAATTCTTCCTTCAGGGAAGTGTTTGGCTTGTGACGTTTCATGAGTAAGCGTTCTCTGATTAACTATGACAGTACGTGCAAATTTTGAGCGAGCTTCAATCTTTTCTGGGCCATACGTGTGGGCAAGCAGTGCATGCGGTCGTCGTTTATCAAACCGTCGCCAATATGCTATCTGTTCTGAGACCGAGGCAGTTCGCCAAGGATTGATCGGCTTCGTGTTGTAACGCTGTACTAGCCAGTCGGAAAATTCGGTTAGAAGCGTTAAGAGGAACTTGGTGCGTTCTGTAGCCTTGGGAGTCCAGTACAGGCCCGAGGGGTCTGTGCCATCAAGTTCGATTGTCCCGCCAATAAGTGCTTCTACGAACTCGGCGAGGATTTGGGGCCTGTCCAGTTGAGATTTGAAGCGTGTCTCGTTTGACTTTATGAAATCTATGAAAAGTCCTACCGATCTACACAGTTCGCGTTGCCAAGCCAACGAGCGGCCGTTGCCATGCTCGAAGAGATATTTTATTAACGGCACCATGGGAAATGTGCCGCCTTTTTCATCGGTTAAAATATATAGAACATGTATTCTTCGACTAGGATATGTGGCTAGTTTTATTAGTGTGCTGGCAACGGTGTGATAGCGAGCGGTTTCTCGTCGGAGCATTGGTGATGGATGTAAGCGTTAGATTCGATCTGAAGAATGGCGGGTGAGATCAAGTTAAAGAAATTATTGCTCATAAATTCGCAATTTTCCTGCTAACGCGCGATGCAATAGACTGATATATTGAGAATAGTGGGTCATTGGGGTGAGTGATGTCGCGCGTCACCAACTTGTATGATGATGCGTGCTGCTCTCATCGTCAAGAGATATGAGGCAATAAAGCGCTTGACTGTATTGTTTTAAAGTTTGTGCGCGAGCGATCTTAAGCATCCTGAGTTAATAGATATCTTTTGCTTTTTCATTGGATATCATGGTTAATGTTTATTATCATGCGTATAGTCCATGTAAAAACCATCGGGCATCGTTCGAGCGTTCTAGATATATCCAATAACAGCTTCCATCATTCGCCTGAGCTATGAAATAGTCCCGCGCGGCTGACTGTTCATCCCACCAGCCAGCCTCTATCCGCTCAGGACCTCGGATGATTTTTAGTGGGCTGCCATAAAATGGGCGTTCATCACGCATCAATAGCGCAATCGGTTTTGGTAATAGAAAAAACGGTCGGCTATTGATGGCCGGTTTTGTGCATGCTTTAGGCGGCCTGGTTGTAGCAGATACCCATGCGTTGTAGACCTCTGGTCGGTAGTCTTCAACATTGCTAGGGATTAATACATTTTCAGTGCCAAGACGTGCAGTCAAGAGTTCAAGAAGTCGATGGTAATCTTCTAATGAACCTCCCGGCTCGGGGAAAAGAGAGTCGTTGATTGGAGATGCTGCTTCAGTTACTGCTACTTCTAGGCGCAGAGCGATTACGGGAGCCGTCAGTTGAATCTTAGGGAGTCGTTCTTTTAGTAATCGGATTAGGTGACTATCTTCCCAAGCGGGCTCTGCCAGAACTATTTCAATCTCAGTCGGTGCTATTGCTAAGCGACCTCTTTCATGTTCGAGGAAGAATGTGTAGGCGCGTATTGCTCGTTGAAATGACCTGAGCCATCCTATTAATTGAGTAATAAGACTGGTGCCGCTCTGCAATAATGCCCCTGTATGCTCAACGCGATCGTAGAGTTCCACACGTGCTGAGAATTGCAGTGGAGGCTTTATCCATTCGAATATTTCTGTTTCTTCGCCATATGCACGATCAAGCTCGCAGATCAGTTCCTTGCTAGTTCGCCGCAGCAGCCCAGCTCTGGGGAGTCTACGGAGGGCTCCAATTTGATGTGCACCGATATCGTTAAGCCAGTTACGATAAGGAATGGCTTTAGGTAGTAGATCACAAGGAAGTAGGCTTAGTCGATACTGCAGGACTCTCATCGATAACGTACGGCGGCGAAAGGTGAAACCTTCTTGCCGCTTGCTTCTCGCAAGTAACCATGCACCTCCTGCGGTTGGGGCTGTACCTATTTGTGATGTAACGCCAAGTGACCTAAGAGTTTTGGTAACGCGCGTACAGAGCGCATGCGGTCCATTGAATAAAGTAAGACTTGCGCTGACGTCTAATAGAATAGAGAAGTCTTCTTGAAAAGTAACCTCCGGCGTAAACTGCATTAGTGCAGTCGAAATTGCCTCCAGTGTTTGCTTTTCTTTTTCTTGAGATCGCTCGAGAACTATCGTCTCAGGGACAATAGTCAATACGCTATCCCGTCGCATATTCAACCGTAGTCCGCACTGAGTTGCCTCAGCCGACATCGCCAGGACTCTTCCTTGATCGATGATGACAAACGGTCCTGGCTCAGACCAATTCGGGCGTAGTGCTTCTAGTGGCAATAATGGCAGATGTACGCTTAACAGGAGCTTCATAAACGGTTTCCAGCGGCTGACGGCTAGCAGGCATATTTATCAACGAAATGATGAGAGGACTTTCACAATGGGGACCTCTACGTTTGATAATGTCGACAGAAATACCACCAGAATTTGGGCGCAGTGCTAGGCGTAGCGGTGACGGCGAAGGAGTAGTCGCCGCTGAAATCGGTCGGATGAGCCAAAACCATGTATCGGTAGTTTGTGCTGCAAGATTCAACCGACGAAGCGACTCGGAGCGAATATTTGTCTGCCAAAGTATTACTGCTCCGCAGTTGCCACTTTTGAGAGTTTGTTCGGTCGCCCAAAGAGCATCTGATGAACTTTTGGGTTTGAGCCATAATAAATTTCGTTCATTCACTTGCCAGGCGCGACAGGCCATCAGATGAGGAGGATAAGGCGGTTGAACAAGCACTACTCGTTGCGACAGTGACAGAGGCGATAAAATTGGTTGCAACAATTGCATCTCGCCAATGCCGCTTTGCTGCACGAGTAGTTCGATAAGTACCGATCTAGGCCAACCTTTATCTGGTAGCTCTTGGTCAAGTCGATTATGTCCAGTGGTATGCGCGGTCGATCTTGCGATCGCTAACTCGCTTGCAAGCCAAACATCACGCAAAACTGCGGAGGAGGCTGTGCTGGGCTCAGACGCAACATTGTTGATAGAAGGAAACATGATCGCAATTATACTGTATGTTTGTACAGTATAGGCGGCGACTGGACAGAACTGCAAGGTCTGCTCGCTTGAGAGATGTCATCCCGAGCAGTAGGCTCAGGCACAGCCCCAAGGCCCGATGTCTTCTTAGACTGCCGGCCCAACAGTTAGTATCGTAGCGTCAAGATAGTGAATCAGGGAAATTTCCCGATGTGGGGCTAGGCGAACCAGCAAGCATACGCTCGACGTGTCCGAGTACATCCTGTCCTTTCAGCGTTTCGAACGAGATGTCGCCACCTTTTAAGACCTTGTCTAGAAGAATGCTAGTCACCCACGATTCCGTTGTCGACGACGGCCGGCGCCAAGGTCTGATCGGGCCGTTGTTTGCGAGACGGTAGTCTGCATAGCGTCGAACGCTTCCAGGAATCATGTTATAGATGTGCTGCCGTGTGTACTTTCCCTCCTGCGCGAGCGCCGCAAGATTCTTGAGAGCATAGTAGATAATGTTCCACATCTGCCCGATTGAGCATCGGTCAAGGTAGTGTTGGATGGCGGCTGTGACCTTCGACGAATAGATTCCAGGATCGATGAACCTGTATCGTTCGCACTGACTGATGAAATATCTCTTGCATTCGTCTTCCGCTACCAGATACCAAAGCTCCTCGACCGCCTCCGGCTCAGGTTGCTCAAGACGTTGGAACAGAACCGAGAAAATCTCGTCTAGTGATCTTTCTGAGACGTCATCAGCAAGCGTCCAAGCTCCCATCCTAAGGCTGAACGTCACGGCACCAGTTTCCTCGTTGAGATTGAAACTATTAGGATCAGACGACAGGGCAGGAAGAATGATTTTGTCTGTGCAGAGCCGGGTATAGATAGCGTCCGAGAGCTCTGGAGTCGGAGCAAGCATACCCGCCTGGAACTCGAGCGGTGGAATCACAGGATCGTCCGGCCCGACGTTCGCAGCGACGAGCGCCGCATAAAGCAGGCATGACTGGACATAGCTTAGCTTGGCATAGTCGACCGGCTTAGCCTTTTCATGTAGCCGTTTCAGGGCTCCAGTCACACGATCACGGTGCTGTTGTACTACAAAGAAGACCTCTTCCCGATTGGCAGCAAGCACTGCCGTATTGCAGGAGGCACACAGTGGCGAACGGCATCGTCTTCCAAACTTCACGAGCGAGCCTGTCAACGGGGAGTATTCGCTGCGAGTGCCAACTTGAAGGGGGCTCCCACAGCTATGGCAGCGAAGGTGAGGGAGGTAGGCACGGCATGCGGATTTCAGCATGTTCGTCATCTCCCCTTTGCTGAGGCCGGACTCTGATAGCAAGGTATCAAACGGTTCGTTCCACTTTCCACTGGAATTTAATGCCCAGTATCTCAGGCAGAGCGTGTTATGGATCTCATTGTCGGTCAGGAGACATAGGAACGGCGTACGGTCTTCAATCATTTCGGTGCGGCTAGAGCAAGATACGGGGCTATCCGACACCACTTGGTCGGCGGCCTCTCTCGGCATCCCGTGCCTCCTTATGCCCAGCTGACTGAAATGATGACTATAGTCTGAAGACGTAATGATACCGCAGAGACATGATTTCTCCCATATCAGAGGAGAAATCATTGGATCCAGGTTTAGCGTTCGGAAAGGTGCTACGAGAGGTTCGGAAGGAGGTCGGTCTGACGCAAGAGCAACTTGCACATGCTGCAGATATCGACCGGACATTCGTTAGCTTGATCGAACGTGGGGAGCGGCAGCCGACGGTACGTGTGCTTTTCAGATTGGCTGCTGCCTTGCGCGTACCCGCGTCCCAGCTAATTCAATTGACTGAGCACCGAGTGGAGACGGACGGTTCAGAGTAAAAGCGTTGAAAGTCTGATAATGCCGTTGACGCTGTGCTTGGTGTATTTCCACTTCATCGAACATGTCAGTGTATGACGGCCTATCCCAGCCATCATGAAGGCCTTTGTATGAAAGTCGGCGGCGCGATCCAGTGCACTCTGATACCCTTATAATGTGACAATCTGCCATTGTCCAATGATCTATCCCCGCCGAATCCGCTTTGTGAGCGCCGTTGTCGCGCTGTTGAGCCTCCTGTTCATGCAGGTGGCCCTGGCGGCCTACGCCTGTCCAAATCTGATTCCGGCCAAAAACACGCCGATGCTGGACAGTTCCGGCCAGCCGATGGCAAATTGCACGGAGGCCGACAAGCAAAGTCCCGCGCTGTGCTACGCGGACACGCACAAGCAGACCCCATCGCTCGACAAGCCTGACGCTCCTTCAGTGATGCCTTTCGTCGCAACAGGATTCGCGCTGCCTCTACTGTGGCCGGAGGACGGGGCCTCGATGCCGAATCCTCCTCTGGTTTTCCTGCACGCCTCCGGCACATCGCCACCGATAGCGATACGCCACTGCTGTTTCCGCCTATAGCCTCCAGCCGCCGAGTCATCGTTCCGCCACGTTAAGCCCGTGGCGGTGCCGTTCTTCGCACTCTGGAGCTATTACATGCATTTCCTTCACCTCGCTAGGAGGCGCACCCCGTGCCGCCCCGACGCGTTCGGCTCGACGCTTGCGCTCGCAATGCTGTTGTGCCTTGTCTTACCTAATGAACAAGCCGTGGCCGCAGGCGTAGGCCTGACGCTCGCGCAGGCGCAACAGCGCGCGCTGGAGCGCTCGCGCTCATTGCCAGCACAGGACGCCTCCGTCGCCGCTGCCCGAGAACTTGCGGTCGCCGCCGGCCGCTTGCCCGACCCGGTCCTCCGTGCCGGCATCGACAATCTGCCGGTCAGCGGTTCCGACCGCTTCAATATCGGTTCCGACTTCATGACCATGCGCAGGATCGGCGTCATGCAGGAATTGACCGCGTCCGACAAACGACGCCTGCGCGCCGCCCAGTTGGAGCGCACGGCCGACAAGGCCTCCGCCGAAAAGGAAGTGGAGATCGCGCGCGTCGAGCGGGAGACTGCGCAGGCCTGGATCGACCTGTATTTCGCGAAGCAGATGGCTGACCTCGTCCGCCAACAGGTCAGCCAGGCGCAGCTCGATCTCGGGGCCGCAGAAGCCGCATACCGGGCCGGGAAGGGCAGCCAGGGCGATGTGTTCGCGGCCCGGGGCCGCATCGGCGCTGCCCAGGACAAGGTAAGCGAATTCGATACCCGTGTCAGAACAGCGCAGAGCACATTGGCGCGCTGGACCGGCCCCGATGTCGACGTCGCGCCCGAGAGTCTTCCAAGTATCGACCAGGTCCGGCTCGATCCGGAGTCCATCGACAGCCAGCTTGCGCACCACCCCGAAATTGCTGTGCTAGACCGCCAGGAAGAGATCGCACGCGCGGGAGTGCAGCTCGCCGAGGCTAACCGACATCCCGACTGGTCGGTCGAGGTGTCGCTGCAGCACCGGGGGCAGGGTTATTCGAACATGCTGTCCGTGGGGATGTCGGTACCGCTTCAGTGGGACAGGAAGAACCGCCAGGACCGCGAACTCGCAGCAAAGATCATGCAAGCCGACCAAGTCAGGGACGAGCGCGAGGAGATGCTGCGCACCCATGCTGCGGAAGTGCGGGTGATGCTGGACGAGTGGCGCAGTGGCCGTGAGCGCATCGCCCGCTACAGGGACGAGCTCGAGCCCCTCGCCGCCGAGCAGAGTACGGCAGTGCTTGCCGCCTACCGGGGTGGCAAGGCCGGGCTGACCGAGGTATTGGCCGCACGTCGCAATGAACTCGACGTCCGCCTCCAGGCTTTGCAACTCGCGGCCGAGACGGCAAAACGCTGGGCGCAGCTGAACTTTCTTTATCCATCGGGCCGCAGCATGCCGCCTTCCATGAATCAGTCGGAGGCAAGGCCATGAACCGTCGCGTCATCATTTCAGTCATCGGCGCGCTGCTTGTGCTCGGGTTGACCGGCGCCGGAGCCTATCGCATCGGTATTCGGGCGGGCGCACACGGCGCAGCCCCGGTTGCGACCACCGCCCCCGGAACTGATAAAACGGGGCGGAAAGTCCTGTACTGGCACGATCCGATGGTGCCCGGCCAGAAGTTCGACAAGCCTGGTAAATCGCCCTTCATGGACATGGACCTGGTGCCCGTCTATGCGGACGAAGCCCAGGCGGAAGGCGGCGTGGCTGTCAGCCCGGGCGTCCAGCAGAATCTCGGTATGCGTGTCGTCGAGGTCCGGAAGGGCTCCCTGGCCAGTACTTTGGATGCGGTCGGCAATGTCGCGTTCAACGAGCGCGATCTTGTCCTCCTGCAGGCGCGCAGCAGCGGCTATGTCGAAAAGCTGTTCGTACGCGCGCCGCTCGATCCGGTGCGCAAAGGGCAGGCGCTGCTCCAGCTCTATGTGCCCGACTGGGTCGCCGCCCAGGAGGAATACCTGGCCATCAAGCGCATGCCGGCCGGTGCCGATACGACAGGCCTGCTCGATGCGGCCCTGCAGCGGATGCGGCTGGCGGGCATGACCGAGGCGCAGGTCAGGCAGGTGAGTGCGCGATCACAGGTCAGCCCCCGCATTACCGTCACGGCGCCGGTCGACGGCGTCGTAAGCGAACTGACGGTACGCGAAGGAATGACAGTCTCGCTCGGGGCGCCGCTGTTCCGGATTAACGGCCTGCGTACGGTCTGGGTCAACGCCGAGGTGCCGGAGAGTGCTGCGGCGCAGGTCCGGCCGGGGATGGCGGTACTGGCGACCAGCCCGGCTTTCCCTGGTACGGAGTTCGGCGGCAAGGTGGAGGCATTGCTGCCGGATGTGAACACGGCCACGCGTACGCTGAAGGCCCGGATTGAACTGGCCAACCCCGGCGGGAAGTTGGTGCCGGGGATGTTCGCGACCATTCACATGGCGCCTGCGCAGAGCCGTGAAACGCTGCTGGTGCCATCGGAAGCCGTGATCCAGACCGGAACCCGTACCGTCGTGATTACGGTGTCCGATCAAGGAAGATTCGCGCCAGTGGAGATCGCCACGGCTGCTGAGACAAACGGGCAGACCGAAGTCGTCAAAGGCCTGAGCGAAGGCCAGAAAGTCGTGGCGTCGGGCCAGTTCCTGATCGACTCCGAGGCAAGCCTGCGCGGCACCTTGCAGCGACTTGGCGGAGCGGCCTCCGCGGAGCCTATGCCAACCATGCCGGCGAAAACCCCGACGCATCGGGCAACCGGCAAGGTGGAACAGATAACCAAGGACGAGGTGACGATCTCGCATGGACCCGTTCCCAGCCTGAAGTGGCCGCCAATGACCATGGGCTTCGTGCCGCCGGCCGGCGGCCTGCCGAAAAACATCAGGGCCGGTGATACCGTGCAGTTCGAATTCCAGGCGTCGGATGACGGGACGTTCAAGATTATCTCGATGTCGCGGACCGCCGGCGCCGCCTCTGGAGCTGGTAAATGATCGCGCGCCTCATCCGCTGGTCGATCGCCAACCGTTTCCTGGTGCTGCTGGCAACCCTCGGCCTCGTGGCGTGGGGCATCTGGTCGGTACAGCGCACGCCGGTCGATGCGCTGCCCGACCTGTCGGACGTGCAGGTCATCATCCGCACGACCTATCCGGGCCAGGCGCCCCAGATCGTCGAGAACCAGGTTACCTATCCGCTGACCACCACCATGCTGTCGGTACCAGGAGCGCGCAGTGTGCGTGGCTACTCCTTCTTCGGCGATTCCTTCGTGTACGTCCTGTTCGAGGACGGTACCGATCCCTACTGGGCGCGTTCGCGGGTGCTGGAATACCTGAACCAGACGCAAGCACGGCTACCGCCGCAGGCCAGGCCGTCGCTGGGCCCAGACGCGACCGGCGTCGGCTGGGTCTACGAATATGCCCTGGTCGACCGTACCGGCCAGCACGACCTGTCGCAGCTGCGCGCCCTGCAGGACTGGTTCCTGAAGTATGAACTGAAGACGGTACCGAACGTGTCCGAAGTCGCGAGCATCGGCGGCATGGTGCGCCAGTACCAGATCCAGCTCGACCCTGACAAGCTGCGCGCCTATGGGATTACACACGCTACCGTGGTCGATGCGGTACAGAAGGCAAACCAGGAAGCCGGCGGCTCGGTGCTCGAACTGGGCGAGGCCGAGTACATGGTCCGGGCTTCCGGCTATCTGTCTTCGCTCGACGACTTCCGGCACATTCCGCTGAGGACCAGTGCCGGCGGCGTGCCGGTGACGCTGGGGGACGTCGCGCGCGTGCAGGTCGGCCCGGAGATGCGGCGGGGGATCGCTGAGCTGAACGGGGAGGGCGAGGTCGCCGGCGGCATCATCGTCATGCGCTCGGGGAAGAACGCGCTCGAGACCATCGAGGCCGTAACGGCGAAGCTTGGCCAGCTCAAGGCCAGCCTGCCGCCGGGCGTGGAAGTCGTGCCGACCTATGACCGATCCAGCCTGATCACGCGCGCGGTGACGAACTTGGAGCATAAGCTGGTCGAGGAGTTCATCGTCGTCGCCGTGGTCTGCGCGCTGTTCCTGTTCCACCTGCGCTCGGCACTGGTGGCCATCGTCTCCCTGCCGCTGGGGATCCTCGCCGCTTATACGATCATGTACTACCAGGGTGTGAACGCGAACATCATGTCGCTGGGCGGCATCGCGATCGCGATCGGCGCGATGGTCGACGCGGCCGTGGTCATGATCGAGAACGCGCACAAGCACCTGGAAGCCTGGAGCCACCGGCATCCCGGCAAGAAGCTGGAAGGCGCTGCGCACTGGCAGGTGATCGAGCAGGCAGCCGCCGAGGTTGGGCCGGCGCTGTTCTTCTCGCTGCTCATCATCGTGCTCTCGTTCATTCCCGTGTTCGCGCTGGAGGCGCAGGAAGGAAAGCTGTTCGCGCCCCTGGCATATACCAAGACCTACGCGATGGCCGCGGGCGCCGGTCTGGCGGTGACGCTGATTCCGGTGCTGATGGGTTACCTCATCCGTGGAAGGATCCCGCGGGAGGACGCGAACCCGATCAACCGCTTTCTGATCCGGGCGTACCGGCCGCTGCTCGATGTCGTGCTGCGTCACCCGAAGGGCACGCTGATGGCCGCTGCCGTGATCGCCATTGCGACGATCTGGCCGGTCAGCCGGCTTGGCGGCGAGTTCATGCCGCCGCTGGATGAAGGCGACCTGCTGTACATGCCGTCGGCGCTGCCGGGCATCGGCGTCGGCAAGGCCGCCGAGCTGCTGCAGCAGACCGATCGCCTGATCAAGACGGTTCCCGAGGTCCAGACCGTGTTCGGCAAAGCGGGCAGGGCGGAAACCGCGACCGATCCCGCCCCGCTCGAGATGTTCGAGACCACCATCCAGTTCAAGCCGCGGGACCAGTGGCGCGCCGGGATGACGCCGGATAAGCTGGTCGAGGAGCTCGACCGGGTCGTCAAGGTGCCGGGGCTGTCCAATGTCTGGGTGCCGCCGATTCGCAACCGCATCGACATGCTGGCGACTGGCGTGAAGAGCCCGGTTGGCATCAAGGTGGCAGGAAGCAGTCTGCAGGAGATCGACCGCGTCACGGGAACGATCGAGGCTGCCGTGCGCAAGGTTCCCGGCGTCTCGTCGGCCCTGGCTGAGCGGCTGAACGGCGGGCGCTATATTGACGTGCAGATCGACCGCGCGGCCGCGGCACGCTTCGGCATGAACGTGGCGGACGTGCAAAGCCTGATTTCCGCCGCGGTCGGCGGCGAGAATATCGGCGAAACGGTCGAGGGCTTGCAGCGCTTCCCGATCAACGTGCGTTATCCGCGCGAGGTGCGCGATTCGCTGGAGAAGCTGCGCGACCTACCCGTGCTCACGGGAGCGGGTGCGCAGATTCGGCTTGGCGACGTGGCTGCCATCCGTATCAACGATGGGCCGCCCATGCTCAAGAGCGAGAACGCTCGCTTGTCCGGTTGGGTATATGTCGACGTGCGGGGACGTGACCTGCGGTCGGTGGTACGCGACATGCAGCAGGCCGTCGCGAAGGAGGTTCGGCTGCCGGCAGGGTATTCGATATCGTGGTCGGGACAGTTCGAGTACCTGGAGCGTGCGGTCGCGAAGCTGAAGGTGGTGGTGCCGGCGACGCTGGCCATCATCTTCGTGCTGCTGTACTTGACCTTCGGCCGCTTCGACGAGGCTGCCCTGATCATGGCGACCCTGCCGTTCGCGCTGGCCGGCGGGGCCTGGGTGTTATGGCTGCTCGGGCACAACCTGTCGGTGGCGGGCGGGGTGGGCTTCATTGCGCTTGCGGGCGTCTCGGCCGAGTTTGGCGTGATCATGCTGCTCTACCTGAAGCATGCCTGGGAAGCCCGCCTGGCGGAAGGCAAGGGAAGCGAGGCCGACCTGATCGACGCGATCCGCGAGGGTGCCGTGCTGCGCGTGCGGCCGAAAGCGATGACAGTCGCGGTGATCATCGGCGGCTTGGTGCCGGCCATGGTCGGGGCCGGCACCGGTTCGGAGATCATGCAGCGGATCGCCGCGCCGATGGTTGGCGGGATGCTTACGGCGCCCTTGCTTTCGATGTTCGTGGTGCCAGTGGTCTACTTGCTGCTTCGGCGACGAGGTTTGCGTCAACAGTCAAGGTCCAAGCAGGCTGTGTCGGAACGAGCAAGTTAACATGCGACACGCAAGAGCCATGGCTCTGCTACGACATCGCCCGATTTCGGAACCCATTGACCTTGCCATTATTGGAAGGTTTACGCTTCCCTGAACTTATCCCTCAGTAGGGCATTATGGTTGAGTTTCAAGTGAATGGTATGTATTGCATTTTTTGCGTCTACCGGTTGAAAGCGGCAATCCGGGCGATCGACCCCTGGTTAAAAGTCGGCATCGATTTGAAAACGCGCAGGGTTAATGTCGAACGGCCGACGGACGTAGCAACAGTCGAGCGAGCAATGAAGCACCTTGGACAGATTGTAGGCATTCGAGAAAGCGACGGGAAGTTGGGAGTATCCCTGGGCGCAGATCAGGCTTGACCTTCCCATCATGGGAAGGTCTACATTGTAGACAGAGCCATCAAACAGGAGGAACGCCATGTACACTCTCAAGGTAGAAAAGATGTCCTGCGGCGGTTGCGCCAACCGGGTTACCCGTGCCGTGCAGACCCTGGATCCGGACGCAAAAGTTGAGGTGCTATTGAAAGACAAGCTGGTCCGCGTGGAAAGCGCGAAAGCACCGGATGCCGTCGCCGTCGCGATTACCGCTGCCGGCTATCCGGCAACCCAGGTAGCGGTGGTCTGAGTCGGGATGTACCCAATGTGAGCTTTCAATGACGAACCCAAAAAGGTTTCGATATGAACGACCAGTCGCATGACGATCACGCCGCCCACGAACATCATCATGACCATGGAACTGGCCACGGTGTACACCACGCGAGCGGAACCGGTGACAAGCCGTTCACCGATCCGGTCTGTGGGATGGAAGTCGGTCCCGACCCCACCAGGGAGATTCGGCACGAAGGGCAGACCTATCATTTCTGCAGCACCAGGTGCATGGACAAGTTCCGGGTGTCGCCCCAGCAATATATAGGCCCCGCTGCCAATGAACCGGCGCCCGCCGCGCCGGAAGGCACGATCTATACCTGCCCGATGCATCCTGAAATCCGGCAGCCGCAGCCCGGCAACTGTCCGATTTGCGGCATGACGCTCGAACCCATGCTCCCGTCTCTGGAAGAAGAGGAAAATCCGGAACTGGTGGATTTCAAGCGCCGCTTCTGGTGGACGCTACCGCTGACGGTCATCGTGGCCGTGCTTGCGATGGCCGGGCATCGCATATTTACGGCCGGTCTGCCCGGGCAAAGCTGGATCGAGTTCGTGCTGAGCACTCCGGTCGTGCTGTGGGCCGGGTGGCCGTTCTTTACGCGCGCGGTGCAGTCGATCAGGAATCGCAGCCCCAACATGTGGACGCTGATCGGGCTCGGCGTCGCCGCGGCCTACGGCTATAGCGTGGTTGCGACCGTGGCCCCGGGCCTGTTCCCACAAACCTTCCTCATGCATGGGCGCATCGGGGTGTACTACGAGGCGGCCGCAGTCATCATTTCCCTGACCCTGCTGGGTCAGATCCTCGAGCTGCGGGCACGGTCGCAGACATCCGCTGCGATCAAATCGCTGCTGGGTCTGGCGCCGAAGACGGCGCGGCGCATCAATGCCGATGGCACGGAAGAAGACATTCCGTTGGCCCATGTGCACGTCGGCGATGCGCTGCGTGTGCGTCCGGGCGAAAAGGTGCCGGTCGACGGCACTGTCCTGGAGGGCGAAAGCGCGGTCGACGAATCTATGCTGACCGGCGAGCCAGTGCCCGTCACCAAGCGCCCGGGCGACAAGGTGATCGGCGCCACCATCAATGCCAGTGGCAGCCTGGTCGTCCGTTCGGAAAAGGTCGGATCGCAGACAATGCTGTCACAGATAGTCCAAATGGTCGCCCAGGCACAACGCTCGCGCGCACCGATGCAGCGCCTCGCCGACGTGGTTGCCGGCTACTTCGTGACGATCGTTGTGCTCGTTGCAGTGCTTACACTGTTCGGGTGGGGATTCTTCGGGCCGGAGCCGAGCTGGGTGTACGGTTTCGTCAATGCGGTCTCGGTGTTGATTATCGCCTGCCCGTGCGCTCTGGGACTGGCAACGCCAATGTCGATCATGGCAGCCACCGGCCGCGGTGCCACACAGGGCGTCCTGTTCCGCGATGCGGCGGCCATCGAGGGCATGCGCAAGATCGACACTCTCATTGTCGACAAGACAGGCACGCTCACCGAAGGCAAGCCCGCGTTTCATTCGGCTGTCGCGTTGCCTGGTTGGAACGAGCAGGAGGTGTTGCGGATTGCCGCCAGCATCGACCAGGGCAGCGAACACCCGCTGGCACATGCGATCGTTGCGGAGGCGCGCGGCCGCGGCCTGGCGCTGGCCAAGCCGGAGACCTTCGAATCGTCCAGCGGCATCGGCGTACGTGGGGCTGTCGAAGGCAAGGCTATTGCGCTGGGTAACACCGCGCTCATGGAGATCGAACAGGTCGACTGGAAGCCGCTCGTGCACGAGGCGGAAGCCTTGCGTCTCGAAGGGGCAAGCGTCATGTTCCTGGCTGTCGATCGCCGGCTCCTGGGCTTGGTTGCCGTATCCGATCCGGTCAAAGAAACCACGCCGGAAGCACTGGCTACGCTTAAGGAGGCCGGCATCACGGTCGTGATGGCCACCGGCGACGGCCTCACCACCGCGAAATCGGTCGCTGCGAAACTCGGCATCGCCGAGGTCTACGGCGAGGTCAAGCCACAGGACAAGCTGGCCCTGGTGGAGCGTCTGCAGGCGCAAGGCAAGACGGTTGCGATGGCAGGCGACGGCATCAACGATTCCCCGGCACTGGCTAAGGCCAACGTGGGTATTGCGATGGGCACCGGCACGGACGTCGCCATCAACTCGGCGCACGTCACCCTGGTCAAAGGCGACCTGCGCGGTATTACCCGGGCGCGGTTGCTGTCGCTGGAGACGGTGCGCAACATGCGGCAGAACCTGGCTTTCGCGTTCGTCTACAACGCGCTCGGGATCCCGCTGGCCGCTGGCCTGCTCTACCCCTTTACCGGCCGGCTACTGTCACCAATGATTGCGGCGTTGGCAATGAGCCTGAGTTCGGTGTCTGTCATCACCAATGCGCTTCGGCTGCGGGGGACAGCGAAGTAACAGTCCGGGGCCTTCTGGCCCCGGATACTGAGCTTTCAAGAAAAGTTATGCGTGCCGGAGTCGACGATGTAGGGGCGCATGTGCAAGCGCGTTATGTATAAAGGCAAAGAATGCGCCTATCGCAAAGGCCCACAGCGCCATGACGGCCAAGGCGTAGAGATAGTCAGGCCATGGATGCAGCCCGGCTGTCTGTAGCGCGCGGAAATCCATCCCATGGAAAAGCGCGTTCATGAAGCCCATGAACTGTGCGGGCCACAGCACCTCGACCAGTGTGCAAAGCGAATAAAAAACTGCGACAGTGACTGACAGGGCCACACCGGTTTGTAGCGGTTTCATCTCTTTTTCCTCCCCAAGAAAACGGCGCGCATGAAGCAGAGGCAAATCGTTCCGTTTTGTCCTGCCGTCGGCAGCGTGCGCTTCGTTCACCGCGCCGTTATTGACACTGCTGCCGCATCATGTCCATGTGCTGTTGGCGCATCTCGGGAGACATGCCTTGCATATTCCGATCCATCATGGCCTGGCGCGCCTGGTCGGTCGGGGCGTCTCGCATGTTCCGGTACATGGCACACATTGCCTCCTTGTCCATGGCCGGCATTGCGCCGCCTGCCTTGTTACCACCCATCATTCCGCACCCGGCCTGGCTGCCAGTGGTGCTTCCGTCCATCATTCCGCAGCCAGCCTGGCTGCCCGTCATCGCGCCGCCTGCCATCCCACCTTGGGCGGAGGCCCCGCCGGAGGAGTCTGGCGCGCTCGTACTTGCAGATTGCCCTGGATGATGTTGGTTGTGGTCCTCGCCCTGGTCGGCGGATGGTGTAGCGCAGCCGATCAAACTGGCTGTTACCACCAGACTGGCGATGATGTGAATCGGATGGGTGGTTTTGCTTAACATGTTCGCGCTCCCTTTTCTAATAAGGCCGGGAAACTAGCAACGTAAGCAAGGTCCCGTTGACAGATCGCTACTTCCAACACTCTATCCTTGATGTTCACGTGGTTCTGCAGATGGCGGCACTGGGCGCCCAAGGTGCGGCACGAAGGCCGGAACGTCGTGCATGTACTGGCGATACGCGTCTCCAAACGCGGCCAGTGAATCCTGTTCCTCCCGGTGCGCCAGATGCACATACATCGCCACCAGGACCGGGAACATCACAAGGGTTACGAGGGTCGGCCACTGGAGCAGGAAGCCGATCATGATGACGACGAAACCGACGTATTGGGGGTGGCGAACCCGGGCGTAGGGACCGGTAGTTGCAAGCGTATGAGCACGCTGTGCTTTGTAGAGCACGTCCCACGCAGACGCCAGCAGCATGAATCCGAGCAGGATCAGGATGTTGCTTGCAATGTGGAAGGGGCCGAAATGCGGATTGATCTTCAAGCCCGTCAGCGTCTCTAACAGGTGTCCAGCATCATGCGATAGGAAATCAATTCCAGGAAAGTGCTGGGTCAGCCAAGGCAGCAGCAGGTAGATCGTGAGGGGGAACCCGTACATTTCGGTGAACAGCGCAACAAGGAATGCCGAGAATGCACCAAAGGATCGCCAGTCGCGGCGGCTCTGCGGGTGCGCGAAACTGAAGGCGAAGATGATGAACACCAGCGAATTCATGATGACCAGGCCCCATAGGCCGTACGCGGGTGCGTTATCGTGACTCATGGCTGTCCTCGTTGCGGCGGCTGGTCTGGACGACTCTGATCCTGGTCGGTTTGCGGCATTCCATGCCCGTGGTGTCCGTGACCATGGAATAAGTGCATGAGGGGACAGGCAAGAACCAGTAGATAAGGTAGCGCGCCAAGCAGGTGCGCTCGATGTTCTGTGAAAAGGAAAAACAGCGCTATCGCAGCAAAGCCACCGAGAACCCATTTGGTTCGGACGGCCATCCCTGCAGTCGGAGCGTGATGGCTTCGCTGATACATGGCATCTCCTTTGGTGCAAATGCACGGAGCGTATTTACACTTTATCTGTCATGCCAGGGATGTCAAGGCGTAGTATTGACGAGGACATTCGCTTTACAGGTACCGAGCGCTACAACGGAGGACAGGCTTGGTGCTGCTTATTCATAGTTGCTTATAGATCGCCGTGCTCCCGTCGTTTTGGACCAGTAGCACGTCATACGGCATGCGCGTCGGCCCCTCCATTCCCGGAGAGCCAGGCGGCATCGCCGGAACGGCCAGGCCCTTCGCTTTCGGCTTCGCAGCGAGCAGCCGCTTGATCTCGGCGGCTGGCACATGCCCTTCGATCGCATACCCGCCGACGACTGCGGTGTGGCATGACCCGAGCCGATCGGGAATGCCCATTTTCTCGCGGATGTCGGACGGATTGGCGACATCGTGCGCATTGACCTTGAATCCGTTGGCCCGCAGGTGCTTGACCCACGCTTCACAGCAGCCGCAGGTTGCGGTCTTGTAGACCTCGACGGCCTGGGTTGCGGCGCTGGCCAGCATCGGCAGCCCGATCAGGGCAGCAACCGCGAGATTCTTGAATTTTCCGATGAACATAAGCTTCTCCAGGATGCCGGCAGCCGACGGATGCGGTCGGCTGCCGGCGTGAAAACAACGACCGTAAGCTGGAACGTCCTACATCTGTTCGTCCGGGGGCGATGTCGATGCAAGCCAGGCCGCCAGAACAACGACCGCCAGCAAGACAAGCGCTTCGATCCAAAGTATGCGCTTGAAGCGCATCGGCAGAAGCTCGGAGGCGGCATTTCCTGCAGACTCGCGTGCGAGCCATGGGGGCATCACGAAAAAGCGATTGATCCCACCCAGGATCGCCGCAAGGCCCACGAGCAGCAGCTTCGCTACGAGCGTGTTGCCATACGGGTTGCCGACAAGGTTCTCCAATCCGCCCAGGTTGCGCCAGCTTGCATACAGACCAGTGGCGAAAATGCCGGTGAGCGCGAACGTCGCCGAGCTGGACAGGGACGCTACATAACCCGCCCGCGCCCGTCTGTCGGCCGCAGCCATGTTTTCGGTTGCCGTCAACATGATCCCGCCAGCAAGGAATACTTCACCTATCCACAGGCTGATCAGGCCAAGGTGGACCCAGTCCGCCAGCAAGGGCAGGCTGAAGTCGCCTTCGCTTGCGGCGTGGCTGACCATGCTGCGCGTGTACCAGAACACAGCGAGCGACGCTAAAGTCAGTAGTGCAGGACTCTGGTTTCGATCGCCGCGCATGCAGGTCCCCACGGTAGCCATGGCCAGCCCGAGCATCCCAATGGACCATGCGAGCCCGAGGTGCGTCGAAGTCAGCATCGACCAGGTGGCTCCTCCGGCTTCAGTGACAGGCACCTCGGCCATCGCCGCCGATTCCAGCCACAGAAGCACGACGTTGGCGACCAGCGCGACCACGGCACCGGCAAATGCGGCCTTGCGGACGGGCTGGCGACGCGCCTCCGCCCAGCTGGATGCGTCACGGCCAAGCCACAAGCGCGAGGCGCTCGCACCTGTGAAGACGGCTATGGCGAGGTTCAGGAGGGCAGTGACAAGGTGCTGGACAGTTTGCAGGTCCAGCCCCATCACTTGACCTTGAACGTGACTTCGCCCTTTACCTTATGGCCGTCATGGGTCATCGTCGACCAGTGGATGTGATACTCGCCCGAGGACAGCGGCGGCAGCGGCGCTGTCATGACGGTCGGATCTGCCTTGTCGACGGTGGCCGCGGCGACAGGGATCTCGTTATTTTGGGCGCCCGTCACCTTGATCTTGCTGAACGCCGGCTCGAGCGCTTCGTTGAACTTGAGGCGCACCTGCTTCGGTGCATCTCCGAGCGTGCTGCCGGCCTGGGGATCCGACGATTGCAGTTTGGCGTGCGCGAAAGCAGACGAAGTTACGGTACTTGCGAGAGCGAAGGTGGCCAGGGCCAGAATGCGTTTGATGGACATGTATTACTCCTGATTCTGTGGTTACGTCGAGGTATGGATGTGCAGCGTTACTTGGCCGCTTCCAGTTTGGTCACCGTGAAGGTGCCGTTGATGCGCTCGACACGCAGCCGGATCTTGTCTCCAGCTTTCACATGGTCGAGCATCGTCGGCTCCTGTACCTTGAACGACATGGTCATGCCTGGCATGTTCAGATTGGTCAGCGGCCCATGTTGCACCGTCAGCTTGCCGGTGTCCTTGTCGACCTTCTTGACCTCCCCATCGGTCAGTGCATTGGCATCATCCTGCGATGCGGAAGCCGGGGCGTTGTGCTGGCTGTGGTCGTGCCCCTGCATCTGCGCCGAAGCATTGGCGGCTGCCAGCGTAAGGCCGGCGGAAACGATGAGAGTGCTGAACAGGGAAGAAAAACGAGTCATTTGAAACTCCAAAATAGTAAAAATCAATTGCAGTGAACGCGCGGCGGCGCTTGCCCGCCTGACGCGGTCCGTTTCAGTTACAGGTAAAGAAGGGCTGTGCCTGCCGAAGTGCTGGCGACGAAGGCGTAGCCAGGCGTGTCCGTGCCTAGGCACGAACGAAGCATTCAGCAGGGCGAACGATCAAACGCGTGGAGGTCGCTCTAGGAGCGCAAGGTAGATCGACGGCAGGAGCTGCTGGTCGAAGGGAATGGTGGTGGAGGAGGATGCAGTTACCGGTGGGATGGCAACGAACGACGGTGCCATCGGCACGCAAGCGCCGCATGTCGCACAGGTGGCACACTTGCCGGCCTGATGATGCGACGCGGGATGATGGTCGGTCTGCATGTCCCGACCTGCATGCTCGTCATGAAGGTGCGCACTGGACATGTCGGCATCGTCGCCCAGCGATCCATGGTCGTGACTGTCCAGCGTCGCCGTCGGCGGCACACAGAGGGATATTGTCGCGGAGGCGAAGCCTTGAAGCGGCACCGCCAGCAACGTCATCCAGACGATCAGAACTCTGAGGATGGCTTTCACGGGCCGATTCTAGCATATGCGAAAGTACCGGCAATCCCATAGGTCATTTTGGATTGTTGCGGTGCTGTATCGTGCGAACATGTCATTTTTGCATGTGTTAAATTGATTTCCATGCGCTCCATTGTTCGAATCGTCATGCTATGGATACTGATCGTGTCGCTGCCCGTACAGGGCATCGCCGCCGCGATCACGTTGCCATGCACGATGGCGCATACCTCATCCTCATCGGTAAGTCCGGACGCGACGGTCGTGGATGATTGCGACGAGCATGAGATGACGATGCCAATGGCTCAGTCCAAGGCAGCGGCGCACGCCAGCACTGGCACCGCGCATCAGGACACACCCTGCGATAACGGCTCACATCAAAAACACTCTTCCTGCCGCGCATGCAGTGCCGGCTACGTAGGCGCATCAGCCCCACCGCCGTTTGCAGTCGCCGCGTTTCCGGCAGAGCAGTTTGCAACAGATTACGTTTCGCCAATCTCCTCCTTCACGGGCTGGATCCCATCCCGCATAGAACGGCCGCCGCGCGTCTGACTTCTCAGGCTTGCTGAACGCTTTACCCAGCGTCTTTCAGGGGCGACGTGCATGCGGGTCCTGCTCGGCATGCGAATCGATCGAAGCCTACCAGCCATTAATCTGCATTGAAATTTCGATTTCAGTAACACACGCACGGAGCCTGCACGCTCCGGGAACGTGCGCAGCCGCATCCGCTGATAGTTGCGCAACTCGGTTTGCCTGCGAGTGCGCCTGTGCGGTCAGACGTCGGCCCGCGCTGCGACAGCGGCACCATCACTTCACTAAGGGGAATACTTCATGCAGCAACGTGTTTTTGAGGAGGGCGCCGTGAACCGATGGCGGCGACGGCTTCTGCAGGGCGCAGGCGCCGCCGCCACTTTGGCCGGACTGGCGCCCGCCAGGCTGCTGGCCGCGGGCCAGGAATCGCAGCCTGTCTTGCGCGGCACCGAATTTGATCTGGAGATTATGCCGACGCCGGTCAACTTTACAGGATCGGCCCAGGTGGCTACCGCGGTGAATGGCAAGGTCCCGGCGCCGATCCTGCACTGGCGCGAGGGCGACACGGTAACGCTGCGCGTCACCAACCGGTTACCGGTCACGAGTTCCATCCACTGGCACGGCATCCTGGTGCCGGCGGATATGGACGGGGTGCCCGGCCTCAGCTTCGGCGGCATCCCGCCCGGCCAGACCTTCGTCTACCGATTCGAGGTCAAACAGAGCGGCACCTACTGGTACCACAGCCATTCGGCCTTCCAGGAGCAGAGCGGCCTGTATGGCCCGATCGTGATCGAGCCCCGGAACGGCGAGCGGGTCAAGGCTGATCGGGAATATGTCGTGATGCTGTCGGACTGGGTCGACGGTGACCCTGCTGCGGTCTTCGGCAAGCTCAAGAAAATGAGCGACTTCTTCAACACCAACCAGCCGACCGTTGGCCAGTTCCTCAGCGACGCCCGGAAGAACGGCCTCGCCACTGCCCTCGACAAGCGCAAGATGTGGAACCAGATGCGCATGCTGCCTACCGACTTCAGTGACGTCACGGCCAGCCGCAACCTGGGTGTAAGGATGGCTTACCTGATCAATGGCGCACCCGCCGACAGGAACTGGACCGGGCTGTTCCGCCCGGGAGAGAAGGTCAGGCTTCGCTTCATCAATGGCGCGGCAACAACCATCTTCGATGTGCGCATCCCTGGCTTGAAGATGACGGTGGTCGCGGCAGATGGACAGGACGTCGAGCCGGTCACGGTCGACGAGTTCCGGATTTCCGTTGCCGAAACCTATGACGTGCTGGTCGAACCGGCCGATGACAGAGCCTACACCATCTTCGCACAATCGATCGGGCGATCCGGCTTCGTGCGCGCGACGCTCGCGCCGCGCATGGGCATGTCGGCACCGGTGCCGGAAATGGACCAGCCCCAGTGGCTGGCCATGCAGGACATGATGGGCGCGATGGCCATGCCGGGCATGGGCGGTGCGTCGGGCATGGGTCAGATGAAGATGCAAGGACAAATGCAGCACGGCGGCCATGCGGGCGCCCAGGCGAAGCCGATGGGGGAGGGGATGCCTCCCAAGGTCACGCACGCGCGAACCGAATATGGGCCAGGCGTCGACATGCACGTCGACATGCCACGTACCAATCTGGACGATCCTGGTGTCAACCTTCGCAACAACGGGCGGCGCGTGCTGACCTATGCCGACCTGCGCACGATTGGTGGACCGATCGACGGCCGCGAGCCGACGCGCGATATCGAATTGCACCTCACCGGCAACATGGAGCGCTTCATGTGGTCCTTCGACGGCCAGAAGTTCTCCGAGTCGAAGCCGGTGCACTTCCGAAAGGGCGAACGGCTGCGTATCGTCCTGGTGAACGACACCATGATGAACCACCCGATCCACCTCCACGGGATGTGGAGCGAGCTGGAGTCGCCAACCGGCGAGTTCCTGGTTCGCAAGCATACGATCAACGTGCAGCCGGCACAGCGCGTGACCTATCGCGTGACGGCCGACGCACCCGGCCATTGGGCATATCACTGCCACCTGCTGTACCACATGGAGGCAGGCATGTTCAGGGAGGTGGTCGTCTCATGAAAACCATGATTACGAAAAAACGTGCGGCCGGCGCTCTGCTTGTCCTCGGCCTGACCACAGCGGGTGTTGCAACTGGCCAGGCATCCACTACGGCCCAGTCCGGGAATATAGAAGGAATGGATCATTCGCAGATGGATCATTCGCAGATGGATCATTCGCAGATGGCCCAACCCCAGCCGAACAAACCGAAGTCAAATAAGGCCAAGCCGAAGAAGCCCACGAAGGCGAAACCCAAAGCGGAGCAGCCGCAAACGGACATGTCGCAGATGGACCATGCACAAATGGACCACTCGCAGATGGATCAATCCCAGCCAGACAAGCCGCAGGTGGACCGTTCTGAAATGGATCATGCGCAGATGAACCATGCAAGCGGTCAGCAGATCCAGGGTGCAAAGCCGGCGCCGGAACAGGGTATGGCCGGCATGGACCATTCGATGGGTGGGATGAGCCAAGACATGAAGATGGGGCCCATGCAGGGCGGCAGTCCGCCACCGGACGCCCGCAATCCTGATGCCTATGCCGAGGGCACGACCTTCGCGCATTTGCCCGGCAATGAGATGAACGACGACATGCCATTCGGCCGCGTCCTGCTCGACAAGTTCGAGTACGCCAAGGGCGACGGTGAACACGGCCAGAACATCGATGGCGAAGCATGGTACGGCAACGACTACAACAAGGCATGGTTCAAGGCCGAAGGCGAGCGGCGCGACGGCCATCTGCAATCGCTTCGCACGGAGGCCCTGTGGGACCGCACCTTCGCGACGTTCTGGAGCACCCAGCTCGGCGTGCGCCACGACAGCGGTGGCGGTGACTCCCGAAACTGGCTGGCCTTCGGCGTGCGCGGCATGGCGCCTTACTGGTTTGACACGGAGGCGACCGCATATTGGTCGGGAGGACGGCTTGCCGCGCGTGCCAACGTGCGTTACGAACTGCTGTTCACCCAGCAGTTGATCCTCGAGCCCGAAGTCAAGGCCGACCTGTACAGCCGGTCCGACCCGGCAAGAGGCCTCGGTAGCGGATTGTCCGATCTCGAGCTTGGTTTGCGCTTGCGTTACGAAATCCGGCGCCAGTTCGCGCCTTATGTCGGCGTGACCTGGTCCCGTAACTTCGGCGGCACCGCTGACTACGCGAGGGCAAGAGGAGAGCGCACCAAGGCCACGCAGGTCGTCGCCGGTGTCCGTTTCTGGTTCTGAAAACGAAGCAGAGGGCCATGACCCGTACTGCGCTATCCAAACTAGTGTCCTGAGCAGATATTCCGAACTCTTCAAGGAGAACATCATGCAACAACAGTATCAATCCTGTATCGCTGCCTGTAATGCCTGCGCCGACGCTTGCGACATGTGTTCGACGGCCTGCCTGCAAGAAGACGATGTGAAAATGATGGCGCGCTGCATCGCGCTTGACATGGACTGCGCACAGATCTGCCGCTTGGCGGCCGCTTTCATGGCGAGGGGCAGCGAATTCGCTGGGGCGCTCTGCCAGCTTTGCGCCCAGATGTGCCAGGCATGCGGCGACGAATGCGCGAAGCACCAAGCCCAGCATTGCCAGGACTGCGCGGCCGCATGCCGGCGCTGCGCCGAGGAGTGCCGACGGATGGGATCGATGGCGGCAGTCTGATCGCATGTACGGCGTCGGCATCCCGGCTCTTGCTGGCGCCGGCGCCTCGTTTCCAATCACCAATTACCACCACCGGAGAAGAAAATGAAAACGAACGCTTCATTCCCGAGGAACCAATTCGTACGTGCGCTTACCGCAGGTGCGCTTGCAGCGACGGTTGCACTCATCGGTTCGACGGCAGCATATGCTCAGTCGACATCCGGAACGCAGCATGAGCACATGAAATCAGGAAGTTCTGATGGATCGATGAAAATGCACATGGCAATGCAGGAAAGCCAGAAAAAGATGAGTGAGATGCAGATGTCCGGCGACACCGATCGCGACTTCGCAACGATGATGCGGGCTCACCATCAGCATGGCATCGACATGGCCAAGGCCGAAGTGGAGTCCGGCAAGGACCCCGAAATGCTGAAAGAAGCGAAGAAGATCATCGCATCACAGCAAAAAGATATCGAAAAGCTGGACGCCTG
>Ga0308166_1001028_pt1 | contig 32030 bp, 30 predicted proteins | sample PhyCR2_2_FD_202137 | JGI IMG/M metagenome (GOLD analysis project Ga0308166, IMG submission 202137) | Phyllosphere microbial communities from UC Gill Tract Community Farm, Albany, California, United States - DLSLCC.R2 | ecosystem: Host-associated > Plants > Phyllosphere > Unclassified | place... | reverse complement strand
GCACGTGGAAAGCGTGAGCGTCCCGTCGAGCGTGTCGCCCTTCACTCCGTCGAGCGTAATCGGGATAGTGACCTTGTCGTGATAGCCCTGCGTGGTCATGCCGGAGATATCGAAGCGCGACGGGACCGGCCAGGACCAGCTATCCGTTACGCCCTCCGGCCAGCTGATTTTCGGCGCGACGCCGCCCTCGCCCGGCGATCGCCAGTAGGTTTTCCAGCCGGGCTTTAGCTCAACGGTGAGCAGGCCTTTAACGTGCGTTTGCTCCCTCTCCGCCTGAAAGCGGATGCGGGCGTGATCGTTTTGGGGGGAAACCAGCCAGCCTGTGTCCGCCGCATGGGCAATGCCGATGCAGGACAGCCACAGGAAGACGAATCCCCTGAAGAGGTTAACCATGTTTTACTCCGTGAACAGTGAAAATTATCGTGTGAGGACGATGATTTTCATTCACGGAAAACGCAGTTTTTAAGGTGTATTCGGGGAGGCGGTGCCTGAACGGGCTGTTCCGCGGGAGCCAATACCCGCCCCTGCGTAAGCAGCTGCAGCAGCGCGAAGAAGATGATAATGGCCGGTAGCGCGCCGTCGAAGAACAGCGGCTGCGCACAAAGCAGCGAGTGTGCGCCCAGCTGACAGGGCGACGGGCCGGGCTGTTCAGTGTTGCTGCTTTGAGCCGGGGCATCTGCACTTAGAGAAATCTGCGGATCCAGTCCCTGTAAAAAATGGTTGAGCATCACCGCACGCTGCACGAGGCAAAGCGCCATCGCGAGACAGGTGACGATCAAAAGCCATTTTCCGAGGAGCTGACGGTTGCGCATAACATTCCAGAGTAACAAGACGCCCCGATCATAAACGATAGTGATGAATCTACAAGTGTCGGAAGTGTAAGGTTTTGTCTGTCGCCGCTATTCGCCCGTCAGCGCGTCGTAGACGTCGCGCAGCCGCGTGCGCAGAAACAGCACCGCCTTGTGCTTGCGGGATAACAAAGCCTGCTCGCTGGCGCCCGTCTCCTCTGCCAGCATTTTAATGCTGTAGCCGTGCAGTTCGGTCTTTTCAAACACCTCGCGCTGCGGCGGTGGCAGTTCAGACAGCGCCTGCCCCAGCTCTTCCCACAGCAGCGTTTTGAGGTACTCCTCTTCCGGCGTGTGCGGCACGCCGAACAGGGTTTCGGCCAGCTCGTCGTCCGGGAACCCCTCCTCGTCTTCGCCCGTAAAATAGCCGGAGAGTGACACCTCGCGCTTTTTACGCGCCCGGTCGGTCATCTCGTTACGCGCCGCGCGGAACAGCCAGGCGGCGACGTTTTCGACCGGCTGCTCCACTTTCATCAGCTGATAGGTGACTTCCTGCAAAATGTCGTCGGCATCATCGCGGACGGACGTCCGTCCGCGAATGAAGGCTGTCAGCCGGGCGCGGCAGGCATTGAGCGCCGACATTAGCATGGATCCGCCCGCCTCCCCGGCTTTCATTTCGCTCACTCTGCTTCCGGCGCTTTTGGCGTGGCGTCGTCGCGCTTATCGTCACGATGACCGTGCCAGCCGCAGTGGCCGCGACCGTGGCGACCGAACCCTTCGCGACGCTGCTGAATAAACGCCTCGCGCTGTTCGGGCGTCATGTTCATCCAGCGCTCGTGCATCCGGCGGTGCGCACCAAACATCCCCGGGCGGAAACCCAGCCCGCCAAACAGAATGCGGCTCAGCACCAGAATGCCCAGCGCCTGCCAGAAGCCAATGGCCTTCACGCCGAGAATGGCCGGGAGCAAGGCGTTCCACAGGGTCATCACCAGCAGGCCGAGCACGATGAAAATCACCGCGCCGATGACTAAGCCCTTGCCCATACGGTGACGACCGAATCCGCGCCCGTGACCTCTGTCGTGCATATCAAAATCTCTCATGGTGTTTACCTCGTTTACAGTAACTGATTATGGCTTGTGATGAGGTAGACGGATGAGGAAGGGAAATATTGCTATGTTTTTTAAACACGACCTACTATTTATATAGTGCATTTAATTAAAAAAACACTTCCTTAGAATAATTTGTTACTTACTTAACAAAAGTCGTTGAATTAGAAGATGAAATTTGATTTCATGAAAAAATCAGCTCATGAGTAGCATATTAAATCGTGAAATAATGAGTAATTATTTTTTCGCGAAGGAGAGAATCTTGCTTAGCAGTATCAAAATTGAACGATTTAAGAATATCGTTGACATTGAGATCCCACTTGAGGGGATAAACCTTTTAATAGGTTCTAATAATGCAGGGAAAAGTAGTATTCAACAAGCGATACAGTTTTCAGTTTCAATCGCTCAATCAACAAATCAGCAAGGTGCTAGATGGTCTCAAGATCGATGCCCTTCATCACTTTCTAGTGACACCTTAATTTATTCTCCACTGAAAGATATTGGAGCATTGGCTCCAAATGGTAAATTACAGACATCAAAAGATCAAGCTATTAAGGTAACATTCAATGCAGAAACAAGCACAACAGTAACAATAAGTAAGGGAAAGAATAGAAACATAGCCACTTCTTTGGAAGGAAAAGAGTTAGGGGAATTACTTCAAGATATCGAAAATCCATTTTCAATGATTGTGCCGGGATTGGCTGGAATACCCTCTTTTGAAGAATACAAACCACCATCCGTTGTAAGAAAGGCTGCTGCAAAAGGTGATTCCAATAGTGTATTCAGGAATATTTTATTGCTTCTAGCAAAGGATCCACAATCATGGATTGCCTTTAAGAAAAAATTCAATGCTGTATTCCCTGATTACGAAATAAAAGTTTCATTTGATCCTAATGTTGATGAACATATCAATGCAGAAGTTATTAGTAATTTAGTTTCATTGCCTATAGATTCATGCGGCACTGGAATTTTACAAGCCATTCAAATATTGGCCTATTACTATTTATATAAGCCTAAGCTTTTAATATTAGATGAGCCAGACTCTCATCTCCACCCAAACAACCAAAGAATACTTGCACTTTTATTAAAAGAACTGCACCAAGAAACAGAGTGCCAGATAATTATATCGACTCATTCCAGACATTTTTTTGAAGCTCTTAAGGATGATTCAGCAGTGTTATGGATAAACAATTGTGCATTGGTTCAAGGAACTGATGATGTCGAGCGGAATATATTGATGGAGATCGGTGCTCTTGATAAAGGGGATCAACTACGAAATGGAGAGATTTCTGCAATTCTATTAACAGAAGATACAGATAAAGGGTATATAAAAGCCATTGCGGAATCTTCAGGTTTTTTACCTGATCAATATGAAATATGGTCCTACAACGGGTGTTCAAACATAAATATAGCACTGGCTTTAAATTCATTCGTAGCACAGCACGCTCCTGGAACCACTGTTGTTGTTCATAGAGATAGAGATTATATGAATGATGACGAAATACTTAGATACAAACAAAACCTTGAAGCTGTAGGGATAAAAGTTTTTGTAACTAAAGGGAATGATGCTGAAAGTCATTTTATAAATGAAGGGCATATCCATTTTCTTTATGCGAATATTTCAGAAGCTGAAGCCTCTGAAATCATCAATACATGCCTTGAAGAAAGGACAGATGCAGTCATTGAAAAATATATCAATACTATACACAGCAGGAAATTGCAAGAATCCTATAAGACTGGAGTAAAACCTAATGCTGGAGCAATTGCATTAGATTGCAACCAAAAGTATCATAATAATATGCGCGAATTTATGCATGGAAAAATAATTGAAAGCACATTGCGTGGCAAAATTCAGGCAATCATTGGTCAAAATGTTGATCTTTGCAAAATTTCACCGGCGATTCGTGACGACGTACTAGCATCTTTTGCTGATGCGATTTGGAATAATGCATAAATGAATAAAAAGGCTCCCTAAGGAGCCTCCCCTTACTCAATCAAGCCTGCACCGGCAAACTAAAACTCGAAATACTCCGCGAAAGCTGCTGCGCCTGCTCTTCCAGGGATGCCGCTGCCGCAGCGGACTGCTGCACCAGCGCGGCGTTCTGCTGGGTCACGCCATCCATCTCGGTCACTGCCTGGCCGACCTGGCTGATCCCACGGCTCTGCTCTTCAGAGGCGACGGAGATCTGCTCCATCAGCGTATTCACTTTATTCACCGACGAAATAATCGAGTCAATCACCTCGCCCGAGCGGCTGACCAGCTCCGCACCGTTTTTCACGCTGGAGACCGACTGCGCAATCAGGCTTTCGATGTCCTTAGCCGCCACCGCGCTTTTCTGCGCCAGGGTGCGCACTTCGCTGGCCACGACCGCAAAGCCGCGCCCCTGCGTACCGGCGCGCGCCGCTTCTACCGCCGCGTTCAGCGCCAGGATGTTGGTCTGGAAGGCGATGCTGTTAATCACGCTGGTAATGTCTTCGATACGCTTCGAGTTCGCCGCGATGGTGTTCATCGTGTCGATCACTTCACGGGTCACCGCTTCACCGGTGTGGGCATTTTTCACCGCGTCCTGCACCAGTTTCCCGGCCTGGTAAACGTTGTCGGTATTGTTCGCCACCGTCGCGCTCAGCTCTTCCATGCTCGCTGCCGTCTGGGTTAACGCCGAAGCCTGCTGCTCGGTACGTGACGCCAGGTCGATATTCCCGGAGGCAATCTCCTGCGCCGCGTGCGTTACGGTATGGCTCGCATCGCGCACCTGGGCGATGGTCGCCAGCAGCGCCTGACGCATCTGCTCCATTGAGCTCATGAGATGATCGATTTCGTTATGTGCGCTCCCCTTGACCGGTACCGGAACGTCCAGCTTGCCCGCCGCAATCTGGCTGCAGTGCTCGCGCGCCAGGTTAACCGGCGCAAAGACAAAGCGCTTCATCAGCATGCTGACGGCGACAATCACCACCACAAACAGGCTGGCAATAGCGGCAATGATCGCCAGGCCTGAGACGAAGTTACTGCTCGCATCTTCGTTCAGGCTTTTGGCATATTTCTGGTGGACGGAAAGGACCTGGTCGAGAACGATCTCGTACTGGCGGTCGAGGCGGGAGACTTCCGGGATCAGGGCGTTAAATTTGGCGACATCGTGCGCCTCGGCGGCATCGATCAGCGGCGCCAGCCCCTGGTTGCGGTAGTTTTGCCAGGCATCCTGATAGGCAGTCACCAGCGGCGCTTCATCCGTCAGACGCGGCGAAGCCATAAAGGCCGCAAAGGCGTGGTCCGCTTTGGTCAGCGCCTCCTTCACGGCGGTTAGCTTTGCAGCTCCGTCTGCCGAGTTGCCCGCTTCCACCATCTTCACATACTCCATCACCCGCACGCGCAGCGTACGGCTATGGTTGATGGGGTCAATAATGGACAGCACAACCTGGATCTCTTTGTTGACGTTATCCAGGGAATTATTACTTTTAATGATGAGGCCAACGCTGGTCACAGTGCTGACAACAAAGAAGAAAAGCAGCGAGAACAGGACGATCAGGGACGACTTTTTCAACGACATAAACCAATACCTCAAGGAGAATTATTCCTTATGGTTATCGGCCATTCCAAAACTTAAATTAATTAAAGTTATTGAAGTATCGAACCGGGCTATTTCGCTGGCTTATAGCGTCGCTGCAGGGTGGCATTGAGCTTGCGCTGCAACGGCTGCGGCGTCTCCCCTTCGATCAATTTGCTAATCAAATCAAAGCAGTGCCACGCCAGCTGGCGGTTATCCTGACGAATGGTATCCACCGGGATCGTCAGCGAATCGTAGAGATAATGATCGTCAAAACTGGCTAACCTGATATCACTTTGCAACAGGTTGTGCTGGCCCATATAGCGCAGCACCCCTTCCAGCAGCCCGCAGGCGGCGGCGAACAGCGCTTTCGGCGGACGCCCCAGACGGGCGCAGAGTTCAGCAAACATCTCGTAACCGGAGCTCGGGTGATAGTTGCCGTGAATGATCCACTCGGGGCGCAGCTCCACGCCAGCCTCTCGCAGACCTTGCTTAAACCCTTCCAGGCGGTCGCGCGTCGGAGAAAGGCGCGGCTGGCCGCCGAGGAAGTAGAATTCATCAGGATGCTGGCGCGCAATGTCGGCCACCAGTTCCGCCGTCGGGGTAATGGAATCGGTGATCACCAGCGGCAGCGCGCTGTCGTTGATGTGGCGGTCAAACAGGACAACGGGCAGCTGTTCGCTCAGCTTGTGGTAGTCCGCATCGTTAAGCATGCTGGAGGCCACAATCAGCCCGTCAACCTGACGCGCCACCATGTTGTTCACCACCACCGTCTCCTGGCCCGGGTTTTCATCGCTGCAGGAGATCAGCAGCTGAACGCCCGCCTCGCGGCATAGCGTTTCCAGCTCGTGAGAAAACACGGCAAAACCGTAGTTTGTGATCTCCGGAACCACCAGACCAATGGTGTGGCTGCGGTTATCGCGCAGCGACCGGGCGTGAATGCTGGGCTGATAGTGGTGCTCTTTTGCAATCGCCAGCACGCGCTCGCGCGTCTCTTCCGCCACGCGAAGCTCTTTGCTGCGCCCGTTCAGGACCAGGCTGGCGGTGGCTTTTGACACACCCGCCAGCTCCGCGATGTCTTTAATGGTGACGCGTTTTGTTTTTCTCACAACGACTTAGATCCGGCTGCCAAAACCCTCATTCTATCATGCAGGCGCGCAGCGACCAGTAGCGTAATGTGATATCGGACGCACCTTCGAATCGCACCCGGGCCGGATGGTCAGGAAAATAGCGGCTGCTCATCACCCCTTCACCGTGATTGATGAAGATTTCAACGCTGGAGCGGTCGCAGAGAACGCGTAAATGAGTGACGTCGCCCTGCCAGTAGCGGGTCAGCGTTTCACCGGTTTTCAGGCTCGCGCGTTCAAGACGTATGCCCTGCTCATCGACCGTAAGACGCAGCGCGCCGCCAAAATCGACATTCACCTGCGATGCGCCCAGCTCAAACTCCAGGCGCGTCGCGTCCAGGTCCGGCGCCTCGCTGGCGCGCCCCTGCCAGCGCTGCTCATCTTCACGCAGCGCCGCCAGCTCGCGCGCCGGGGTCTGCCAGAGCCTGCCGTCGCGATAGCGTAATTCGCGCGGGCAGGTCATCTGATGCATCCAGCCGTGCGCCCGGGTTGGCTGAAGCATCTCTTCCCCGTCCGGTACGCCCATCCAGCCGATCAGAATGCGTCGGCCGTCTTCCGCCAGCGTCGTTTGCGGAGCGTAAAACTCAAAGCCCGCGTCCAGCTCGTGCAGGTCGCCGTGATCGAACGCGGCGTTTGCATAGTCAAACGCCCCGCTCATCCAGGTCGCCGGATAGGTGTTGAGATAGCGATGCGGCTCGCGCGCCAGCCCCTGCGGACAGCTGATTAAGATGTGCGTTCCGTCGAGCGCGAACAGGTCCGGACACTCCCACATATAACCCGCGTCCGTCAGGCCGTTAACCCCGTGACCGGCGATCTCACCGCAGGACGCCCAGGCGTGCAAATCGGCTGACTTAAACAGCAGCACCTTGCCGCGCTTTTGCAGATCCTGCGCGCCGAGCACCATGTACCACATCCCGTCGTGCTGCCACACCTTCGGGTCGCGCACGTGGCCGGTATAGCCTTCCGGCAGCGCCAGCACCGGCCCCAGCTTCGTAAAGGTCCCGTCCGGCTGTTCCACTGCGAGGCACTGCCAGGCGGTGCGGCTGCCGTCATCGAACTTGACGTTGCCGGTATAGCACAGTGTTAAAACGCCATCGTTATCCACGGCGCTACCGGAGTAGCAGCCGTTGCGGTCATACTCTTCATCCGGCATCAGCGCCAGCGGCTCGTGCTGCCAGTGCACCAGGTCCGCAGAGCTCCAGTGCCCCCAGCATTTAAACCGATGCTCGCAGTCCAGCGGGTTCCACTGATAGAACAGGTGGTAGCGGCCGGCAAACCAGATAAACCCGTTGGGATCGTTCATCAGCCCCGTCACCGGCGCGGGGTGCCACTGCGGATAGTGGCTATCCGCAAGCGCCCGCGGCTGACCTTTCATAACGGCCTGCAGGATCGCAGGCCAGCGGGAAGGTAACGTCATTATTCAGAGTCCGTTTTATATTTCAGCAGCAGTGAGACGGTAAACGCCACGCCGAAGGCAATCACCATACCGATAATATAGTTGAGCAGCGAGCTGGCCTGCACGATGGCCATGCCCGGAATAGCGGTCAAACCAACGGCGGTCATGTACACATGGACTGAGACTACCCAGGCCCCGCCCACCGCGCCGCCAATCAGCGCGGCGATAAACGGCTTAACAAAGCGCAGGTTGATACCAAAAATGGCCGCTTCGGTGATGCCCAGCATCGCAGAGAACGCCGACGGTAAGGTAATGGCTTTGATTTTGGCATCTTTGGTTTTGAACCACACCGCCAGACAGGCGCCGCCCTGCGCCACGTTCGCCATGGCCCAGATCGGCAGCAGGAAGTTCACGCCAATCGACGGGTTGCCCAGCAGCCCGGCTTCAATCGCGTGGAAGCTGTGGTGAATACCGGTGATCACAATCACCGAGTAAAGCCCGCCGAACAGCAGCCCGGCCAGCCAGCCCGCGTGTTCAATTAACGTGCTCAGGATAAAGGAGATGCCGTCGCCCAGCGCGCGCCCCGCCGGGCCGATAATCAGCAAGGCGATAAAGCCGGAGATAACGACGGTGAGGAACGGCGTCAGGATCAGGTCTAACGCGTCCGGGATCGCGCGGCGCAGGTTTTTCTCCACGATGCTCATAAACCAGACGGCCAGCAGCACCGGGAACACCGTGCCCTGATAGCCAATCATCGCAATCTCAAGGCCGAAGAAGTTCATGGTGTGGAAGCCGGAGGCCACGCCCCAGGCGTTGGTCAGCGCCGGGTGCGTCAGAATGCCGCCCAGCGTCGCGCCGAGATACGGGTTGCCGCCAAATTCCCGCGCGGCGGTAAAGCCGATCAGAATAGGCAGAATGATAAACGCCGCGGAGCTGCACATGTCCAGCATGATGTAGAGAGCGTTATCCGCATTGACCCAGCCGTAGGTTTTCACCATGCCGAGCAGGCCCATCAGCAGGCCGGAGGCCACAATCGCGGGAATGATCGGGACAAAGATGTTGGAGAGCAGACGGGCAATGCGCTGGAACGGGTTCAGCTTGCGTGCCGCCAGGTCCGCGGCCTCAGACTTGCTGGATTCGCTAATCCCCGCCGCCTGAATAAACGCGGCGTAGACCTTGTTGACCACGCCCGTGCCAAAAATCACCTGCATCTGTCCGGCGTTACGAAAACAGCCTTTTACGCCGTCGACCTTGCCGATCGCCTGCTGATCGGCAAGCGCGTCATCGACCAGCACCAGACGAAGACGCGTTGCGCAGTGCGCCGCGCTGGCGATATTTTCCTTGCCACCGAGCAGCGGAATAAGCTCGCGGGCGATTTGATTAAAATCCATAGATACCTCTGCCTGACTTCTTTTTATGATGTGCGAAACGCTCCCGCAAAGCGGGAGCGTGATGGGTTAAAACCAGGTTTCCATCTGGACCCCAAAGTTCCATTCCCCGCCGGCGTTGAAGCCGCTGCTGCCAAAGGCATCATCGCTGGCGTAATGATCCAGTTTGCTGCTCCAGTCCATCCAGGTGGCAAACAGGCGCAGCTCCGGACGGCTGAAGAAATCGCCGATTTTGCTCGCTTTTAACGTCGGCGCAAAGGTCAGCTTGTAGAAACTGCCGTTGACGGCGTTGCGGTCCTTATAGCCTTCCGGATTTAAATCCATGTACTGATAGCTTCCCTCAAACGCCAGGGCGAAGTTCTGCGTCACTTCTTTAATCAGGCGGGTGTTAAGCGTCACCCACTCATAGCTATCGCCCTTGACGTAGCGATCTTTACTGCTCTGCGCCAGTACGGCGGGCGCAACGCTCCAGCCGCCGCCGACTGGCGTGACACCGTAACTTGCGAAGCGCCAGGTATCCGCCTCAGACAGCAGCGCGCCGTCGGAACCTATGCTTTTCACTTCCGCACCCAGCCCGTGACCGTACAGCAGCGCCGTTTTGGCTGTCCCTTCCCGCAGGCCGTAGAAGCTCTCGTTATGCAACCCGACCAGGGCATGAACGCCTGTATTGGCGGCGTCAGTTTTGATGAGATCGCCGTTGGTGTCTTTACGGTCGTCGTTATCCTTCGCCCGCAGGCCGCTCACCATCAGCTGGAACGGTCCGGCGAAGTGGTTCATGCTGAGGATATAGTTCTGAACGTTATTGTCGGTCTGCTCCACGCTGCCGAAGTTGCGGCCGTAGATGGAGAAGTTGCTGCGCAGCGACTCGTTCCATTTCACGTCGTAGACGCCGCCGCCGGTACCGGCCAGGAACACAACGTCGGAGTCCAGCCAGTGAATATCAAAGTTGTCGCGGTCGAAGCGTTTACCCGCCCAGAAGGTGCTGCCCTTCAGCGCGCCGGTAAAATCAGGCAGGTTGCCCAGCTCCGCGAAGGCCTGGCGAATATTAAGATCGCTGGTATCGGCTGACCAGTCGTTATAGGTCCGCTGACCGTCGGCCAGCATCGCTTTAAAGCGCGTGGTGGCGCCATTATCCAGAGTTTGCTTGTGCTCCAGGTTCAGCTCGACGTAGGTGTCGGCTTCGTTACCCAGACGCCCTACCGCGCCGCCGGTTTCTCCGGCCGGAGTCAGATAAGGACCGCTTTTGCTGCTGGAGGCCGCATCGTTCATCAGCAGACCCGAACGGGCGTAGCCGTGGAACTCAAACCCGCTGCTTTGATCCGCCTTCTTCTCCAGTGCGGTGGTGCGCTGCGCCACCGCCTGGGCTGTCGTTTGCGTCTGCTGCTGCGCGGCCACCAGCTGCTGCGTTTTTTGTTCCGCATCCGTGGCGCGTTTCTCAGCCACCTGCGCACGCGTTTCCGCAGCCTGGAGGCGCTTCTCCATCGCGGCAAGACGCGCTTCGATACTTGTCATATCCGTCTGGGCAAAAACAGAGGTACTTCCGGCCAGCATGCCTATCATCACGGCAAGTCTGCGTTTTTTATACATTTTGTCGCATCCCTAAAAGAAGTCATTAAACGTGCTAAATTGCTAAACCGGTTTAGGTTGCTGATACTAAACCTCTGAATTTTGGATCGGCAATCTTTTTTGCTAAACCGTTTTAGTAAGTGTGATCGAGGCGACAATTCAGGCCGCCGGATGGCGGCCAGTGAAGGAAGGAATTACAGATCGTGCTGCCACGGCAATGCGGTCATTGCCCCTTTGGCCGTGGTGGCTAATGCGCCGCAGCGCTGGGCTAAGGCGATGACCGGCGTCAGGTCCTGCCCGGCGGCCAGTCCGAAGAGCAGTCCGGCGACGAAGGCATCGCCCGCGCCGGTGGTATCGACACACTCGACGGGCGTTGCCGGATAGTGCTTCACGGTGTCGTCATGCCAGGCGATCACCCCCTCTTTTCCCTGGGTGACCAGCACCAGACGCGCCGGACAGCGCGCCATCAGCGCGTCCAGACCGACGTTTACCTCGACATTTCCGGTTAAAAACGCCAGCTCTTCGACGGAGAGTTTCACCACGTCGGCGCTCTGCAGGGCCTGTTCCAGGCAGCGGCGCAGCGCGTTCTCATCCGGCCAGAGATCCGGGCGAATATTGGGGTCGAAGCTGACGTAACCGCCCGCCTCGCGAATAGCGGCCATCGCCTCAAACGTCGCAGAACGGCTCGGCTCTGCGCTTAATGCGATGGAACAGACGTGTAGCCATTCCCCCGCGCTGAACGTCGGCAGATCGGCGGATTCGAGAAACAGATCGGCGCTCTGGCGCACCATAAAGGTAAACGAGCGTTCGCCCTGGTCGTCGAGATCGACCACCACCGTTGAGGTGCGGTGCGCCGGGTCAAGGCGCATAGACCTCACGTCAACCTTTTCGTCAGCGAGAGTTTTCGCCATAAAGCGCCCGAAGGGATCGTCGCCAACCCTGCCGATAAAGGCGCTCTGGCCGCCCAGCCGGGCAATACCGACCGCAACGTTTGCCGGTGCGCCGCCGGGACACTGCAGCAATCTGCCTTCTCCATCGGGCAGCAAATCCACCACCGCATCGCCAAGTACCCAGATTTTTTTCATTTGATCCTCTTAGCTAAACCATGTTAAACCGTTTTAGCTATTTAAGCACAGGCAGGACGAAGGGGAAATAACGCGGGAGGAAAATTGGCTAACGCACCAGATGCGGCCAGTAAATATCACCGACGCCATTAAGCTGCGGGCGGGCAAACAGAAAGCCCTGGAAGCGGCGGATCCCGGCAGACTCGAGCCAGCACCACTCCTCTATCTTCTCGATCCCTTCGGCCACCAGGGTAATTTCGAGATCGGAGCAACAGCTGACGATGGAGCGCACAATCGCCTGCTTCGGGCCGCTGAGGTGGATATCGCTGACTATCTCCCGGTCAATCTTAATTTTATCCGGCTGAAAGCGGGTCAGCAGCGAAAGACCAGCATAGCCGGAACCGAAATCATCGATCGCCAGGCCAATCCCCTCACCGCGAAGCTGCTTGATGGCGCTATTAAACTGGTTGAAGCCGGAGATCATCTCGTTTTCCGTCACTTCAATGACTACCTGCTCCGGCTGAAGGCCATGTTTTTTTATCTCGCTGACCAGAAATTCCACGGCGTTGGGGACATTCACCAGCGACATCGGCAGCAGGTTTACCGCAATCTTATGGCTGCCAATGCCCAGCTTTTCCGCGAGAGCAAAGGCATACGCTTTCGTCTGGAGATCGACTTCGTAGATTTTGTCCGGGTCGAGGGCGCTGAAGAAATGCTCCGGGCTGCCGCCTTCGTTGCCGCGAATAAGGGCTTCAAGCGAACTGATCTTCCCTTCCGAGGGCTCAACAATGGGCTGGAGCGCAAACTGACAGGTTTGGTTGGCCATCAGCCCCAGGTGTTCGCCAAAGGGGAACACCTCGGGTGAAAGCGTCCATTTTTCAGGTACGTAGCGTGCACCCGACAGGGCCGGACGTTTACCCGTGATAAACGTCTGGATAAATTTGAACACCCGGTCATCGGATGTGAGATAGCTGTCCAGCTTGCTGTAATTCAGAACCGACTGCAGCACCTCTTTCGGTGACTGCGTCTGCAGATCGAACAGCAGCATACCGACGTTTTCGAAGCGTCTGCGCGGGCCATAGTCCCGCATCAGCTCAACCACTCCACTGTGCCGCTTGTCGTCACGGATTTTATGGAACAGCTTAAGCACGTTCTCTTCCGACCCTTCGAGGATTTGCAGCACGTCACTGCCTTTTGCGAGCAGAACCCCGGTGATATTCAGACTGGCATTGCGGATCCGGGCGCGCTCCACCAGTTCCCGCAGCTCGGTGGAGGGGCGGGATAAATTCAACTGGCTTCGGTAAATCAGAGTCGTCAGCACAAAAATGGGTTCCGATGAGAAAGAGAGGTGCCTTGAAGCTACTATTTAACATACTTAATCAATGCGACCTAACATATTCACACCGCAGGGGAACGTTACTTTTCCCCGCTGCCAATTCGGCTGTCTATCCGCCCCTGCATGTAGTCGTAAAACGGATTCGAGGTGACCCGCATAAGCGCCTCTTTCCCGACGCTCAACACGGAGGTTTCGCCCCAGAGCGCAATCGTCCCCAGGCTGATGCCGTAGCGGTTTTTCACCCGAGGCTCACGACCATAGAGATCGTCATCCGGCGGGAACGGCACCGCAACGTGCGACAGGGAATAGACATCCTGCGGCCAGGACTGCGCAAGCGGCACGACCGTCTCCCGGGTGCTGCCTGCCGGAGTGATTTTCGCCACCGTCGAGAAGCTGTGTGCGTCCGCATTGGTAATAATGGTGACACCGTAACGCCTCTGCGCAACCGGCAGCAGCGCCGAAGTTGCCGTCCACGACGACGGTTTGAACAGCGGGCGGAAGCTGGCTGCCTGATTGATGTCAAACACCACCAGCTCGCTGCCGTTTGCCGGAAGCTGGTCAAACAGGCCGGTCACCACCGCGCGGGTGCTGACCGTGGAATCCATGACCGACTGGAACGCCAGGATCGGCGGCAAATTCGCCAGCCTGTTCTCCCGCGCCTCGCGGCCGATTTGCTCCTGCAGGGCCTTCGTCAAAAGCCATGACTGGCGGGCGGCGTTCACCGGAAACGAGTTATATTTGTATGGGTTATATTCCGGAGAGATATTCAGCCACGCCGCTTTGGCAAACGCCGGCAGCAGCGCCGGTAACCCGGCGAAACCAGCAAAGCGCGCAAAGGCCGTCACGCCGATCATCGGTGAGAGCAGTATCACCTGCTGCGGTTTACGCAGCGCAGGCGCGTCCAGCGCATCGAGGGCGTATTTCATCGCCAGCGCCCCGCCGTTGGAGTAGCCCACCAGATGCAGAGGCGCAGCCTCGCCCGCCAGACGCGTGGCTTCCCGCACCGCAAGACGCGTTGCCGCGAGCCACATCTCCCAGTCAACGTCCGTCAGCGCGCCGGGCGCGGTGCCGTGCCCGGGCAGACGCGGGACCACGGCCACAAAGCCGTGCTGTCGATAGTTCACGGCAAGCCGCCGGACGCTGTAAGGCGAGTCCGTCAGACCGTGCAGCAGCACTACCGCGCCGCGCGGCTTTCCGGCAGGCATCAGCACAAAGGAGCGGTTGGCATCGGGCGTAAACTGTCCCGGCCACACCAGGCTCTGGCGATAATAGCGGTTTAACGGCGTACGTTCCTCGCCCTCTGTTTTCGCCGTCACCGCGCGATAAAGATCGGCGAAAATGGCGTTTTCCCGGGCGATATACCGGGCAAAATCGGCGTTATCCATCTCGCGTACGGACATCTCATCGGCCCGCCAGGTATGCCAGAGGTGCAGTTCCGGTCCCTGCTGCGAGAGATAGACCCTAACCGCCAGCAGGACGACCAGTACGATCCCGACGACCATCCCTATTTTCTTTGCAAGCGCCATCAGGCGCACGCTGACTCGCCAGGGCAGATTTGCCATGCCGGGATCCCTTTTATATTCACAGTACATCTATCTTATCAAAAATGTGAACGGACTGACGTATTCACCAAATTCATACCTGCCGCGTCAGACAGTGCACCAAAAGTGAACTACGCTGCACAAATGTTGATCATTGGTTAAACAAATATTGCATGAAGTTTACTGCACAGCGGGTTTCACCCGCCCTGTGAACATGGCACGCGTCATGCATTGTTAACCAGGTAACAAAAATTCGGCCATTGACAGCCTGTTAACAGCGAGGCGGTATGACGACGAAACCTGAGATGTTGAGCCGTATCGAAGCGACGTTCAGCCAGCTCACGCCCAGCGAAAAGCGGGTCGGAAGCTGGCTGCTGGCGCACGCCGCGCAAATCCCGTTTGAAACGGCGGAGAGCATCGGTCAGGCGAGCGGGACCAGCGGAATTACCGTCGGACGCTTCCTGCGCAAGCTGGGGTATCGCAACCTGGAAGATGCCAAAAAGAGCCTGCGCGATCCGTATCAGCCCTGGGGCATGAACGAGCGGCTGGACTCCTGGCAGCAGCAGCGCCCCCTTTCCAGCCGCCTTCAGCATGCCCTGTCGCTGGAAGTGGATGCCATCACGCAGGTGTACCAACTGGCGCAAACGGACGCCTTCCGTCAGGTGGTGCACAACCTCGCCCACGCCGACGCGGTCTTCGTGCTGGGGATCCAGTCCACGCGCGGGATTGCCAACGCCTTCTTCAGCCACCTCGAGTACCTCCGCCCGCGCGTGAGCTATTCGGAGGGCGCTTCCGGCAGCTGGGTGGAATCTCTTAACTCGGGGTTTTCGCACCCGTACGTCGTGCTGACCGATACGCGCACCTACTCTGCGATGGCCCGTCAGTACTGCCGCGTCGCCAGCGAGAAAGGCATTCCGCTGGCCTTAATCACCGACATCTGGTGCCCGTGGGCGCGGGATTACCCGATGGATTTACTGCAGGTGAAAACCGATACCGGTCACTTCTGGGATTCGCTTGCCCCCGTGAGCTGTCTGTTCAACCTGCTGCTGTCGGGCGTGGTGGAAGCGCTGGGTGATGCGCTCCCGGCGCGTCTGGCGGTCAACCGACAATTACAACAAGAGTTTGGTCAATTCGAACGCTAAAGGAGCGGAGCTATGCCCGAAGAGAGTGAACTGATTGATGTGGCGAAGACGTTTCCCACGCTGCATATCGATCTGAAGTACGCCACCGCCGACAACATCACCGGCCGCCCGATTTATCAGGAGTCGCTGTGCCTGCTGCATACCGACGCGGCCACCGCGCTGGCAAAAGCCATCAGCATTGCCTCGCTGGCCGGGCTGAAGCTGGTGGTGTACGACGCCTATCGGCCGCAGCAGGCGCAGGCTCAGCTGTGGGATGCCTGCCCGAACCCGGAATACGTGGTCGACGTGGCGATTGGCTCCAATCACAGCCGCGGTACGGCCATCGACGTCACCCTGATGGATGAATATAACGCCGTGCTGGATATGGGGGCCGGTTTTGACGAAATGCACGACCGCTCGCATCCGTATCACCCCTCCGTGCCGCCGCACGCCCAGCGCAACCGTCTGCTGTTGAACGCCATCATGTTCGGCGGTGGTTTTGTGGGTATCAGCAGCGAATGGTGGCACTTCGAACTGCCGAACGCCGCCAGCTACCCGCTGCTTGACGACCGTTTTGCCTGTTTTCCCCTGACGCACACTTCTCTCTAAACCTGGAGCACTGCCATGAAAACATCGCTTCTCTCGACGCTGATCGCCGCCACGCTGACCCTGATCGCACCGCTGGCGCTGGCTGCCGTCCCGAAAGATATGCTGGCGATCGGTAAAGCCGCCGACCCGCAAACGCTCGATCCTGCCATCACCATTGATAACAACGACTGGACCGTCACCTATCCGTCCTACCAGCGTCTGGTCAAGTACAAGCCAGGCTCTACCGAGGTGGAAGGCGATCTGTCGACGGGCTGGAAGGCGTCTGAAGACCAGAAAGAGTGGACCTTTACCCTGGCGGATAACGCGAAATTTTCCGACGGCACGCCGGTCACCGCCGAGGCGGTAAAGCTCTCCTTTCAGCGCCTGCTGAAGCTCGGCCAGGGGCCGTCTGAAGCCTTCCCGAAAGACCTGAAAATTGATGCCGTCGATGACCATACGGTGAAGTTCACCCTCAGCCAGCCTTTCGCACCGTTCCTCTACACGCTGGCAAACGACGGGGCGTCCATCATTAACCCGGCGGTGCTGAAGGCCAACGCGGCAGACGATGCTCGCGGTTTTCTGGCGCAAAACACCGCCGGTTCCGGGCCGTTTATGCTGAAAAGCTGGCAGAAAGGCCAGCAGCTGATCCTGGTGCCTAACCCCCACTGGCAGGGTGAAAAGCCGCACTTTAAGCGCGTATCGGTGAAAATTATCGGTGAGAGCGCCTCGCGCCGACTGCAGCTTTCCCGCGGCGATCTGGACATTGCCGACTCCCTGCCGGTCGATCAGCTTGCGGCCCTGAAGCAGGAAGGTAAAGTCGCCGTCGCGGAATACCCGTCCCTGCGCGTGACTTACCTCTATCTCAACAACAGCAAAGCGCCGCTCAATCAGGTGGATTTACGCCGGGCCATCTCCTGGGCTACGGATTACCAGGGGATGGTGAAAGGTATTCTGAGCGGCAACGGCAAGCAGATGCGCGGCCCGATCCCGGAAGGCATGTGGGGCTTTGATGCCACGGCAATGCAGTACAGCTTTGACGAGGCCAAAGCTAAAGCCGCGCTGGAGAAGGTCAAAGACAAACCCGCCAGCCTGACCTTCCTCTATTCGGACAACGATCCGAACTGGGAGCCTATCGCCCTCTCCACTCAGGCCAGCCTCGGCAAGATCGGCATTAGCGTCAAGCTGGAAAAACTGGCCAACGCCACCATGCGCGACCGCGTCGGAAAAGGCGATTACGACATTGCCATCGGCAACTGGAGCCCGGATTTTGCCGACCCGTACATGTTCATGAACTACTGGTTCGAATCGGACAAAAAAGGGCTGCCGGGCAACCGCTCGTTCTATGAGAACAAAGAGGTTGATTCGCTGCTGCAGGCCGCGCTGAAAACCACCGACCAGGCGGAACGCACCAAAGATTACCAGCAGGCGCAGAAGGTGGTTATCGACGAGGCGGCCTACGTTTATCTGTTCCAGAAAAACTACCAGCTGGCGATGAACAAAGAGGTCAAAGGCTTCACCTTTAATCCGATGCTCGAGCAGGTGTTCAACATCGCCACCATGAGCAAATAACGGTTCTCGCCGGGGGAAAGCGTATGACGTTCTGGAGCATAGTGCGCCAGCGCTGCTGGGGGTTAATCCTGGTGGTGGCCGGTGTCTGTATTATCACCTTTATTATTTCACACCTGATCCCCGGCGATCCGGCCCGTCTGCTGGCCGGCGACCGCGCCAGCGACGAAATCGTGCAGAACATCCGCCAGCAGTTAGGGCTGGACCAGCCCCTGTATGTGCAGTTTGGCCGCTACGTGGACGCTCTGGCCCACGGTGATTTAGGCACGTCCATCCGTACCGGACGCCCGGTCGCGGAAGACCTGAAGGCCTTTTTCCCCGCCACGCTGGAGCTGGCCTTTTGTTCTCTGCTGCTGGCGCTGGTCATCGGCGTGCCGCTGGGGATTTTGTCGGCGGTGTACCGCAACCGCTGGCTGGATCACCTGGTGCGTTTAATGGCGATGACCGGGATCTCCACGCCGGCCTTCTGGCTCGGGCTGGGCGTCATCGTGCTGTTCTACGGGCACCTGCAGATCCTGCCGGGCGGCGGCAGGCTGGACGACTGGCTCGATCCGCCGACGCACGTCACCGGCTTTTATCTGCTGGACGCGCTGCTGGAGGGCAACGGTGAGGTCTTTTTCAACGCGCTTCAGCACCTGATTTTACCCTCGCTGACGCTGGCGTTTGTTCACCTGGGGATCGTGGCGCGCCAGGTCCGTTCGGCGATGCTGGAGCAGCTTAGCGAGGATTACATCCGCACCGCGCGCGCCAGCGGCCTGCCCGGCTGGTACATCGTCCTGCGCTACGCCCTGCCGAATGCGATGATCCCGTCCATTACCGTGCTCGGGCTGGCGCTGGGCGATCTGCTTTACGGCGCCGTGCTGACCGAAACCGTCTTTGCCTGGCCGGGCATGGGCGCGTGGGTGGTGACGTCCATTCAGGCGCTCGATTTCCCTGCCGTGATGGGCTTTGCCGTCGTCGTTTCGCTGGCCTACGTGCTGGTTAATCTGGTGGTCGATCTGCTTTACCTGTGGATTGACCCGCGAATCGGGCGCGGAGGTGCCGAATGATGTTAACGCAGGAAACGCCCGTCCCGGCTAAAACCGCCGGACAACGCATCAACTGGGCAAAGCTGTTCTGGATGCTGCGTCAAAGCCCGCTCACGATAGTTGGCGGCGTCATTATGATTGCGATGCTCTTTCTGATGGTGGCCTCACCGTGGATTGTGCCGCATGACCCGAACGCGCTGGATCTGACCGCCCGCCTGCAGGCGCCTTCTGCGCAACACTGGTTTGGTACCGATGAGGTAGGACGCGACCTGTTCAGCCGCGTGCTGACGGGCAGCCAGCAGTCGATTACCGCCGGGCTGGCGGTCGTGGTGATTGCGGGCGGTATTGGCTCGCTGCTGGGCTGTTTGTCCGGCGTGCTGGGCGGGCGCGGCGACGCCATCATCATGCGGGTGATGGACATTATGCTCTCCATTCCCTCCCTGGTGCTGACTATGGCGCTGGCCGCCGCGCTCGGTCCGAGCCTGTTTAACGCCATGCTGGCGATTGCGATTGTCCGCATCCCGTTTTACGTCCGCCTGGCGCGCGGGCAAACCCTGGTGGTGCGCCAGTTTACCTACGTCCAGGCCGCCCGCACCTTTGGCGCGTCCCGCTGGCATTTGATCCGCTGGCATATCCTGCGCAACGCCCTGCCGCCGCTGATTGTGCAGGCTTCGCTGGATATCGGCAGCGCCATTCTGATGGCCGCCACGCTGGGGTTTATTGGCCTGGGCGCGCAGCAGCCCACCGCCGAATGGGGGGCGATGGTGGCCGTTGGCCGTAACTACGTCCTGGACCAGTGGTGGTACTGCGCCTTTCCCGGTGCGGCGATTTTAATTACCGCCGTGGGCTTTAACCTGTTTGGCGACGGTATCCGCGATCTGCTGGATCCGAAGTCGGGAGGAAAACAGTAATGACCGAACCGGTATTACGTATTGAGGACCTGCATCTGAGCTTCCCGGTTTTTCGCGGTGAGGTCCACGCGCTGAACCACGTCTCGCTGGAGATCGGCAGGGGCGAAATTGTCGGCGTGGTGGGTGAGTCGGGGTCGGGTAAATCCGTGACCGCCATGCTCGCCATGCGGCTGCTGCCGGAAGGGAGCTACCGCATTCATCACGGTCAGGTGAAGTTACTCGGCGAAAACGTCCTGACGGCGTCCGAGAAGCAGCTTCGCCAGTGGCGCGGTGCACGAGTGGCGATGATTTTTCAGGAGCCCATGACCGCCCTCAACCCGACGCGGCGGATTGGCAAACAGATGGTAGAGGTGATCCGCCAGCATCAGCCGCTTTCGCGGCGCGAGGCGCAGCAGAAGGCGATTACCCTGCTGGAAGAGATGCAAATCCCGGACGCGAAGCAGGTCATGGAGCGTTATCCGTTTGAACTCTCCGGCGGCATGCGCCAGCGGGTGATGATCGCCCTTGCCTTCTCCTGCGAGCCGGAGCTAATCATTGCCGACGAACCGACCACCGCGCTGGACGTTACCGTCCAGCTCCAGGTGCTGCGCCTGCTGAAGCATAAGGCGCGGGCCAGCGGAACCTCGGTGCTGTTTATCAGCCATGATATGGCCGTGGTGTCGCAGCTTTGCGACAGAATGTACGTGATGTATGCGGGCAGCGTGATCGAGAGCGGTGACACGCAAACGCTGATCCACCGACCCGTGCATCCCTACTCCATCGGCCTGCTGCGGTGCGCCCCGGAAAACGGCCAGCCGCGCGACCTGCTTCCCGCCATCCCCGGCACGGTGCCCAACCTCAGCAAGCTTCCGCAGGGTTGCGCCTTCCGCGAGCGCTGCTTTGCCGCCGGGGCGAAATGCAGCGAAACGCCGCGCTTAGCGCCCAGTGGCGCAGAAGGCCAACAGGCCGCCTGCTGGTATCCGCAACGGGAGAAACACCATGTCTGATGTACTGCTGGAACTGGATAGCGTGCACGTGAACTTTGCGGCGCGCAAAAACTGGCTGGGCCGCGTGACGGAACAGGTCCATGCCCTCAACGGGCTCGATCTCCAGATCCGTCGCGGGGAAACGCTGGGCATTGTCGGTGAGTCCGGCTGCGGGAAAAGCACGCTGGCCCAGCTGCTGATGGGCATGCTTAAGCCCAGCACCGGCGCGTGCCAGCGGGCGCACCACGCGGGCGGCATGCAGATGGTGTTTCAGGATCCGCTCTCCTCCCTCGACCCGCGATTGCCGGTCTGGCGCATCATCACCGAGCCGGTGTGGGTGCAAAAACGCAGCAGCGAGCGCGTGCGCCGCCAGCTGGCAGAAAACCTGGCGCTGCAGGTGGGCATTCGCCCGGAATATCTCGACAGGCTTCCGCACGCCTTCTCCGGCGGGCAGCGCCAGCGCATTGCCATCGCCCGGGCGCTCTCGTCCGACCCCGATATTATCGTGCTTGATGAACCCACCAGCGCGCTGGATATCTCCGTGCAGGCGCAAATCCTCAACCTGCTGGTGAACCTGCAACAGCAGCGTAATCTGACCTACGTGTTAATTTCGCATAACGTTTCGGTGGTCAGACACATGAGCGACCGGGTGGCGGTGATGTACCTCGGGCAGATTGTGGAGCTGGGCAGCGCCGCGCAGGTGCTTGGCGAGCCGCGCCATCCCTATACCCGTCTGCTGCTCGACTCGGTTCCCCGCACCGGTGAACCGCTGGATGAAAATCTGGCGTTGCGCAAAACGGAGCTTCCCGGCAATCGTCATCTGCCCGAAGGCTGTTTTTTCCGCGACCGTTGTCCGATAGCAGCGCAGGGGTGTGAACAGCCGCAGCCGCTACAGCCCTCACGCGAGGGCCGTAACGTGCGTTGCTGGCGCAGTCTGGGTTAGATTTGCGCCATCCCGCCGTCCACAAACAGCTCGGTGGCGTTAATAAAGCTGGCCGCGTCGGAGGCCAGAAACGCCACCGCTTTCCCCACCTCACCCGGCGCGCCTAAACGCCCCAGCGGTACCTGCGCGGCCAGCGCGTCGTACAGCCCCTGACGGTGCTCTTCCGGCACCAGATCGCCGAGACCTGGCGTTTTGATCGGGCCCGGGCTCACCACGTTGACGCGGATCCCGCGGCCCTGCAAATCCAGCGCCCAGGAGCGGGCAAAGTTGCGCACGGCGGCCTTGCTGGCGCTGTAGACGCTGAAGTTTGCCGTCCCTTTAATGGACACCGTCGATCCGGTCAGAATAATCGACGAGCCAGTTGATAACAGCGGCAGCGCCTTCTGCACCGTGAACAGCACTCCGCGGACGTTGGTGCCAAAAATCCGGTCAAACTGCTCTTCGGTGATCGCGCCCAGCGGCAGCATATCGCCGCCACCCGCATTGGCGAACAGGATATCAAGACGGCCTTCTTCTTTGGCTATCCGGGCATAAACCTCATCCAGATCGGCAAGCTTTGAGGCGTCCGCGCGAATGCCCACTGCGGTTGAAGCAATTTCCGCCACCGCCGCGTCCAGCTCGGCCTGACGACGACCGGTGATGTACACCTTCGCGCCCTGCGCCGCCAGCTCCTGCGCTGTGGCAAGACCAATGCCGGTGCTGCCGCCGGTGACCAGTGCAATTTTTCCTGAAAGAGTCGTGTTCATGTCATTTACCTTTTGTTGGGTTTGCGTTGGACAAACTTTAGCCCTTGCGGCATTAGTGAAAAACGGGCAAAAATGAAAATGACTATTCACAAACAGAAATAATCCGAGGTCATCATGGACCAGCTCATGGCGATGCGCGCCTTTACGCGGGTCGTGGAGTCCGGCAGCTTTACCCGCGCGGCGGACTCGCTGAATATGCCGATCGCTACGCTGAGCAAGCTGGTCAAATCGCTTGAGTCGCACCTGGAGATACGCCTTCTGCACCGGACCACTCGCCGGGTGGTCGCGACGCCTGAAGGGATGGAATACTATGAAAAAGCGCTCAGGGTGCTGATTGATATCGAAGATATCGACACCTCGTTTCGCGTTTCCCGCGCGACGCCAAAAGGGCATTTGCGGGTTGACGTGGGCGGCTCCACCGCCCGGGACGTGCTCATCCCTCTGCTTCCGGAATTTATGCAGCGCTACCCTGAGATCCGCATCGACCTTGGCGTGGCCGACCGGCCGGTCGATCTCATCAGCGGTAACGTAGACTGCGTGATCCGCGGCGGTCCACTGGACGACTCGACCCTCATCGCCCGTCATCTCGGTAACGCCGAAATGGTCACCTGCGCGACGCCGGGTTACCTGAAAAATCACGGCGTCCCGGCCTATCCGCAGGAGCTGCGCAACGGCCACAAGCTGATTAGCTATCTCTCGCCCGTCACCGGACGGCCGTTTCCGTTTCGCTTCCGGCAGAACGGCGAGGCGCTGGAAATCAACATTCCGCACTATCTCGGCGTCAATGAAAGTAATGCCCATCTGGCGGCTGCCGCGGCGGGGCTGGGGATCGTTCAGACCTTTGAGTATTCGGCAAAGGCGTATTTGCAGACGGGCACGCTGGCGGCGATCCTGGGCGACTGGCGCCCTGCCGCGTATCCGTTTCATGTGGTTTACCCGCAGAACCGGCATTTGACGCACAGACTGAAGGTGTTTATTGCCTGGCTGGCGGAGGTGTTCCCCGCCGCGCTGAAGGGATAGCCGGGCGCAAACCCGGCTGTGGCTTAATTGAGCTTATAGTCCAGCGTAATCTCAGCTTTCAGGAGCTGCGAGACCGGACAGCCAGCTTTTGCTTTCTGAATAATGCCGTCGAACTGCTGTGGAGCGATGCCGGGAACGGTCACCTTACTTTTCAGGGCAACCTTAGTGATGGCAAAGCCGCCGTCGGTTTTATCCAGAGAGACGTCCGCGGTGGTATCAATGGAATCGGCGGTATAGCCCGCTTCGCCGAGCATCAGCGACAGCGCCATTGAGAAGCAGGCCGCATGTGCCGCGCCAATCAGCTCTTCGGGGTTGGTCCCCTTTTCGCCCTCAAAGCGGGTATTGAAACCATAAGGCTGCTGATTGAGAACGCCGCTCTCGGTGGAAACCGTTCCTTTTCCGCGCTTAATGTCGCCAGACCAGTGTGCCGAACCGTGCTTATGAATAGTCATTCTTGCTCTCCTTTTGGCTTACAAAGGGTTAAGTATAGACTACGCATCTGACCCACCCTGGAACACAGACAATTCCAGGACTTTCACCTGCTGTACCGACAAAAAGGATAATGATATGGCGCTAAAAATCAGGATGGCCGTTGCCGTCACCACGCTGGCTCTGTCGCTCTCTTCACTGGCGAAAACGCCGGAGAACTTTATCTATACCAGCTCGGGCGATCTCGACGCGGCGTTCCCGCTTGTTGCGCGAAGCGATATCGGCGGCGTGCAGATCGTTTACAACTGGCGCCTGCTGGAACCCGAGAAGGACAGCTATGACTTCTCGCGGATTGAACAGGATCTGGCGCGCGTTAAGGCCGCCGGAAAAAAACTCTTTATTCAAATCCAGGATCGTTTCTTTGAGCCGGACGCCCGCTACGTGCCGGACTATCTGATGCGCGACACGCAATACGGTGGCGGGATTGCGCCGCAGTTCGATAACCCCGGCGAAGGCAAGCCGGTCGGTTCAGGGTGGGTGGCGCGTCAGTGGGATCCCGCCGTGCGCCAGCGCTACCAGGCGCTGCTGGCCGCCCTCGCGAAACGCTTTGATGGCGAGGTGTACGGGGTAAACCTGCCCGAAACCGCCATTGATATCGACGAAAAAAATCCGCCCGTCGGGTTTACCTGCGACAGCTATTTCGCGGGTGAAATGGAAAACCTGGCCTTTGCGCGAAAGGCTTTTCAGAAATCACACGTGGTGCAGTACGTGAACTTCTGGCCGTGCGAATGGGATAACGACCACAACTACATGGGGCGTCTGTTTGCGTATGCCAGCGCCAACAACGTCGGCCTGGGTGGGCCGGACATTGTTCCCAACCGCAAGGCCCACATGAAGAATGCCTATCCCTTCTTCCATAAAAATAAACAGACGCTGCCGCTCATCGCCATGGCGGTTCAGGAGCCGACCCTGACCTATAAGGATCCTCAGACCGGAAAACCGTTCACCAAAGCGGAATTTGTCCGCTTCGGCGAAAATTATCTCGGTGCCGATATTATTTTCTGGAGCACGACGTCTCCCTGGCTAAAGGCGAAGTAATCCTTTCTTATGCCAGGTAGCGCGACAGTTCGTCAAGGAACACGCGCAGCGCGGCAGGCTGGTATTCCCGGGACTGATAAATGCCATGGATGGCAAGCGGTTTCGGCTCAAGCGCCTCCAGTACCGGCACCAGCAATCCCTGGTCCAGCGCGGCAGACGCTTCGCGCTCCGGCAGCATGGCGATACCGCAGTGCTTAATCGCCGCGTCCATCAACAGCGAAGAGATGCTGGCGCTCAGGTTGCCGCTGACGGCCACGCTCAGGCTTTCCCCTTCCGGCGTCAGAAAGTGCCAGGACTGCCCGGCAAAAAAGCTGTAGTGCAGACAGTTGTGCTGCGCTAATTCTTCAGGGCTGACGGGGATACCGTGCTGTGCCAGGTACTCCGGCGAGGCGCAAAGCACCGAGCGACACTCCCCCAGCCGGCGGGCAATCATGCCGGGTTCGGGGTTGTCGGTAATGCGCACGGCGACATCAATGCGCTCTCCCACCAGGCTGACCGGGTGGTTATTCACGTCCAGCTCGATGCGCAGCTGCGGGTAGCGCGAGAGCAGCTCAGGCAGGACCGGCGCAATCAGGTGCATGGCGGTAAAATGGGCGCAGGCCACCCGCAGCGTGCCGGACGGCAGATCTTTCTCCGACTGGCCCTCGATTTCCTGCGAAATCTGCGAGAGCGTCCGCGTTTTTTGCAGCACCTTTTCCCCTGCCGCGGTCAGCGTCAGCTTGCGCGTGGAGCGGTTTACCAGGCGCGTTCCCGCCCACTTCTCCATTTGTTCAAGGTAGCGGCTCACCATCGGTCGGGAAATGCCCAACGCGCGGGCCGCCGCGCTCAAACTGCCCAGCTCGCATATCCGGTTGTAAACCTGAGCGGCGATAACGCGATCCATATAAGCTCCATTTGCTCGATTTATGAAACTAAGCATGTCTTGTTTCAGGAATTCTGGCAAATGAGAATATCCGTACAATAGAGACATTCCTGAACAACAGAGACAACAGCATGAAATTCACTCACCTTGCCCTGCTTTCCACCCTTTTCACTCCTGCGGTTTTTGCCGCGCCGTTAACCATTGATACCTATAACCCGCAGGAAAAAGGCATTTTCCCGGTCTCCTCCACGCTGGTTTCCGGCCCGAAAGAGGCGGTGCTGTTTGACGCGCAGTTCAGCGTGAAGGATGGCGAAGCGCTGGTAGAGAAAATTCGCCGCAGCGGTAAAACCCTGAACAAGATTGTGATCACCTCCGGCGATCCGGATTTCTATTTTGGCCTGCAGCCGCTGGTCAAAGCCTTCCCGAATGCCAAAGTGGTGGCCACGCAGCATGTGGTTGACCATATTAAAGCCACCAAAGACGCCAAGCTCGCCTTCTGGGGGCCGCAGATGAAGGACGGCGCGCCAACGGAGCTGGTCGTCCCGCAGGTGCTTGCCTCCACCACGTTCATGGTTGATGGGGAAAAGGTCGACATCGAACAGCCAGACAGCTATGCGGCCTATGTGTGGATCCCGTCGGCAAAAACGATCCTCGGCGGCACCGGGGTAGCCTGGGGTATTCACGTCTGGACGGCAGACACCCAGACGCCGGAAAGCCGCAAGCAGTGGCAGGAAACGCTGGAGAATATGGCCGCGCACAAACCTGAGCGCGTGATCCCGGGCCACTATTTGGGCACCCCACCAGCGGGCACTGGCGCGATTGAGTTTACCCGCGACTATCTGCAGCGCTTTGAAAAGGCTTTAGCCGCGCATAAAGATTCCGCAGGCGTTATCAATACCCTGAAAAAACAGTATCCGGGCCTGGCTGATGAAAGCTCGCTGGAATTAAGCGCCAAAGTGAATACTGGCGAAATGAAGTGGTAATTTAAAAACGGCTCCTGCTATATTTCCGCGATAGCAGGAGCCCCGCCAAAATATCCCCGCCGTTACCCATCGATATAGCCACACCTTTTAAAAGCGCATAAAAGCATGCACTTATGTGATTTTTATTTCTAAGATGAATCTGAACCACAACCGGGAAAATATTTGCCATTCTGTTTATGAATTAAATTTTTTGCGAGCCGTACCATTAAACAGACAACGACACGGAGGCAGCATGTTTACTTATTACCCGGCTAATACTGCAGCAGCACAACCTGAACTCGTTAACGCGATTGCGCAGGGTCTTCACGCCGAGCACGGTGCTGTGACTGAAGATGACATTTTGATGGAACTGACCAAGTGGGTGGAATCCACGGATAATGACATCCTCAGTGACATCTACCAGCAGACCATTAACTACGTCGTCAGCGGGCAAAACGCACCCTTGTAAAAACCTGCTAAGCTGGATCTGCAACCTAAGGGGTTACATTTCGTTTGCGTGAGCAAACTGGTCCTTAAAACTATCAACAGGATTGAGGAGTTAACATGAAATCGAACCGTCAGGCACGCCATATTCTGGGACTGAACTACAAGCTTTCAAATCAGCGTAAAGTGGTGATTGAAGGCGACCACGAAACGCAGGTCACTCACGCCACCGGCAGAAAACGCCACGCCGGCAAGTAAGTTCCAGACTGAGATCCAGAACACCATCGGTAATCCCGATGGTGTTTTTGTTTATGTGTTGCGGTAATTAATATTTAGCTCCTTTATAATACCGCCTGACCGCACCCCATCGCACAGGCCAGAAAGATGACAAACAGCAGTGTCAGGGACGGATCTTCATAAAAAGAGTGAGTGACATGGACAACAAACTGAAAAAACATCGTTCCTTATACATCCCATACGCCGGACCGGTTTTACTCGAATTCCCCCTGCTCAACAAAGGCAGCGCCTTCAGCATGGAAGAGCGCAGCAGCTTTAACCTGCTGGGTTTACTGCCCGAAGTGGTTGAAACCATTGAAGAACAGGCGGAGCGCGCGTGGATCCAGTATCAGGGTTTCAAAACCGAAATCGACAAGCACATCTACCTGCGCAACATTCAGGACACCAATGAAACCCTCTTCTATCGCCTGGTGCAGAACCATCTCGAAGAGATGATGCCGGTGATCTACACCCCGACGGTGGGTGCGGCCTGCGAGCGTTTCTCAGAGATCTACCGTCGTTCACGCGGGGTATTCATCTCCTATCAGAACCGTCACAACATGGACGATATTCTGCAGAACGTGCCAAACCACAATATCAAAGTGATTGTGGTGACCGACGGCGAACGTATTCTCGGCCTCGGCGACCAGGGCATTGGCGGGATGGGGATCCCAATCGGTAAACTCTCTCTCTACACCGCCTGCGGCGGCATCAGCCCGGCGTATACCCTGCCGGTGGTGCTGGACGTCGGTACCAATAACCAGCAGTTGCTCAACGATCCGCTCTATATGGGCTGGCGCCATCCGCGCATTACCGACGACGAGTACTATCAGTTTGTCGACGACTTCATTCAGGCCGTGAAGCACCGCTGGCCGGACGTTCTGCTGCAGTTTGAAGACTTCGCGCAGAAAAACGCGATGCCGCTGCTGAACCGCTATCGCGATGAGATCTGCTCCTTTAACGACGACATCCAGGGTACCGCGGCCGTGACCGTGGGTACGCTTATCGCTGCCAGCCGCGCAGCCGGCAGCCAGCTGAGCTACCAGAAAATCGTCTTCCTGGGCGCAGGCTCTGCGGGCTGTGGTATCGCCGAGCAGATCATCGCCCAGACGCAGCGCGAAGGCTTAAGCGAAGAGCTGGCCCGCTCCCGCGTCTTTATGGTTGACCGTTTCGGCCTGCTGACCGACGCTATGCCGAACCTGCTGCCGTTCCAGAACAAGCTGGTGCAGAAGCGCGATAACCTGAAAAACTGGGATACCGACAACGAAGTCCTTTCCCTGCTGGACGTGGTGCGCAACGTGAAGCCGGATATTCTGATCGGCGTTTCCGGGCAAACAGGCCTCTTTACCGAAGAGATCATTCGCGAGATGCACAAGCACTGCGAACGCCCTATCGTGATGCCGCTTTCCAACCCGACCTCCCGCGTGGAAGCGACCCCGCAGGACATCATCGCCTGGACCGAAGGTAACGCGCTGGTCGCCACCGGCAGCCCGTTCGACCCGGTGGTGTGGAAGGATAAAACCTATCCGATCGCCCAGTGCAACAACTCTTACATCTTCCCGGGGATTGGTCTGGGCGTGATCGCCTCCGGCGCGTCCCGTATTACCGATGAGATGCTGATGTCGGCGAGCGAAACCCTCGCGGGCTACTCGCCGCTGGTCAACAACGGTGAAGGGCTGGTGCTGCCGGAGCTGAAAGACATTCACAAGGTGTCGCGCGCTATCGCGTTTGCGGTAGGTAAAATGGCGCAGCAGCAGGGCGTGGCGGTGAAAACCTCTGCCGACGCGCTGCAGCAGGCCATCGACGACAACTTCTGGAAACCTGAATACCGCAGCTATCGTCGTACCTCGATTTAATTCTGCAGTCCGATCGTTCCCTCTCCCTATAGGGAGAGGGAAAATATAACGATACGTCAATACCCCCTCATAAAATATTGGATTGATGCGTTAAAAACCCATTTAGTTTATTTGTAGCTCAACAAAAACTTCAAAAAAATATAAAATCTGACGGTTTTATGCATATGCATAAAAACTACATATTGAAGTCCTCTACTGTTAACATTCAATTACGAAATTCTGGCAAGAAAAGTAGATGAATACCCGCAGGCGCTGACATTCCCTGTAATTACTGCAATGTTGGAGTGACATAGATATTATCGTTTGCGATTAAAACCAGATTTTTTTGTATACGGAATCCATGAAATTGCAACCTGACCGTGGATAAGTCGGTCATCCATATGATAATCAATTATATTTATCATCAATGAATATCCTCGAATTATTGATGAAATAGTGCAAACGTTTGAATGTTTGTAAGAGGGGTTTTGTAGGCGATTACTTTTAAAAAATGACATTTACTTTCGATGAGCATTTATATATAAAAATGATACCTTAATGTGAACAATCTCTATTTGGAATATAGCTTTCCTTGTGAAATTGCTTTAAAAAATCCAATAATAAATGAGAAAAAACAATGAAAGAAATTCACTGCTTTTTCCAAAAATCAAACATCTCTAACGCTAAGTAATTTTGCGGGTGTTTACTGGTAAGTAAGATCAATGGTCGCTGTTGCATTTGCTTTTCCCGGAACTACAACATCTTTGGTTTTCACATATCTAGCTTTGATGGGAAAGGTTACTGCCCCTCCCGAAGATCGTTTTAATACTAACGCTGAGTTTATTTGTAGCGGTTTATCTTCATAAAGCAATTGAACACCGACACCACCGGCAACATTGGAATTCCCTTGTCCAGACAATGCTAGCACACTGGGATCTGATGAATCGGGATTTTGCGTACCTTTCAGGGTTGCGTTTATATTTGCATCATTATCACAATCAAGTTTTAGGCCAGTGGTTATAGTTTGTGTGGGTGTTTCAGCGGCACTCTTAACGTCAGCAGCAGATATATCTCCCATTGCGAATGATAAAACTGCTCCCGATTCAATAGAGCAAGCAACTTGAGTTATGGAAGGAGAGGTTATCAGTCGCCAGGTGACTATAGGGTTAGTATTATTCGTGTTATTTTCAGCCTGTAATCTAACTACATCCCCAGACATCAAGACCCCTGACGTTATTTCACCAGTTTTTATTAATTCAACTTTAGGAGAGTAGATGGAATATCCGCCATTATCAAGATGTGCAATAAAGGAACCAGGTTCAGGGGAGGCATAACCGTTGCCTGGATTGAATGACATATAGACTCTTATGCCTACTCCAGCAATGTTTGTATTGTATACATTATCTTTTCCTGATTGGACGCCATCACCATAGAGTAATACACCAAACATATTGCAGTCGCTGGCAAAATAATGATAATCTGTTCCCGTTATAGTCCCATTTACAGAGGCGATAATAGTTCCAACAGACACATCTCTTTGCACTGTAATATTATTTATAGAAACTGTTTCATTGGAGTCGAAGCTCGCGTAACCGGAGCAGCAGTAGGCATTGCCAGATATACTTAAAGCGAGGGCTATTACCCATCGCCTAAATTGACTCAATGATTTCATAATATTTCAAATTTAATTTTAAATCGTAAAAATCATACCACTTAAGTGGCGTGCGTGCAGAATTGTTTTTTGTGTTATTTAGGACTTTTAAATTCAAATAAAATCCTCAAGAAATAAAATATGTTACACAGCCAGTGTCATCTATAATGCTTAATAATCCCCCTTCCCATTTGTATAAAACTTCTTTTTTCTTCATAAGGTTAGCAACAAAATGGCGGTAGATAAATTTCTTCTTCCCTGTGGTGTATAATCGCACACCTAAACGGCCCATACCCCTTTCCCCGCTTGCGTGATAAACAATGTACGGGCTGGTTTTGGCTGGCAGACGATCTAAAGCTTTAGAAGAAAAGACGATGTTCATTATTCAACTCCTTGCATAAGCAGTGAATATTAATTCATTAACTAAGTTCAAAAATTGGTTCAAAAAATTGTTTCTTAAATATTGCGTAATGAACGAAATCCATCCATATAATTACAAAAACAAATATAAGCAGAATTTTTAACTTAGACATTTTTAGGTGTTATTCACTTTTTTGGTTTTTCTCCCCGTTGGAGAGGGTTAGGGTGAGGGCATCAGACCGCACCATTGAATACCCACTAGCCAAACTCCTTTTCCCCCGCTACACTGCCTTCATCCATTAACCTACTGAATATATAAGGAGGCCAATTATGCTGTACTGTGAAATTTTCAATGTTTCACATACATTTGGTGA
>Ga0308166_1001027_pt1 | contig 32150 bp, 27 predicted proteins | sample PhyCR2_2_FD_202137 | JGI IMG/M metagenome (GOLD analysis project Ga0308166, IMG submission 202137) | Phyllosphere microbial communities from UC Gill Tract Community Farm, Albany, California, United States - DLSLCC.R2 | ecosystem: Host-associated > Plants > Phyllosphere > Unclassified | place... | reverse complement strand
TGTGTAAGCGCTGTGAGGCGTTGAGCTAACCAATACTAATTGCCCGTGAGGCTTGACCATATAACACCCAAGCAATTTGCTAGCGCAGATTGCGGTGGTGAAGATGACATGAACCGAAAGTTCGCAAGGCATCACAAACATCACATATCCAAATTCGCTGGGCTGTCCATCTGGACATTCTGGCTACAGAATTTCTTGACGACCATAGAGCATTGGAACCACCTGATCCCATCCCGAACTCAGTAGTGAAACGATGCATCGCCGATGGTAGTGTGGGGTTTCCCCATGTGAGAGTAGGTCATCGTCAAGATTCATTTCGCAAAACCCCTATCTGTACATGCAGGTAGGGGTTTTGTCTTTCTCGCGCAATTGTTCCGGGCTGCGACAATATTACCGCCCTCACAACGTGACTTTCCCTCGGCTACCCTTCGTCAAGGCTTAGGTTCGGGGCATCCCTGCCCCTCGACCTGGCGATGCCAGCGCACCGTGCTGCGCATTTCTGGACTTCCACCGTCCCATCACTTGAGGTAGCAAGCAAGATGGCCAAGGCCGCCGATGTCGTTGTGCAATGCCTGGAAAACGAAGGTGTCGAGTATGTATTCGGCATCCCTGGCGAGGAAAACCTCGACCTGCTCGAATCCCTGCGCAAGTCGAAGATCAAACTGGTGCTGACCCGTCACGAGCAGTCTGCAGGCTTCATGGCGGCTACCTACGGTCGCCTGACCGGCAAGACCGGCGTCAGCCTGTCGACCCTCGGCCCGGGTGCCACCAACCTGGTAACGGCCAGCGCCTATGCCTACCTGGGCGGCATGCCGATGATGATGATCACCGGCCAGAAGCCGATCAAGAAGTCCAAGCAGGGCCGCTTCCAGATCATCGACGTGTGCGGCATGATGGACCCCATCACCAAGTACACCCACCAGTTCGCTTCGGCCGACAACATCCCCTCGCGCATGCGTGAAGCCTTCCGCCTGGCTGAAGAAGAAAAGCCGGGTGCCGTGCACCTGGAACTGCCGGAAGACATCGCCGCCGAGCAGACCGACGCGCTGCCGATCCCGCGCAGCCTGCACCGCCGCCCATTGGCCGAGCACGTGGCCATCGAAGCAGCGATTGAAAAGCTACACAAAGCCCGCAGTCCCATTTTGGTTATCGGCGCCGGTGCCAACCGCAAGATGACCGCCAAGGTCCTCAAGCAACTGATCGACAAGACCGGCATCCCGTTCATCACTACCCAGCTGGGTAAAGGTGTGGTCGATGAGCGCCACCCACGCTTCCTGGGTAACGCTGCGCTGTCGTCCGGCGATTTCGTGCACCGTGCGATCGAAGCGGCGGACCTGATCGTCAACATCGGCCACGATGTGATCGAGAAGCCGCCGTTCTTCATGGTGCGTGGCGGCACCGAAGTCATCCATATCAACTTCCGTTCCGCTGAAGTCGATGCCGTGTACTTCCCGCAGGTTGAAGTGATCGGTGACATCGCCAACGCCGTGTGGCAGATCGCTGAAGGCCTGGGCGACACTTCGCACTGGGACTTCACCCGCCTCATGGCGATTCGTGAAGCCAACGAAGCGCAGATCGCCGAAGGTGCCGACGATGACCGCTTCCCGGTCTACCCACAGCGCCTGGTGGCCGACATTCGTCGCGTGCTGCCGTCCGAAGGCATCGTGGCCCTGGACAACGGCATCTACAAGATCTGGTTCGCCCGTAACTACAAGGCGCACAAGCCGAACACCGTGCTGCTGGACAACGCCCTGGCGACCATGGGCGCCGGCTTGCCATCGGCCATGGCTGCACACCTGGTCTACCCGGATCGCCCGGTGATTTCGGTGTGCGGTGACGGCGGCTTCATGATGAACAGCCAGGAGCTGGAAACCGCCGTGCGTCTGGGCATGCACATCACCGTGGTGATCCTGCGTGACGACGGCTACGGCATGATTCGCTGGAAGCAGGCCAACATGGGCTTCACCGATTTCGGCCTGGACTACGGCAACCCGGATTTCGTCAAGTATGCCGAAGCCTACGGCGCCAATGGTCACCGCGTGGAAAGCGCCGACGGCCTGCTGCCGCTGCTGGAGCACTGCATCAAGACCCCAGGCGTGCACGTGATCGACTGCCCGGTCGACTACAGCGAAAACGACCGCATCCTCAACAGCGAGCTGCGTGAGCGCGCGCTGGCGGTGTAAGAGCTGATGTCCTTATCGGGACTGCACGCTGGCACCCACAGGTCTTTCAAGATTCTGTGGGTGTTGACTGGTGGCACATAACCAACACTTCACGTATCGCAAGTCGATCATGCTCAGGCTCTTCAGTTTATGGAGAGTACGAGTTCATGACCATCGGCTCTAGTCACAACCACCCTTCTGATCTGGCCATTGAGCCATCCTTGCCTTTGCAGCCTTGGGCCGCGCGTTTCCCAAATCCTCCAGACCTCTGCTTCGACTATCGCCGTCTTGTTGAACAACAGGGAGGTGTTGCACGTGCCGCCCGCCCGGAGCATCGGATCTGTATTGTTGGTGCTGGCGTGACAGGGCTAACAGCTGCTCGGGAATTGTTGCGCTGTGGTTTTACCCGCATCACTTTGATAGAGCAATCTCAGCGCGTGGGTGGGCGCCACCTGACAGTGGTGAACAACGGCGGCAATTACAAGCAGCCTTCAACCCCATTCGAAATGGGGGCCATGCGTATGCCTCTGTTCAACAGGACAGGGGAATCACCTAAAGATGGTTGCTCGCTTATGGCCTACTACGCGACGCTGTTTAAGCTAAAACTTTCTGATTTCCCGAACCCTGGGACGCCTTGGGTGAACACAACCGGTATCTATCTTCGTGACGGGGAACTTGAGGAGGAGGGGAAGCCGAAGTTGCTGGTTTGGCGGAATCCACAAGGGGATACTCCTCCACCTACAGCAACGCTGCAAAAGGTCTATGAAAAATGGCATCGCTTCGCCACGCAGTTTTCCGAGCGCGTTGCCATGGTATATGGCACGCGATCCTGGGCGTCGACATGGCAAGCTATAGTCGAGCGTTACCACCTGCTGTCATTCAGGGATCTGGTGCGGTTGCCAATGCTCACTGTGTGGAATCCCGCGAACCCTGCTGATTTTGGCGGGCTGGGCATGAGCAGCGAAGAGTCGGCTATTTTCTATTCAATCGGTATTGGTGATGGTAGCTGGGGTGCATTTTACGACGTCTGCTGCCTATATCCCCTGCGTACTGCGATCTTTGGCTTCAGTAGTCATTTGCAACTGGTGCATGGCCGCGTTGATCAGGATGGATTGCCCTATGCTGCGCCGTATCTGGAAGCCAGCAATGTTCCTGATAGTAGAGGGCTGATGTTCAACGGTCCGGCGTATATCGGTCTAGCGGCGATGGATGAAAGTCTGTTGTTTCTCGATGCAGGAATGAACGGCACTTCGCTTTATGATCATCTCCTTCAACATGATGACGGGCTGTTGACGGACACCTCGGTCCGTACCTTGCAAAAGCTTGAAGCGGGTCGTATTCGGGTCGGATACTGCTGGCACTGCAGTGATCCTGCACATCAAAGCCTCCAATATGACGACTTCGACAGTGTGATCCTGACTGTCCCTTCCTGGCTGATCGAGACCAACATGCGCCTCGACGGTTTTAGCCGTCAGATACTGCCGCAGTCGATTGTGGATGCGTGGAAGCACGCTCATTGGGAAACCAGCTGCAAAGTCTATGCGCCACTGAAGAAGAGTTATCTGGACAGTAAATCAGCGTTACCCCAGATCCTCGTCACCGACAGCTTGGTCCACGACGTATACGCCTATCGGTACAATGATCGTTACCCCGACGACTGCATCCTGCTCAGCTACACATGGGAAGATGATGCAACGAAGCTAGCCGTATTCACTGATGAAGAACTGGCCAACAAGTGTGTCGAGGAACTCGACCGAATCCTCCTGCGCTGCTGCAATGTGGCCGAACCTATATCGCCTTACATCGATACCCGAAACATCCGCATACAGCGCTGGGCTACGGACAAAAATGCGCTCGGCTGCGCAAAGCTGTATCGCGCTGGTACCTACTACGACGCGGTCGGCCTGATGAAGTATAACCGCGATTACAGTGCCAGCTCGGGGCTTTATCTGGCTGGGGAGTCCTTCTCCGTTGACGCCGGCTGGACCGAGCCGAGTCTACGCACCGCGCTTGATGTAGTGATCAATCTTTGCAACAACACATCCGCAACGTTCAATGGAGACTTTACCCTTGAACACTATCCGCATTATCAACTAGGGAAATAGCGGCGGCTGGGTGTTTTTGTGAGATTCGTCCTACTGCGCTTACTCGCTTCTCCTTCGACCTCATAGGACCTGCCCGACTGTCTCTCCCAACCCCAACCCCGCTCTACTGGCGACCTTCCAAAACAACCACAAAAAGGAAGTCGCCATGTCCGAACATTGCCCCCCCGTCAGCCCTGTCCGTATCGCTGTCATCCAGTACGACCCACAAGTCGGGCTAGAGTACTGCGATGGCAACCTGAGCAGAGGCCTGGCACTGGCCCGGCGTGCGGTGCGTGAAGGTGCCAATCTGATCGTGCTGCCCGAGCTGGCCAACACCGGGTACACCTTTCACTCCCGTGCCGAGGCCTATGCCCATGCCGAAACGTTGCAGGCGGGCCGCAGCCTGAAAGCCTGGGCTGATTTCGCCAGGGAATATCAGGTGTACCTGGCAGCAGGATTCGCCGAGCGTGAGGGCCTGAAGCTCTACGACAGCGCCGTATTGTTTGGCCCCGACGGCCTGCTTGGCCACTATCGCAAGGCCCACCTGTGGAACCAGGAAAAACTCTGGTTCACCCCTGGCGACCTCGGCTTCCCTGTATTCGAGACGCCAATCGGCCGTATCGGCCTGCTGATCTGCTGGGACATCTGGTTCCCTGAAGTGCCACGGCTCATGGCAGCGCAAGGGGCAGACATCATATGCAGCTTGAACAATTGGGTGTGGACACCGCCTCCACTGTTTGATGAAACAGGGCGTTGCATGGCGTCTTACCTGACCATGACAGCCGCGCATGTGAACAATGTCTACGTCGCCGCCGCAAACCGTATTGGCAGTGAGCGAGGAGGGCGCTTTCTCGGTTGTTCGTTGATTGCCGGAACCAACGGTTGGCCCATTGGTGCTGTGGCCAGTGCGGAGGAGGAAAGCATTGTCTACGCCGATGTCGACCTCAGCAGCGCGCGTTCAGCGCCGATCTGGAACAGCCTCAACGACCTGCAGCGTGATCGCCGTACCGACCTCTACGATGCTGCGCTTGGCTACCGCCTGCATGCGCCTATGCCACGCTGAGGATCCGCACATGAAGCCATTACTGCTGCCCAATCGGCAGCACGCCCCCGTGCTGATCTTCACCTGCCTGGCAATGCTGCTGGCAGCCAGCCTTGCGTCAGGCCCGTGGCCAGACTACGGGCAACTGGCGGCGACACTGGACCAACCGCTGAGTCGTTTGCGCTGGATAGTGGGCGATATCAGCGAGGTCGCATTCTACAAGCATGAGCTGCCTGCGCTGGGCTTGCTGCTAGGCGCCAGCCTGGCACATTGGGCCCATCTTCGCGGGTACCGCTGGCAGGGTTTTGCCATCTGCTATGGAAGCGGACGGTGGCCATGGGTGTTCACCAGCTCGCTGATGGGCCTTTTACTTAGCCATGCCTTGTGGGGATGGACCTTGGCCAGTGGTAGCTGGCAACCAACGTTCGTGGCCTTCGTGTCGTTGCCGGCAGCCATGGTGCTGTTGTATGGGGCGGGCTGGCGGGTGGCGATAGCAGGCGCATTGCTGGGGGCATTACTGGTAACCCCGGCGAGTCTGCTGCTGGTCAACTACCTGTGCTACCCCCTGCAGTTGCCTGTGGTTATCGGCAACGTGGGTGGTATGGCCGTGGCAAGTGCCGCCGCTTTCCTGCTGTGCAAGCGCTACCCGTCATGGGTCCGTCAGAGCCACGAACCCGACGTTGTGAAACCTGTGGCCAGCCAACCATCCTACGGTGTGATCTGGACCTTGCGGCGTGTACTGGCCGATTTCAGTGAAGCCCCCTTCTTTGGCAATGAGCTGGCCAGTCTGGGTCTACTACTGGGCTTGTTACTGGCTTACCTATTGGCCCCGGCAGCACCTGCATACGGTTCAATGTTGGCGTTGCACATACTGGCCGGACAGGCCTTGGCATCCTTGGTCGGCGTCGTATTCTGGCGCGGCCAGTGGCAAGCCCGGGGCTGGTACCCGACTTACATTCCGATTGTCTCGATCGTGCCGGCCGCCGTGCTGACGCACGGCGGTAGTTGGCAAGTCATTGTGGCCAGTGCAGTGCTGGGGGCCCTGTTGGCTCCGCCGCTGGCAGTGGCGATCACGCAGCGGTTGCCGGGTTATGTGCATGGCTACATCGGCAACGTGGTGTCGATGGCCATCAGCACGTTGGGAATCGTACCGCTGATAGGGTTACTGGTGGGGGGAGAAGGATGATTGAGCATTCGGACCTGCCCAAGCTGTCGATCGCCAGTCTGGGCGGGACGGTCAGCATGCAGGCGACAGCGGGTGGGTGTGGCGTAACGCCTACCCTGGATTGTGACCAGCAACTGCTTCAGGTACCGCAGTTGCGCGAAATGGCGCAGTTGACTGTAACGTCATTGAGCCTGGTCCCCAGTGCATCGCTCAGCTTCAACGCGTTGCTGGAAGTACTGGCCTGGGCTCGCTGCGAAGTCGAGGGCGGTGCCCGGGCCGTGGTACTGACCCAAGGCACCGACAGCCTTGAGGAAACGGCCTATTTCCTTGACCTGCTTTGGCCATTCGATGCGCCTTTGGTGATGACCGGTGCAATGCGCTCGCCCAGCCAGCCGGGCAACGATGGCCCGGCCAACCTTCTGGCTGCGGCCCAGGTTGCATTGGCACGAGGCAGCGGTGGGCGTGGTGTGCTGGTGGTGATGAATGATCAGATCCATCGTGCGACAAAGGTTCGCAAGACAGCCAGCCTGGCGATAGCGGCATTCGACTCGCCTGGTTTCGGTCCTGTGGGGGAAGTTGTAGAAGGTGTTGCAACCTACCGCCATCCCCCAGACAGGCGGGAGGTACTCCCGCTACCGGGGCGTACCGACCAGCGCGTCATCCTGCTGGAGGCGTGCCTGGACGCCGACACTGTATTGCTGCAGGCTCTGCCCGCATTGCGCTACGACGGGCTGGTCATCGCCGGGTTCGGCGCCGGCCATGTTTCCGGCAATTGGTCTGATGTTCTGGAGCACATGACGCCAACCCTGCCAGTCATTGTCGCCACTCGTACAGGTGAGGGGGCTACAGCCCGCGCAACATACGGTTTTTCCGGCTCCGAGATCGACTTGCAGAAAAAAGGTGTGCACATGGCCGGGCACCTCTGCCCGCGCAAGTGCCGCATCTTGCTGTGGCTGCTGATTGGCGCCGACCGGCAGCATGAGTTGCCGGGTTGGCTGCCCACCTGAAAATTTGCCCGTGCAGTGCCTTGCACGGGCAACCCTTCAAGCATTGCTGTGCTAGGGTGCACACACTTTTGCTAGCAAGGATTCCCTGCCCGATGCTCCCGCCACTCAGCGAAAAAGAACTGCACCGCCTCGAAGACCTGCTGATCACCTACGGCAACGACTACTCGGTACTCAACCTGGCCGAGCTCAATGGCTTTTTCACCGCGCTGGCTAGCTCGCCGACCACGGTCACCCCCGAGCACTGGCTGCCGGCAGTGGCGGGTGGCAAGGTGCCCAAGTTCAAGAAACCGGCCCATGAAGAAGCCTATGTGGCATTGATGCTGCGGTATGCCGACCAAGTCGCCGGACAGTTGGGCGACCACATCGATCAGTTCGAGCCGCTGTTCGAGGAAACAGAAGACGAGCAGGGCACCGTGGTCGTGATGGAAGAATGGTGCTTCGGCTACATGCGCGCTACCCAGGTCGCCAACTGGGAAGCTTTGCCGCCAGAGCAGGACCAGTTACTCAAAGCCATCTCTTTGCATGGGCTGGAGGATAACTTCGAGCTGCTGGACCAGATGAGCGAAGCGGAGATCCAGGCCTGTGTGCCGAAGGTGATCGAAGCCGCGCGTGGTTTGTTCCGCTACTTCAACAAGCCGCACTGAGGCACACGGGCTCGGTTGCTGCGGTACTTGCCGGGGCCGCACTGCGGATCCGTCAGCAAACGCCCAAAAAACGCAGACTGTTGTTTGTCATGGGCGGTTTATTATTCCATCTGGCGAAATTATGGTTTCCCCCGCGCACTGATTCTGCTGCCAGCCGAATCAGTGCAGCATGTGCTCCATCAGCCCAATCCGGTGCTGATCAGGAGCCAAGCCCATGTCGAACCCGATCAAACTCTACAACTTCCCCAAGTCCGGCCATGCCCACCGCATCGAGCTGATGCTTTCGCTGCTCAACCTGCCCACCGAGCTGGTGTTCGTGGACCTGGCCAAAGGTGCGCACAAGCAGCCGGACTTCCTGGCCCTCAACCCGTTCGGCCAGGTACCGGTCATCGATGACAACGGCACGGTGATCGCAGACTCCAACGCTATCCTCGTTTACCTCGCCAAAAAATATGACAACGGCACCTGGCTGCCCGAGGCGCCAGCCGCTGCCGCCCGTGTACAACGCTGGTTGTCGGTCGCTGCAGGCCCGCTGGCCTTTGGCCCGGCCGCTGCACGCCTGGTGACCGTGTTCGGCGCTTCGTTCAACACTGACGAAGTGATTACCCGGGCGCACACCCTGCTCAAGGTGATTGATGCCGAACTGGCCAAGTCGCCGTTCCTGGCAGGCGACACGCCGACCATCGCCGACGTCGCCAACTACTCCTACATCGCCCACGCACCGGAGGGCAACGTGTCGCTGGAGCCGTATGCCAACGTACGTAGCTGGCTGGCGCGGATCGAGGCATTGCCGGGCTTCGTACCGATGCCCCGCACTGTCATCGGGCTGCAGACCAGCGTCTGATCCCCTGCGAGGAACGCCACCATGCAACAGTCCCCCGATCACCGCCCCTCGCCTTGGCATGCGGGCGAGAAAACCCTGCAGGAAAAGGTCGGAGTAGCAGAGCGCATGGAGGCGTTCGGGCAAAAGGTCATTCGTGACTACATGCCCGACCAGCACCGCACGTTCTACCACCAGTTGCCGTTCATGGTGGCGGCCAGCGTAGACGCTCAGGGGCGGCCCTGGGCGACGCTGCTGGAAGGGCCGGAAGGTTTCGTCAGTTCGCCCAACCCACGCCAGTTGACGATTGACACCAGGCTAGCGGCCGATGACCCGGCGACCCCTGGGTTGGTCGCCGGGCAGGCAATCGGCCTGCTGGGCATCGAACTGCACACCCGCCGGCGCAACCGCCTCAACGGGCAGATCCGCCAGGCGGTCGCAGGGCAATTGCAGGTGACGGTAGAGCAGTCGTTCGGCAACTGCCCGCAATACATCCAGTTACGCGACTACACGCGCGTCGCCGAACCGGCCCAGGGGCGCATCGATGCGACATTCCTGGATGCCACGACCGCCAGTATGATCCAGTCTGCCGACACCTTCTTCGTCGCCAGCTATGTCGAGCATGACACCGGTCAGCGCTCGGTGGATGTGTCCCACCGAGGCGGTCGGCCAGGATTCGTCAGGGTCCAAGGCAATACGCTGACCATCCCCGACTACGCCGGTAACCTGCACTTCAACACCTTGGGCAACTTGTTGGTCAACCCGAGGGCAGGTTTGCTGTTCATCGACTTCAGTAACGGCAACGTGCTGCAGGTGGGCGGGCGTGCCGAGGTGCTGCTGGAAAGCCCGGCCATCCAGGCGTTCGAAGGTGCAGAGCGGCTGTGGACGCTGGAGGTCGACCAGGTGGTGTGGCGGCCGGCTGCGGTTTCCCTGCGCTGGGCCTTCAAGGCGTACGCCCCCACCAGCCTGATGACCGGTACCTGGGCCGAGGCCGATGCGCGTTTGCAGCAACGTCAGCAGCAGCGCCAATGGCAAGCCTGGCGGGTGCTGCGGGTAGAGCAGGAGAGCCGCGATATCCGTTCGTTCTACCTCCAGCCGCCCAACGGTACCGCTGTGGCGTTTGCACCCGGGCAACATGTACCGGTGCAGGTCAAGCGCGACGGTGAGGCACCGCTTATCCGCACCTACAGCTTGTCCAGCGCACCTTCCGACGGCTATTGGCGCATCAGCGTCAAAGCCCAGGGCCCGGTTTCCCGCCACCTGCATGCGCGCATCGCGCCAGGCGATGTGCTTGACGTTCGCCCACCCATGGGCAGTTTCACGCTCGACATACAGAGCACGCGGCCGTTGGTGCTGATTGGCGCTGGCGTAGGCATTACGCCGTTGCTGGCCATGCTGCGTGAGCAACTGAGCCATGGGCAGGCCCGGGCTATCCACGTGTTCCAGGGGGCGCGTAGCCTGGCCGACCTGCCGTTCAGGCAGGAGCTGGCGAGTCTGCAGCAACGGGCCGAGGGCTTGCTGCACATTCATCGCGCCCTGAGCCAGCCGGAAAGCCATGCGCTGCTTGGGCGGGATTACGAGTTTGCCGGGCGCCTGGGCATCGGGCAGGTCAAGGCGACGCTGGCACTGGACGACTACGAGTTCTACCTGTGCGGACCGGGCAGTTTTACCCAGGACTTGTATGAAGGGTTGCGCGGCGTGCATGTGCCGGATGCGCGGATTCACGCAGAAGCGTTTGGGCCGTCGACGTTGCGCCGGCACACGCACGCCGACCAGCCCGCCTTGCAGCAGCCACCCGCTGCCAGCGAGCCAGTACCGGTGTACTTTGCGGCGTCGGCCAAGGAGGCGCGCTGGGCACCCGGCGGCGGTACCTTGCTGGAGCTGGCCGAGGCGCGCGGGCTGGCGCCGGAGTTCAGCTGCCGGGGTGGCTCGTGTGGTACCTGCAAGACCAGACTGGTGAGTGGCCAGGTGCATTACCCGAATCCACCGGCAGAGCTACCGGAGGCGGGGTCGGTGTTGATCTGTTGTGCCGTGCCGGCGCAGGTGCAGGCGGGGGTACAGGCCCTGGTGCTGGACATCTGATACACCAGCCCCGCCTCCTCGCGGGCAGCAGAAAATACCCAGATGAATAATAATCCCGACACCTCATGCCCCCAGGAGCTCGCATGGACCAGATCCACCTGATGAAGGTATTCGTCGCCGTAGGTGAGCTGGAAAGCTTCGCCGCTGCTGCCCGCCGCCTGGCCATCTCCCCGGCCGCCGTCACCCGTGCCGTCAGCGCCCTGGAGGAGCAGCTGGGGGTCAAGCTGCTGCTGCGTACCACTCGCAGCGTGCGCCTGACCGAGGCAGGCGGCCGCTACCTGGAGGACACCCGGCATATCCTGGCCAGCATTCACGAGGCCAACGAAGCGGCGGCCGGCATCAATGCCACACCCAAGGGCGACCTGGCGGTGACTGCACCGATCCTGTTCGGCAAGAAGTTCGTCATGCCCAGCATCGTTCGCTACCTGCAGCAGTATCCGCAAGTCGACGTCGCCGCCTACTTTCTCGACCGCGTGGTGAACCTGGTCGAGGAAGGCATGGATGTGGCCGTGCGCATCGGCCCGTTGCCCGACTCCGGGTTGAAGGCCCTGCGGGTCGGTCAGGTCCGGCGCATGTTGTGCGCTGCGCCCGACTACCTGGCGCGCCACGGTGTGCCCAGGCACCCCTCTGACCTGGCCGGGCATGCGGTGATCGGTACCACCAACCTGTCCCCCCGAGCCGGCTGGCGCTTTGGCGTGACCGATGAGCCGACTTTGGTGCGCATGAAACCGCGGCTGACGGTGACCAGCAATGATGGGGCTATCGCTGCGGCCTGCGGTGGCTTCGGGATTGCCCGTTTATTGTCATACCAGGTGGCTGATGAACTGGCGAGCGGGCAGTTGCAGGTGATTCTGGCCGAGTATGAGGAAGCACCCTGGCCGATTCACATACTGCACCGCGAGAGCAAGTACGGGTCGGCCAAGGTCAGAACCTTCATCGACATGCTGGCGCAGGCGCTGCGGGACCAGCAGCTGGAGTGAGCACGTAGCGCCTACAACGCGTTACAACGCTTGGTACTGCATGCTGAACCCCAGGCTCATCGTGTCACCCTGTTGCAACAGCCTCAGCCCTGGCCGGCCGGGCAGGTGATGGGCGTTGACCGGGTGGCTGACCGGCTCGAAGCAGAAGAAGCCTTGCCCCAGCGGGCAGAACAGCAAGAAGTGCTCCGCCCCGCTGGCGCGACAGGCCAGCCGGTAGCCAGCCCCCGGCTGTTCGATCACACAGTGCCCCGGCCAGCCACTGAAGGCGTGGTCGACCAGCGTCTCGGGCAGGTGGCCCAGTGCTTCGAACCGCCACGGCTCGGGCACCGTGGCCTGATACGACGGCAAGCGCCCAGCCTCGGCCAGCCACACCTGGCGCGCGGGCGCAGACAGCCTGGTAGCCGGGTAGCGCGGAAAATAAGGGTGCAGGCCCAACCCATACCAGTTGGCCGAATCATCCCGGTGCGTCACATGCAGGTCCAGGGTCAGGCAGCCTTCATGCAGGTGTATATCCAGCGCGGCCTGGTAGGCGAAGGGTACGGTACTGTCCAGCGTCAACCGTGCGCGCTGTTCGCTGTGATGCGCAACGTGCCAGGCTTGCTGCCAGGCGCTGCCATGAATGGGATAGGGGTCGTGCTCGGTATTCGGCGCCAACGCCTGCCAGCCCTGCGGCCGGGCATAACCACCCTCGGCAACCCGATTGGACCAAGGCGCCAGTGGGTAGCAAGCCAGCCGCCTGGGCGCGGCGCTGGCCAAGGCAGCTGCGTCGGAGTGGCGCAGCAGTGCCTGCCCGGTTGCCTTGACCTGCCAGTTGACCAGGCTGGCACCCAATTCCGGCGCCAGGCTCAGGCGGGTCAGGCGGTCCTGCAGGTGCAGAGTGGTCACAGCCATGCAAGGTTCCTCTGGAGCAGAGCGATCAATTGGCCCGCCGGTAAGTCAGCAGCACGATGCCGCATACCACCACGGCGCCGCCGAGCAATTGCAGCGGGCCCAGTTGCTGGTCGAGCAGGGCCCAACCCAGCAGTAAAGTGGCGATGGGTTCGACGTTCATCACCGGGGCGTTTTGCGCCATGTTCAGCCTGGGTACGCAGACGAACAGCAAGCTGAACGCCAGCCCGTACAGCAGCACCAGGCTGGCCAGCGCCACCCAGCCACTGCTGCTGCCCGGCAGCGACAAACCGGCCGGCATCACCCCGCTGGCGCCCGCGAGCAGCATGCTGGAGAACACGATCAGCAGGGTCAGCAGGCTGCGTACCGGGCCCCGCACGCTAGCCAGCTTGTGGTCGGTGATCCACAACGCGCATGCAAAGGCACAAGCGGCGCCGAAGGCCAGGCTGACCCCCTGCCCCCAGTGCGGGTTGCCCGCACCGCTGTCTGCCAGGCGTGCCGGCACATCCAGCGCCAACACCAGGCCGCATAGGATCAAGCCCATGAACAGCACGGTGCGGCCAGTGGGGCGCGCACCGCCCAGCGCCCAGGTCAGCAACGCCAGCAGCATCGGGAAGGTATTGCCCACCAGCAAGGCCAGAGCCACCGGAATGCGCGCCACCGCCGAATAAAGGCACAGGCTCTGGGTGGCGATGAGCAAGCCAAGCAGCAGTTGCCAGCGGTGGGTGCCAGCGGGCAGCGCCAGCGCCTGGCGTTGCCACAGCAGTACCCCGGCCAGCACCAGGAAGGTGAGGCCGGAACGGCAGAGTATGGCCAGCAGCACGCCGGTGCCGTCATCGAAGGCGATGCGTGCGGCGATGTGGTTACCGGCGAATGAGCAGGCAAGCAGAGCCAGCAGGGCGATGGCCAGCTTGCGCGGGAACAGCGGGGGAGCAGAGGAAGGGACAGCCATGTGCAGGATCCGTTTGCAGGTAGGGCCAAGGGGGCTGTTCAGCACCCCATCGCCGGCAAGCCAGCTCCCACAGGACAGCACCGCTGTTAGGCTTGCGCAATACCTGTGGGAGCTGGCTTGCCGACGATGGGCCGCAAAGCGGCCCCGCTTTTATTTACAGCACCACGCTAGGCAGCCACAGCGAAATGGCCGGAATGTAGGTCACCGCCATCAGCACCAGGAACAGTGCCAGGTAGAACGGCACCATCGCCTTGACCGTCGATTCGATACTCACCTTGCCCACCGCCGAGCCGACGAACAACACGGCGCCCACCGGCGGTGTGATCAGGCCAATCCCCAGGTTCACCAGCATGATCATGCCGAAATGCACCGGGTCCACGCCGATGCCGGTGATCACCGGCAACAGGATCGGCGTAAGGATCAGGATCAGCGGCGCCATGTCCATCACCGTGCCCAGCAGCAGCAACATGAAGTTGATGCACATCAGGATCACATAGCGGTTGTCCGACAGGGTGAGGAACGCCGTGGTGATCTTCGATGGAATCTGCATCAGCGTCATCACGTAGCCAAAGCTGGCCGCGAAGCCGATCAATATCATCACGATCGAGATGGTGCGCACCGTGCGGTGCATCAGCGTGGGCAGGTCGCGCCACTTGTAGTCACGGTAGATGAACATGGTCACGAAGAATGACCAGACGACCGCCACGGCTGCCGACTCGGTCGCAGTGAACACGCCCGAGAGGATACCGCCCAGGATGATCACCATGGCCATCAGGCCCCACAGTGCCTCACCGGCAATCTTCAGCGCCTGGCGCAGCGGGATGACCTCACCCTTGGGGTAGTTGCGCTTCTTGGCGAACAGCAGGCACAGGCCCATCATCACCGCGCTCAGCAGCAACCCCGGCATTACCCCGGCCATGAACAGCGAGGCGATCGAGACCGTGCCGCCCGCCGCCAGCGAGTACAGCACCGAGTTGTGGCTGGGCGGGGTCAGCAGCGCCTGTACCGAGCCGCTGACCGTCACGGCGGTAGAGAACTCGCGCGGGTAGCCTTTGCGCTCCATCTCCGGGATCAGCACCGAGCCCACCGAGGCGGTGTCTGCCACCGACGAGCCCGAAATCGCACCAAAGAACGTCGAGGCCATGATGTTGACCAGCGAAAGGCCGCCGCGCACGAAACCCACCAGCACCCCGGCAAAGGCCACCAGCCGGCGTGACATGCCGCCTTCGGCCATGATGGCGCCGGCCAGCACGAAGAACGGAATGGCCAGCAGCGAGAATTTGTTAACCCCGCTGGCCACCTGGATCATCATCGCTTGCAGCGGTATGTCGATCCACCAGGCGCCGATCAGCGCCGAAAGGCCCAGGGCATAGGCCACGGGCATGCCCAGCAGGATGAGCGCAATGAAACTGCCCAACAGAATGAACGCATCCATTTACGCCGCTCCTTCGTTTTCTTCCAGTTGGTCGAAGCGCACCACTTTGCGGTGGCTCTGGTCGCCCAGCAGGAGTTTTTCCAGCACAAATACCAAGGTCAGCACGCCACCGACCGGGATCGGCGCATAGGTCATGCCCACCCGCACACTGGGCAGGGAGGCCAGAAACTGGTTCCAGGTGGTGATGCACAGCTGGGTGCCGTACCAGGTCATGAACAGGCACACCAGAACCATCAGCACCTGCACCAGCAGGGCCACCAGCCGGCGCTGCAGCGGTGGCAGGCGGTCGGTGATCATCGCCACCGCCATGTGCGCCCCGGCGCGGTAGCTGGCGGCGGCGCCAACGAAGGTGAACACCACCATCAGCAAGATGGCCACTGGCTCTGGCCAGCTGGCCCCGGTGCCGAGTACATAGCGGGCGAAGATGCCCCACGGGATGATCAGCGACATGCTCAGGATCGACAGGCCGGCGACCCAGATACAGGCGCGGTACAACGTGTCGTTGGCACGCAGAAAGAGGTTTTTCATGGGCATCACCAAAGCGGCAGGGCGGCTGACGCGGCCCTGCCGAGGTCGGTAGGAAAGGTCGCGCTTACTGCACCGCGTCGATACGTTTCATCAGGTCGGCGTATTGCGCGCCGTATTTTTCCCGGACCGGTGCGGTCGCGTCGTAGAAGGGTTTCTTGTCGACGGTGATGAACTCGACACCGGCGGCCTTGAGCTTCTCTTCGCTGCTGGCCGTTTTCGCATCCCACAGCACCCGCTCTTCCATCTGCGCCTCACGCGCTACCTTTTTCACCAGCGCTTGCTGTTCGGGGGTGAGCTTGTTCCAGGTGGTCTTGGACATCACCACCGGCTCGGGCAGGATCAGGTGGCCGGTCAGGGTGAAGTATTTGGCACTCTGGTAGTGGTTGTGTTCGAGCAGGGTCGGCGGGTTGTTCTCGGCGCCGTCGATTACCCCGGTCTGCAGCGCGCTGAAGATTTCCCCGGTGTCCATGGCGATCCCGTTGCCACCCATGGCGTTCATCATATCGATGAACAGCGGGTTGCCCTGCACGCGAATCTTCATACCCTTCAGGTCTTCCAGGCTGCGCACCGGCTTTTTCGTGTAGAGGCTGCGCGAGCCACCATCCATCCAGGCCAGGGCCACCAGGTTGAAGTCGGAGTTGGTAATCTTGTCGAGGATTTCCTGGCCGATCTCGCCATCGATGACCTTGCGCATGTGGTCGTGGTCGCGGAATACGAACGGCATGTTGAACACGTTCACATCCGGCACCACCGGGCCGACGATCCCCAGGCTGACGCGGGTCATCTGCACGGCGCCGATCTGCGCCTGTTCGATCACTTCCTTCTCCGAGCCCAGCACACCGCCGGCAAACATCTTGAAGGTGATGTCGCCATTGCTGGCCTGTTCCAGTTTCTTGCCCATGTTCTGCTCGGCCACCACCGTGGGGTAGCCGGCGGGGTGAATTTCCGCGAACTTGATGTCCAGCGCCGAAACGGGCATGGCCACGCTGCAGGCGAAGGGAAGTACGGCAAGAAGCAGCTTGCGTTTGAACGTCATGATGAAACTCCGTGGTTTTTATTATCTGGTTTCGGGCGTGCAAAGGGTGTGGTGCGCGTCGCGGGGCTCAGCCCCGCCAGGCTGGCTCCTCCAGGCCCTTGGTGCCTGGGTTGAGGGCAAATACCCCGCCCGCCAGCGGCTGGTCGCCAAGGTCGACCCCTGCCGGGCGGATCGAGGTGACGTACAGGGTGTCGAGGTTGGCGCCACCGAAGGCGCACATCGCCGGCTTCTTCACCGGTACGCTGAGCGAGCGGTCCAGGCGCCCGTCAGGGGTGAACCGGTGGATCTGCCCGGCGTCATTGCCGCATATCCAATAGCAGCCGTCCTGGTCGATGGCGGCACCGTCGGGGCGGCCGGGGTATTTGCGCATGTCCACGAACAGCCGCGGGTCATGGGGTGTGCCTGTGTCGGTGTCGTAGTCGAAGGCCCAGACCTTCTGCACGCTGGGGTGCGAATCAGACAGGTACATGCGTGTGCCGTCGGGGCTGAAAGCCAGCCCGTTGGGCACGATCAGGCCCGCTTGCTGCAGGTGCAAATGGCCCTCGCGATCAAGCCGGTACAGTGCCCCTACCTGGGCGCCTTGCTGCATGTCCAGCAGCATGCTGCCGGCCCAGAAGCGCCCTTGGCGATCGCAGCGGCCATCGTTGAAGCGCATGCCCGGCTGGGCATGCGTCACGCCGCTGAGCACACGGCTGGCCAGGCTGCCGTCGGCCCTGGTTTGAATGTGGAAGATGCCGCTTTCCATGCCGGCGACCCAGCCGTCGTCACAGCGGGCGATACAGGCGAGCATCTGGTCGCCCTGCCAGACCTGGTGCGTGTTATCCACCGGCTGCCAGCGGTGCAACTGGCGCGCGGGTATGTCGACCCAATACAAGGCCTGCTCGCTAGGGTGCCACACGGGGCTTTCCCCGGTGCCGTTGCGGGCGTCGACGATCAGTTCACAGTCCATGGCCGTGCCTCCTGGCGCGTGCGGTCAGTTGAACGGTCCGGCCACGGCAAATGCGCCGCCCTGATAGACCATGCTCGGGTCATCGGCGGCAGGCGCCGGCTCGGCTTCAACCGCTGCGCGGAAGGGCTCCGAGCTGTCCTTGGGCACGTAGCCCAAGTGTGCGGCATGGCGGTTGTCCCACCATACGGTGCGGTTGCCAGAGGCACCGTAGACAATGGTGTGGCCGACGTTCGGCTTGAACAGGCCGCGCTCGATCAATTGCACCAGGTCGTCGTAACTTAACCACGTGCAGAGCATGCGCGGGTTCTGTGGCCGGGGGAACGAAGAGCCGATGCGGATGCTGACGGTTTCGATGCCGTAACGATCGAAATAGAAGCTGGCGACATCTTCGCCATAGCACTTGGACAGCCCGTAGTAGCTGTCGGGGCGGCGCGGGGCATGCGCGTCGATGCGCTCGTCCTGGCGGTAGAAGCCGATGGTATGGTTGGAGCTGGCGAAGACCACCCTTTGCACCCCATGCTTGCGTGCCGCCTCGTAGACATGGAACACGCCGCAGATATTGGGGCCGAGAATCTCTTCGAACGAATGCTCGGTAGACACCCCGCCGAAGTGCACGATGGCATCGACGCCTTCGACCAGGGCATGCACGGCTGCCTTGTCGGCCAGGTCGCAGGTGACCACTTCTTCGTGTGGGCCAGCGGCTGGGGCCATGGGGTTGATGTCGGAAAGGCGCAGGACCTCGGCGCAGCCTTGCAGGCGTTCGCGAAGGACCTTGCCCAGGCCGCCTGCGGCTCCGGTGAGCAGCAGGCGTTTGAGGGGGGTAGTGGTCATGACCGGCTCTTGTTGTTAATTGTTGTAGGTTGTCGTATGACTTTTGTGATTATTGGCGGTGCGATTCAGTGTTGTCAATGACAACGCAATGTCAGTTTGGTGTTATGCGCGTGCCCTGCAGGAGCGGCCTCGTGTCGCGAAATGAGCGGCGTAAAGCCTTACAGCAACGACAACGGGTAGTTGAAAATCAACCGGTTCTCATCGAACTCGTTATTGCTGTAGTCCCGCCGAATCGACGAATTGCGCCATTTCACACTCAAATCCTTGAACGCTCCGCTCTGGATCACATACGCCAGTTCAGTCTCACGGACCCATTCCTTGCCATCCGTCACCACCCCGCTGTGCACGTCGCGGCCGCTGATGTAGCGGTTCATCAAGGTCAGCCCCGGCACGCCGACGGTGACGAAGTTGAAGTCATGGCGCACCTGCCACGAGCGTTCGTTGGCGTTGTCGAAGCTGGCGTTGTAGCTGTCATTGGCCAGGGTCCCGCCACTGGTGCCATTGACCCGCATCCAGGTATCGCCATCGACCTTCTGCAGCCCGACCCAGAAGGTGCTGCCGCCGTATTTGGCGGAGAACATCCCCGAGTACGTCTTGTTGTCCAGCTGGCCAGCGCGCCTGGAACCGTCCTCATCGCCCTGGAAATAGCCCAGGTTGGCGCCCAGGGTCCAGTCGCCGAGCGGCTGGCTGTGGCTCAGTTGCAGGTATTGCTGCTGGTACACGTCCTTGAGCACCGCATTCCACAGCCCGACCAGGGTGCGCTCTTGATTGAACCTGTACTCGCCCCCGACGAAATTGAAGCGGTCCGACACCGCGCCGCCGTAGCTCATGTCCTCCATGCTGGCGTCGTTGCGCGGGCTGTTGGCGCGGAACTGGCCGCCGTACAAGGTCAGCCCGGCAATCTCGTTGGACGTGACCTGCCCGCCACGCAATGTTTGCGGCAGTGAACGCCCGTCGTCCGCGCGCAGAATTGGCAGTACCGGCATCCATTCGCCGATCTTCAGTTCGGTTTTCGAAATGCGCGCCTTGCCCGCCACGGCCAGCCGGCCAAAGTCATCCGCCGGCCGCCCATCGTCGTGGCGTGGCAGCAGCGCGGTGCCATAGGTGCCGCCCCCGCCATCGAGCTTCACCGACCACAGCCCCAGCACGTCTACGCCAAAACCCACCGGGCCCTCGGTGAAACCGGAACGGGCATCGAGGATCACGCTCTGGGTCCATTCTTCGGCTTTGCTTTGTGGGTTGGCGGGGTTGGTGAAGTTGCGGTTGATATAGAAATTGCGCAGGCCCAGCACGGCTTTGCTGTCTTCGATGAAACCTTGGGCGAGGCTGGTGCCCGGCAGGCAGCTGAGCAGGCTGGCGCCCAGCAGCGCACAGGGGAGGGTGGTCTGGCAGATTTTCGACATGGGTTGCTTCCGCTGATGTTGTTTTTGTTATGTGTTGTCGTACAACGTCGGCTTTTTTAACAAGTGAAAAACCAGCTGTCAACGGCGTTCGTAGCCGGAAATCAGCTACTTTCAGCGAGGAGGGATCAAGCGCAGGCTCTAGCTCGGGCTTCGCAATGAGCGTTAGTCATACTATGACCACATACGAATTGTTGCATTTGTCGCAACGCTCTCCCTCGAGTGCGTCAGTTTGTCGCAGAATCATTTAGTAATACTATTCTTCGTTGCTGGATGTCTTATTGATTCAGTCCCATGGAAACGGAGATTTCACCGATGAGCACCACCCGTGCTTCACACCCCTCACGCTTGCTGCCCAGATTGCTAGGCGTGGTTTTTTTGCTGATGGGCCTGGCCTTGCTGGCCGGCGGCATCAAACTGGCAACCCTTGGCGGTTCGCTGTATTACCTGCTGGCCGGCGTTGGCTTGGCAATTACCGCAGCCTTGTTACTGGCTGGCCGCCGTGAGGCGTTGAGCGTTTATGGCGTCGTGCTGTTGCTGAGTTCGCTCTGGTCGTTGGTCGAGGTGGGCCTGGACTGGTGGCAACTGGTCCCCCGGCTGGCCCTCTGGTTCGTCCTTGGCCTGGTGTTGTTATTGCCTTGGCTGCGCAGGCCGTTGACGCAGGGGCAGCCTTATCCCCTCGGTACAGGGGTATTGAGTGTGGGCGTGGCGGCCGCGGGCCTGATGGCGCTGGCCAGCCAGTTCTCCCAGCCCGACACCGTGGTAGGCCGCCTGGACCGCGACACGGCAGGCACCACCAGCACGGCGCCGGCAATACCTGACGGTGACTGGCAGTCCTACGGGCGTACCGAGTTTGGCGACCGTTACTCGCCACTCAAGCAGATCACCCCGCAGAACGTCGGCAAGCTCAAGCTGGCCTGGACCTACCGCACCGGTGATATCCCCGGGCCAAACGACCCGGGCGAGACCACGGCGGAAAACACCCCGCTGAAAGTCAACGGCAAGCTCTACGTATGCACCCCGCATAGCCAGGTGATTGCCCTGGACCCCGACAGCGGCAAGGAGATCTGGCGTTTCGATCCCAAGCTCAGCACGCAGAATGCGGCCAACTTCAAAGGCTGGGCGCACATGACCTGCCGCGGCGTGGCCTATTACGACACGGCCAGCTCGCAAGCGAGCCCCGCGCAGGGGCAGGCCTGCGCCAAGCGCATCTACGTACCCACCGCCGACACCCGCCTGATCGCGCTGGATGCTGATACCGGCCAACAGTGCGCCGGCTTTGGCGATAACGGCCAGATCGACCTTACCCGCAACATCGGCAGCTTCGCCCCCGGTGGCTATTACTCCACGTCGCCACCCACCGTGGCCGGCGGCCTGGTGATACTTGGCGGTCATGTCACCGACAACGTTTCCACCGACGAGCCGTCCGGCGTCGTCCGCGCCTATGATGCGATCACCGGCCAGCTGGTGTGGAACTGGGACAGCGGCAACCCCGACGCCACGGCGCCGATCAGTGACGGCCAGTTCTACACCCGCAACTCGCCAAACGTGTGGTCGGTGATCAGCGCCGATGAGAAGCTCGGCCTGCTGTACCTGCCCATGGGCAACCAGATGCCCGACCAGTGGGGCGGCAACCGCACGCCAGAGGCGGAGAAATTCAGTGCCGGCCTGGTGGCCCTGGACATCGCTACCGGCAAGGTGCGCTGGAACTACCAGTTCACCCATCACGACTTGTGGGACATGGATGTCGGTGGCCAGCCGAGCCTGGTCGACATCAAGACCGCCGAAGGCGTCAAGCCGGCAGTAATGGCATCGACCAAGCAGGGCAGCATCTATGTGCTGGACCGCAGCAACGGTCAGCCGCTGGTGCCCATCCACGAAACCCCGGTACCGCAAGGCGCCGTGGAAGGTGATCACACCGCACCGACCCAGCCGATGTCCGAGCTCAATTTCATGCCGCCTACCCTGCGTGAGCGAGACATGTGGGGGGTAACGCCGTTCGATCAGATGCTGTGCCGCATCGACTTCCGTTCGCTGCGTTATGACGGCATCTACACCCCACCATCGTTGCAGGGCTCGCTGGTCTACCCGGGCAACTTCGGTGTCTTCGACTGGGGGGGCATTTCGGTCGATCCGGTACGCCAGATTGCTTTCGTCAACCCCAGCTACATGGCCTTCAAGTCGCAGTTGGTGCCTGCCTCGAAAATCGCCGGGCAGCCGGCGCGCAAGAGTGAGACCGAAGGTATCCAGGCCAACAAGGGCGCGCCTTACGGCGTGATCATGGGCGCTTTCCTGTCGCCGCTGGGGCTGCCTTGCCAGGCACCGGCCTGGGGTTATGTGGCGGCAGTGGACCTGACCACCCACAAGGTGATCTGGAAGCACAAAAACGGCACCGTGCGAGACAGCTCGCCCATTCCGATCCCGCTGACCATGGGCGTGCCGAGCCTGGGCGGAAGCTTCACCACCGCCAGCGGTTTGGCGTTCCTCAGCGGCACCCTCGACCAGTACCTGCGCGCCTATGACGTGCGCGATGGCAAGGTGCTTTGGGAAGGGCGCCTGCCGGCAGGTGCCCAGACCACGCCGATGACCTACACCGGCAAGGATGGTCGCCAGTACGTGCTGGTGATGGCCGGCGGGCATGGCTCTTTGGGTACCCGGCAAGGGGACTATGTGATGGCGTTCGCCCTGCCGGAGTAAGCCGCGGCAGGTTCAAGGCCTGTGATACCGAGCACCGCGCGGCCGGCGCTTGGTTTCACAGGCTTTTTTTGATGGCCGGCATGTCGCGACCCAGTTACCTTCCATAAAGCGAACGCAAAATCCCTATATGTGGGATTGTGTTTTACATATTGGAATTTTCCTTCGCCCAGGTTTATAGTCGCCTCACTCACTGCCAAAAACAGAACAGGTGAAGCGATGCAGGCGCAATTGATCGCGCTCGACTGGGGAACCACCTCCCTTCGTGCTTACAAACTCGCCGCGCAAGGCCAGGTGCTGGATGTGCGCACCCTGCCCAGCGGCATCATGCACTTGCCAAAAGCCCCGCGCCTGATCAACGGCCAACTTTGCAATGACGGTTTCGAACTGGCATTCGACGACGCCTGTGGCGATTGGCTCGACGCCCAGCCCGGGCTGCCCGTGATTGCCTGTGGCATGGTCGGCAGCGCCCAGGGCTGGCGCGAGGCCGTGTACCGCGAAACCCCGGCCAGCGTCGCCAACCTCGGTGGCGCGCTGCAAACTGTCGGCAGCCTTCGCGGCGTCGAGGTGCATATCGTGCCCGGCGTGATCCAGCACGCGCGCCTGCCCAATGTCATGCGGGGTGAAGAGACGCAGGTGCTGGGCGCGCTGCCTGGGGTGAACACCGATGACCTGCTCATTGGCCTGCCCGGCAGTCATTCGAAATGGGTAGAGGTCGTCGATGGCTGCATCGTCCATTTCGATACCTTCATGACCGGCGAAATTTTCGCCGTGCTCAGCGCGCACAGCATCCTCGGCCGTACCCAGCAACGCGGCGCCGCGTTCGATGCGCCAGCCTTCGACCTCGGTGTGCAGGCCGCCTGCTCCGCCGAGGGGGAAATCGGCCCGCTGTCCACCCTGTTCAGCGCCCGCACCCTAGGCCTGACCGGTGAGCTGAGCGCCAGCGCCCAGCCTGATTACTTGTCGGGTTTACTGATCGGTCACGAACTTTCAGCCCTGGCCAAACTGCAACGCCAGCGGCGCCACAGTGTGCATCTGCCTGGGATCCTGCTGATCGGCAACGGCCCGCTGTGCGCGCGTTACAGCCGGGCCCTGCAGGCATGCGGCTTCACCCATGTGAGTGTCGCCGAGCAGGCCACCGAGCGCGGTCTTTGGCAACTGGCGCTCGCCGCCGGCCTGGTTCATTCATCCTGAAGGGAGCTCGACATGCTCGAACAAGCATTGGCACACAATGGCCTGATTGCGATTCTGCGCGGTTTGCAACTGCATGAAGCGGCTGCGGTTGGCGAAGTGCTCTACAGCGCCGGCTTTCGCATCATCGAAGTACCGCTCAATTCGCCTGACCCGTTCGCCAGTATCCGCCTGCTGCGTCGCACCCTACCTGCCGATTGCCTGATCGGTGCAGGTACCGTGCTGACGCCGGCCCAGGTCGCGCAGGTGAAAGAGGCGGGCGGCCAGTTGATCGTCATGCCCCACAGCGACCCTCATGTACTGCGTGCTGCCAAGGCGGCAGGCCTGTACCTGGCACCGGGCGTCGCCACACCGACCGAAGCCTTTGCCGCCTTGGCGCAAGGGGCCGACGTGCTCAAGCTGTTCCCAGCCGAGCAACTGGGCCCGGCGGTGGTCAAGGCCTGGCTTGCCGTGCTGCCCGCCGGCACCGTGCTGGCGCCGGTCGGCGGCATCACCCCCGGCAACCTGCAGCAGTTCCATGCCGCTGGCGCCCGGGGCTTCGGCCTGGGCTCCGGCCTGTACAAGCCAGGCATGACCCCTGAACAGGTCGAGGCCGCTGCCAAGGCTTACGTGAGCGCCTGGCAGAGCCTGCGCTGAGCCGGCCCTGCACTGCATCCAACAAGAGAGACAAGCAGATGAAAATTACCAAGCTGACCACCTTCATCGTTCCGCCGCGCTGGTGCTTCCTCAAGGTCGAAACCGATCAGGGCGTCACCGGCTGGGGCGAGCCTGTTGTCGAGGGCCGGGCCCACACCGTGGCTGCCGCCGTCGAGGAACTGTCCGATTACCTGATCGGCAAGGACCCGCGCAACATCGAGGATATCTGGACCGTGCTCTACCGCGGCGGCTTCTACCGCGGTGGTGCCATCCACATGAGCGCCCTGGCGGGTATCGACCAAGCGTTGTGGGACATCAAGGGCAAGGCGCTGGGTGTGTCGGTCAGCGACCTGCTCGGCGGCCAGGTGCGCGACAAGATCCGCGTGTATTCGTGGATCGGCGGCGATCGCCCCGCTGACACCGCGCAAGCGGCAAAAGAGGCCGTGGCGCGTGGTTTCACCGCCGTGAAGATGAACGGCACCGAGGAACTGCAGTTCCTCGACACCTTCGACAAGGTCGACCAGGCGTTGGCCAACGTCGCCGCCGTGCGCGATGCGGTGGGGCCGAACGTGGGCATTGGCGTGGACTTTCATGGCCGCGTGCACAAGCCCATGGCCAAGGTGCTGATGAAGGAACTCGACCCTTACAAGCTGATGTTCATCGAAGAGCCGGTGCTCAGTGAAAACTACGAAGCGTTGAAAGAACTGGCGCCGCTGACCAGCACCCCGATTGCCCTGGGTGAGCGGCTGTTCTCGCGCTGGGACTTCAAGCGCGTGCTCAGCGAAGGCTACGTCGACATCATTCAGCCAGACGCGTCGCATGCCGGCGGCATCACCGAAACCCGCAAGATCGCCAACATGGCCGAGGCCTACGACGTCGCCCTGGCGCTGCACTGCCCGCTGGGCCCGATCGCCCTGGCGGCCTGCCTGCAGCTCGACGCTGCCTGCTACAACGCTTTCATCCAGGAGCAGAGCCTGGGCATTCATTACAACGAGAGCAACGACCTGCTCGACTATGTGCGCGACCCCGGCGTGTTCGACTACCAGCAGGGCATGGTCAAGATCCCCAACGGTCCTGGTCTGGGCATCGAGATCAACGAGGATTACGTGATCGAGCGCGCCGCTGTCGGCCACCGCTGGCGCAACCCGGTGTGGCGCCACGCCGATGGCAGCTTTGCCGAGTGGTGACTGCCTGGCCCCAACTGCGCTGAAACGACCTCAATAACCATAACAAGAGGCACTGCTCATGCACCCGCATACCCTTACCGGGCAAGCGACCCTGTCGGCGCCCAGCCGCAAGCGCTTTTTCATCATGGTGCTGCTGTTCATCACGGTGGTGATCAACTACCTGGACCGCAGCAATCTGTCCATTGCCGCACCGGCCTTGACCAGCGAGTTGGGCATCGACCCGATTCACGTCGGCCTGGTGTTCTCGGCGTTTGGCTGGACCTACGCCGCCATGCAGATCCCAGGCGGCTGGCTGGTCGACCGCGTACCACCGCGCATTCTGTATACCGTGGCGCTGGTGCTGTGGTCGCTGGCCACCGTGATGCTCGGTTTCGCCGCCAGCTTCATCGCGCTGTTCGTGCTGCGCATGGCGGTCGGCGCCTTGGAGGCGCCGGCCTACCCGATCAACAGCCGCGTGGTCACCACGTGGTTCCCCGAGCGGGAGCGGGCCACGGCCATTGGCTTCTACACCTCTGGGCAGTTCGTCGGCCTGGCATTCCTGACCCCGGTGCTGGCCTGGCTGCAGCATGCGTTCGGCTGGCACATGGTGTTCGTCGCCACCGGCGCGGTGGGCATCCTCTGGGGCGTGATCTGGTACGCGGTGTATCGCGAACCGCGCGATTTCAAGGGTGCCAATGAGGCCGAGATCGAACTGATCCGCGAAGGTGGCGGGTTGGTGGATATCCAGCAGGAGCAGGCCAAGACCAAGGCCAGGTTCAGCTGGGCCGACCTGGGCATCGTGCTGACACAGCGCAAGCTCTGGGGCATTTACCTCGGCCAGTTCTGCCTGAATTCGACACTGTGGTTCTTCCTCACCTGGTTCCCGACCTACCTGGTGAAGTACCGCGGCATGGACTTCATCAAGTCCGGCATGTTGGCCTCGTTGCCGTTTCTCGCCGCCTTTGTCGGGGTGCTGTGTTCGGGCTTTTTCTCCGACTGGCTGATCCGCCGTGGGGCCAGCGTGGGCCTTGCGCGCAAGCTGCCGATCATCAGCGGCCTGTTGATTTCCACCGCCATCATTGGCGCCAACTTCGTCGACCCCACCCCGCTGGTGATTGCCTTCCTGGCGCTGGCGTTCTTCGGTAACGGCCTTGCCTCGATCACCTGGTCGCTGGTTTCTACCTTGGCCCCGGCGCGCCTGCTCGGGCTGACCGGCGGGGTGTTCAACTTCATCGGCAACTTGTCGGCGATCGTCACACCCATCGTGATCGGCTTCCTTGCCAGCGGCGATTCGTTCGCCCCGGCGATCACTTACATCGCCGCGTTGGCCCTGCTTGGCGCGCTGTCGTACATCCTGCTGGTCGGCAAGGTCGAGCGTATCGAGTTGTAGCCGCGCCCTGCGGGTGAACATAATGTCGCCCGCCCATACGCACTTCGATAAAGGCCGCACATGCAGGAAGACCCTACCAAAACCGCCCCTACCGGCACCCAGACCCTGCTGCGCGGCCTGGCCGTTGTGCAGGCCGTGGCCGCAGGCGCGCGCGACCTCAAGGACATCGCCCAGCACATCGGCACCACCCGCAGCACCACCCACCGCCTGGTCAGTTGCCTGGTGGACGAGCGCTACCTGCGTGTGGTGCCCCAGGTCGGTTACCTGCTTGGCCCCAAACTGATCGAACTCGGCTTCCAGGCCCGAGAAGAGCTGCCGTTGGTCACCCTTGCCGGGCCGTACCTCGACGAGCTCTCGGCGCTGACCGGCGACACCATCCACCTGGCGGTCCGCGAAGGCGATGAGGTGCTGTACCTGCACAAGACCCCGGGGCGCAACGGGCCGGAGATGCGCTCCCGGGTCGGCCACCGCATGCCGCTGGCGCGCACGGGTATCGGCAAGGCGCTGATGCTCGACGACACCCCGGCCGAGTGGCAGAGGTTGTATGAAACCAGCCTGCCGGCAGGTGGCAAAAGCGCGTTCTGGCCGCACCACGCCGCGCAAACCTGGGCGCAGTTCGAGCAGCGTATGGTCGAATATGGGGCGGGCGGTTATGCCTTCGACCTGGAGGACAATGAACCGTCGATCCGCTGCGTGGCGGCGCCGGTACGTGATGCCAGCCGGCGGATCGTGGCGGCGGTCAGTGTGGCCAGTACGGTGCCTTACATGCCTGAGGAAAAGATGCGCGAGCTGGTACCGGTGGTCAAAGGCGTGACCGCGCGGCTGTCGGCAGAGCTTGGGCTAAAGCACTAGCCTGAACCGCGTTGGCACTGAACTACGCGCTCCAATTGGTGTCTGAGGGCCAACTATGACATGACGTCCATTTCCCCAAGCAAGGAGGCTTCCCCATGCAACCCACCCCAGTCACGTCCGCCGGCAAGCTGCTCGGCAGTTATGGTTATGGCAAGGCGCTGATCGTCTGCATGCTTATGCTGGGCAGTATCTTCCTGGGCCTGGCCGCTTTCGTCGGCTACCTGAGTGCTACCAGCGGCCAGAACTTCAACGGCCCGCAAAGCCTGTTCTATTCCACCATCGCCTTGCTGGCGGTGCTCGGTGGGGTGATGTTCGCCCTGGCGCTGTGGCAGAAGAAACTGCGCGCTGCCCGTTATGAGGTTTATGAGAAAGGCATCTGCCAGATCATCGGCAACCAGCGCGATTATGTGCCTTTCAGCGAGATGGGCGACTTCTACCTATTCGCTTCTGGGCAGACTGCCATAGCCGGCCTGATCAACAATCTCGCTTATCGCCGTAACGCCAGTGAGCCGTTTCGCCGGGTCAACCCACACCTGCAAAAGCTTTATGTGTTTCTTGAGCAGGTACGCGAGCTGTACCTGAACGAACGCCTGCCAGCAGTATTCGCCACCCTGCAAAGCGGCGGGGCGGTGCAGTTTAACTACCTCGAAACGTCCCAGGTTTGGGGCAAGCGCATGAGCGGCGACTTCTTCAATGTCACCACCAAACCGCTGACCATCACTCGCGAAGCGCTCGACGTGGCTGGCCGCAAGGTGGCGTTGAGCAGCCTGCGCAATGTTGACCTCAACCAGTGGAGCGAGCAGGTGGTGATCAAGGACGAAAACGGTCAGACCGTGCTGTCGACCGTTTCGACCGGCATCATCAGCTTCGACCTGTTCCTCAATACCTTGCATAACCTGCTGGAAACCCAGCAGGCACAAACCACCGCCTGATGCCCTGCGCGACCCATGCAGGCGCGGCCTTTCCGTAACGCCGGACCTATTGGGAAGGGGCGCAACGCGCCCCCAGCCGGCCGTTGATAATTCCCGTATTTCAATTATCAAGTCGGTTTTTTGATTAATGGTTGTTTGTTTAGGAGCTACGGACGCTGACTCCAAGCTGGTGAGTCTTCGGCGACTTTTGCAAAGGGTTGGTTTCGTCCAAGATCAATCTATACTCAAGCCGACCTCGCCCACGACCACGTAGACTGGCAAGTCCAGTCCCGGCACATGGCAACTGAGTGTGCCGTACCCCTCCTGTCGGCGTGGGCGAGGTCTCTTGTCACTCCGCCTTATCTCGGCAGAATCAAGTGCGCAGCTTATCAGCGCCTATGGCAACCAATGCCTGCTCCAGTTCTGCCGGCTGCAAGTACCGCCGATAATGGGCCGCTAATTCAGCTTCCCATCCAGCCACCTCATCAATGATGGATTCCGCCTGAGCGTGAGACAGGCCATAGTGGCCTACCTGGCTGAGCAGATTGCGCCGCGACAGTTCCTTTCCGAAACTCCCGATGCCCATGGCCAGGCTGGAGGGCGCAGCCCCCTCGGTCGTTGGCAGCACGTCATACATGGGTGACAGCCGCCAACTGCCATTCAAGAAAAGCACGGCTACATTCTTGGGGTGGTCATCATCGTTGCCGACCAGAATGTTGAAGCAGATGCGTTTGAAAAGCTCCTGAAGGTCACTGTGAGGCACACCGCGCCGGCTCATTTCGTCTGCCAGCAAGCCATAGTGCCATTCCTGTGCCCAGCTCATCTGGTTGTTCCAGTCACTGTCGAGCAATGTCAAACCGCTCAACATGGGGACGCGGTAGAAATGTCCGTCGCCAGCTGGCGACCGGTCGAAGCGTTCGACCAGCAATGTGTTGACCCGCCCCCGATGCAACTGCACCTGCGCCACGTTCATGCCCTTGCTCGCTGCGAATGTCATGCACGCATGTTCGAGTGCCGGCACATCGTAGGTATCGTAACGGTCGCGCGGCTTGGCCAGCAGCAGCCTGTTTTCATTTATCAGCGTGCATTTAGGACGAGCCCCGCCCAGTGACGAGCGCTGCTGCAAGGTTGCTTTGGTGGCTTTATCGGTGTTGTGCGGGAATCCACCCTGCACGCCATCCGCAAATTGTATGAAGGCGTCCAGCTGGGTGATCTTACCCAGGCCCGCCTGGCCGATACCTGCAGGAGGTTTACGGCCGGCGCCAGCCATGAGGTTGCCCGTGCGGTCATGGTTTGGTGATCTCAAAATGAAGCCAATGGCATCTTGCTGGTCACCATGCTCTCGCGAGACCAGGCGCTCGCCCCAGCCATCGGGGGCCGCGTCCCGGATAAACCCAGGTATACCCCGGTTCTTGGTAATGCGTTCATAAGGTTGCGTTCGAAGCGGGTAGCGCGACGCATCCGGTACCCAACCACCTGCTTCGACATGGGCCGGGTTGTAGACGAACTCGCCTACGTTGTTCTCTACGCTCAACCGCCCGATGGTGCGCACTTCCAGCGAGCCTGGCATCTGCATGTAAAGGTAGATGACAGTCATCAGAAGTCATCCCCGGTCACGCTCTTCAGGCGTACCCTGTGCTCGGTTGCGAAGGAAGCGGGTGCGGACATCGGCACGTCCTGGAATACCTCGTCCAGCAAGCCCAGGTGCCACAGCGCGATCATGTAGCTGCGCATCTCTACGGTAGGCGTACCTGATTCGATCTTGGCAAGGGTAGTAATGGACAATCCGGATTGGGCTGCCAAGTCTTTTTGGCGAATTTTCCGTTCAAGGCGCCTTGTTTTCGCCAGAAGCCCTATCTTCATTAGCCTGTCGGCACATGCCAAAGGAAAAACATTCATTTTAAGACCTGCTAAGACAGTGCTTATATGGTTTAAAAACCACTATAGCAGCTCTTATGATTCGAAGAGCGTCCGATTTCGAGGTGGTGAATGAGTAGAGGCTCGCTGATGGCGCGCGGCGTAATCAACCCCCACAGTGTTGGCACATCCATGCCTTGGGCGATACGCAAAACCTGTGGGAGCGGGCTTGCCTGCGAAGCAAGCGACGCGGTGTCTGGCACCGGCTTCGCCGGTGTTCGCGGGCAAGCCCGCTCCCACAGTTTCCGCCACAGGTCAGCTACACCCCATGTAACCTGAGAGCCCGCTGAGCACATTCCTTCCAATTGATCCTGCGCTTCAGCAGCGGCGTTACCTCATCACTTTCAGCCGCCAGCACCATCGGCATGTCCCGCATCCTGACCCACGGCTCACTCTGCCAATACAACAACGTCGCCGTCCTTCCCCCAGGCCAGCACATCTGCCCCAGCCGCGGCGCATCCTCAACCCCGTCCGCCTGCCCATCCCGCAGCACCGCCACCACCTCATGCGTCAGCCACCAGCGCAGATGGCGGTTCTCCGGAACATGGTGATGCGCCAGCAAGGTATAGGCCCCGGACTCGCTGACCATCGTGGTTTCCTGATACTTGCCATAGCGCAGCAACTGCACCGTGCGGTACTGGTCCGGGTCGAGCTTGCGCATGCAGTGTTCGTCGAAGAAATGCCCGCTCAGCCGGCCGAGTTCGTGGGCGCAGAACCAGGCTTCGGATTCTAGCCAGAGCGTGTGAAGAGGGCGGTTGTGGCGGGTGAAGAGGGTAGGTGTATTGAGACTGTCCATGCTTGGCCATCCTGAAGTTGGAGAGCCGTTGCTAACGGGAACGGGGTTCCGCTGCGTGAGCGTTCTTAAGCGCCATGAAACGTTATCGCGACGCCTTCAAAGTGACAATCGCGAAGCTTGTAGGATGCTTCCTGTTTTGCAATTCCTGCGCTAATAAAAAAGGCTGCCATTCGGCAGCCTTCTCGATGCTCAGCCCGGACGATCAATCCCAGCTCAACGCCCCACCAGTCTGATACTCAATCACCCGCGTCTCAAAGAAGTTCTTCTCTTTCTTCAAGTCCATGATCTCGCTCATCCACGGGAACGGGTTGGTAGTCCCCGGGTACTCTTCCTTCAGACCAATCTGGGTCAAACGACGGTTGGCGATGAACTTGAGGTAGTCCTCCATCATCGCTGCGTTCATGCCCAGTACGCCGCGTGGCATGGTGTCGCGGGCGTATTCGATCTCCAGCTGGGTCCCTTGCAGGATCATCTGGGTCGCTTCTTCCTTCATCGCCGCATCCCACAGGTGCGGGTTCTCGATCTTGATCTGGTTGATCACGTCGATACCGAAGTTCAGGTGCATCGACTCGTCACGCAGGATGTACTGGAC
>Ga0308166_1001021_pt1 | contig 32346 bp, 22 predicted proteins | sample PhyCR2_2_FD_202137 | JGI IMG/M metagenome (GOLD analysis project Ga0308166, IMG submission 202137) | Phyllosphere microbial communities from UC Gill Tract Community Farm, Albany, California, United States - DLSLCC.R2 | ecosystem: Host-associated > Plants > Phyllosphere > Unclassified | place... | reverse complement strand
CGTCCCAGTACGTGCCCGCCGGCGCGCCCGGGATGTCGTTGACCGCTTCCAGCACCAGCGGGATCGAGCCCGAGGCCACCAGCGCCGCGTGCAGGTTGGCCTCGTCCAATGCGGCGAACGTGGTGCCGAATGCATCGAATTTTTCGCGCAGCCACGCGCCGTCGTCGCGCGCGTCATGAAATACCACGCGCGCCATTGCCCGTGCCAGCCGTGCGCGCGAGACGGCGTTGCCGGCAGCCGCCAGCAGGAAGCCGGCCATCTCGCGCCAGCGCACGCCGCGCGTGTCCGCCAGCGGGCCGATGCCGCGTGCCGTGATCACGCAGAGACGATGCAGCGGATGCCGCAGCGCTTCGCCGCCATGCCCAGCCAGCACTTCGTCCAGCAGGCCGCGCACCGTGCGGCTGACGTAGGCCGCGTCCACCTTGGCGGGATAGGTCTGGTGCGTGTAGTGATGGGCGAGCCGCTTGTGCGCGGCGACCGGGTCGGCCAGCGCGCTGGCGGCCATGCGCCACGCGCCGATCGACGCGCCGATCAGTCGGCGTTCGCGCGGCGCGGCGGGCAGCCATTCGCCGAACAGCCATTTGTCGATGCCGTGCAGGATCAGGCCTTTCGGCCCCCCTGCCGCGGCGGGGATGATGGCGACATCGAGCGCCTGCAGGCCGTCACTGGCGATGCGCTGGCGGGCGCGCTGGCCGAGGCGGATGGTGATGGGCGACGCCATTACTGCAGACCACCTCCCAACGCGCGATACAGGTCGATGGCGCTGGTCGTGCGCAGCAGCCTTGCCTGCACCAGCTGCTGTTCGGCGTCGAACAGTTCGCGCTGGGCGTCCAGCACGTCGAGCGTGCTGGCCACGCCGTTCTCGAAGCGCAGCTGCAGCAGCCGCAGACGCTCTGCCTGCGCGTCCTGGATCGCCCGCTGCGCCGCCACCTGGTCGGCCAGGTAGCTGCGTGCGGCCAGCGCGTCCGCCACTTCACGGAACGCCACCTGGATGGTGCGTTCGTAATCCGCCACGGCCAGGTCCTTGCGCACCTCGGCCAGATTCAGATTGGCGCGGTTGCGGCCCGCATCAAAAATCGGCACGACCAGTTGCGGCATGAACGACCAGGTCTTCGTGCCGCTGTCGAACAGGCCCGAGAACTCCGGACTGCTGCTGCCCAGCGCCGCCGTCAGCGAGATGCGCGGGAAGAAGGCTGCCCGGGCGGCGCCGATGTTCGCATTGGCCGCGCGCAGGCGCTGCTCGGCAGCGCGGATGTCCGGGCGGCGCGCCAGCAGGTCCGATGGCAGGCCGGCCGGCACGGCGCTCATCGCGTCGATCTGGCGGTCGTCGGCCATCGGTCCGGTCGCTGCCTGCGCGGGCGGCGCGCCCACCAGCAGGGTCAGCGCGTTCTCCGCTTGCGCGCGCTGGCGGGCCAGCGCCAGTGCCTGCGCGCGTGCCGTTTCCATCAGCGTTTCGTTCAGGCGCAGATCCAGCAGCGACGACGCGCCCACATCCATGCGCTGGCGCGTCAGGTCATAGGTGCGGCGCCGCGCCTCGTACGTGTCCTGGGCGAGCTTCTGCTGTTCGGCATACGCCCGCTCCGTGAAGTAGGCCTTCGCCACTTCGGCCACGGTGCTGATCTGCGCCGCGCGCCGCGCTTCGTCCGTGGCGAGATACGACGACAGCGCGGCCTGGGACAGGTTGCGCACGCGGCCGAAGAAATCCAGCTCGAACGCGGGGATGGAGATGCCGGCGTCGTAATATTCGCTGACGACGCTCTGGCCCGTCGGGTTGGCAAACCCCGCGCCCCGGGCCCGTGTTCCGGACAGCCCGGCGTTCAGATTCGGCAGCCGGTCCGCGCGCGTGATGTTGTACGCGGCGCGCGCCTCCTCGATGCGCAGCGCGGCCGTGCGCAGGTCGCGGTTGTTTTCCAGCGCCGTGGCGATCAGCCCGCGCAGCCGGTCGTCGGCAAAGAAATCGCGCCAGCCCGTATCGACGGCGGGCTTGCCGTCGGCCGCCGGGGCCGCGGCGGCGCCGGCGCCCGGCGTGTTGACGGGGAAGTCCGCGGCGACGGGGGCGGCAGGGCGCTGGTACGTGGGCGCCAGCGAGCATGCCGACAGCAGCGCCGCGGCGAGAATGGTCAGAGCAGGTTTGATCATGGTTTGGTCTCCGGCATATCCAGTTCGTGCGCGGCCAGGCGGCGCTGCCGCTCGCTGCCCTTGAAGATCTTGCGGATCACGACAAAGAACACGGGCACCAGGAACACGGCCAGTACGGTTGCCGTGATCATGCCGCCCATGACGCCAGTGCCGATGGCGCGCTGGCTGGCCGACCCGGCGCCCGTGGCGATCACCAGCGGCAGCACGCCCAGGATGAACGCCAGCGATGTCATGATGATGGGGCGGAAGCGCAGGTGCACCGCCTCCAGCGTCGCCTCGATCAGGCCCATGCCGCCCGCCTGCAGGTCCTTGGCGAACTCGATGATCAGGATCGCGTTCTTCGCCGACAGCCCGATGATGGCGATCAGGCCGACCTTGAAGTAGACGTCGTTCGGCAGGTCGCGGATATGGGCACCCAGCAGCGCGCCCAGCACGCCCAGCGGCACCACCAGCAGCACGGCGATCGGAATCGACTCGCTTTCATACAGCGCCGCCAGCACGAGGAACGCGGCCAGCAGCGACAGCGCGAACAGGGCAGGGGCCTGCGAGCCGGACGTACGCTCTTCCAGCGACTGGCCCGTCCATTCGATCCCGAAGCCGGGCGGCAGCTGCGCGGCCAGGCGCTCCAGTTCCTCCATCGCTTCGCCCGTGCTGCGGCCCGGCGCCGCATCGCCCGTCAGCTTGATGGCGGGGTAGCCGTTGTAGCGCACCAGCTGCACGGGGCCGTTGATCCACTTCGTCGTCGCGAACGACGCGAACGGCACCATGTTGCCCCCGCTGCTGCGCACGTTCAGGCGCAGGATGTCGGCCGGCTGCATGCGGCTTTTCTGGTCGGCCTGCACGATCACGCGCTGCTGGCGGTTGGCCGCGTTGAAGTCGTTGACGTACGATGAACCCAGACCGGCCGACAGCGTGCTGTTGATGTCGGCGAACGTCACGCCCAGCGCATTGGCCTTCTCGCGGTCGATGTCCACCTGCAGCTGCGGCGCGTCCTCCATGCCTTCCGGCCGCAGCCCGCGCAGGATGTCGCTCTTGGCCGCCATGCCCAGCAGCTGGTTGCGCGCGGCGACCAGTGCGTCGTGGCCCTGCGCGCTGCGGTCCTGCAGCCGCGCCGTGATGCCGGTGGCGTTACCCAGCTCGCGGATCGGCGGCGGCGACAGCGGGTAGACGACGGCGTCGGGAATGCCGGACAGCGCCCCCATTGCCCGCTTCGCCAGATCGTCGGCCGAGTGACCCTTGCCCCGCTCGTCCCAGTCCTTCAGCGGCACGAACACGAGGCCCGCGTTCTGGCCGTTGCCCGAGAACGAGAAGCCGGCCACCGCAATCGTGCGCGCCACCTCCGGCTGTTTGCGGAAGTAGTCGTCCACCTGCGCCAGCACGGCTTCCGCACGCGGGCGCGACGCCCCCGGCGGCAGCTGCACGTTGGTGATGATGTAGCCCTGGTCCTCGTTCGGCAGGAACGACGACGGCAGTTTCACGTACAGCCACGCCACGATGGCCAGCAGCGCGGCGAAGATCAGCATGAAGCGGCCGGTGCGCGTCAGGATGCGGGCGATGACGCCCTGATAGCTCGTCGCCGTCTTCGCGAAGCCGCGGTTGAACCAGCCGAAGAAGCCGCGCTTCTCGACGTGATGTCCGGCTTCGACGGGCTTGAGCATCGTCGCGCACAGTGCCGGCGTCAGGGTCAGCGCCATCAGCGCCGAGAAGCCCATCGCCGCCACCATCGACAGCGAGAACTGCCGGTAGATCGCACCGACTGCGCCGCCGAAGAACGCCATCGGCACGAACACGGCGATCAGCACCAGGGTGATGCCGATGATGGCGCCGGTGATCTGCGACATCGCCTTCTTCGTCGCGTCGCGCGGCGACAGGCCTTCCTCGCTCATGATCCGTTCGACGTTCTCGACGACGACAATGGCATCGTCGACCAGGATACCGATCGCCAGCACCATGCCGAACATCGTCAGCACGTTGATGGAGTAGCCGAACACCTGCATCGCCGCGAAGGTACCCATCAGCGCGATCGGCACGACGATCGTCGGGATGATCGTGTAGCGGAAGTTCTGCAGGAAGATATACATGACGATGAACACCAGCACGACCGCTTCCAGCAGCGTCTTGACCACCTCCTCGATGGAGATCTTGACGAAGGTCGACGTATCGTACGGCACGGTGTACTTCAGCCCGGGCGGGAAGAACTTCGACAGCTCCTCCATCTTGGCCTTGACCAGGTTGGCCGTCTCCAGCGCGTTCCCCGTCAGCGACTGCTGCACGGCGATGGCGACGAACGGCTGGCCGGACAGGCGCGCGCTGATGTTGTAGGTGGCGCCGCCCATCTCCAGCCGGGCGACGTCGGCCAGGCGCACCGTGGAGCCATCGGGGTTGGCGCGCAGCACGACCTTCGCGAACTGCTCGACGGACGTCAGCTGGCCCGTGACGACCACCGGCGCCGCATACGCCTGCGACGTGGGATTCGGCAGGTCGCCGATGGTGCCGGACGTGACCTGTGCGTTCTGCGCCCGGATGGCCGCCGTGACGTCGCTCATGTTCAGCTTCAGGCCCGTCAGCTTGTCCGGATCGACCCAGACGCGCAGCGCGCGCTCGGTGCCGAACAGCTGCGCCTGGCCGACGCCGGGAATCCGCTTGATCTCGTTGACGACGTTGCGGGCCATGTAGTCGCCGATGGCCGTCGGGTCCATCCGGCCGTCGGTGGCATACAGGCCGACGAACATCAGGATGTTCGAGCGGGCCTTGTTGACCTGCACGCCCTGCTGCGTGACGGCCTGCGGCAGGCGCGACTCGACGCGCTTGATGCGGTTCTGCACCTCCACCGCGGCAAGGTCCGGGTTCGTCCCCGGCAGGAACGTGACGGTGATCGTGACGCCGCCGCTGGCATCGCTCTGCGACTCAACGTACTGCAGGCCGTCGGCGCCGTTCATCTCCTGCTCGATGACGCTGGTGACGGCGTCGTCCAGCACCTGCGCCGTGGCGCCGGGATAGTTGGCGGTGACGACGATCGACGGTGGTGCGATGGTCGGGTACTGCGCCACCGGCAGCCGCGTGATCGCCAGCGCGCCGCCCAGCAGGATGAACAGGGCGATCACCCAGGCAAAGACGGGGCGGTCGATAAAGAATTTAGGCATCGCGGCTCCCGCTTATTTCGGCGCGGCCGGGGCAGGGGCCGCACCCGCGCCGCTGGCCGGCGCCTTCGGCTGCCACGGCTGCGGCGTCACGGCCGCTCCCGGCTTGGCCTTCTGGAAGCCCTCGACGATGATCCGCTCGCCGCCTTTCAGCCCGTCGCTGACGATCCACTTGTCGCCGCTCGATGCTTCGGCCTTGACGGGACGGGCGACGACCTTGTTGTCGCTGCCGACGATCATGACGGACGAGCCCTCGGCGCCGCGCACGACAGCCTGTTGTGGCACCGTGATGGCGGCCTCGTTGACGCCCTGTTCCAGCCGGGCGCGCACGTACATCCCCGGCAGCAGCGTGCGTTTCGGATTCGGGAACTCGGCGCGCATCGACACGGAACCGGTGGTCTCGTCCACCGACACGTCGGAGAACAGCAGCTTGCCGGACTGGCCGTATTCCTCGCCGTTCTCCATCAGCAGCGTAACCTTGGCCTGTTCGCGGCCCACGCTTTTCAGGCGACCGCTGGCCAGCGCCTGGCGCAGCTGCGCCACCTCGGTGGACGACTGCGTGATCGTCACGTAGATCGGGTCGAGCTGCTGCACGGTGGCCATCGGCGTCGCTTCGCCTTGTCCCACCAGCGCACCTTCGGTGACGAGGGCGCGGCCGACGCGGCCGGAAATCGGTGCCGTCACGGTCGCGTAGCCCAGCGTCAGGCCCGCCGTCTGGCGTGCCGCCTTCGCCGTCGCCAGGTCGGCCGAGGCCTGCTTCTGCGCCGTCACGGCATCGTCGTATTCCTGCTGGCTGACGGCCTGCGCGGCCAGCAGCGGCTTGTAGCGTTTCACCTTCAGGTCGGCCTGCGCCAGGTTGGCCTCGGCCTTGGCGACGGCCGCCTGCGCGCTGGCGTAGCTGGCCTGGAACTCGGCCGGATCGATGCGGAACAGAACCTCGCCCGCCTTGACGTCGCCGCCTTCCTGGAACACGCGTTTCAGCACGATGCCGGGCGTACGCGCGCGCACCTGGGCGATGCGCGACGCTTCCACGCGCCCGGGCAGCTCGTCGGTCACGGCGACGGCGGCCGGCGCGACGGTCACGACGGAGACGGTGGGCGGCGGCGGAGCGGGCGGGGCGGTGTCTTTCTTGCCGCATGCCGCCAGCAGCGACAGGGTGAAAACAGCGGTGACGGTACAGGCGCAGCGGGGGACAGATCTCATGGATGGCTCATAAGAAGAAGGTAGTCGGGCGTCTTGCGTCCCCGTCGGGCTGAGGGGAGGAGAAACATTGTATATCACTGTCATCTGTAACGTTTTGTTCACGTTGCGGAAAAAACAAAGGGAGCCGAAGCTCCCTTTCTGGATCGCAATCCGCCCGTGCTTAACGCATGCCGGAGATGATCTGTTTCAGCTTGCCCGAATCGGCGCAGAACGCGCGGATGCCTTCGGCCAGCTTCTCCGTCGCCATCGCATCCTCGTTCAGCATGAAGCGGAACGTCTTCTCGTCCAGCGACATTTTCGACGCGCCGCCCGTTGCCGTTTCGGCGGACAGCTTGCGCTCGACGGGGCCGTTGCTGTCGGCCAGCTTCTGCAGCAGGTCGGGGCTGATCGTCAGCAGGTCGCAGCCGGCCAGTTCCAGGATCTGGCTCGTGTTGCGGAAGCTGGCGCCCATCACTTCCGTCTCGTAGCCGAACTTGCGGTAGTAGTTGTAGATGCGCTTGACCGACTGCACGCCCGGATCTTCCGCGCCCTGGTAGTCGATGCCCGTCTGCTTCTTGTGCCAGTCGTAGATGCGGCCCACGAACGGCGAGATCAGCTGCACGCCCGCCTCGGCGCAGGCGATGGCTTGCGGCAGCGAGAACAGCAACGTCAGGTTACAGTGGATCATTTCCTTCTCGAGGATCTCGGCGGCCTTGATGCCTTCCCAGGTCGAGGCGATCTTGATCAGCACGCGCTCGCGGTCGAAGCCGGCGCGCTCGTACAGGTCGATCAGCTCGCGGCCCTTGGCCACGTTGCCCTCGACATCGAACGACAGGCGCGCGTCAATTTCCGTCGAGACGCGGCCCGAGACGATCTTCAGGATCTCGCCGCCGAACGAGATCAGCAGCTTGTCGATCACTTCGCCGGTGGACGCGTGCGGGTTGTCGCGCACGATCTTTTCCAGCAGCGGCTTGTATTCGTCCTTCTGCACCGCCTTCAGGATCAGCGACGGGTTGGTGGTGGCGTCGCGTGGCGTGTACGCCTGGATCGACTGGAAGTCGCCGGTGTCGGCAACGACCTTGGTGTATTGCTTGAGCTGTTCGAGTTGATTCATGACTGTGCCGAAGGTAGAGGTTGGGGCAAAAGACTATTGTACCGAAAGAGCCGGCGCGCACGCCAACGCTTCGGGGTCAGGTCCGACATCTGGACACGGACTCGGCATTTGGCCGCCGCGAATGTCCGAATGTCGGACCTGACCCCGGTGCGGTGATGGTGTTGCCATTTTGTCGGCCGGCGGTACAAAGGCGGTGAAGTACGGTATGCTTGCCGCGCTTGGCTAAAAACCAACAATGACGCGGTATCGGGAGAGCCCGGCCAGGCCGGCGCCGAAGGAGCAATCGCCCCGACAATCTCTCAGGCACAAGGGACCGGTACCGCATCCGAACTCTGAAGAGTTGCCGGCGCAAGGCGCGCCCGGCGCACCGAAGGAGCAAATGGCGCCGCGCCGATCGCGCGGCGGCGTGAATCTCTCAGGTCCCGTACAGAGGGGGTAGGCGGCGCGTGTGCGCGGCCTCCACCCCCATGCGCTTGAATGGAACACATGAAAACCATCGCAGTCATCGGCGGCGGCATCACCGGCGTCACGACAGCCTACGCGCTTGCCCAGCGGGGCCTGGCCGTCACGCTGTTCGAGAAGCACCGCTATCCCGCCATGGAAACGTCGTACGCCAACGGCGGCCAGCTCTCCGCATCGAACGCGGAAGTCTGGAACCACCTGAGCACCGTGCGCAAGGGTTTCGCCTGGATGCTGCGGCGCGACGCACCGCTGCTGGTGCGGCCCGCGCCCACGTGGCACAAGCTGTCCTGGTTCGCCGAATTCCTGGCCGCCGTGCCGCGCTACCGCGACAACACGGTGGCCACGGCGCGCATGGCGGTGGCGGCGCGCGAGCACCTGTTCGCCTGGGCCGCGGCCGAGGGCATCGCCTTCGACCAGCGCCGTGCCGGCATCCTGCACGTCTACCGCGACAAGGCCGGCTTCGACCATGCGGCGGGGGTGACGAAGCTGCTGGCGCAGGGCGGCCTGCCGCGTCGTGGCGTCACGCCGCAGGAGATGCGCGCCATCGAGCCGGCGCTGCACGGCGACTACTACGGCGGGTTTTACACGGAAAGCGACAGCAGCGGCGACATCCACAAATTCACGACAGGCCTGGCGCGCGCCTGCGAACGGCACGGCGTGGCGATGATGTGCGGGCGCGACGTGCTGGCGCTGGCATGCGGCGAACAGGGCGCCACGGTGACGGTGCGCCACGCCGGCGTGCAGGACCGCTACCGCTTCGACGCGGCTGTCGTCTGCGCCGGCACCGCCAGCCGCGCGCTGGCGGCGATGGTGGGCGACAGGGTCAATGTGTATCCCGTCAAAGGCTACTCGATCACCGTGCACCTGCCTGACGCGGCCAGCCAGGCCGCCGCGCCCACGGTCAGCCTGCTGGACGATGCCACGAAACTCGTCGCCAGCCGCTTCGGCGCCGACCGGCTGCGCGTGGCGGGCAGCGCGGAATTCGCCGGATTCGACCGCGACATCCGACAGGAGCGCATCCGGCCCCTGGTCGACTGGGTCGAACGCTGCTTCCCCGGTGTGTCGACGCGCAGCACCGTGCCGTGGGCCGGGCTGCGACCGATGATGCCGGACACCATGCCGCGCGTGGGCCGGGGCCGCACGCCATTCGTCTTCTACAACACCGGCCACGGGCACCTGGGCTGGACGCTGGCGGCCGCCACGGCGGAGATGGTGGCGCACGAAGTCTATGCCGCGGTGGAGCCGGCGGCCGGACGGCGGCGGGCAGCATTGGCAGCGTGACGTTTGCAACCGTCGATCCCCCACAACATTTCACCGTTACTTCACGGAAATTTGATCCAGATCAGGTTTCCCGGTATTGCCTTATGGATACACTATGACCTGGCTTCGGGAGCAGGTCGGCGCGCCCGCTCCGGTTCGAAGGAACAACCGCGCCGCAGAAACAAAGTGAAGAACAACATGAAATTGCGTGATTTATCCATCGGCAAACGGCTTGCCGCAGGGTTCGGCCTGCTGAGCCTGCTCCTGATTGTCGTGATCGCGACCGGCGCCGCATCGCTGGGCCGGGTCAAGGCCAGCACGGACGCGCTGGTCGTCGAACGCATGCCGCGCATCGAAGCAGCCCAGAAGGTCCTGTCGCAGGTAAACGATATCGCCATCGCCTTGCGTAACATGATGCTGGCGCGCGATGACGCAGACCGTGCCGCGCAGGCCGACCAGGTGCTGGCGTCGCGTGCAGCCATGGAAGACACGCTGCAGTATTTTCATCGCGTGCTGGACCGCCCGCGCGGACGCAAGCTGCTGGCGCAGATGCGCGAGGAAACGGCGCTGTATGTCGCAGGTCAGGACAAACTGATAGCGCTAGCGAAGGCGGGTGACGCCGATGGCGCGCGCGCCGTGCTGACGGGTGAACTGCGCCCCATTCTCGGGCGCCTGAAGAAGGCCGCCGATGAACTGATCCAGTTTCAGAAGGAGCTGACCGACCGGTCGGCGAAGGATGCCGAGGACGCCTACGGCCACTCGATCGTGCTGACGTACTCGCTCGGTGCGTTTGCGCTGCTGTTCGCGGGCGGCACGGCATGGCTGATCACGACGTCCATCGTGACGCCGGTGCGCCGGGCGCTGGAGGTGGCCAACACGGTGGCGGCGGGCGACCTCACCAGCCGCATCGACGTCAATGCCGCCGACGAAACGGGGCAATTGCTGGCGGCCCTGAAAGCCATGAACGAAAGCCTGGCATCCACGGTCAGCACGGTTCGATCCAGTACGGAGACGATCACTGTCGCTGCCGCGGAAGTGGCCGCCGGCAGCCTGGACCTGTCGTCGCGCACGGAGCAGCAGGCCAGCTCGCTGGAGGAAACGGCATCGTCGATGGAAGAGCTGACGTCGACCGTCAAGCAGAGCGCCGACAATGCACGCCAGGCCAACCAGTTGGCGCAGTCGGCATCGGATGTCGCCCGTCAGGGCGGCGCCGTGATCGACAAGGTCGTCGGCACGATGGATGCGATCCGGGCGTCGGCCGACAGGATCGGCGACATCACCAACGTCATCGACAGCATCGCGTTCCAGACCAATATCCTCGCGCTCAACGCGGCCGTCGAGGCGGCGCGGGCCGGCGAACAGGGCAGGGGCTTCGCCGTCGTCGCCACCGAAGTGCGCAACCTGGCACACCGGTCGGCGGCCGCGGCAAAGGAGATCAAGCAGTTGATCGGCGAGTCCACCGCCAGGGTGTTGGACGGCGCCGCGCTGGTCGCGCAGGCCGGATCGACGATGACGGACATCGTCGCCAGCGTGGAGCGGGTGACGGGCATCATGGGCGAGATCACCTCCGCCGCCATCGAACAGACGGCCGGCATCGAGCAGATCAACGAAGCCGTCGGCCAGATGGACGCCGTCACGCAGCAGAACGCCGCGCTGGTCGAACAGTCGGCCGCGGCATCGGAAACGATGCGCGAGCAGGCCGTCAGCCTGGCCGACGCGGTGGCCGTGTTCCGGCTCGATGCGCGCGCCGCCAGGCCGCGGCTGGCCGCGCCGGCGCGCCCACGCCTGCAATTAGCGTGAAGTACTGGGGACAGGCTCCTTTCTTCGGGTCTCCGACCCGAAGAAAGGAGCCTGTCCCCGACGTTGCAGTGTCAGCCACGGAACGCCACCCGCACCAATAACCCTCGACCGTCCGCCCCGTCCAGCAACGCCAGCGCCGCCCCATGCAGCGCAGCGATGTCGCTGACGATCGCCAGCCCCAGTCCCGCGCCGCCGGGATTCACGGCCATCGACGAGGGCGCGCGGTAAAACGGCGCAAACACCCGTTCGCGCTCGGCCGCCGGGATGCCAGGTCCGCCATCTTCCACCTCCAACACCGCGCCGCCGTCGGCCGCCAGCACGCGCAACACGACGCTGCCGCCAGCGGGCGTATAGCGCAGCGCGTTGTCGACGAGGTTCGACACCATCTCGTGCAGCAGCAGCGCCTGGCCGGAGACCACGACTTCCTGCGGCGCCTCCAATGCAAGATCGATGCGCGCCCGGACCGCGTTCGGCGCCAGCTCCAGCGCGATGTCCTGCACCAGCGCGCGCAGCGCCACCGGTTCGGCGAGACCGCCTTTACTGTGCTCGATGCGCGCCAATGTCAGCAGCCGGTTGGCCAGGTGGACGGCGGCATCGGTCGTGGTGGCGATGCTGTCCACCAGCGTCGCCACCTGCGGCGGCGCGCCGTGCCGGCCGATCTCGCGCTGCGCCAATTCCGTCTGCGTGCGCAGCACCGTCAGCGGCGTGCGTAGCTGATGCGACGCGTCGGCGATGAAGCGCCGCTGGCTGCTGATCAGGCCCTGGATGCGCGACATCGACGCGTTCATTGCCGCCACCAGCGGCCGCACCTCCTTGTGCACGAGGGCCGGGTCGAGATCGGACAGGTCGGACACGCTGCGCGATTCCACCTCGCGCTTGAGCAGCATCAGCGGGCGCAGCACGAGCCGCACGGCAAACCAGATCAGCAATGCCGCCACGGCAACCAGGCCGGCCTGCCACAGCACCGTATCCAGGAGGATCTTGTTTGTCAGGCCGCGCCGCGCGTCGAGCGTCTCGCCCACCTGGATCAGCGCGATGCCGCGCATCGAATCGTCGTACACGGGTTGCAGCAGCGCCGCAATGCGGATCGGCTGGCCGTTGTAATCGGCGTGGTAGAAGCGCACCAGCGCCGGATAGCTTTCGGAGCGCGGCACGTTGGGGGGTACAGGCGGCAGGTCGTCGTAGCCCGATATCGTCTCGCCTTTCAGGCCGGTGACCTTGTAGTAGATGCGGCCCAGCGTATCCGTCTCGAAGCTGTCCAGCGCCACGTACGGCACGTCCGCCACCACCTTGCCGCCGACGATGGACACGCGTTCGGCCAGCGCCCGCGTGGAGGCCAGCAGCGAGCGGTCGTACGCCACGTCCGCCGCATCGAGCGCGTTGTGATAGGCCGATACCGTGTTGAATACTTCCAGCACGATCAGCGGCAGCAGCAGCCAGCGCAGCAGCTGGCCGCGCAGGCTGCCGGCGCCATGGCGCGACCGTTCCGCAGGGGCTCCCATGCGCGCTATGCGGCGTCGCGCGGCTGCAGCAGGTAGCCGATGCCGCGCAACGTCGTGATGGCGGCGGCGCCGGGCTGGCCGCTTTCGAGCTTCTTGCGCACGCGGTGGATGTACAGTTCGATGGCGTCCAGGTTGGCGTCGTCGGCCAGCGCGAAGACCTCGTCGAACAGCTTTTCCTTGGCCACGGCGCGCCCGCTGCGGGTGATCAGCGCTTCCAGCACGGCGTGCTCGCGTGGCGTCAGCGCCAGGTTGCTGCCGTAGTAGCTGAACATGCGCGTGACCGTGTCGAACGCCAGCTCGCCGCAGCGGTACACCAGCGTCTCGTTGCCCAGGCCGCGGCGCAGCAGCGCCTTCACTCGCGCTTCCAGTTCCACCAGCTCGAATGGCTTGGCGAGATAATCGTCGGCACCCAGGTTCAGGCCCTGCACGCGGTCTTCCAGGCCGCCGCGCGCCGTCAGGATCAGCACGGGCGTCTTGCTGACGGCGCCGCCGCGGGCACGCAGGCGCTTCAGCACCTCCAGCCCGTCCATGCGCGGCAATGTCAGGTCGAGTATCACCAGCGCATACTCCTGCGTGTGCAGCAGCGCGTCGGCATCGGCACCATTGTCCGCACACTCCACCGTAAGATGCGCATCGCGCAGCGCCTTGGCCAGCCAGTGCTGCAGTTCGGTGTGGTCTTCTACCAGGAGGATGCGCATGTCTCGGCCTGAAAGCATTTTGAAAGGTTGACGATTCTATAGTACCCACATGCCCCGCCACGAGGGCAAGCGTAACAACTATAAACCCAGGAGACAATCCGTGAAAAGAACCACCATCGCCCGCGGCGCCTTGGCCGCCGTGGCCTGCCTGGCCGCATCCGCGAGCTGCGCCCAGTCCGCCGTCACCCTCTACGGCCTGCTCGACACGGGCATCGACTATGCCTCCGATGCCAGTCCCAACGGCCACTCGCTGACCCGCGTCAGCTCCGGCGGCATGAACACTTCCCGCTGGGGTATCAAAGGGATCGAGGACCTGGGCGGCGACCTGAAAGCCGTGTATACGCTGGAAGGCGGCATCCTGATGGACACGGGCGGCATCGACGGCCAGCTGTTCCGCCGCCAGGCCAATGTCGGGCTGGAAGGCAAGTTCGGCCGCCTCGTGCTGGGCCGTTCGTTCACCAGCGTGTACGACACCGTGATCCGCTTCGATCCGATGGGTTTCGCCCCGTTCTACTCCTGGGCGACGACCGGCAACGCGACGGGCCCCAGCAAATACGGCATGACGACGGGTTTCGACAACCTGGTCAAATACTCCGGCAGCACGGGCAATTTCAAATACGGCCTGTCGTACGGACTGGGCGAGCAGACGACGTCCAGCAGCGACAGCCGCAAGCTGGCCGCCGCCGTCAGCTATGAATCCGATGGCCTCGGCCTGATGGCGACGTGGGAGCGCGAGAACGGCAATAACGTCCCGCTGACGGGACGGCGCGACGAAGCCCGCGTGATCCACCTCGGCGCCTACTACACGATGGGCGACGTCAAGTTCTGGGTCGCCGGCCGCAACTACCAGCTGGAACCCGGTGCCGCCGCGGCAGCCGAGCTGAAAGCGGATACGTACTGGACGGGCGTCGCCTGGAAGCCGGTGCCGAACGTGACGCTGACCGGCGCCGTCTACTACATGAACGTGAAGAACACTGCCGCCAGTGCCGATGCCGACCCGCTGATGTTCGTGGCGCGCTATCGCTACGCGCTGTCGAAACGCACCGACCTGTATGCCACGGTGGCGTATGCGAAAGCAAAGCACGACCAGCTGGTCGGCCTGTCGCGCGACGACCCGGGCTTCGGCGACACGCAGCGCGGCGCCATCGTCGGCATCCAGCACCGGTTCTGACATGCGCCGCGTGCTTGCACTGCTGTTCCTCGCGACGCTGGCCTGCACATGCGCCGCGGCCGCCCCGGCTGGCACGCCGAACGGCGCGATCGAATGCATCGTGCCGTCGAAGCCGGGCGGCGCGATGGACCTCACGTGCAAGCTGGTACGCGACGGCCTGAAGCAACTGCCCGACCAGGCTGACCAGCCGCTGCGCCTGAGCTATCTGCCCGGCGGCATCGGCGCCGTGGCGTGGCATTCGCTGGTGTCGTCGCGGCGCGGCAATGCGGATACCCTGGTGGCGTTTTCCGGCGGTTCGCTGCTCAACCTCGCACAGGGCAAGTTCGGCAAGGCGAAACCCGCGGACGTGCGCTGGGTGGCGGCGCTGGGCGCGGACTACGGCATGATTGCCGTGCGCAGCGACTCGCCGTACCGCACGCTGGCGGACCTGATCGCGGCGCTCAAGCGCCATCCGTCGAAAGTGCTGATCGGCGTTTCCGGCACCATCGGCAGCCAGGACTGGCTCAAGATGGCGCTGCTGGTGCGCACTGCCGGCATCGATCCGAAAGTGCTGCGCTTCGTGGCGCTGGAGGGCGGCGGCGAAGCCTTCACGGCAATGCAGGCGGACTTCGTGCAAGTCGTCTCCGGCGACGCGTCGGAAGCGCACCTGATGTCGGCCAACGGCAAGGTGCGCGTGCTGGCCGTGCTGTCGGAGCAGCGCCTGCCCGGCGCGCTGGCTGGCGTGCCGACGGCGCGCGAGCAGGGCTACGACGTGGTCTGGCCCACGATTCGCGGCATCTGGATGGGGCCCCAGGTGTCGGAAGCCGACTATCGCCGCTGGGTACGGACGTTCGACCGCATGATGGCGACACCCGATTTCCCCCGGCTGCGCACCGCCTCCGGCCTGTATCCGCTGAGCCTTACCGGGCCGGCACTCACCGATTACGTACAAAAAGCCGTGGACGACTACGGCAAGCGCGCCAGCCAGCTTGGCCTGATGCGCTGAACCCTCACAACGCACTGACAATAAACGGAGACAACCATGATGATCAAAACCACGCTGGCGGCAACCCTTTCGCTGATTGCAGGCGTCGCATTGGCCCAGGTGCCGGCAGGCTATCCGGCCGACTACCAGAAGCTGATCGACGGCGCGAAGAAGGAGGGCAAGCTGGTGGTCTACGGCGCCACCGACAGCAAGGCCACCCAGCCGCTGATCCGCGACTTCAACGCGCTGTATCCCGGCATCTCGGTCGAATACAACGACATGAATTCGACTGAAGTCTACAACCGCTTCATCTCCGAGCGTGCCGCCGGCGGCAACACGGCCGACGTGATGTGGTCGTCGGCGATGGACCTGCAGATGAAGCTGGCCAGCGAAGGCAGCGCGCTGCAGTACAAGTCCGTCGAAGCGGGCGGCCTGCCGGCGTGGGCCGTCTGGGAGAACAAGGCCTACGGCACCACGTTCGAGCCGGCCGCCATCGTCTACAACAAGCGCCTGCTGGCCGCCAACGAGGTGCCGCAGACGCACGATGACTTCGCGCGCCTGATCCAGCAGCCGAAGTTCCGCGACAAGGTCACGACGTACGACATCGAGAAGTCCGGCGTCGGCTTCATGTTCATGACGCACGACGCGCAGACGTACGCGAAGTTCGCCGACCTGCAGAAGGCTTTCGGCGTGGCGAAGGTGCGGGTGCAGTCGTCCACCGGCACGATGATGGAGCGCATTTCGTCCGGCGAGAACCTGATCGGCTACAACGTGCTGGGTTCTTATGCGCTGGTGCGCGCGAAGACCGACCCGTCGATCGGCGTCGTGCTGCCGAAGGACTATACGCAGATCGTCTCGCGCGTCGTCTTCATCAATAAGTCGGCAAAGAACGTCAACGCGGCCAAGCTGTGGCTGGACTACATGCTGTCGAAACGGGGCCAGACGATCATCGCCAACGAATCGAAGCTGTATGCGATCCGTGCCGACGTGACAGGCGAGACGACCAGCGCGGACCTGATCAAGACGATCGGCCAGGCCAACGTCAAGCCGATTCCCGTCTCGCCCGCGCTGTTGCAATACCTGGCCCCTGCCAAGCGCATGGCCTTCCTGAAGGGCTGGAAAGAAACCGCCGGCAAAAAGTAAGGAGTACGCCATGTTGAACGCAAACCCGACGCTCGCCCCGAGCGCCACCATCCCGGCCCTGGTGCCGGCGCGCGGCCCGCGCGTCAACTGGCTGCGCGGCGTCGTCGTCGCGCTGACGGCGCTGGCCATCTTCACGCCGCTGTGCCTGATCTTCTACCAGAGCTTCCTGTCCGCGCCGTTCTTCATGCCGGAGAAGGAGCTGGGGCTGGACGCCTACCGCTTCATCGTCGACGATCCGGACTTCGGCATGGCATTCACCAACGGCCTGCTGCTGGCGGCCGGGCTGGCGGCCATCGCCGTGCCGCTGGGCGGCATGCTCGCCTTCCTGATGGTGCGTACCGATCTGCCGGGGCGCAACTGGATCGCGCCGCTGCTGCTGGTGCCGATCTTCGTCTCGCCGATGGTGATGGGCTTCGGCTATGTCGTGTCGATGGGCCCTGTGGGCTTCTACTCGACGTGGATCAAGGCCGTCATCGGCTTCATCCCATGGAACGTGTATTCGTTCACCAGCATTGTCGTCATCGCCGGTCTGACGCACGTGCCGCACGTGTATCTGTATGCGTCGTCGGCGCTGCGCAGCCTGGGTTCGGATGTCGAGGAGGCGGCTCGCGTGGCCGGCGCTTCGCCGCTGCGGGTGATGATGTCCGTGTCGCTGCCGATGATCATGCCGGCGCTGGCGTATGCCGGCGTGCTGGTGTTCTTCCTCGGCTTCGAAGTGTTCGGTCTCGTGCTGGTGCTGGGCGATCCGGAAGGCCACCTGGTGCTGCCGACCTACCTGTACAAACTGACGAATAAACTGGGCACGCCGTCGTATCACCTGATGGCCGCCGTTGCCGTCTGCCTCGTCATGGTGACGATGCCGCTGGTGATGCTGCAGCGCTGGCTGCTGCGCTCCGCGAACAAGTACGTGTCGATCAAGGGCAAGGGCGCGCGCAGCAAGGCGCTGCCGCTGGGCCGCTGGAAGTGGCTGGCCTATGCGCTGCTGGGCGCATGGCTGCTGCTGACGATCGTCATGCCGCTCTCCGGTATCGCGCTGCGCTCGTTTGTCGAGTACTGGGGCGAGGGCGTCAGCCTGGCCGGCGTGCTGACGTTGCAGCATTTCCGCGACATCCTGGAACAGCCGGCGCTGATCCGCGCCATCGTCAACACGGTGCTGATCGGCGTCGTCGGCGGCGGCCTCGCCGTCGTCTGCTACAGCTTCATCGCGCTGGCGATGCACCGCCGCCAGGACGGCATCGCGCGCTTCCTCGACTACAGCGTGCTGGTACCGCGCGCCATTCCCGGCCTGCTGGCGGGCCTGGCGTTCCTGTGGGTGTTCCTGTTCGTCCCGAGCTGGCTCGATGGCATGCTGCAGAGCGTGGACAATCCGGTCGCGGCGTGGTTGTCGGAACATCTGGTGCCGGCACTGCGTTCGCTGCGTTCGACGATCTTCGCCGTCTGGCTGGCGTATTCGGTGGTATGGATGGCTTACGGCATGCGGCTGATCTCCACCGCGCTGCTGCAGGTTGGCCCGGAGCTGGAAGAGGCGGCGCGCGCCGTCGGCGCCAACCGCGGCCAGGTGGTGCGTCAAGTCACGCTGCCGCTGGTGCGCTATGGCCTGCTGGGCAGCTGGCTGATGATCTTCCTGATCTTCGAACGCGAGTATTCGACCGGCGTCTACCTGCTGTCGCCCGGCACGGAGGTCATCGGCGCCATGCTGGTGTCGCTGTGGGCGGGCGGCTCGACGGAGCTCGTTGCGGCGCTGTCCTTCATTAACATCACGCTGGTGGCCATCGGCCTCGGCATCGCGCTGCGCTTCGGCGTCAAGCTGCACGACTAAACGCCAGGAGACTTACCATGAAACGGGACCTCAACATGAACGAACTGACCGTCGACGAACTGCACCTGGACTACGGCACCGGCGCGCACGCCAACCCGATCCTGAAGGGCGTATCGATGCACCTGCAGAAGGGCGAAGTGGTGGCGCTGCTGGGCCCATCGGGCAGCGGCAAGACAACGCTGCTGCGCGCCGTGGCCGGCCTGGAAAGCCCGCGCCAGGGCACCATCGACATCGGCACGCGCCGCGTCTACGACGGCGCCAAGCGCTTCGAGATGCCGGCCGAACAGCGCAACCTGGGCCTCGTGTTCCAGTCGTACGCGCTGTGGCCGCACAAGACCGTGTTCGACAACGTGGCCTACGGCCTGACGTTGCGCCGCATGGCGAGTAGCGAGATCAAGGCACGCGTCATGGAGGTGCTGGGCCAGCTGGGCCTGGGCCACCTGGGCGAACGCTTCCCGCACCAGCTGTCCGGCGGCCAGCAGCAGCGCGTGGCGATTGCCCGCGCGCTGGTCTACAACCCGCCCGTCATCCTGCTGGACGAGCCGCTGTCGAACCTGGACGCCAAGCTGCGCGAAGAGGCGCGGGCGTTCCTGCGCGAGCTGATCGTGCGCCTCGGCCTGTCGGCCCTGATGGTCACGCACGACCAGGCCGAGGCGATGGCGATCTCGGACCGTATCCTGTTGCTGAACAACGGCCGCATCGAACAGCAGGGCAGCCCGCAGGCCATGTACGAAACGCCGGACACGCTGTTCACGGCGGAGTTCATGGGCAGTAACAACCGGCTGCCAGGCACCCTCGTGCAGCGCGACGGCGCCAATGTCACCATCGATGTCGCCGGCACGAAGTTGCGGGGCACCGCGCGTGGGGTGGTCGGCAACGACATCGCACCGCTGGTGCGCGTCGAGGAAGTGCGCATCAGCGCCGAGCAGGCCGACAACGCGCTGCCGCTGCCGCTGGTGACGTGCATGTATCTGGGCGATCGCTGGGAGTGCCTGTTCAAGTCCGGCGACATCAGCGTGCGCGCCTACTCGCGCCATCGCCTGAACGATGGCGTGTACTGGCTGCAGATGCCGGTGGAGAAGCTGTGGGTGTTCTGACTAGTCCGATGCACCGGCAGTGAGCAGCCCGGCCAGCAGCCGGGCGCTGTGGCGCGCCTGCGCCATCGTCAGCGCCGTGTAGCCGATCACGATGGCCGGCGGCAGCACGACTTCCTTGCACAGGCTGCGCAAGCCTTGCAGTTGCAGGCCGATGGCGGCGGCGCGGGCGCAGAACGCCGCCTCGTCGCTGCCTTCCGGCAGCCACAGGACGAAATGAAAGCCGGCCTGGTGGCCGCTGACGGCATAGCGTCCCGTTGCGCCTGTCGCCAGGACCGCCAGGATCGCATCGCGCCGTTCCTGATACGCGCGCCGGGCGGAGCGCAGGTGCCGCACGAACTGGCCGTCCGCCAGCCATGACGCCAGCGCCAGTTGTTCCGTCACGCCGACCGAGCGCCCGGTCGCCTGCCACAGTGCCAGCAACTGGCCCTTCAGTTGCGGCGGCACGACCGCGAAGCCCACGCGCAGTCCCGCGAACAGGGTCTTGTTGAAACTTCCCGTGTAGATCACGCGCCGGTTCCGGTCCAGCGATTTCAGCGCGGCCAGCGGCGCATTCTGGTAATTGAACTCGCTGTCGTAGTCGTCTTCGATGACCCAGGCGTCGTGGCGGTCCGCCCAGTCCAGCAGTTCCAGCCGCCGCGTGACGGACATCGTGACGCCTGTCGGCGACTGGTGCGCCGGCGTCACGTACGCCAGCCGCGTATCGGCGTGAGCGTCCAGCAGCGCGCATTCGAGACCGTGCGGGCCGACGGGGACCGGTACGACGGCCGCACCGGCCCTGGCAAAAATCTGCAGCGCCGTCGGGTAGCCGGGGTCCTCGACGCAGACCTTGTCGCCCGGTCGCAGCACGCTGCGCGCCACCAGGTCGAGCGCGTGACGGATGCCCGTCAGGACGATCACATCGTCGGCATCGCAGCCGATGCCCCGGTATTTGCGCAGATAGTCGGCGATCTGCTCGCGCAGCGCCGGCAGGCCGGCCGGGTCGGCGCAGCACAGCAGCTCGACGCTCGCGCCATCCAGGGCGCGCGCGATCTGCCGCGACCACGCCGGTAGCGGGAACAGCACAGGGTCAGCCAGCCGCGCCATGAACGGCACCCCGACCTGCACCGCCGGCTCGGGCGGGCCGGCGGCCGGTGCTTCGCTCTGGCGCGGCAGGGGAGCTGGCGACGCAGGCAGCGCCGGTATCGCCGCCATCAGGTAGCGATCCGGCACAACGGCGCTGACCCGCGTGCCCGACCCCGGCGTGCGCGACACGTACGCTTCCGAACTCAGTCGGTCGTACACGATCTCCATCGTGCCGCGCGACAGGCCCCAGCGCGCGGCCAGCATGCGGGTGGATGGCAGCCGGCTGCCGGCGGGGATCAGCCGGCCGAGGATCGCGTCACGCAACGTGGCGTAGACGAGGTCCTGTTTGCTGTCGCCCGCCGGCGATCCGTCCCGCAACCCGGCGGGGCAGGGCAGGTCCAGGGCGAATTCCGTCTTGCCGCGCGCCATAGTGGTCCAATGAACGATGAAATAAATGGTACTTAGGATTAGACCACGGCCACCATAGACTTGCCAAATCATTCACTTTCACCCGGAAGCCAGCATGACGATTTTTGCAAACGAAAAATTCACCGTGGCCGTGGTCGGTGCCGGTGGCGCCTGTGTCGCCTTCCTGCACCAGATCGTCTCGTCCGTCTCGCGCGAGCAGGCGGCGTCGATGCGCGTCGTGATCTTCGAGCCGCGCGAACAGGTCGGACCGGGACTGGCGTACCAGGCCGACGTCGACACGGCGCTGCTCAACCGGAATGCGGAGACGATGTCGGTATCGGCCAACGATTATTCGACGTTTTCCGCCTGGCTGCGCTGGAAGGCGCACCACGAGGACGAGCTGAAGTCCGTCTCGGCGACGGACCTGGCGACAGCGTATGCGCCGCGCTCCATGTTCGGCCGCTTCCTTGGCGATTTCTTCGTCGAGACGTGCGCCGCGGCCGTCAAGAAGGGACTGGAAATCGAGGTGATCCCCCATGCGGCGGATGCTATCCGGCGCGGCGAGCGTTACCAGATCCGCCATGGCGACAGCGTGCTGCTGGCCGATTCGGTGCTGCTCGCGGTGGGCAATACGGGCGCGCGCGACCACTACCGCCTGGGCGGCCATGCGCGCTTCGTGCCGCATCCGTATCCGCTGGCCCGTCACGTGGTGCCGCTGCGCTCTGCGGGCAGCATCTGCATCATCGGCAGCGGCCTGACGGCGGTGGACATCGCCGTGACGCTGGCGGCGCATGGCTTCAACGGGAAGCTGGACATGGTGTCGCTGACCGGCCATCTGCCGTTCGTGCGCGGGGTGCAGGGGCAGCCGCACCGGCTGCGTTACCTGACGGCCGCCGCACTGAACACACTGGCCCGGGGCGGTGCCGGCAAAAGCTCGCTGCGTGCCGTGTTCCGGCTGTTGCGCGCCGAACTGCGCGCGGTCGGCTGCTGCTGGCGCACGCTGTTGTGCGATGAGGCCACGCCGGTGCAGCGCCTGCGCGACGAGCTGGCCGAGGCAGGGCAGGTGCGCCCGTGGCAACGGGTGCTGGCGGCCACCAACGACGTGATCGAGCAGGCGTGGAACCTGCTGCCAGGCGCGGACCGGCAACTGGTCATGAAGCGTTTTGCGCACGCGTGGATGGCGCGCCGCGCGCCGATGCCGGCGAATAACGCGCGCGTGCTGCTGGGGATGATCGAATCGGGGCAGATGCGGCTGCTGGCCGACACCCCGGCATTCGACCGCGCCGATTCCGACTGCCTGCGCGCCACGCTGCCCGGCGACGTGGTGCCAGGCCGCTACGACTACGTGATCAACGCCACCGGCGCGGCCAGGTGGGTCGAGTGCCGCGAAGACTCGCCGCTGATCTGGCAGCTGCTGCAGGACGGGTATGCGGTGGCCGATCCGCTCGGCGGCATCCGCGTCGACTACGCCACCGGCGCCGTCATCGACGAGGACAATGAACCCGACTGGAACATGCGCGCGCTGGGCCACCTGACCAGCGGCACCTACTTCTTCGTCAGCTCGCTGGAGATGATCGCGCGCCGCGCCCGGCATATCGCCAGCGACGTGCTGTCGTCGCTGCCGCCCGACCACACAGCCCTGACGGGCCGCACCGCCGCACCTGCACTGGATTGATCCGATGTCCGACAACAGAACGCTGAAACCATGGGCCTGGACGGCCATCCTGCTGATCGTCGTCTGCCTGCCGCGGGTGACGATCGACGCCTACCTGCCGTCGCTGCCCGCGATGGCCGATACGCTGGGCGCCTCGGACGCCCATCTGCAACTGACGCTGACGCTGTACATGGTGGGTTACGCCGTCTCCATGCTCGTCTGCGGCCCGCTGTGCGACCGCGTCGGCCGCCGCCCCGTGCTGCTGTGGGGGACGACGCTGTACCTGCTGGCCACCGTCGTCTGCGTGCTCGCCAGCGACGTGGCGACGATCATCGTGGCGCGCATGTTCCAGGCACTGGGCGGCTGCTGCGGCACGGTTGTCGGCCGCGTCATGGTGCGCGACCGGTTCGACAAGGCCACGCAGGCGCGGATGCTGAGCCGGATTTCGATGGGCATGGCGCTGTCCCCCATCGTGGCGCCGCTGATCGGCAGCGCCATCGACATCGCCCTGGGCTGGCGCTGGGTCTTCATCGCGCTGGCGCTGGTGGGCACGATGTCGCTGGCGCTGGTCGCCCTGCTGCTGCCGGAGACGCTGGCCGCCACGGGCGGCGGGCAACGCGAACGTCCGCTCGCCGTCTACCGCCGCCTGCTGGGCGACCCGTACTTCCTGCGCTATGCGCTGGCGATCAGTTTTGTCTACTGCACCTACTTCCCGTTCATCGCCGAGTCGTCGGTGCTGCTGCAGCGGACGATGCATCTGTCGCAGACCGCGTACGCGCTGGTCTTCGGGTTGACGGTGGCGGGCTACGTCATCGGCTCGAACCTGTTCCGGCGCCTGTCGGCACGTCATCCCGCCGACCGCGTGATCTCGTGGGCCGTGGCGCTGAACCTGTGCGGCGCGGCATTGCTGCTGGCAGCGACGACGCTGTTCCCACTGGCGCTGCCGGCCATCGTCGCGCCGTTCCTGCTGATCATGCTGTCGGTCGGCATCGCGATTCCGGCCTGCCAGTTCGGCGTGCTGCAGCCGTATGCGTCGGTGGCGGGATCGGCCTCCGGGCTGTTCTTCTTTGTCCAGATGGCGCTGACAGCGCTGTGCAGTTTCGTCACCGGCTGTTTTTCGAACGGAACGGCAGCGCCGATGGTGGTGATGACGGCGGTCTGCAGCGTGGGATTCGCGGCGGTGTGGGCGGGGTTGCGGCGGCCGGCGGAGGTTGGGTTGGCGCAGACGTGACCGGATGCGGAGGGTTTTTACGTCAATGAGTCAGACGGGGTCAGGTCCGACATTCGGACAAATGTCCGAATGTCGGACCTGACCCCGAAGTTAAAGCTCTTTAGCCGATGAAGGAATCGAACTGCACCTCGAACTCCTGCAAGGCCTTTTGCGCGTTCTGCATCTGGCGGCGGAAGTCCGGGCCCCGTTGCAGCGCCAGGCCGACGGCCAGCACGTCGATGACGACGAGGTAGGCGAGGCGGGCGGAGATCGGCGTGTACGGGTCGGTATTGAAAATCAGGTCGATGGGAATCAGCACCGTGGCGAGATCGGCCAGCGGCGTGCCCGACGGGGCCAGCACGATGACGTCCGCGCCGCCGTCCCTGGCCAGGTGCACCGAGCGCACCAGCGCCGGGCTGTTGCCACGCTGGGAGATCGCGACGACGCAGTCGCCCTTTTTCAGCAGCGCCGCGGCGATGCTGTGGATGGCCGGGTCGGAATAGGCGACGGTCGGCACGCCCGAGCGGAAGAACTTGTGCTGGGCGTCCGCGGCCACGATGCCGGACGTGCCCTGGCCGTAGAACTCGATCTTCTTGGCGCGCGACAGGATGTCGAGCGCCGCCTGGACGGGTTCGTGGTGCAGGTTGTTCCTCAGGTCCAGCAGCGTGTTGATGGAGCGGCTGCAGATTTTATTCACCAGGTCCGATGCGAGGTCGTCCTGCGACGGCGCCTCGTTCAGGCCGGGCAGGGCCAGGGCCAGGCCCTGCGCCAGCTTCAGCTTGAACTCGTGCCAGCCGTCGTAACCGAGCGTGCGGCAGAAGCGCACGACGGTGGGTTCGGACACCGCCGCGCTTTTCGCCAGCGCCGTGATGTTCGAACTGACGGTGCGCGACGGATTGTCGAGCACCGCCAGCGCCACCTTGCGTTCCGATTTGGACAGCGAATCGAGCTGCGTGCGGATAGAGTCCAATAACATCAGCGGTGTCAGTTGCGAAGGAGTCGGAGGCAGGCCCAAGATAATCCCATCAGTCTTCCGGCAGCGCTTCCTCGCGCCACTGCAGGCCGTCGCGGCCGATCAGCGCGCTGGCCGCGGCCGGGCCCCACGTGCCGGACGTGTAAGGCAGCGGCGCCGTGTCGTCCTGCTCCCAGTTGTTCAGGATCGGCTCGACCCATTCCCACGCCGCTTCCAGTTCGTCGCCGCGCATGAACAGGGTCAGCTGGCCGCGCAGCACGTCGAGCAGCAGGCGCTCGTAGGCGTCCATGCGCGGCGTCTTGAACGTCTCGCGGAAGTCCAGTTCCAGCTCGGCCGGTTTCAGGCGCATGCCTTCGCCCGGCGTCTTGGCCATCAGGTTCATGCGCAGGCCTTCGTCCGGCTGCAGGCGGATGACGAGGGAGTTCGGCTGGAACGATGACGTCGGCTGGTTGAAGATCGAGTGCGGGATCGGCTTGAAGCGCACGACGATTTCCGCCAGGCTGTCCGCCATCCGTTTGCCGGTGCGCAGGTAGAACGGCACGCCGGCCCAGCGCCACGTGTCGATCTCCGCCTTCATCGCGACGAACGTCTCGGTGCGCGAGTGCTGCGGCGCTTCCGGCTCGTCGCGGTAGCTCGGCACGGCCTGGCCGTCCACGTGGCCGGCGCGGTACTGGCCGCGCACGATGTTCTGCGCCAGCGTCGTCGGCGTAAAGCGCTTCAGCGAGCGCAGGACCTGCAGCTTGGCGTCACGCACGGCATCCGGCGCCGTCGATGCGGGCGGCTCCATCGCGACGATGCACAGCAGTTGCAGCAGGTGGTTCTGCAGCATGTCGCGCAGTGCGCCGGACGTGTCGTAATAGCCGATGCGATTGCCCACGCCGAGCTTCTCGGCGATGGTGATCTGCACGTCCGAAATCCATTCGCGGCGCCACAGCGGCTCGAACAGGATATTCCCGAAGCGCAGTGCCAGCAGGTTCTGCACCGTTTCCTTGCCCAGGTAGTGGTCGATCCGGTAGATCTGCGATTCCTCGAAGACTTCGCCCACTTCGCGGTTGATCTGCTTGGCCGAGGCCAGGTCGCGGCCCAGCGGCTTCTCCAGCACCACGCGCGACTCCGGCGTAACCAGCCCGTTTTCCTTCAGGTTGTCGCAGATCTGCGCGAACAGCGCCGGCGGCGTCGCCAGGTAGTACACGCGCGTCAGGCCGGGCTGGTCGCGCAGCGCGGCGGCCAGGCCATGGTACGAGCTCGACTCGGTGGCGTTGACGGACACGTAGACGATCCGGCGCGTAAAGCGCTCCCATGCTTCCGGCGTGGCCTTGGACGACTTGATGTGCGGACGCGACGTTGCGTTGACCGTCTCGATGAATTCTTCCGTGGTGTTGTCGTGCCGGCCGACGCAGACGATGCGGGCCGTCGGCGGCAGGTCGCCGCACAGGTCGCGGGAGAACATCGCAGGGAGCAGTTTGCGCATCGAGAGATCGCCACTGCCGCCAAACAGAACCAGGTCAAAGTCGGTGAGAGCCATAATATGTAATGTGTGGAATTCTGTGGAAAATTACTACCGGATTTGCAGCATCCGGTGAAAATATACTACAGGAAGACGTCGCGTGCGCTGTTGGCCCTGTCAGCCAACATACGCCGGTTGTTCAAGGCCGGCAACGGGCACACGGATCGCCAGCACCTTGCCCGACAGCGGGAACTGGTCCAGCTCCGCCTGGGGGCGCTTGCCCGCGCTGGTGACGTACAGCGTGCGCAGGTCCGGGCCGCCGAACGCCACCATCGTGGGGCAACGCACGGGCAGCGCGATCTCGTCGAGCTGCTCGCCCGAGGGCGACAACTTGACGATACGCCCGCCTTCGAACATCGCGACCCAGTAATTGCCTTCGCTGTCCACGGCCGCGCCATCGGGACGGCCGCCGTAGTTGTTCGCCTTGTCCATCGAGAACTGCGCCAGTTCGCGCAGGTTGGTGGCGCTGCCAGTGGCCGGATCGAAATCGAAGCGGCGCACCGTGTGCGACGTCGTGTCGGCGTGGTACATGGTCCGGTTGTCCGGGCTGAATCCCAGGCCGTTCGAGTTTGTCATGCCGCCGGACCAGGCCAGGCGCACCGTGCCCTTTTCCAGCACGTACATCTCGGCGGCCGGCTGGTCGCGCGGTTCGTAGATCGTGCCGACCCAGAAGCGGCCGGCCGCATCGGCCTTGCCGTCGTTGAAGCGGGCCTTGGCCTGGTCGAACGGGGAGGGCGCGATGTCGGTGATCGTGTCCGTGGCCGGGTCCAGGTGGACGAAGCCGGCGCGGGTGGCGACGACGATGCCGCCGTTCGCATGGCGCGCCAGCGCGGAAGGTTCCGTCGCCATCGTCCATGCCGTGTGATGGCCGGACACGGTGTCCAGCCGGTGCACGGCAAAGCCGTCGATATCGACCCAGTACAGCGCGCCTTCGCGCGGCTCCCACAGCGGACCTTCGCCGACCTGCATCGGCTCGTCCCAGACCACTTCAACACCGCTCATTCGACTGTCGTTCATTCGATTTTTGCACCTTTCGCCATCACGATCAGGCCATTGGTCGAGCTGTCGTGCGCCGCCTGGTCGACGTCGCCTTCCAGCTCGGCCTGGATCTTCTTGGCCAGCACCTTGCCCAGCTCCACGCCCCACTGGTCGAAGCTGGCGATGTCCCAGATCACGCCCTGCACGAACGTCTTGTGCTCGTACAGCGCGATCAGGGCGCCCAGCGTGGCCGGCGTCAGCTGGTCCATCAGGATCGTGTTGGACGGGCGGTTGCCGGGGAACGTCTTGTGCGGCACCAGTTCGTCGATCTTTGTCTCCGTCAGGCCCTGCGCCTGCAGTTCCTTGCGTACTTCAGCGGCCGTCTTGCCCTTCATGAAGGCTTCCGACTGCGCGAAGCAGTTCGCCAGCAGCGCGTCGTGATGGCCTTCCAGGTCGTGCGTGGCGCGCAGCGCGGCGATGAAGTCGATCGGCACGATGTCGGTGCCCTGGTGCAGCAGCTGGAAGTATGCGTGTTGCGCGTTGGTGCCGCACTCGCCCCAGACGATGGGGCACGTCGGCGTGTCCACCGGCTGGCCGCCCTTCGTCACGCGCTTGCCGTTGCTTTCCATGTCGAGCTGCTGCAGGTAGGCGGGGAAGCGGTTCAGGTCCTGGTGGTACGGCGCGATCGACAGCGACGCGGCGCCGAGGAACTGGCGGTTCCAGAAACCGACGAGCGCCAGCAGCACGGGCATGTTTTCGGCCAAAGGCGCTGTGCGGAAATGCTCGTCCATCGCATGCGCGCCGTCCAGCATCGTCTGGAAGTAGCCGAACCCGACGGCCAGCGCCACCGACAGGCCGATCGCGGACCAGACGGAGTAACGGCCGCCGACCCAGTCCCAGAAGGGGAACATATTGTCCGTATCGATGCCGAACTTGCTGACCGCTTCCGTGTTGGTGGAGACGGCCACGAAGTGACGCGCCAGGTCTTCTTCCTTGCCTTCGCACAGGAACCAGCGCCGCGCCGTCTGCGCGTTCAGCATCGTCTCGGCGGTGGTGAAGGTTTTCGACGCCACGATGAACAGCGTCGTCTCGTGGTTCACCTGCGCCAGCACGGCGTCCATGTCGTGGCCGTCCACGTTCGAGACGAAGTGCATCTTCAGGCGCGGGTGCGCGTACGAGCGCAGCGCCAGCACGGCCATCTTCGGACCCAGGTCGGAGCCGCCGATGCCGATGTTGACGATGTCGGTGATCGGCTTGCCGCTGTAGCCCAGCCACGTGCCGTTGCGCACCTTGTCGGTAAACGCTTTTACCCGGTCGAGCACCGCGTGCACGTCGGCGTTGATGTCCTGGCCGTCAACGACAAGCTCCTTGCCGCGCGGCATACGCAGGGCCGTGTGCAGCACGCTGCGATGTTCGGTAAGATTAATTTTGTCGCCGGCAAACATGGCGTCGCGCTGCCCTTCCACGCCCCGTTCGCGGGCCACGTCGAGCAGCAATTCCATCGTCCGGCTGTCCAGGCGGTTCTTCGAATAGTCCAGGAACAGGCCGGCCGCATCGACCGTCAGCTTCGGAAAGCGCTGCGGATCGGCGGCGAACAGTTCGCGCAGTTGCCACGCTTTCGCATCGACGGCGTGGGATTCCAGGGCTTGAAAGGACGCGGTGGTAGTAAGGGCTGGCTGGCGCATGGGGTCTGGTCAGTTGGGAAGTCGGTTGGGAATATTGGCTAAACTATACAGGAAAAGAGGGTAACTTCACTACGTGTTTGTTGCAGGTGCCGCGAAAAAAATCACCCGGCGGCGCCTGCCTCGCGCCGTTTGCGTTTGCCATTTCATTCTGTAGGCCGCACAAATACACGCTCGCCCTGTTTCGTAGTAAAATTTCGGGAATTCATCGATAAGGAAGCATAATGGCCTTGCACCCAGTCCTCGAAAAAGTCACCGCACGCATCATTGCGCGCAGCCGTCCTTCGCGCGGCGCCTACCTGGCGCACCTCGAAGCGGCCCGCGTCAAGGGCCCGCAGCGTGGCTCGCTGTCCTGCACCAACCTTGCCCACGGTTTTGCCGCCTTCCCCGCCAACGACAAGCTGATCCTGAAGGAAGTCAAGAAGGCTTCCGTGGCGATCGTTTCGTCGTACAACGACATGCTGTCGGCGCACCAGCCGTTCGAATACTTCCCGAAGATCATCAAGGACGCCGTGCGTGAAGTGGGCGCGGTGGCGCAGTTCGCCGGCGGCGTGCCCGCCATGTGCGACGGCGTGACGCAAGGCCAGCCGGGCATGGAGCTGTCGCTGTTCTCGCGCGACGCCATCGCCATGGGCACGGCCATCGCCCTGTCGCACAATATGTTCGACAGCGCCGTGTATCTCGGCATCTGCGACAAGATCGTGCCGGGCCTCCTGATCGGCGCACTGCACTTCGGCCACCTGCCGGCCGTGTTCATTCCGGGCGGCCCGATGACGTCCGGCCTGTCGAACAAGGAAAAGGCTGCCATCCGCCAGCGCTATGCACAAGGCAAGGCCACCCGCGAAGAGCTGCTGGAAGGCGAGGCGAAGTCGTACCACGGTGCCGGCACCTGCACGTTCTACGGCACCGCCAACAGCAACCAGATGCTGATGGAAGTCATGGGCCTGCACCTGCCGGGCGCCGCGTTCATCACGCCGGGCACGGAACTGCGCGACCAGCTGACGGCCGCCGCCGCCCAGCGCGCGGCGCTGATTTCCGAGCAGGGCGACGAATACATCCCGGTCGGCCATATCGTCGACGAGAAATGTATCGTCAACGCCGTCGTCGCGCTGCTGGCGACGGGCGGCTCGACCAACCACACGCTGCACCTGCCGGCCATCGCCAAGGCGGCCGGCATCGTCATCGACTGGGACGACTTCAACGACCTGTCGGCTGTGGTGCCGCTGCTGGCGCGCATCTACCCGAACGGCGATGCGGACGTAAACCACTTCCACGCGGCCGGCGGCACGGGCTTCGTCATCCGCGAGCTGCTCGATGCGGGCCTGCTGCACGAGGACGTGACGACCATCATGGGCCGTGGCCTGCGCAACCACTGCAAGGAGCCGTTCCTGGCCGAAGGCGGCAAGGGCGTCGTCTTCAAGGATTCGCCGGCCGTGTCGGGCGACCTGAATGTCGTGCGTCCCGCCACCGAGCCGTTCTCGAAGGATGGCGGCATGGTGCTGGTGGACGGTAACCTGGGCCGCGCCGTGATGAAGGTGTCGGCCGTGAAGGTCGAGCACCGCGCGGTGGAAGCGCCGGCGCTGGTGTTCAACTCGCAGGAAGATTTCATGGCCGCCTACAAGGCCGGCAAGCTCGATCGCGACTTCGTCGCGGTGCTGCGCTTCCAGGGCCCGCGTGCCAACGGCATGCCGGAACTGCACGCGCTGACCCCGGCGCTGGCGAACCTGCAGGATGCCGGCCGCAAGGTCGCGCTGGTCACGGACGGCCGCATGTCCGGGGCTTCCGGCAAGGTGCCGGCGGCGATCCACGTGTCGCCGGAGATCCTGGCCGGCGGTCCGCTGGGCCTCGTGCGCGACGGCGACATCATCCACCTGGACGCCGCCACCGGCGTGCTGGAAGCGAAGGTCGACGCCAAGGAATGGCACGCGCGCGCCCAGGCGCACGCCGACCTGACGCCGAGCCACGTCGGCATGGGCCGCGAACTGTTCGGCATGTTCCGCGCGGCCGTGTCGGCGGCGGAGCAGGGCGCGACGACGTTCGGCCTGCCTTCGCCGCGCGACACCACCGTGGAACTGCACGGTGAAGACAATGTGGGCAATACCGTGCCCGGTTCCGATGAAGATTTCCTCGTAAAGAAAGCGCCATGACCATGAACCTGCTCGACATTATGCGTACCTCGGCCGTGATCCCCGTGATTGCGATCGACGATCCCGACCACGCCGTGCCGCTGGCCAAAGCCCTCGTCGCAGGCGGCATCCGCGTGCTGGAAGTGACGCTGCGCACGCAGCACGGCCTGGCCGCGATCCGCGCCATGAGCGAAGTGGAAGGCGCCATCGTCGGCGTCGGCACCTTGACGCAGCCGGAGGAATTCGCCGCCGCGCGCGACGCGGGCGCCGTGTTCGGCGTCTCGCCCGGCCTGACCGATGCGCTGATCGCCGCGCAGAAGTCATCCGGCCTGCCGTTGCTGCCGGGCGTGATGACGCCGTCGGAAGTGATGAAGGCACGCGAGCAGGGCTTCCGGCAACTGAAGCTGTTCCCGGCCGTGCCGGCGGGCGGCGTCGGCATGCTGAACGCCATCGGCGGGCCGCTGCCGGACATCACGTTCTGCCCGACGGGCGGCATCTCGCAGGAGACGGCACCGGCGTTCCTGGCGCTGAAGAACGTCGCCTGCGTGGGCGGCTCGTGGCTGACGCCGAAGGATGCGATGAAGGCCGGCGACTGGGGCCACATCACGGCTCTCGCCAAGGCGGCCAGCGCGCTGCGCGGCTGATTCCGGCTGCCCCAACGAAAGGCACCTGCGGGTGTCTTTTTTTATGGCGCTGTCACTCCTGACTAAGGGGTTTCCCATCCATAAGAAGTGATGCCCGCAGGAAGCTTGCAGGCGTGCTGATCCGATTCCCGTCCCGACCGTACAGCCAGCCCAGGTAGTTCGGCAGGTAACGGCTGGCCACGCCATTGAAGCGCGTCAGCCACGTCCTGAAATGGCTGTGGTACCGGTTCACGTTTTGCACGTGGATGGCGCCGCGCGTTCTGATGCCCGCGCTGATGTTGACGGCCTCGTGCAGGATGCGTTGCGCCGTGGCGAACGCAGGATAAGCGGCGGCGCCGTCGGTGACGAGCAGCACGTCGGCAGCCAGCACCTTCGGCAGGCAGGCCAAGAGCTGTTTTTTGGTCACCGGTCCGCGTCCGGTCACGAAGTCGACCGTGGCGCCGCCCCGATCGCGTGCGACCAGGATGCAGTCGTGTTCGCTGGTGATGCCGCGGCGGCCTGCGTGCCCGCCACGACGGCGTGCCGGACGGGTCAGGTGCCGCGATCCTTTCTGCGACTCCAGCCGATACGTTTCGTCCGCCTCGACAATGCCTTGCAGCGGCGCTGCGCGT
>Ga0308166_1001016_pt1 | contig 32387 bp, 28 predicted proteins | sample PhyCR2_2_FD_202137 | JGI IMG/M metagenome (GOLD analysis project Ga0308166, IMG submission 202137) | Phyllosphere microbial communities from UC Gill Tract Community Farm, Albany, California, United States - DLSLCC.R2 | ecosystem: Host-associated > Plants > Phyllosphere > Unclassified | place... | reverse complement strand
ACGGCTCCGGCAAGACGACGCTGCTCGATGCCCTGCGCACGCTGTTCGGCCTCGATTGCTCGATGGGCCGGACCTATAAACACTACGCGCGCCATTCGGGCCAGCAGAGTGCCTGGCTGCGCGCCGTCGTCGACAACAAGCCGTCCGGCCGCCAGCTGTCGAACCGCCCGTTCCGGCATAGCGGCTTCTTCAGCGACGACGAAGTCACGCTGTTTTGCCAGGTGCAGAAGAACGGCGGCGACTGGAAGCGCCAGTACCTCATGCGGCCGGGGAACATCCAGATCGAGGAAGTGACGGAAGCCACCGACTGGCTCGGCGTCGAGAACTACCGCAAGCGCCTCGCGTCGGCCGGCCTGTCGCCCGCGATGTCGAAGGTGCTCGCGCTGGAGCAGGGCGAGACCGATAAACTGTGCGAATACGCGCCGCGCCAGCTGCTGGACCTCGTGTTCCAGGTGTTCGGCGACAAGGAAGTGCTGGACGCGTACGACGAGGCGAAGCGCCACCAGCGCGACACCGAATCGGAGCTGAAGCGCTTCGAGGCCGAGCTGGAGACGTCGCGCATCAACCTCGAAGGCCTGCGCCTGCGCGTGGCGAACTACCACCAGTGGGAAGACCTGCAAAAGGAGCGCCGCGCCCTCGTCGAGGAGGTGCTGCCGAGCCTGGAATACCACGAGGCGCGCGAAAAGGCCGCGAACGTGAGCCGCGCGCTGCGCGAGGCGAAGAAGCCGCTGATGCAGGCCGACAGCCTGCTGACGGAGAAACGCAACGCGCTCGCCGCGCAGCAGCGCGCGCTGACCGAAGCGCAGCAGCAGGAGGTGAAGCTCGAACAGGAAGCGAACGAGTTGGCCACCCGCCTGACGCAGGTGAACGCGAAATTGAAGCCGCTGGAAAGCCTGCTCGAACAGAAGGAACGCCTGAACAAGCTGGCGGCGGATGCCGGCGCCGACATCGCGGAAGTCTCGACGCAGCTGGAAGCGAAGGAAGCGGAACTCGCGAAGAAGAAGGCCGAACGCGAAGCGCTGGCCACGAAGATCGCGGGCGAGATGGCGACGATCAGCGCGCTGCAGGGCAAGACGACGATGCCGGAGCCGGAAGCCCAGCGCCAGATGCGCCGCGCGCTGCGCGATGCGGGCATCCCGCACGCCATGCTGTCGGACATCGTCGAAGTGACGGATCCGAAGTGGCAGGGCGCGGTCGAGGGCGTGCTCGGTGGTTACGCATCCGTCGTGCTGCTGGAGCGTTCGAAGGATGCGCCGGCCGCCTATAAACTGGCGGAGAAGGAGCGCTATCGCCACTTCATCGTGCCGGACTGCGTCGACGCGCCGGTCGTCAAGGACGATACGCTGCTGTCCGTCGTGCGTTTCAGCTCGAAGGCGCCGTCCTGGCTGATCGACCAGCTGGAACGCATCGAGCGCGTGGATTCCGTCGACGACGGTTTCAAGAGCGACGCGGACGAGTGGATCACGCCGGAAGCCTACCACCGCGAACGCCGCGGCGGCCGCTCGCTGTTCGTCGAGCCGTCGCGCTACCGCTTCGGTGCGGCCGGCAAGACGCAGCGCCTGGAAGCCATCCAGAAATCCCTGCCGTCCCTGGAAGCGCAGGAAGACACGTTGACGCTCGCGATCAGCAAGCTGGCGGCGGAAGTGTCCGCGCTGCGCGTGCGCATCGCCGGCGTGGACGCCGCGAAGGAACTGTCGGCGCGCCAGGCCGAATTCGAGGAAGCCACGCGCGCGCTGGAACCGCTGAAGGCCGAGCGCCTGCAGGTCGGTGCGCGCCTGGGCGAGCTGCAGGTCCTGATCAAGAACGCGACCGTCACGCGCACGCGCGCCGACACCGTCTGGCAGAACGCCCGCATGGCGCTGTCGGAAGCGGAAGCGGGCATGCGCCTGAACAACCGCCGCGTGATCGAGCAGCGCAGCGAGCATGCGCGCGAACTGCTCACTTTGCGCCGGTCGTGGCGCCACGTGCCGAAGTCGTGGCGCAGCGCGCCGCAGCGTGCCGCGCTCGTCGCGACGCACCAGAACGCGCACCAGGTCAAGCTGCGCATGAATTCCCTCGACGCGTCGCTCGCGCGCGCTGACTGGGAACAGGACCCGACCGTCATCGACCAGTACGCGCGCCTGAACGACCAGCTGTCCGGCCGCCAGGTGGAGACGGAAGAACGCCGCTACCAGAACAACCGCGCGATCGAGGCGACGGACAATGCGCGCGGCGCCTACATCGAACGCCTGCGCTACACGATCAAGACCTATTCGAAGAACATCCGCGAACTGGGCGAGCTGGCGAACATCGACGTGTCGGTCGATCCGGTCCGGCTGGAGAACGACGACGTGCAACTGGCGCAAGCCGGCCTGCACGTGCGCTTCAAGTTCGACGGCAAGGGCCAGATCGGCATGAACGACGGCGAGGCGTCGGGTGGCCAGCAGGTCATGAAATCGCTCGTGCTGCTGATCGGCCTGCTGAAATCGGAAGAGGGTTCCGGCGGCTTCGTGTTCATCGACGAACCGTTCGCCCACCTGGACATCCGCAACATCCAGCTGGTCGGAGAGTTCCTGAAAAACACCGACGCGCAATACCTGATGACGACGCCGCTCACGCACAACACGGACGTCTACGATCCGTCCGACCTCACGCTCATCACGAGCAAGAAGAAGAAGGACACGCAGTGGGCGCAGCCGATCTTCGTGCTGCAGAGGCGGCGCGAGGGCGAAGAGGCGCAGGCGGCCTGAGCGCATTGTCATGATGGCTGCAGCGGCCGGCGTTCCTGGGGACGCCGGCCGTTTTGCTTGTGTGCCTGCGCCGTCAGATGGCGCGCCAGCGCCTCGCGTGCCGCGTCGCCGATGCCCTGCCAGTACGCACGCCGCCGCGCCGCGCGCTTGCGGTGCCTTGACGGTATCGCCGCCAGCGGCCTGGCCTCGAACGGCAGGGCGATGCACCACGCGCGGCCCGGCATATCGGTGCCGCCGAGGTTGCGCCAGAAGCCGTCGTAGGCGGTCGCGAAATGCCTGGCATCGGACGGCAGCCAGGCGCAGTGCCAGGCCGACTTGACGGCCACCACGTGGTCCATGCCCAGCGCTTGCGCGATGCCCTGCAGGGCGGCGCAGCAGAAAAAGCCGGGCGTCGTGACCAGCGGGGAGTCTGGCGGGAAGGCGCGCCGGAACGCATCGACGGCGTCGGCCTCGTCGGCACGGTGCCCCTGGTTGCGGGCGATGAACGGCAGGATGCCGGCCGCGCCGAGCCCGGCCAGGCCGGCGAAGTGCTCGTCGACCCAGCTGAACGACAGGCGGTGGATACGCCTGCCGTTCGCCAGCAAGGTCAGGGTGAGATCGCCTTCCGCGTTCAGGCGCTGCGCCATGCCGAGGCGGATCTCGACCTTGCTGCCGTCCGCCTCGTGCTGCCACAGTACGAGGCCGCCGTCGCGGTAGACGGCGTGCTTGTAGGCGGCGTCGAACGTGGCCTCCTCGAAGCGGTAATGCGTCAGCACGCAGCGCACGCGCTGGCGCAGCGACAATCCCCTGGCGAGATAGTTGCGGTGACTCATGTGATGGAAGACGTCGTCGTGCACCTGCGTCACGTAGTTGCGGTAGACGTCCATCGCCAGCAATTCCACGTGGGCACGGCGGAACAGCAGCACACGCAGGCTGCGCATGATGCAGGCTGCCCAGGACGCGAACGGGTAATGGCGCCGGGCCAGCCAGTGGCGGGTGAGGAGGGCGAAGACCATGTGTGCTCCAGGCAAACGACTGGAGCCATGACACGGTTGTCAATACATTAAGTGGCCCCTGCGGCCATTCTCCGCAGGGCTATGCATGACGCATTGGGCTGCATCAAGCGAATCAAGAGCTGCCGATTTCCTTGCGCATGCGCTGGCGCCAGCGCATCAGTGCCGCGGAGAACGTGGCGAAATAGGCGGCCGTCAAGCCCAGGCACAGCATCGTGATGGGGCTGTCCGTGAAGCGCGGATTCGGGCGGTTGCTGCCCTGGTTCATGTAGATCTCGATGCCGAGGTAGACCACGCGCGCCACCAGCACCATGGCGACGAGGATGCCCATGCGCGACGGCGGCGTGAAGAAATAGCCTTCGGGCGTGTCTTCGAAGCGGGTGCGGCGCAGGCCGTAGCTGCCCAGCGCGATGCCGCCGATGGCGCCGGCGGCCAGCGCGGCCAGCTGGAACGGGCGGTCGCCGAGTTCCGATGCCGGGATGAGGATCATGACGACGAAGACGAACAGGCCCGTGTAGTGGCGCGACAGGATCGAGCGCTGCCGGGTCATCTGGTGTTTCAGGCGCGAATGAATGCGCCAGATCAGCAGGGGAACGAGGGCGATGAGGGCGAGGGTGGTAAGACTCATGCGTTAAAGCTCAAGGTGAGACGGGGGCGGTGCGCTTGCGCCAGGACAGCAGGCCGAACGCGTAGCTCATGTAATAGCCGGCCAGTACGCCGAAGATGACGAGGGTCAGCGGGCTCGACACGAACTCGTGGTGGGCAAGCGAGCCCAGCGCGAAAAACTCGTACGCGCGCCAGGCCATGCGGGCCATGAACAGCAGGGCCACCGCGATGCCGATCGGCGCGTGCGGGGTGAAAAAGAAATCGTCGCCGACCTGTTCGAAGCGCGTCCTGCCGATCGCGATGCGGCCCAGCACGGCGCCGACCGGCAGCCCGGCCGCGAGGCCCGCGAGGGCGAACGGGTTCGTCTTGATGCTGACGGCGGTCAGGATCAGCAGCAGGATCGGGAAGAACACGAGCGTCGTGCGGTGACGCCACGTCTTCGAACGCTGGCGGGTCGTCAGGCGCTTGATGCGGCTGTACATGCGCCACAGCACGAAGGGCGCGAGCACGGCGGCAACGACGGGAGTCGGCAACATGGGATTCCTCGGAATTTTCTGTCGAATCCGCCATTGTAATCCAGGCGCGCGTCGGCAAACGGCTGCCCATGGTAATGTTTTGGCATCGTTAGCAGGAGCCAGACATGATTCCAGACCTGAGCCCGACGCGTCGTACCGTCCCGCACCGCGGGCACCGCGGGCACCACGCGCACCGGGCGCCCGATCCCGCACCCATCGAGGAACCGCCGCCCGACCCGTTCGAGCCCGCCGACCCGCACCAGCCGCCCATCCGCACGCCGCAGAACGACGAGCCGCCGGTCGACCCCAACCCGAGCGTGACCCTGCACTAGGCCAGCAGCGCCGCGTGTTCCTGCAGCAGGTCGGCCAGCAGGTCCGCCATCAACGTCACGCGCGGCGAGCGGCGCACGTCCGGATGCACCGCCAGCCACAGAGGGCGGCTCAGCACGTGGCCGTGGTCGGGGTGCAAGAGCAGCAGCGGGTCGTCGCGGCCGAGGAAATGCGGCAGCACGGCGACGCCGAGGCCGGCGCGGCATGCGGCCACCATCGCGGCCGCATCGTTGGTCCAGAACGAGTACGCGCGTCCGGCCGCGAATTTCGCCAGCCAGGCCTGCTGCGGCGTATCCTTCATCGCTTCGCCGTACCCAATGAACTCCCATTCCTCGTGCGGACGCTCGAACCAGCCGGGCGCCGCATACAGCCCATAGCCCATCTGCGCCAGCGGCCGCGCGGCCAGTCCCGGCTGCTCCGGACGCGCCATGCGCAGCGCGAGGTCGGCCTCTCTCCGGTACAGGTCGGCCTGGCGGATCTCGCCGATGATTTCCAGCGTGAGAGCGGGCCAGCGCGCGCGCAACGCGCCCAGGTGCGGCACGAGGAAGCTGCTCGCGAACGTGGGCGGCGCCGACAGCCGCACGACGCCGCGCAGGGCGGACGCACCCGCGCCGGCGCGCGCGAACGCCATCGCCTCGTCTTCCACCCGGCGCGCCTGCGCCAATAATTCCTCGCCTTCCACGGTCAGCGCCCAGTGCTTCGGCAAGCGGTCGAACAGGCGCACCCCCAGGCGCGCCTCGAGCATGCCGATGCGGCGCGCGACGGTCGAATGCTCGACGTCCAGCACGCGCGCGGTCGCGCTCAGCTTGCCCTGGCGGGCCAGTTCCACGAAGTAGCGGATGCCGTCCCAGTCGAGGGGCTGACTTATCGATTTTTGCACGGTCAAAGGCGATTTTTTGGGATTTCGGACGATTTTTGATCAATCTACCATGGGGCTCTCATCAACAGGAGAATGACATGGACGAATTGATCGAACACGTGAGCATCCACCGCCAAGGCGGTGCGGACCAACTGGAAACCGGGCGGCTCGCCGTCGCGCCGCCGGCCGAGGGAGAGGTGCGGGTGCGCCAGCTGGCCATCGGCGTGAACTTCCTCGACGTGTATCACCGCAACGGCACGTATCCGCTGCCGCAACTGCCGGCCACGCCCGGTGTCGAAGGTGCCGGCGTCGTCGAGGCGCTCGGCTCCGGCGTGACCGGCTTCGCGCCGGGCCAGCGCGTCGCGTACACGGGGCTGATCGGTGCCTATGCGGCGGTGCGCAACGTGCCCGCCGATCGCCTCGTCGCGGTGCCGGACGCCGTCCCCCTGGATGCCGTCGCCGGCGGCCTGCTGCGCGGCCTGACGGCGCACATGCTGTTCGCGCACGTACGGGAACTTCGTGCCGGCGACACGGTCCTTGTGCACGCGGCCGCCGGCGGTCTCGGACTTGTGCTCACGCAGTGGGCAATTGCGCTCGGCGCCCGCGTCATCGGCACGGCCGGCAACCGCGACAAGGCCGCGCTGGCGCTCGCGCACGGCGCCGAGCGCGTCGTCCTGTATCGCGAGGAGGACTTCGTCGCGGCCGCGCGCGAGTTCAGTGGCGGGCGCGGCGTCGACTTCGCCATCGACGGCATCGGCGGCGCGACCCTGCTGCGCACCTTCGACGCCGTGCGCCCGTACGGCATGGCGGCCAGCGTCGGCCAGGCCGGCGGCAGCATGGAACCGGTCGACCTGCTGCAGATCGGGAAACCGCGCGGCATCGCGTTTGCGCGGCCGAGCGTGATGCAGTTCATGACGATTCCCGGCCTGTACCGGGAAGGCGCACAGGCGACGCTGGCGCGGCTGGCGGCGGGCCTGCGCGTGCCGGTCGGGCTGGACCTGCCGCTGGCGCGCGCGGCTGAGGCGCATGCGGCGCTGGAAGCGGGGCAGACGAGCGGCGCGGTGCTGCTGCGGCCCCGATAAAAAGGTGCTTGACCAACCAATAACCGCTTGGTTATGATTTAATTCATAGCCAGACGGTTATTAATTGCCATGACAGACACCCACGATATTCTTTTCCGGACACTCGGCGACCCGACGCGGCGCGCCATCTTCGAATCGCTGTGCCGCGACGGCGAGCAGACGGTCGGGGCCCTCACGGCCCGGGCCGGCATCTCGCAGCCGGCCGTGTCCAAGCACCTGGGGCTGTTGAAGCAGGCGGGGCTCGTGCGCGACCGGCATGAAGGACGCCAGACGCACTACACCGCCCAGCTGCAGGCATTGGCGCCGCTGGCCGACTGGACGAACCAAATGGCCCGGTTCTGGGAGAGCCGGTTCGATGACCTGGAAGACCTCTTGAAAAGGATGGACCAATGAACGATACCTCGCTCCACACGCGCACCGTCACCGTCGAACGCGAATTCGCGCATCCGCCGGAAAAGCTCTGGCGCGCACTCACGCAGCCGCACCTGATCGAAGCGTGGCTCATGAAGAACGATTTCGTGCCCGCCCTGCATCACCGCTTCAAGCTCAGCGCCGACTGGGGCGCCGTCGACTGCGAGGTGCTGGAGATCGAACCGAACCGTTCGCTGTCGTACACGTGGGCCGCGATGGGCCTGGACAGCGTCGTCACCTGGACCCTGACCCCGGCCGGCGCGGGCACGCACCTGAAAATGGAGCAGACCGGCTTCCAGCCTGGCCAGGATGCGGCCTACAATGGTGCGAAGTACGGCTGGAACAAATTCACGGCCGCCCTCGACGAGGTGCTGGCGAAGCTCGACGACTAAACCAAAGGAGGCGACATGAAGCAGGAGAATGCATCCACGGACCTGCCGGCGTCCGCACTGATCGACCGCCGCATCGCCGACCTGGGCGACTGGCGCGGCGCGGCGCTGGCACGGGTGCGCGCGCTGATCCACGAAGCGGTGCCCGGCGTCGTGGAAGAGTGGAAGTGGATGGGCACGCCCGTGTGGTCCAGCGGCGGCATTCTCTGCACGGGCGAGTCGTACAAGTCGCACGTGAAGCTGACCTTCCTGAAGGGCGCGTCGCTGGAGGACCCGTCCGGCCTGTTCAACTCCAGCCTGGACGGCAACGCCCGGCGCGCGATCGACATCCACGAGGGCGAGGAGCTGGACCCGGCCGCGTTCCGTGCGCTCATCCGCGCGGCGGCGGCGCTCAATGCGGCCAAAGCCAAGCCGAAGCGCGCAAAAGTTGCTTGAAACCGGGGTCAGAGCCCGTTTTTTGGAAATGTCGTCCTGGACATTGCTTAAATTCGGGCTCTGACCCCGGTTTTAGTCGAACGCCCAGGAGTACAGCACGTCCAGCGCCGTGTTCGTGCCTGTCTGCAGCTGCAGGGTGATGCGCGGGTTGATCTTGTAGCGCACTCGCACGACGCTCGATGCGGTCGCGGCGCCCTGTTCGAAGCTCAGGTACAGGCGCGACGAGATGCGCTTGCCGACCGTGACCACCGTGTTTTCCAGGCCGGACGCCTGGCCCGCGCCCTGGCGCACACCCAGTTCGTCGACGCCCAGCGAGTTCGCCAGTTTGCTCGTGATGCCGCCCGTGCCGCCTTTGCCGCCCAGCAGGGCGCCGGCGGCGGCGCTCAGCACGTCGGCTTCGTTGCCCGTCGTCGCTTCCATGCCGTGGCCCAGCACAAGCCACGACAGTTTGTCGCTGTCGGACACGTTCGGCGTCGACACGAGTTTCGCGGTCGGCGACAGCGCCGTGCCGCGCACCTGCACGCCCGCTTCCACGTTCGTCTCGCTCAGCTGCTCGCCGTCGGGACGCTTGCGCACGGCGAGGATGTCCAGCGACGGGTTGTCGTACGGGCCGCTGAAGGTGATCACGCCGCGCTCGATCGCCAGGCGCTGGCCGTACGCGGCATACGTGCCGTTGGCGGTGCGCACGGTGCCGTTGATGCGGGGCGGGCGGTCGCCCACCTTCAGCACGTGCACGCTGCCGGCCAGGTAGGCGTCGGCGCCCATGCCGCGCAGGTGGAAGTCGTCGCCCAGGTCGGCCGTGAGGTCGATCGTCAGCGGTACCGCCGCTTCCTTCTTCGCCGGCGCGGCTGCGGTGCCGCGGCCCAGGACAATGACGTCGTCCGAAATCGTCGGCCGGTCCTGCGGCGCCAGTTCGACGAGCGCGCGGTCGGCCTTGAAGTTGCCCTCCACGCGGAACTGGCGCGCGTCGCGCACGACGCTGGCCTGGCCGCTGAGGACGACGGTGCGGTCCGGACGCGAGAGCGCTTCCAGCTTGTCCGCGACGAGTTTCAGGTTCATCGTCGCTTCTCCGCCGGCAAAGCGCACGAAGCCGTCCGCCGTCGCGCGGCCGCTGTTGCCCTCCAAGGTCAGGCGCTGCAGCTGCAGCTGGTCGCCCGCGAGCTGGGCGCGCAGCTGGCCGTTGCGCAGGCGGACGCCCTGGTCCGGCCAGCGCACGGCGAGGCCGTCGCCTTCGATATTGCCGTTCAGCGTAGGCGCGCCGACGGTGCCGGTGCCGTTGACCGCGAGGCGCAGCGCGCCGTCCACTTCCAGGCCCGGCTGGCCGAGCAGCGGCGATACCCACGACAGCGACGCGAGGTTCGCATTGGCCGTCAGTTTCAACGGGCTGTCGTTGTCGACGCGGCCCTGCAGCAGCTGCGCGGTGGCGTCCACGTTGGCCGTGCCGATGCGCGTGCCGTCCAGCACGAGCTGGCTGCGCAGCGCGCCGCCGGCGACGTCCGCGCGCAGGTCCAGTTGGCGCAAGCCCAGCGCGATCGGCGAGATGTCGCCCGCGATCAAATCTCCCTTTTCGCGGAACACGTGCACGCTGCCCGCGAGCTGCGGCACGGCGCCGGCCGCGGTGGGCGCGCGCAGGTCGATCGCCCATTGCGCGCCGAGCGTCAAATCGCCGCGCACGTTCTGGCGCATCGCGTCCGACGCCTGCGCCAGATAGTTCATCGGCACCCCGGTGGCGCTGCCGCGCGTGTTCCAGCGCGGGCCGATTTTCACGAGCGAGTCGATCGTGACGGAACCGGCCGGCAACCGGATCGTCGCGCCGTTGAACGCGATCTGCTCCGGTTTCGCAAGGCCCGCGAGACCGCTGCCAGGCGCGCCCGCGATGCGCAGCGGCGTCGGCGCCGCGAGCGTCATCGCATAGCGCCCGCTGTTCTTCAGCGCGTCGACCGTGCCGTTCCACGTATTGCCCGTCAGGCCGCCGTGCACGGCCAGCGCCGCGTCGAAGCTGTCGCCGCGCGCCGCTGCCTGGATCGTGTGCGCGCCGCGCGTGCCGGTCGACGTCAGGCGCGCGGACGCGATCCTCGTTTCGCTGACGTTGCCCTGCTTGTCGGTCGTCGTGCTCGCGTAATCCGTCACCGACACGTCCAGCGCGAGCGGATCGGCGGCGCCGCGGCCCGAGCCGAGATTCGCGGTGGCCTTCAACGCCTTCACCGATTGCGTGCCCATCGCGCGGATGTTCTGGCCCTCGATGGCGGCCGTCAGCGACGGCGTGTCCATCGTGCCGGACAAGGTGCCGGACCCGCGCAGCGCGCCGCCGAAGTCCGGGCCCAGCGCGGCCAGTTGCGGTGCGTCGATGCGCCAGTTGAGCGTATCGCGCCCGCTGCCGAACGCGCCCTTCGCGGCGACGACGTTGCCGCCCAGGTGCAGGTCGACGTCGGCGTTCGACACGTGGCGCTTGTCCGCCGCAAGCTTCGCATGGCCCCACAGCGGCGATTTCGACAAGGTCGAATCCTGCAGCGCCAGGTCGATGGCGCCGCCCATGTTCGCGCCCGTGCGGCCGCTGGCGGTAAAGCCGCCGTTGATGCTGCCGGCCAGCGGCGAGCCGAAGGCGGCCGGGTTCAGGCGCTGCATGTCGCCCTTGGCCGTGACTTCGACGATGCGCGCGCCTTCTTTACCAGAGAGCCAGGCCTCGCCGCTTGCGTGCACGGAGCCATTGTCGTTCTTGCGTTCGCGCGGCACCCAGCCGAGGTTGCGGGCGTCGACCTCGAACGTCGTGCGCGGCGCTTCCATCGTGCCGGTGACGACGCCGCTCGCGAGCACGGCGCCATACAGGTCGCTGCGCAGCGCCGAAAGCTGCTTGCCGTCGACCTTCCACGTCAGCCGTTCGCCCGGCTTGCCGAACGCGCCGCGCAGGTCGACCGTGTTCTGGCCCAGCGCCAGCGTCGCATCGACGTCATGCACGTGCGTGGCATCCGCATCGAGCTTGCCGCGGCCGGACAACGGCTGGTCGAACAGCCGGCTCGGACGCACGGCGAAATCGGCCGCGACCTTCCACTGCGGGGCGAGCGCGCCGGCCGCGTTGATCTCGGCATTGATGTCGGCCTGCGGGAACTTGCCGAAGTCGGCCGGGTTGAAGCGGCTCACCACCGCATTCGCCTTGAACGGCTTGTTGTCCTTGAGGTTCGCATTGCCCGTGATCCGCACGCTGCTCTTGCCTGCGGACAGGCGCGCGTCTCGCACGGTGAGCACGTTGTCGGCCAGCGCGGCCTGCGCGGCGAGGCGCAGGCCCGCGTCCGCCAGGTTGACGTCCAGCGTCTGCGTGTCCTTCGTGTTGGCGACCCTGATGTCGCCCGCGATCTTCGTCGGCTTCATGCTGCCGTAGACGTCGTGCAGGTCGAAGCGGTCCGTGTGCAGCGCGAATTCGGCCGTGCCGAGGCCTTGTTCGTCGGGACCGCGCTGCACGCTGCCGCTGCCCGTGAAGCGGCCGGCGCTGCCCACGTCGATCAGCACGTCGGTGATGCGCATGGCGGTCAGGCTGCCGCCCAGCTGGCCGCGCATCGCGCGCAGCGGCAGGCGTTGCTGGTCGAGCGTGCCGACGGCGCCGTCGTTCGTCAGGTTGACGGACCCCGCGATGTTGCGGTTCGGGTCGAGCCGGACCGCCACGGCCAGGTTCAGGTCCGCGCTCGGCAGCGTCGGGCTGAAGAACCCGGGATCGATGTTGTGCGCGTCGAGCGTAAACGCCTGCAGCGGGATGTCGGCAAAGGGCGACATCACGATCTGCGCCTTGCCCTGCGCGCGCGCGGCCTGGCCGGTGGCGTCGATGACGGTCTTCTGCAGATCGCCCGACGCGTGCAGTTTCAGTTGCGCGCCCAGGCTCGGCGGCGCCTCGGTCTGCGCCGGCGCCGCCGGCTGCGACTGCGCCAGGCTCGCGTCCGCATCGAGTTTGTACGGCAGCGTGTTCGCGATGCTGCCCTTGGCCGCGACCTGGCCGCAGGGCGTGTTCGCGGACGCGTAGTCGAGCTTCCACTGCGCCTTGTCGCCGTGCAGGCGCGCGCGGATGTCGTCGATTTCCGTCGTCGCGCCCTTGTTCACGAAGATGGCATGCGCCAGGCGCGCATCCTCGACCGCGATCTTGAAGGGCGGCGCGAGGCGCGTGGGCATCGTCGTCGGTTCCGTCGATTCCTTCAGCGTTTCCACGCGCACCACGCGGGCGTACAGCTTGTCGATTTCGACGCCGCGCGACAGGTATTGCCAGGGCTTCCAGTCGATGTCGATATCGTCCGCGGTCGTCACGGACGTCTCGCTGCGGAACACGACGTGGCCGATGTGCATGTGGCCGTACAGCGAGCCGGAGACGCCGGACAGGGTCAGCTTGCCGCCGCTCGCGTTGGCGACGCGCTGGGCGATCATCTGCAAGGTGGTCTCGCGGCCCAGGTACCAGACGGCGCCGCCCAGCACGACGCCGACGACGACCACGCCGATGCCGACGCGGCGCGGCCAGCGGCGCACCGGCGCCGGGGTTTGGGGCGTTTGTTGATCGGCTTCCATCAGAACGTGAATCCCAGTGAGAAGTGCAGGCGGACCTTATGGACCGCCTTGCCGTAGGCGACGTCGACGTTGATCGGGCCGACGGGGCTGCGCCAGCGCGCGCCGACGCCGTAGCCGACCTTCGGTTTCAGGTCGGAGAAGTTGTCGCCCGCGTTGCCGACGTCGTAGAACACGGCCGCGCCCCACGGCGGCTTGAACCAGTAATCGTATTCGGCGCTGCCGGTGAGCAGGTAGCGGCCGCCCGTGATGGCGGAACCGACCGGCACGCCCAGCTGCTGGTAGCCGTAGCCGCGCACGGACTGGTCGCCGCCGGCGCGGAACAGGAACGTCGACGGCACGCCGTTCTTGTCCTTGGAGCCGACCGCGCCGAATTCGCCGCGCATGATCAGCGTGCCGGACTCGCCGACCGGCTTGTAGACGAGGCCCCGTGTGTAGATGCGCACGAATTTTTCGTCCGTCAGCACGGGCAGGAAGGCGCCGCCGATCTGCGCGTTGACGATGTAGCCGCGCGACGGCTGCACGAGGCTGTCCAGCTTGCGCCTCGTGATCGAGAACGTCAGCGGCACGCTCTTTACACGCGTGGTCGGCAGGTCGTCGATGGTCACCTGTTCGGTCAGCGCTTCCAGGGTGAGCGTCTTTTCCAGCAGCGGCGAACCCCACGCGCGCTTGGCGTGGATGCTCGTCGTGCGCGTGATCTGCCCGTTGGCGTCGAGGCGGTCGTAGCCGGCGCCGAAGCTGTTGTTGTAGCCGCCCGTCGTCGTGGGCAGGTAGAACTCGGCCTTCGCGGCCTGGTGCTTCTGTTCGTACAGCACGTTGCTCTTCATGCGCTTGCCGAACACGTTCAGGTCGTCGTACTCGGCCTGCGTGCGGGCGCCCGTGTTGGTCGAGAAACCGATACCGAGCGCCACGTTCTTGCGCTTGTTCTCGGTGACGCGCACGAGCACCGGCAAGGTCGCGGGGCCACTCGGCGGCTGCGGCGTCGCGCCCTCGTTTTCCTTCAGGTTCTGCACCTGCGACGCGATCACGGACGACATGTCGGCGCTCACTTCCACGCTGGCGAAATAACCCGTGTCCTGCAGGCGGCCCTGCAGTGCCTGCAGCGCGGCCTCGTTGTATTCGTCGCCGGGGCGGATCGTGTTCAGGTTCGTGATCACGCTGGCCGGATAGCGCTGCAGGCCCTCGATCTTGAGACCGCCGAAGCGCGCGTCCGGGCCACTGTCGATGACGACCTTCAGCAGTGCGCGGTGCGTGTCCGGATCGACGGTGGCGGAAGAATCGAGCAGCTGCGCGCGCGGGAAGCGCGCTTGCGCCACCTGGCGCACGAGGCCGCGCTTGGCCGCTTCCCAGTCCGCCGTACGGAAGCGCGCACCGACGGGCAGGGTCCAGCGGTTGCGCAGGGCGGCCGCGTCGATCGGGGCGCTGCCCTTGTCGAACGGGACGAAGCCGCGCAACTCGATGTCGACGTCGCCCACGACGACCGGCTCGCCGGGTTCGACGTCGACGAGCGCGCGCGGCTTGGCGCCCGACGTGTCGAGGTCGGCGGACACCTTCGGCGTGTAATAGCCTTCCGTGGCGACGAGGGTCTTGACCTGCTCGGGCGTCGTGCGCACGAGGCGCAGCAGCTGTTCCATGTCGAGGCGCGGGTTGCCGCGCCAGCGCATCAGGTCGAGATTGCTTTCCAACAGGTCGCGCAACTGGCGCGGCGCGTCGATGCGCACGTCGTAATCGATGGCTCTCGAAGGCGCTTCCGGCGCCGGTTGATCCTGCGCGGCCGCGACCGGGACGAGGCATAGCGCGTCCACGGCCAGCACGATTTGTGCCAAAATTCGTGATCGCGCCGGCGCCATCGCCGTGCATGGGTCGGGTCGTGCGGAAATCATGTCGCTCCATTCGTCAATATGCCGGCCACATCTTAACTGATTGTCAAATCGAATGGCGGACGACTCGGCGTCGACGTCAATACAGGAATTCATCATGCACCCACCCGATACCGCCCTCGTCCTGTTCAGCGGAGGACAGGATTCCACCACCTGCCTCGCGTGGGCGCTGGAACGCTACGAGCACGTGGAAACCATCGGCTTCGACTACGGCCAGCGCCATGCGATCGAGCTCGACGTGCGCGCCCCCGTGCTCGCGAAGATGCGCGCGCTGTCGGCCACCTGGGACCAGCGCCTGGGCGAGGATCATTTGATCGATCTGTCGCTGATCTCGCGCATTTCCGACACGGCGCTCACCAGCAACGCCGAGATCCGGATGCAGGCCAACGGCTTGCCGAATACCTTCGTTCCCGGCCGCAACCTGCTGTTCATGACGGTGGCCGCGACGGTCGCTTATCGCCGCAGCCTGAACGTGCTCGTGGGCGGGATGTGCGAGACGGATTTCTCGGGCTACCCGGACTGCCGCGACGACACGATGAAGGCGCTGCAGGTCGCGCTGAACCTGGGCATGGCGACGCGCCTGAAGGTCGAGACGCCGCTGATGTGGATCGACAAGAAGCAGACCTGGCAGCTGGCGGAGCAGTGCGGCGGCGAGGCGCTCGTCGACCTGATCCGCTTCGAGACCCACACCTGCTACCTGGGTGAACGCGGTGCGCCGCACGCGTGGGGCCACGGCTGCGGCAAGTGCCCGGCCTGCGAGCTGCGCGCGCGCGGCTACGAGCAGTATGCGCGGGAGCGCGTGGGAAGCTGATATGCGCCTCGCGCTGCTGACCGACCTGCACGCGAACCGCGAAGCCGTCGAGGCCTGCCTCGCGCACGCGCAGCACCAGCATATCGACCAGTACGCGTTCACGGGCGACTTCGTCGGCTACGGCGCCGATCCGGCCTGGGTCGTGCGCACGGTGATGGCGTACGTGGCGCGGGGCGCCGTCGCGGTGCAGGGCAATCATGACTACGCCGTCACGCGGCCGCCCTCCGCGCGCATGCATGCGGAAGCGCGCGAAGTCATCGCCTGGACCGGCGGCCAGCTCGATGCGGAACAACTGGCCTTCCTGGCCGCGCTGCCCCTCATCCAACGACACGGCCACGCGTGCTTCGTGCACGCGAGCGCGCATGCGCCCGAGCGGTGGGAATACGTGACAGGGATCGAGGAGGCCGAGCGCAGCATCCGCGCCAGCGGCAGCCGCATCGTGTTTTCCGGCCACGTGCATGCGCCCGCACTGTACCGCCGGGCCGACGACGGCCGCATGGGCCGGCACGTGCCGCAGGCGGGAGAAGCGGTCCCGCTGCAGCCGCAGCACCAGTACCTCGTGCTGCCCGGCGCCGTGGGCCAGCCGCGCGACCAGAACAACGCGGCGTGCTATGCGGTGTTCGACGATGCCGCGCGCGAGATCCAGTATTTCAGGGTGCCGTATGACCACGGCGCGGCCGCGCGGAAGGTCATCGCGGCCGGGTTGCCGATCGTGTTCGCGATGCGGCTGGTGGAAGGCATTTAGACGGCTTGCTGCATGTAGCGGTGCTTGCGCGAGCGGCTCACGAAGAACCAGATGATGGCCAACGGCACCAGCAGCGGCAGCAGCAGCGGCGACACCATCAGGGCCAGCACGCAGGCACCTAAAGCCAGGCCGCCGATGACCAGGACGCCCACGCCGGCGAACACCACCGCGAGCACGGCGCCCACGAACAGCATGATCAATCCGGCCAGCAGCATGCCGCCGCCCGCGAAGACGGTCGCCAGCACGGCGCCCAGCGGCCCGCCGATATCCTCGTCGCCGATCGTGACGACGCTGTCGCCGAATGTGAAGACGTTCCAGACGAGCAGGGCGAACAGGAACAGGATGATGATGGCGGCAGTCTTTTTCATGATGGGTCCTCGGGTTATTCGTTGATCGGATGGTCGTACTGTATCCATACGTCCCGATGCGCTCCATCTGACTGCGACAAACTGCATTTTTCGAGGGTCGGAGCGTTACAACGAACGACGAACGGCGGACGAACCGCGCTGGCCCAACCAGCGTCCGCTATCCCTCGTCCGCGTCGAACCGGCTGCGCACGTAGTCGATGTGCGTCTGCATCGCCGTGCGCGCTTCTTCCGGGCGTCGCGCGCAGATCGCGTCGCAGACCGTGCGGTGCTGCCACGCCAGGATTTCCGATACCGACTGGTTCAGCTCGCGCAAGCCGTCGACGTTGCGGATGATGTGCTCGCGCATCATCTTCGTGACGCTGCTGTGCAGGTGCAGGAACATGCTGTTGCCCGAGGCCTGGGCGATCGCCTCGTGCAGCTCGACGTCGATGCGCGATTCGGCGGCATGGTTGCTGTCCCGGCGCGCCTGGTCCAGCCGCGCCATCGCGCCGCGGATGCGCTCCAGTTCGTCGTCCGTGCCGCGCAGGGCGGCGAAGTAGGCGGTGGCGCCTTCCAGCACGCGCCGGAATTCCAGGATGTCTTCGCGCCGCGCCGGGCTGTCGGCGATCAGCTGGCCCCACGGCGACGTCGCGCCCGTGCGCAGCTGGTCCGACACGAACACGCCGCTGCGCGGGCGGATGCGCACGAGCCCGCGCGCGCCGAGCTGCTGGATCGCCTCGCGTACCGTGTTGCGCGATACGCCGTAACGCTCGGCCAGCTCGCGCTCCGACGGCAGCTTCGAATTGGCTGGGAAAGTGCCCTCAAGCAATGCCTCTTCAAGTTTGCTGGTGACCGACTTGACCTGTCCCACGACTTCTCCTTCTCTGGCCCAACCAGTTTGTGATGCCCTGAGAATACTGGAAAGATCTGACAACTAAAAGAAAAAAGCCAATCCCTTTTGGAGACATTGCATGACTCGCAACGTGTATCTGTTCGGTACGTGTGTGATCGACCTGTTCATGCCGCAGGCCGGCCTCGACGCCGTGCGCGTGCTGGAAGCGGCCGGCGTCACCGTCCATTACCCGCCCGGCCAGAGCTGCTGCGGACAGCCCGCGTGGAGCAGCGGTAATCCGGACGAGGCGCGCGCCGTCGCCCGCGCCCAGCTGGACCTGTTTCCCGAACCCTGGCCCATCATCGTCCCCTCCGGCTCGTGCGCGGGCATGATGCGCAAGCACTGGCCCGAGCTGTTCCGCGACGATCCCGTGCTCGCCGCACAGGCGCAGGCCGTGGCGGAGCGCGTCTACGAATTTGGCGCGTTCCTGCTGCACGTGCTGGAGTGGACCATGCCGGCCGGAGCACCCATCGTGTCCGAGGACGTCGTCCTGCACACCTCCTGTTCCGCGCGCCGCGAGATGGGCACGCGGGCCCACGGCGTGGCGCTGGTCGACGCGGTGCCCGGCGTGACGCGCGTGGAGCACGAGCGCGAATCCGAATGCTGCGGCTTCGGCGGCTCGTTCTCGATCAAGCATGCGGACATTTCCGGCGCCATGGTCACGGACAAGGTCGCATCCATGCGCGCGACGGGCTGCCGCCGCGTCGTGTCGGCCGATTGCGCCTGCCTGCTCAACATCGGCCACGCCGCGCAGCACCAGGGCGCGCCGCTCGCCGTCGAACATCTGGCCAGCTTCCTGTGGCGCCGCATCGGCGGCGCGGGAGAACAGGCATGAACGCGCGCGACCGCATCCTGGGCCGCCTGCGTGCCGCCGCTCCGCACGGTGCCGACACCCACGATCTCGAACACCGCATCGACGCCCATTTCGACGCGCGCCGCGACGAAGAGTCGCCCCACGTTCTCGCGCAGCGCATGCAGGCCGCGCTGGAGGCCGTGCGCGCGCAGGCGTGGTGCGCGCGGGCCGACGAATGGCCCGCGCTGCTGGCGCAACGCATCGTCGACGGCGGCGTGCGCCGCATCCTCGTCGACAGCGCGAGCGCCGAAGGCCGCGCGCTGCGTGCCGCGCTGCCCCCGAGCGTCGAAGCGCTCGCCTTCGACCGTCCGCTGCAGGACTGGAAAGGAGAACTGTTCGGCACCGTCGATGCCGGCTTCACGGTCGCCCGTTCCGGAATCGCCGCCACGGGCACGCTGGTGCTGGCGCCGGATGCGGATTCTCCCCGCACCGTGTCGCTGGTGCCGCCGCTGCACATCGCGCTCGTCCACGCGCACACCCTGCACGCCGACCTGCACCAGGCGCTGCACGCGGAGCGCTGGCAGGACGGCATGCCGACCAACCTCGTGCTGGCGACCGGACCATCCCGCACGTCCGACATCCAGCAGACCCTGGCCTTCGGCGCGCACGGTCCGCGCTGGACGTGGGTCGTCATCGTCACCGGAGAGACGGCATGACCACGTCCCCTTTGCAGTTCGTCCCGCCCCAGGACTTCCACGCGCGCAGCCGCGCGGCGCTGGACGACGCCCGGCTGCGCCAGAGTTTCAAGGGCGCGATGACCTTTTTGCAGGACAAGCGCCGCAGCCAGTTCGGCGACGACGACGAACTCCAGCGCCTGCGCGACCTCGGCGAAGCGGTGCGCAAGAACGCGCTCGCCAAACTGCCCGCGCTGCTCGAACGGCTGGAAGCGAAGCTGACGGCGGCCGGCGCGACGGTCCACTGGGCGGCATCGCCCGAGGAAGCGAATGCGATCATCCACGGCATCGCCACCGCGCGCGGCGCGCACAGCATCGTCAAGGGCAAGTCGATGGCGAGCGAGGAGATCGAGCTCAATCACTACCTCGAAGCGCGCGGCGTCAAGTGCCTGGAGTCCGACATGGGCGAGTACATCGTCCAGCTGGCGGGCGAAAAGCCGTCGCACATCGTGATGCCGGCGATTCACAAGACCCGCGCCGACATCGGCGCGCTGTTCGCCGAGCACATTCCGGACACGGAATACACGGAAGACGTCGACCGCCTGATCCAGACCGGGCGGCACACGTTGCGCAACGCGTTCGTCGAGGCCGACATCGGCCTGTCGGGCGTGAACTTCGCCGCCGCCGACACGGGCACCCTGTGGCTCGTCGAGAACGAAGGCAACGGCCGCCTGTCGACCACCGTGCCGGATGTGCACATCGCCATCATGGGCATCGAGAAGGTCGTGGAAAAGCTGGAACACATCGTGCCGCTCGCGAGCCTGCTGACGCGCTCCGCGACGGGGCAGGCCGTCACCACGTACTTCAACCTGATCTCGGGCCCGCGCCGCGCGAATGAACTGGACGGGCCGCGCGAGCTGCACCTCGTCCTGCTCGACAACGGCCGCACGCAAGCCTATGCCGACGAGGAGCTGCGGGCCACGCTGCAATGCATCCGCTGCGGCGCGTGCATGAACCATTGCCCCGTCTACGGCCGCATCGGCGGCCATGCGTACGGCACGACGTATCCCGGGCCGATCGGCGCGATCCTGTCGCCGCACCTGCTGGGCCTGGAGTCCACGGCGGACCTGGCCACGGCGTCGAGCCTGTGCGGCGCGTGCGGCGACGTCTGCCCCGTGCGCATCCCGATCCCGCAACTGCTCGTGCGCCTGCGCACGGAGGCGAACCGCGATCCCGACGCCGAGGTCGAACATCCGCTGCGCGGGCAGGGCGCCAGGTACAGCCGCGGCGAGCGCCTCGTCTGGCGCTTCTGGCGCGGCGCGTTCGGCCGGCCCGGCGTGTATCGGATGTTCCGCTGGGCGGCCACGCGCCTGCGTGTGTTGGCGCCGACGCAGCAACTGGGCTGGACAAAATACAGAACCCCCCTCAAGCCCGCACCGCGCAGCCTGGCCGACCTGCTGCGCGACAAGAATCAGGCCCAATAAGAATTCAATCAATCAAGGAGACTTAGATGGTATGGCAACAGGTTTATGATCCGTTCGGCAGCATGGTCCTATCGACCCTGCTGGCCGCGATCCCCGTGGTGGTGATGCTCGCCGCGCTCGGCTTCTTCCACATCAAGGCACATATCGCGGCCGCGCTCGGCCTGGCCGCGGCCTTTTGCGTGGCCGTCTTCGCTTACTCCATGCCGGCCGCGATGGCGGGCAAGGCCGCGCTGCTGGGCGGCTTCACCGGCCTGCTGCCCATCGGCTGGATCGTCCTGAACATCATCTTCCTGCAGCAGCTGTGCGAACAGAACGGCAGCTTCAAGGTGCTGCAGGCATCGCTGTCCGGCATCACGAACGACCGCCGCCTGCAACTGCTGCTGATCGCGTTCTGCTTCGGCGCGTTCTTCGAGGGCGCGGCGGGCTTCGGCACGCCGGTCGCGGTCACGGCCGGCATCCTGATCGGCCTGGGGTTCTCGCCGCTGGCCGCATCCGGCCTGTCGCTGATCGCGAACACGGCGCCCGTCGCATTCGGCGCGCTCGGTTCGCCCGTGATCACCTTGGCCAAGGTGCACGGCTACGACCTGATGGAAGTGACCGCGATGATCGGCCGCCAGCTGCCGTTCTTCTCGCTGCTCGTGCCGTTCTGGCTGATCTGGGCGTTCGCCGGCCGCAAGGCGATGTGGGACATCTGGCCCGCGATCCTCGTGACGGGCCTGTCGTTCGCGATCCCGCAATTCCTCGTGTCGAACTTCATCGGTCCGGAACTGGTGGACATCATCGCGGCCCTCGTGTCGATGGCGTCGCTGATCCTGTTCCTGCGCGTGTGGCAGCCGAAGACCGTGTGGACGTCGGCCAGCCTGAAGGGCCGCGAGGCGGAGACCGCCCGGCCCGCGGAAAGCGTCGGGAAGTACACGCGCGCGGAACTCGTGCGCGCCTGGACGCCGTGGCTCATCCTGACCGTGTTCGTCTTCATCTGGGGCCTGCCGCCGGTGAAAGCGTATTTCAACACGCTGTTCGCGCCGAAGTTCCCGATGGATGGCCTGCATAACCTGGTGATGCGCGTGCCGCCGGTGGTGCCGCACGCCGAGCCGGAAGCGGCCGTCTACGTGTTCAACCTGCTGTCGGCGACGGGCACCGGCATCCTGCTGTCGGCCATCGTCGGCGCGCTGTTCATGCACTACAGCCTGGGTGCGATCGTACGCACGTTCGTCCGCACCCTGTGGCTCGTGCGCTACTCGCTGCTGACCATCGTGCTGATGCTGGCCCTGGGCACGCTCACGCGCTACTCCGGCACCGACACGACCCTGGGTCTCGCTTTCGCCAACACGGGCGCGCTGTACCCGTTCTTCGGCACCCTCATGGGCTGGCTCGGCGTGGCGATGACGGGTTCCGACACCGCGTCGAACGTGCTGTTCGGTGGCATGCAGAAGGTGGCGGCGGAGCAGCTCGGCCTGGCCCCGAACCTGATGGGCGCCGCGAACAGTTCCGGCGGCGTCATGGGCAAGATGATCGACGCGCAATCCATCGTCGTCGCCTCCACGGCCACGCGCTGGATCAACCATGAAGGCGACATCCTGCGCTTCGTCTTCTTTCATTCCTTCGCACTGGCCGTGCTGGTCGGTGTCATGGTCACGCTGCAGGCGTATGTGTGGCCGTTCACGTTGCTGGTGATCCGATGAATTCTGCTGTCGCCGCGCTGCGCGCCGTGCTGCCCGACCGCTGCATCCTTGCCAACGACGAGGAAACGCGCCCCTACGAATGCGACGGCCTCGCCGCCTACCGCCAGATGCCGATGATCGTGCTGCTGCCGGAGAACGAGGCGCAGATCATGGCCGCCATCGCCGTGTGCCGGCAATTGAACCTGCCGATCGTGCCGCGCGGCGCCGGCACCGGCCTGTCCGGCGGCGCGATGCCGATCGCGGGCGGCGTCGTGCTGTCGACGGCGCGCCTGAACCGGATCGTGAAACTCGATCCGGCCGCCCGCACGGCCGTCGTGCAGCCCGGCGTGCGCAATCTCGCGATCTCGGAAGCGGCCGCGCCGCACGGGCTGTATTACGCGCCCGACCCGTCGTCGCAGATCGCGTGCACGATCGGCGGCAACGTCGCCGAGAACTCCGGCGGCGTGCACTGCCTGAAATACGGCCTCACCGTGCACAACGTGCTGCGCGTGCGGATGGTGACGACGGAGGGCGAGATCGTCGAATTGGGCAGCGAGGCGCTGGATGCGCCGGGCCTCGACCTGCTGGCCGTCGCCATCGGGTCGGAAGGCATGCTCGGCGTCGTGACCGAGGTGACGGTGAAACTGGTGCCGAAGCCGCGCGTTGCGCGCGTCGTGATGGCGTCGTTCGACGACATCGTGAAGGCCGGCGATGCCGTCGCCAACGTGATCGCGGCCGGCATCATCCCGGCCGGCCTGGAAATGATGGACCGGCTGTCGACGCAGGTCGCGGAGGAATTCGTGCACGCGGGTTACGACACGCAGGCCGCCGCCGTGCTGCTGTGCGAATCCGACGGCATTCCCGAGGAAGTCGAGGAAGAGATCGCGCGCATGAGCGAGGTGCTGAGCGAGTGCGGCGCGACGGCGCTGGCCGTGTCGCGGGACGAGGCGGAGCGCCTGCGCTTCTGGTCCGGCCGCAAGAACGCGTTCCCGGCCGTCGGCCGCATCTCGCCGGACTATTACTGCATGGACGGCACGATCCCACGCAAGCACCTTGCGCACGTGCTGCAGCGGATCGAGGCGATGGAACAAAAGTATGGCCTGCGCTGCGCGAACGTGTTCCACGCGGGCGACGGCAACCTGCACCCGCTCATCATGTTCGATGCGAACGTGCCGGGCGAATTCCACCGCGCGGAGCAGTTCGGCGCCGACATCCTCGAGCTGTGCGTCGAGGTGGGCGGCACGATCACGGGCGAACACGGCGTCGGCATCGAGAAGATCAATTCGATGTGCGTGCAGTTCTCGCGCGCCGAGCTGGATGCGTTCCTCGCGGTGAAGCGCGCCTTCGATCCGGCCGGCATCCTCAATCCCGACAAGGCGATTCCGACCCTGCACCGCTGCGCCGAATACGGTCGCATGCACGTGCGCCACGGGCGGATGCCGTTTTCCAACCTGCCGCGCTTTTGAAGATGGATACGACCTTACAAGACTTCGCCGACCGGATCGGCCATGCCACCGCCACCAGGTCCCCGCTGCGCATCCGCGGCGGCGGCAGCAAGGACTGGTACGGGCAGGACGTGCAGGGCACGGTGCTCGACACGACGCCGTATCGCGGCATCACCGACTACGAGCCGACCGAACTCGTGATCACGGCCCGCTGCGGCACGCCGCTGGCCGAGATCGAGGCGCACCTGGCGCGGCACGGCCAGATGCTCGCGTTCGAGCCGCCGCACTTCGGTCCCGACGCGACGATCGGCGGCACCGTGGCCGCCGGGCTGTCCGGGCCGCGCCGCCAGGCCGCCGGCGCCGTGCGCGATTTCGTGCTCGGGGCCGTGCTGGTGGACGGGAAGGGAGAGACGCTGCACTTCGGCGGCAAGGTGATGAAGAACGTGGCGGGCTACGACGTGTCGCGCCTGCTGGCCGGATCGCTGGGCGTGTTCGGCCTGATCGCCGAGGTGTCGCTGAAGGTGCTGCCGCAGCCCGTCGCCGAATGCACGGTGCGGCTGCCCATGAACGAGGACGAGGCGCTGCGCCGGCTGAACGAATGGGGCGGCCAGCCGTTGCCCGTCTCCGCCTCCAGCTGGCACGACGGCGTGCTGGCGGTGCGCCTGTCGGGCGCGCGGTCGGCCGTCGATGCGGCGCGCAAGCGCATCGGTGGCGAGCTGCTGGACGATGCCGACGGCTGGTGGCGCGCGCTGCGCGAGCATGACGGCGCGTTCTTCGCGGACGCCGGCAGCCTGTGGCGCCTGTCCCTGCCGACGGTTGCGCCGCCGCTGTCTCTGCCCGGCACCCAATTGATCGAATGGGGCGGCGCGCAGCGCTGGCTCCGGACGGATGCCGATGCGGCCACCGTGCGCGCGGCCGCGGGCCAGGCCGGCGGCCACGCGACGCTGTTCCGCGGCGGCGACCGTCAAGCGGGGGTGTTCCAGCCGCTGGCGCCCGCCGTCCTCGCGATCCACCGCCAACTCAAGAATGTGTTCGACCCGGCCGGGGTGTTCAACCGCGGCCGCATGTACAAGGATTTCTAGCCGTGCAAACCAATCTCGCCGATTTCATCCGGGGCACGCGCGACGGCGACGAGGCCGACGCGATCCTGCGCAAATGCGTGCATTGCGGCTTCTGTACCGCCACGTGCCCGACCTATCAACTGTCCGGCGACGAGCTGGAAGGCCCGCGCGGCCGCATCTACCTGATCAAGCAGGTGCTCGAAGGCCGGCCCGCCACCGATAAGACCCAGGCGCACCTGGACCATTGCCTCACGTGCCGCAACTGCGAATCGACCTGTCCGTCCGGCGTGCAGTACGGACGGCTGGCCGACATCGGCCGGCGCATCGTCGAACAGCAGGTCGCGCGGCCCGCGCGCCAGCGCATGCTGCGCACGCTGCTGAAGGAGACCCTGCCGCGCCGCTGGCTGTTCACGCCGGCGCTGAAGGCGGGGCAGGCGGTGCGGCCGCTGCTGCCGCAGGCATTGAAGGACAAGGTGCCGGCGCGGCAAAGCGCGGGCGTGTGGCCGCGCACCGAGCACGCGCACAAGATGCTGTTCCTGGAAGGCTGCGTGCAGCCGGCGATGTCGCCGAACATCAATGCGGCGACGGCGCGCGTGTTCGATGCCGTCGGCGTGCAGATCGTCGCGGCCAACCGGGCCGGCTGCTGCGGCGCCATCCGCTGGCACATGAACGATGCGGACGGCGGCCGCGCCGACATGCGCCGCAATATCGACGCGTGGTGGCCGTACCTGGAGCAGGGGATAACGACCATCCTGATCAACGCGTCCGGCTGCGGCGCGATGATCAAGGAATACGGTCATGCGCTGGCCGACGACCCGGCCTATGCGGCGAAGGCGGCGCGCGTCTCGGCCGCGGCGAAGGACGTCAGCGAAGTGCTGCCGGAGTTCGAGGCCAGGTTGCGGGCGAAGCTGCGCACACAGGAGACCGGAGAGCGCGTTGCGTATCACCCGCCGTGCACGCTGCAGCACGGCCAGAAGATCCGCGGCAAGGTCGAGGACCTGCTGCGCGCGGCCGGCGTCGACGTGCGGCTGTGCGCGGACAGCCACCTGTGCTGCGGCTCGGCCGGCACGTATTCGGTGCTGCACAAGGAGGTGTCGCTGCGCCTGCGCGACGACAAGCTGGCGCGGCTGGAAGCGACGGCACCGGAGCGCATCGTGTCCGCCAACATCGGTTGTATCACGCACCTGCAGTCGGGGACGGACGTGCCGGTGGAGCACTGGGTGGAACTGCTCGACCGCGCGCTGCAATAAGGAAAAAGTGGCCGGAAATCAAGCCTTGCAATGCTGGACTCGAGGTCTATACTGACAGCCTGCTCTGTTTGCAGGAGGCATTCCATGCAGTGTATCCAGTACGCCGCCGGCCACAAGAACCCGCCATCGGCACCGCCGGCGATTCCACCGATCATCATCAACCCGTTCAAGAGCCAGATCCCCTCGCCGGCGATCGACCCGCGCAGCACGCCACCCGGCCCACCCATCGTGCCGCCCCGCGGCCCCGACCTGCGCATCATCTAGCGGTACGGAAGCGGCGCTTGTCCAGTGCGCCGTGAACGCCTATGATCTTGCTTCTGGGCGCATGCCCGCACGACCGAGAAAGCAAGAATGAACGACGACATCCCAGACCACGACGATGATGCTCCCGTGCAGGAGCCCCGTCTGTGGCAGGGCAACGGCTGGACCGCACGCGTCATCAAGAACGAAGACGACGACGGCTGGGCCGTGGCCATGTACAAGGACGGCGAATCCGAGCCGGCCCTCGTCGGCCCCTGGACCATGGGCCGCGACAAGAAAAACCCGAAGCCGCTCGATACGCCGGCGTTCCACACGCTCGTCAAGACGGCGTCCGAAGTGATCCGCCGCCACGAGCAGCAGTTGCACGCGCAATTGCACAAGAGCACCGTCGTCTCGACCGCCGACGGGGAACTGAAAGTGACCCTGGACATCGTCCCGGACGAGGACAATCCGTATGCGCTGCTGAGCGCGTTCGACGAGATGGGCGAGCGCGTGGCGCAGGTGCGCGTGCGTCCCGATTTCAAGTTGTCGCCGTCGTCCGCGTCCACCTGGGTCGAGAACGAGTTTCGCGCGCCCCGGTAAGGCATTTTCGCGACACAACCCCCGCAGAGACGGCCTGAACTGATAAGATTTCCCGAGCGTAACTTTTTGTTCGATAAGGGGAATCGATGGAAGACCGCCTCGCCCGCCTGGAAACGGTCCAGGCCATGCTGCTGGGCATCGGGCACCTGTCCGCCAGCTGTACCGACGTCACCGAGTTCATCGGCGCCGTGCACCGCGCGCTGGGCCGCATCATGTATGCGGAGAACTTCTACGTCACGTTGGCCGAGCGGGAAGACGACACGGTCCGGTTCGTCTATTTCGTCGACTCGCGCGACGCGGGGCCGGGCCCCGACGAGCGCGTGACGCTCGCGTCGCCCGACGAATCGCCGACGGCGTGGGTCATGCTCAACAAGCAACCCCTCGTGGTGACGGGCGAGGAAATGCGGGCGCGCGAGAATGGCGGCGTCTGGGGCACGGGCAGCATCGCCGAGCACTGGATGGGTTGCCCGCTGCTCGACCAGCAGCACGAGGTCGTGGGCGCCATCGTCATCCAGAGCTACCTGCCCGAGTACACGTACAGCGAGGAAGACCAGGCGCTGTTCGCGCTGATCGCCAACCACGTGTCGAACGCGCTGCAGGGCCTGCAGAGCATGGACCGGCTCGAGCGCGCCGTGCAGGAGCGCACGCGCGCGCTGGCGCGCGAGGTGGCCGAGCGCCGCCGCGCGGAACAGGTGCAGCATGCGCTGTACCAGATCGCGGACCTGTCGGCCTCCGCCATCGAGACCGACGTGCTGGCGGCCAGTCTGCACGCCATCATCGGCGAACTGATGATGGCGAAGAACTTCATCATCGCGCTCACGCATCCGGACACGGGCGAGATCAGCATCCCGTATTTTGCCGACGAAAAGGACGACGTGCCGCCGCAGCAGCGCTTCCCGTTCGGGATGGGCATGGTGTCGTACGTGCTGCAGACCAAGCAGGCGCAGCTCCACGACGCCGGCAGCTTCGCGCGCCTGCACGCGGCGGGCAAGGTGAAGCACCCGCTGGGGAACACGGACATCGCGAGCTGGATCGGCGCGCCGATGCTCGTCAACGACAAGGCGTACGGCGTGCTGGTCGTGCAGAGCTATGACCCGACCATCGTCTACACGAAGGCGGACCTGGACCTGATGGCCTTCATCTCCAGCCACGTGGCGGTGGCGATCGCGCGCATGCAGGCCGACCGCGCCATCCGCAAGGCCAAGGAGCGCCTGGAACAGCAGAACGCCGCGCTCGAACAGGCGCTGCACCAGTTGCAGGAAGCGCAGACGGAACTGGTGCGCAAGGAAAAGCTCGCGTCGCTGGGCCAGATGGTGGCCGGCGTCGCGCACGAGATCAACACGCCGCTGGGCATCTGCGTGACGGCCACGAGCCACCTCGTGCAGGAACTCAAGCTCACGCGCGAGGAACTGGCGGCGGGGGAGATGACCCAGGACAGCCTGGAGGCGTTCTTCGACATCGTCGACCAGTCCCTGCGCATCATGACCACCAACACGCAGCGCGCCGCGGCCCTCGTGCGCAGTTTCAAGCAGGTTGCGGTGGACCAGTCTTCGGACGACGTCCGCACGTTCAATCTCGGCACGTATTTGAACGAGGTGCTGCTGTCGCTGCAGCCGAAGCTGAAGGGCCGGCCGCTGGAAGTCGCGGTCGACTGCCCGAAAGACCTGATGCTGGAGAGTTTTCCGGGCGCGGTGTCGCAGATCGTCACCAACATGGTCGTCAACTCGCTGATGCACGGTTTCGAGCGCGACCAGCCCGGCCACATCACGCTCCACGCGGCGCTCGACGGCGACCACGTCGTGTTCGACTACGCCGACGACGGCGTGGGCATGGATGCGGAGACGCTGGCCAAGCTGTTCGACCCGTTCTTCACGACGAAGCGCGGCAGCGGCGGCAGCGGCCTCGGTGGCCACATCCTGTACAACCTCGCAACGAACGTGCTGCAAGGCTCGCTGCGCGTGGAGAGCAGCCCGGGGCAGGGCCTGCGCTACCACCTGCGCTTTCCGCGCAAGACCGCCCGGCCCGAGCTGAAGGTCGCCTGATCAGGTCAAACTGTCGGCGATGGCCGCGCACACGCGGTCCACGTCGGCTTCGTTCATCCCGCAGTGCAGGGGGATCGTGACGGTCTCCCGGCCGATCCGCTCCGCGTTCGGGAACTGGCCCGCGCGCCAGCCGAGGCTGCGGCCGAGCGTCGTCAGGTGCGACGGTTCGTACGACAGACCCGTCGCGATCTCCCGTTCGCGCAGCGCGGCGCGGAAGCGTTGCCGCGTCGTCCCGAGCGCTTCGTACGGCAGCAGCACGCAGAACATGTTCCAGCTCTGGCCCGGCACGCCGCGCGGCGGCAGCACGGCGCCGTCGATGGCCGGGAACACGTCGAAATAGCGCTCGGCCAGGCGCTGGCGCTGCGCCAGGAAGGCGGGCAGTTGCGCGAGCTGGGCGAGGCCGATCGCGGCCGACACGTCCGACATGTTGTACTTGCCGCTGGCGACCGCGACGTCGCGCGTGTCGTCCGCCAGGCGCTCGATGCCGTGGAAGCGCAGCACCTCGATGCGCCTGGCCGTCGCGTCGTCGGGCACGACGATGGCGCCGCCCTCGATCGTCGTCATGTTTTTATTCGGGTGGAACGAGAACGTGGCGATGTCGCCGAAGCTGCCGATGGGCTGGCCCTTCCACGTCGAGCCCTGCACGAGGGCCGCATCCTCGATCACCCGCAGGCCGTGGCGCCGCGCCAGCGTGTACAGCGCGTCCATGTCGCCCAGGGCGCCGGGGAAGTGCGTGGGCACGATCGCCTTCGTGCGCGGCGTGATGGCGGCTGCCACCTGGTCGAGGTCGATCGCGCGCGTGACGAGGTCGCAGTCGACGAACACGGGCCGGGCGCCGACCTTGACGATCATGTTCATCGTCGAGAAGAAGCTTTGCGTGGACGTGATCACCTCGTCGCCGGGCTTGACGCCGCACGCCAGCAGCGCCAGTTCCATCGCCCCCGTGGCCGACGTCAGCGTGCGCGTGGGACGGCCGCCAAAGGTCCCGGACAGCGCGCGCTCGAATGCCAGGACGCGCGGGCCGCTGGCGATCCAGCCGCTTTTCATCGTGTCGGTCACGGCGGCGAGGGTGGCGTCGTCGAGCGCCGGTTGGGAAAAGTTCAGCAGGGCCATGGGCGTCCTTCGGGTGCGTTGTCGGACGGATATTCTAGTCTGCGCGGCGGGGCGCCGTCATGGGTAGCCCAGGTCCAGGCCGAGCACCCTGGCAAGGGCGAAGGTGACGACCCCCAGGCCCACGAGGATCACCACGAAGAGTACGGCCACCTTGGCGCTTGCGCGTAGCACCGCGCGACTCTCCTGGGCCTTTCCCTTCTTTCCCTGGTCGTAGTGCCACTTTATGGCGAAGAACATCCCCGTGGCCAGCACGAGAAACTTGAATACAACGAAGACTACAGGGATCCATTCCATGATTTTTGTGTTTGAACCATCGTCGAATACCCACATACTACGCAAAAGCAATCTCCATACATCGAGACAAAATGTCCCAGTTGAAATCCATACAAGATGACGATTTGCCCATCTGGTTGCCGCGCCTGGCCGTGCATGGCGGGCCGCGTTTCCTGCAGATTGCGGAGGCGTTGCAGGCGGCGGTGGCCGACGGATCGCTGAAACCGGGCGACCGGCTGCCTCCGCAGCGCCGGCTGGCGGCACAGCTGGACGTCGACCTGACGACGGTCACGCGCGCCTACGACGAAGCCAGGCGCCGCAACCTGCTGGAGGGCCGCGGCGCCCGCGGCACGTATGTCGCGGCGCCGAAAGTCGAATTGACGGCGATCCTCGACCTGAGCATGAACACCCCGCCGCCGCCGGACGGCGTGGACTTCGACGACATGTTGAAACAGGGTCTGTCGCAAGTGCTGATGCGGTCCGATAACGCAGCGCTGATGAATTACCACCTGGGCGGGGGCAGCGACTCCGACCGCAAGGCCGGCGCCGCGTGGCTCGCACCGATGTTCGGCCAGCCGGATGCGCGCCAGGTCGTCGTCTGTCCGGGTGCGCAAGCCGCGATCGCCGCGCTGATCCTTGCGCTGACGGCGCCCGGCGATGTCATCCTGGCGGAGCCGACGACGTATCCCGGCCTGCTCGCCGCGGCCACCCAGTTCGGCCGGCAGGTCATTGCGGTGGAAGCGGACAGGCACGGGATGGTCCCGGAGATGCTCGAGGAAGCGTGCCGCCGGCACAAGCCCGGGCTGGTGTACCTCAATCCGACCTTGCAGAACCCGACCGCCGTCACCATGCCGGAACGCCGGCGCAAGGCGCTCGCCGGGATCGCGCAGCGCTGCCAGGCAAGCATCGTCGAGGACGATCCCTACTGGCGCCTTGCCGCGGCCCCGCCGCCGCCCGTCGCCACGTTTGCGCCGGACCAGGTGGTCTACATCTCGACCCTGTCGAAATGCCTGACGCCCGGCTTGCGGGTCGCCTTCGTGCTTGTACGCGACCCGCACGTACGCGAACGGTTCCTGGCCGCGCTCAGGTCATTCGCGCTGATGGTCGCGCCGCTGACGGCCGCGCTGGCCACGCAGTGGATCCTCGACGGTTCGGCGGACCGGTTGATGGAAGGCGTCCGCAACGAGGCGCGCCTGCGCCACCGGATGGCCCGGGATATCCTGGCGGGGCGGTACAGCGGGGCCGGGGACGGCCTGCATGTCTGGCTCGAGTTGCCGGCGTACTGGACCGCCTCGCAACTTGCGCGCGCTGCCGACCGCGAGGGCATCGCTGTCACGCCGGCGGAGGCGTTCGCGACCGGTGGCGGGTCCGCGAATGCCATCCGGATCTCCCTGGGCAGCATCAAGGACCGCGGACGCTTGCAGGCCGGGCTTCAACGGCTCTCACACCTGCTTGCGCGGCGGCCCGAGCCGTTCGGCGCTGCCGTGGTGTGACGTCTAGCCGGCGAACGTCGCGACGGCCGCTGGCCGCACCGGTGCCGGCCCGGTGTCGGCTACGGGTTTGTCGAACTCGAATCCGCCGGCTTCGCTGACTTCCCACGTCCCGTCGCCCATCAGCTTCAGCACGTGCGTGTGGTGACGCAGCACGGCTTCGCGGTGCGCGATGCTCACGAGGGTCGCGCCGCTGGCGCGCAGGCGCGCGTACAGCGCGGTTTCATTGGCGCTGTCGAGCGCGCTTGTCGCCTCGTCCAGGATGACGATCCGCGGCGCGTGCACCAGCACGCGGCCGAAGGCGAGACGCTGCTGCTCGCCGACCGACAGCAGCTTGCCCCAGTCGTGCACGGCGTCCAGGCCGCCCACACGGTCGGCCAGTGCGGGCAGGTGCACCTGTTGCAGGATGTCGAGCAGCTGCTCGTCGCCCAGGTCGCGGTGCACGCTGGGATAGATGAGCTGGCTGCGCAGGGTGCCGGGCTGCAGATACGGCTGCTGCGGCAGGAAGAACACGTCTTCCAGCGGCGGATGCTGGATCGTGCCGCTGCCCGTGTGCCACAGCCCGGCGATCGCGCGCAGCAGCGAGCTCTTGCCGCAGCCGCTGGCGCCGGTGATCAACAGCGCGTCGCCGGGCTTCAGCACGAGGCTCAGTTCCTTGATGAGGACGCGATCCGATTGCGGCGGATGCAAGGTCAC
>Ga0308166_1001015_pt1 | contig 32431 bp, 33 predicted proteins | sample PhyCR2_2_FD_202137 | JGI IMG/M metagenome (GOLD analysis project Ga0308166, IMG submission 202137) | Phyllosphere microbial communities from UC Gill Tract Community Farm, Albany, California, United States - DLSLCC.R2 | ecosystem: Host-associated > Plants > Phyllosphere > Unclassified | place... | reverse complement strand
ATAGAAACCGCAACGAAACCGTTGCCTTCACGGGTGACGTCAACAGATGCGCCTTCTGCCACAGTAAAAAAACCAAGTGATGGAGAGACCGTACATTCTTCGGTTTCCTGACTGGTAATAGTCTGAGATTCATTATCGCCAGCTGCAGCACACATGCTGGCTGCCACAGATGAAAATGATAGGAAACTCAAACTCATCAGGCTAACAGTCCATATTACATGCTTTTTTTCATGAGTCATTATGTACTCCGGTCAGGAAAATTTTATAGAAAATTGGCGTGAAAAATAGCGAAGTCTAGTTTCAAAGATACACATATCTGATGTTGTACGTATTCTGGCACAAACCGATCATTGATTCCGATGTGGCTTGATCGCATTTTTCGATTTAATTCGACCACAGATTCCGGTTTGTTCTGGCCAAATATGGCCATCTGTCAGAATCTCGCGCGTTTCACTTTTGGAACAATGGACAACACATCTTCCTGATAACTCATTTTCCGGAGAAATGTCGACATGGCAAGACTGAGAACGCGGCTGAATGAAATTAAAGAACTGCTGCGCATGAAATCTGACTGTCACCTGCGCAACAGGAGCATATCAGGCTGTCTGATTATCCAGTTTAGTACCATATCTGATGGGGTCACCCGCTACAGATATAGCCAGCTGGCATGCCCCTGCCCTAGCGGCTAACCGACAGCGCAATCTGCTACCGTGCAAGATTTTTTTCACCTCCGCCTTAGCTCAATGATGTTGTTTACAGGTTCAGCCCAGACCCATTGATAAGTCCGATTCAAATGAATGGTTCCCTATGGTTTGCTGTCTTCGGGCGCTCTTTTCAGCGAAATATTTCCGGCAATTTTTTTTCCTAACTGTACTGAGGGTATTTCAACCAGTCTGAACATAACTGACGATATTCCGGTGCTTACTACAATTGAGAGTAAAAAGACTGACGGATTTCCGTTTTGTAGCGCTGATGACGGTAAAGAATTTTTTATATAAAGCATCACCGGGTAATGAACCAGATACAGTGAGTAAGAGATATCACCCAGAAATGACAGCACACGAATGTTTACTGTTTTCTTATGGCAGCTCAGTGTAATGACTGAAGTCATAATTATCAGTGCAGGCCAGAAGCCGCCGCTCATGCCGAAAACTTGCGGCCCAGTGATAGTGACAAAGGCAAAGGCAAAAACGAGGGCGCCCCATGCCATTGCCCGGATGACGCGAGAGTTAATGATTTTGTCATTCACCATCAGTTCTGCCAGAAACATACCCATAATGAATTCAAAAACAACCGTGTTACTGGCAATTTTAATCCAGCCCTGCCACCAGTGCGAGACAATAATTTGAGGCGACATTTGTGAGGAAAAGCTGAAACTGCCGTTATAAATTAGCTGAAATCCCACTATTGCAGCCATAAAAACCAGCGCACAGAGATAGCTGCGGTAGCGATAACAGAGACTCATGGAAAGGGCAAAAACGACATAGAACATGACTTCATAGGACAGCGTCCAGGGGGGGCCAAGAGGGCTGTAACCAAATGTAGGGCCCTGCCTGCTGTAATCCTGAAGACAGAAATAAAGCACACATGACATCTCGCCAAATGTGCGATCATGATAAACAAAGAGAAGCGAGGCCAGCCACACCATAAACAGAGGTGGCCATATGCGGAAAAAACGCTTTATTAAAAATGTATCGGCCCCCTCCTGCATCTGGCGGGTAATGAACGTTATAATGAAACCACTGACGATGAAAAAGATATCTACTCCCAAGGCGCCGGGAATGCGGTTTACCCAGAATTCGCCCAGAAAGGCAGAATTATGGGCAATGACTACAAGCAATGCAGCCAGCCCACGCACGTACTGAATAGTAAGTATCCTCACGGCTCTATCGAATCCTTTTTAGTAAGAAATAATCAATGATTATTTCAGTTAGCTGCATTACCCTTACCAGACCAGACCAGACCAGACCAGACCAGACCAGACCAGACCAGATAGCAGCTGGAACTAAACTTGAGCGTAAAGCATAACTGGTAATACAACAGGATCCACCAGAAAAAACCACCCGGACGTTCAGTATCAGCAGCTCACCAGAATTGAGCCCTAGCTGTTACGGTTACAGCTTTTGTAAAAATACTGTTTTGCACACCACTTTTCAATACCAGTAGTAAGTTAAGTAATGCCGCAGTTTCGTAGGAGGTTAGTTATTTCCTAGCGGTGAATCCCCCTCAGCTGCGGGGCTGAGCTACAAAAGGAGTGAAAGCCTTGGCCAATAAGCGGGTCAGGTTATGGCTTTTCCTGACTCACCGGCAGGCACCCGGTACCGCTTAGATTTCCTGAGGGAAAATGACAGATGTAAACAAACTGAGGTAAACGGGGCCGATACCTGCGGTCAGCCGGCACGCTCTAAACAGCGACTGTTTTCAGCAGACATAAGTCCTGCGGGATTCTTCTGCAGGGATTTTTATTCATTACCGACAGGCAGACAGTGACGAATTTTATTGTACAACTGTCGTAAGAAAGCACTGATAGCGTTAAACATATTATTCGGGAGGATAAAAAGGGGCTTAAATTTTTGTTACAGAATGCGGTTCTCGTCTTTAGTACGCCATAATACCAGTGCACCAGTTTTCTCATCAGGGCATCGATGGCTACCACTTTCTGTTTGTCCCATAGACACAACACATCGAAGATATTGCGCATCCGTTAATTGTGAATTTCCTCGCACAGAGCTGACATGTAAAGCTTCGCTCTCAGCTGAGGCGGTCCGATTGTCGGCATGCCGGGGCGACTCCGTACTGACGTGCCTGATCACTTCTCTACCGACATCACTCCCAGAAAGTCGGCAGCCTGCTCAACTGACTCAAAGTTATGGCTGCGGAGCACTACCAGCATGTGCATGCCCAACCTCACTTCTCTCCCATAAACCGTCACGACTGTTCGCCTTGTACATACGGAGTCGTGCTCCCGGTAACCGTTCAACCTGATGTGCTATGGTGGTAGCTAATCACCACATAATGTTAGATACAAGGTAAAGGCTGTGCCGGTAGACCCTGACGCACCCTAGCCAGAAGGTACTTATTTTCATACTGATAACCCACGGACGCAGATTTTCACGAGTACGATTTAGTAAAAACGTAAGTGTCACATATAGAATTCATTGACGTTTAGACTGGCGTGGGATTGGTTTTCAGGGCAGCAGATCGGCAGCCCTTACGATCCTTTAGAAGTGAGTTCGAATGATATTTTGAAGATGCTGTTGCGCATACCGCTGAATAGTACCAGTTATAAATAGAGGAATTTCAGGTTCTTGTTGAAATTGTGCTATTTTTCTTATGCGGTGAATCCCCCTCAGCGGCGGGGCCAAGTCACAAAAGGGTGCAAGCCTAAGCCAATAAGCGGGTCAGGTTGTGGCTTTTCCTGACTCACCGGGAGGCACCCGGCACCGCTCAGCTTTCCTTTCGGGACTGATGGATGTAAACAAACGGACGTGAATCCCCCTCAGCGGCGGGGCCAAGTCAGATACAAACATAATCATCCTGGCAATGAGCAGAAACGGCAGGTCAGGTTCTGGCTTTTCTGACCTATCGGGAGGCACCCGACACGTCCGGGACAGTTGCAGTTTTCAGCAGACAAAAGGCCTGCGGCTTTACCCGCAGGCCTTTTTATTTATGCTGAATCCGGAGGTGAACTACACGTCACAAAAGGGCACCGGAATGCCTGCGTAATTATTATGCCCTCCGGTTTCTTCAGGCCCTGATTTTCCGGTATGCAGGATGCGTATTTACTCCCCACAAACCGGCCAGCGCACTGACAACAGCCCCCGCCATAAGAGCGATAAATGACCACAGTGCGATTTTTGCAGCCGCGCTGGCAGCTTCATCTGCTTTCTCTTTTGCCTGCTTTTTAAATTCAGCGTACTGCGCCTTCGCATCGTTCAGATTATTCTGGAGCTGCGTTATGCGGTCGCTTACCTCCTGAACGGTTTTGTCACGCGCCTGAATGAAGTTATCGACGGCCTTGTCCGCCTCCTCCGGTGACAGACGGGTATTTTCGGCCAGCGCCTTTTTCACCTCTTTCCTGTCGACACCATTGCTGACCGCTTCCGCCCGTGACTTCAGTTTACCGCTCAGCGTATCAAAAATGGCGTCGCTGTTGTCAGGGTTGACGGCCAGGTTTTTGACCGAATCCGCAATGTCGCTCGCTGCCGCCTCAAGCTGAGACTGCAGAAACTCCGGCTGAAGTTCTTTAATGTTGCTCCTGCGCAGCGCATCCATCACCTGTGTGTCGGCCTGCGTGGCCGCGAGCTGAGTGTTAAGTCCGAGCCTGTCAGTGATATTCTGAGCGATGTCTGCTGTTACGCCAGATGCTTTACCTGCGGCATTGCCCAGTCCGCTCACGGCAGAGCCGGTGGCTGATGCGGCCGCACCAACCGCGCTTCCCGCCATGTGCAGAATCCCGCCAGCGGCGGCGAAGCCCAGCACGGAAGCAACAAGCAGAGACGTTGCCCATGAGAGGAATCCGTGGATGGTCCCATCTGCGCCCGCCAGCCTGCCGGCCACAAAACCGCCGCAGGCCAGACTCAGTACTACTGAGATAGCCGACCAGATGATGACAGCCTTGCCGGCACCGCTGATTACATCGTCAGACTGAGGTGAAAGCAGTGAAAAACCCAGGCTGGACCCCAGCGTAGTCAGTAACAGGGACACTGCCATTACCGTTACTACACCCGCAATGATGCTGCCCCATGAGACGTGCCTGTTCAGTTCCGCTTCTTTTACAAGTTCCATTGTAATCTCCATTTAAAAACGTATAAAAAGGCGGGATTCTTCCACGCCCAGATTAATCTTAGTAAAAATATGCGTCACTGACAGTCGATTAGGAGATACAGGCATCACCTGGTGCTGTCAGAGTGAGGGAATTCGGGGCACGGGCAGACAGTTCAAAGCGCAAGACGGTGCAGGTGAGACGCTTACGATTATCCTGCAACTGCTGCTCGGCATGTTGTGCCCGTCACTGCGGATGAAGACCGTTTCCTGCGGCTCGGTTTCGCAGATAACCATGATCAGGACACCGCGGCGCTAGTCTCCCTGTTAGCGCGAGGCGCGTTCTGACGTCATCAGTCATCTTCAGCGCGGGAAAACCAGCAAACAGCCCCAGCGGAAGCGTAGACTGCAGCCGCACCCGTCCGATACGTACGCGTGCGACCCTTTCATTAAGCCGCCAGCTGATCCAGCCCGGATAGCGCTTTCCCGGTCAAAGTCGGGGTACCAGACTTTGATGCCGGATTGCTCCCAGAACAGGTGCAGCAACCTCAGCAGGCGCATAGAGGGCTGCCAGCGCCGTTTAACAGAGCCTCCGCTGACCGGGAACGCATTCGTTTTTTCCTGAACATCTTTCTTCTGCAGGTCGGTCGACAGACGTACAACAATACTGCCGTCCGATGCCGCCTTCACGACGTCAGGTGCATAAATAGCGGTCTGCCTTTCATCTGACAAGACAGAATAAAAGCGATAGTCCGGCTCGTGCTATTGGCCGGAGAACGGCCATGAAGCGAGCCAGCACTGCTCTGTTTTCTTACAGGTGCTGGCAATGAGCGTCCTCATCGGGTGGCTGGCACAGGTAGGTCACCACCGTAGTGGCTTTCTTATCCCGCGCGTATTTCAGCCAGCGCTGCCACTGTTCCGGCTTATCGGTACGAAAGTCTGCGCCGCACTCACGCGTTCCGCGCATGCCGGCAAACCGCATAGGAAACGTTTTATTTACCGCCATAATGAACATCCTATCGGTCAGGATACGGAAATTTATACCTTCGTAGTTTTAATTCATCCCGGCTGATGAGCAGATTACAGGAGAAGATTCATTCCACAGGCGGTTAAATTCCATCCGATATTGTCGCGCGGCTTCCGGCTCGCCAGTAATAACTAGCGCGTTTTCAGCCGATGACGTGTAATTAAATGACGCCGTTTCAACCGCACTTCCGTCAGCGACAATAAATTTATTGTGCTGTTGTACATGCCGTTGACGCGTACCTGAACACCCGCGTAGGCCAGTGCACTGACGAGTGACCATCGGTCCTGGCTTTTCTTTTCATCGGCAACCAAACGCACCGCCACGCCCCCGCGGCACAGAGGAAACAGCGCCTGCACCAAGGGCTGGCTGGTGAAGTCATAGGCCGCCACGTCTATGCACTGGCGGGCGTTGCCGGCGAACTGCAGTATCAGGTTCAGCGCCGTGCTACCGGGAGAGAACCCTGTCGTCACGGTGGCAAAGGAACAGAGTATAAATGCAATTTCGGATAATACCATTACTCTGGATATATATTTAACCAAGGACATTCACCTACCGGTAAATTAATTAAATATTCTATCGCGGAGTTTATTAATTCAATCGAAAAATTATGTTTATCCTCGCAAAAAATATAACAAATAAAGATTGAATCCTTATGGGTCCCTGCTGATAATAGTAAGCATTCAGGGAGGGGCAGCCATGGAGGGATTTCACGAAATAAACATTCTCACATCTCGCGGTGATATTAACGGAGCTCTCTCACTTATCAGTAAGTGGAGTGTGAGCAATGCCCGTAGAATCATGAAAAAGGGGGGTTACAGCGTGACGCCGCATGCAGGTTGTGCATTCTGGACGTGGGTCTAGATCACGCTGACCGATTCAGCCCGATAGCGCCGCTGTGGCTACAGGATACGGACTGAGCGTAAGGTATCGGTTCGCTACAGTCTACAGCAGGCGCTGGAGAATTATGACGCGGACGCGCGGATGGTGGCCTCAGACGTCACGCCGGAGGCTGAGGCTGCCCCGCAGGGAGATGTAGCGCCCATCAATATGGGTCCTGAAAAAATCGTCGCAGTCTGCGGCCGCACAGAAAGCCTGATAAACCTTTGACGGGACGGCAAGCAAGCGCCGGCACGCTCCGTTCCTGTACTCCAGCTCCAGCACGCCTGTCGTCGCATCAAAGCCTGCCGACCGGAACAGTGCCGACGCGATGTCATGTCTGTTCATCCTGTGCTCCTTCTCATCCTGTGCTCCTTCTGCACGACGCTGTCACGTCGCCATGTGAAAAAAATGGGCCCCTTTTGCCGGTAAAAAACCGGGGCATACACTACGCAGCGTTCACCGTGCTCAGCTGTAAAGTAACATCGCTCGGGTCGGAATATCGGGCGAAATCCGGTAAGTACAGCCCCCCAATGCGTCACTGCCCTATGTCTCCGTTACGCAGAGTGCGTTCCGGACCTTAAGGAACATCACGTCACTCAGCCCAATCTCATCGGGAATCAGTCCGCCGCAGAAGCATCCGCCCCTTAATCCTTCCGGCTGGTGCTGGAGCGGGAACCGCGAAAGGCGCAGATGCAGTTATAGGGATGCGCGGCCAGCACCCGGAGAATATCGTCACGCTGCATGTTCTGCTCCTGATGTTGTTAATCGTACTACAGCATCTGCCACCCTGAAATCAGGTGGCTCAGTGTAGCGCGAAGCCATTTTCCCTCTGTATTCCCGGTCTGACACTGACGCTTCTCTTACCGTCAGGCTTAATCTGCTAAACAAGGCAGAATGTCAGGCCTACAACCAGAACGGCAAATATGGCCGTTGAGCTCCATGCTATGGCAGGCCAGAACGTGACGGCCAGCATACTAAATCCGATAATAAGTGCTGCCGGGATAAGGGTGGCCGCGAAATAGCGGACCTGCCGGCGCAGCCAGCTGACAAAATAATTACTCATCTGAGAACCTGCATGATGGCACCGGCGATATCGTCCTCTGCGGCGGCTCCGGAAAACAGATGGACATTCTTATTGATCACCGGCTCAATGAGAAAATAAAGCATTTCGAGTTTTTCAGCATACAGCGCCTGATAATAAATGGGGCTTAACTGTCTGAGCCTGTGAGCGGCCTCTGCCGCCTCCTGAATATAACCGTAATAGCTTGCAAGGGTGACTGACACAGCCGCGATTCTGGCCAGCTTTGTGCCTATAGCGATTTTTATCACGAAGCTGAAACCAAGGGCCGCGACAATAGCGGAACTGAGGCCCTGATTGGTCAGCGAGGACATCATCATATTTGTACTGATCTGCATAACTGCCATAGGATCAAACTCCTCTCCATTACTGAAGAGGCTTTCCAGCTCTCGCGTGCCTCTTCGTTCATATGGCTGAAGTCCTGTGTGCGGTACCAGATTACGCACCTTTTTTCCTTTATCCATTTGGCGCGCAAATTCAGCGTCTTCGCTTTCCGTCATAAACTCCCCTCAGCAATGCCTGCACTGGTCTGTCTGTACTTTCAGAAATATCGTATGCCGCACGCGAAGGTCTCATCCCTTATCAGTCCATTGAAACCCCAGGCAAGCAAACGCAGGATGCCTTATGCGTCACTGAAACCCTCAGCCAGCAGATGGTGCATCCGGCCATCCTCTCCGGCCAGCACTCGGCGCCAGCCTGTGCGGTTCAGTAATACGTCCAGTCCTGCGAGTTCACCGGTAATCCGGACCGGCAGTGGAATGCGCTGCTGACCCTGTTCGTCAAAGCCGGTGCCCAGCGCATTACGGTTGAGGTAGATGCCCGATACGGACTGACTGAGCCGCAGCTGCCTGCGGCCACTCCACTCGCTTTCTGCCAGCACCATGTAAACCCAGCCGGTCATCTTCACCGCGTGAAGCGCGTGCTGCAGCCGGAACAAATCATTCTGCGCCTGCAGGTTGCCGTTGCCGGCCCGCCACTGCCGGGCAGGTCAGCGCGCAGGCCTTTCTGACGTCCCTCTTTCAGCAACCAACTGATGTCGCTGGCTAGCTCCCGGCCAAAATGGCGCTGCTTCTCGGCAGTAGCCAGCCAGCGGGTCATAAACAGGTTGTCCTGCGCGGGTGAAGTAACAATCCCATCCTGGCGGGCGGTATGCAGGGCAATCAGCCCGCACCAGGCAAGATGACTGACGTTCAGATTTTCTTTATCCATAGGGGTATTCCGTAATGCCTGACCACAGCATAGGTTGGTACTGATAACCGGCATTTTATGACATCAGCCCCTCTTAGAAAACCCCGCCGTCGCAGTGTAACCCCACTATTTGGCCTAGTGGGAGCGAAGCTGCAAAATGCGACATCTGACTTCTTTGAACTGGGTCTGAGTAAAAATCCCTCATCTGTGAAATGGTTTCTATAGCTATTACCCATTGATTCAGAGAGTTGGAATGTTGGCACCGGAGAGGTTTTTTGATGACAGGGACGAGTGGCGTTTGCTTGCTGACGAGCTTTCTCTGCTACCGGGGATGACCGATACGGGGCGTCTGGGATTTGCCCTTCAACTAAAATTCCGACAGGTTCAGGGCCATTATCCAGACTCTGTACACTATTTCCCTTCCGCCATTGTGCACACCATCGCTGAGCAGGTCGGATGCGCTTCCGTATCCCCTGAAAACTATCTGTTTCAGGGACGGCAGGCTCAGCGACATCGACAACATATTCGTCACTATCTGGGTGTCAGACTCCCCAGTAAAGCTGATATTGCACGACTCAGCGCCTGGTTAACTGAATTTATTCTCCCGTTAAATCTGCAGGCTGTTCACGGCAGCAAATTTGTTACCGACTGGTGTCAGGAGCAGCTGATTGAACGGCCAGCTGCCGAGCACCTGGAGCGAATTATTCGTTCAACCGTGCACCGGTTCGAAACAAAGTAACAAAACACCATATTTACCCGACTTTCACTTGACAGTAAGGTTGCCATCAATCATCTACTGTCAGCCGAAGATCCGGGCACTGCCCGGGTAAACGACGTCACATTCAGCGGCCTCAAAGCCGACCCGGGAAGGCCTGGTCTGGAGAATGTCCTTTCCGACATCGCCCAGCTAAAATGCCTTGATGGTATTGCGCTACAGCCGGATATTTTTCAGGGAGTAGCCCCTAAATTCATCGTGCAGTTTCAACAACGCTGTGCCAGTGAATCGATCAGGGAGCTTCGTCGCAACCCTTCAGCGATCCGTTACAGCATGGTCGCTATGTTCTGTTGGCGTCGCCGCCAGCAACTGACCGATGCGTTGATTGAGATGTTGATGGTGCTGATCCATAACCTCGGTACCCGGGCTGAAAAAAAGGTCGATAAAAAGCAGTTTGCGGCGTTTAATAAAGGTCAGGGGCAAGGCGCGTCTGCTGTTCCGCATGGACGAGGCTACCGTTGACCAGCCGGACGGTGTCATAAAGGGAATTGTCTATCCTGTTGTCTCACAGAAAATGCTGCAAAATCTGGTCGATGAATTCAAAACTCTGGGGGTGAATACCGAGCAGCAAGTACATGAATCCATGCGTTCATCTTACGGTAGCCACTATCGCCGGATGTTGATGCCGGTACTGGAACGTCTTAACGCTGGAGTAAGTATTAGTGCTATTGCCCGTGAGTTTAGCACTACACGGCAGACCATTTTCGCGTAAGGAAAGCAGCCGGAAACGCGCGCGGATGCCGAGAACCTTTCTGGTGAAAAAATATCGTGAAACAGCGTCTGCTACCGAAACCTTAACCATGCCTTGCGGGAAGAAAAGGTTCCAGAGGATTAATTTTGCCTTCAATGACTAACTTGATAAAATGACATATATATTGATGGAAATTTCAACACAAAAACTGTCTGACGGCATCGTTCTGACGCTTCGCTCTCCCTCCGACAGTACAAAAAGCCCGGCGATCATTTTGTGCCATGGCTTCTGTGGTATCAGAGAAATTCTGCTACCTGATTTTGCTGAAGCATTTACCCGCGCCGGATTTTCCACCATCACGTTTGATTACCGTGGTTTCGGGGACAGTGACGGCGAACGCGGCCGTTTAGTTCCTGCTATGCAAATTGACGATATTATCTCTGTTGTTAACTGGGCAAGAGAACAGCCCTCCCTTGATGCGCAGCGTATTGGCCTGTGGGGAACATCATTTGGTGGATGCCACGTATTTGGTGCGGCGTTCAGAGACCCGGGAATCAAATGTATTGTCAGCCAGCTGGCTTTTGCAGACGGTGAAGAGATAGTCACCGGGAATATGAACAATGAAGAGAAAGAAGCTTTTCTTTCAACCCTGGACAAGATGGCTGAAAAGCAGAAGAACACCGGTAAAGAAATGTTCGTGGGTGTCAACCGGGTACTGAGCGATGCAGAATCAAAATCATTTTTCGAAGAAAACAGAACGCAGTACCCAAAGATGGACATTAAAATACCGTTTCTTACGGTGCGCGAAACTCTTCTGTACAAACCCGCATTGAATGCCTCACAGGTGATGTGCCCGACCCTGATCGTTATTGCTGGTCAGGATACGGTTAATCCACCGGAGCAGGGACGGGCCTTATTTGACGCTGTGGGAGCCAAAGAAAAAAGGCTATATGAGGAAAGCAGTGCCCGCCATTACGACATTTATGCAGGAGAGCACTTTAAGCAGGTTATCAGCATTCAGACAGAATGGTTTAAAACGCACTTGTAATTTTACTGCATTACTAGCAAGAGGATGGTGGCTAGCTGTGAGCAGCTAGCCCTTTCCTTGTATTTCTGAAAACTGGTTCACTGGGGATACTGGATCCTGAACAATGACCAGTTATTCGATGCTAATTTCAGAGGCGAGAAAAGAATCGCTTGCAACATCTAAAGTTAATTCATTTATAACCTAATAACTTTAACGGATGCTGTTTTTTCAGTTAGTAGTATCTGTTAAATTTGGTATACCTTCAATTATTAGAAATTCTGCATGTTTAATATCAATGAATGGCTTCCGGCCTGGCTTAAAGATCATCCAATCTCCTCCTGTCTCACCTTCCTCATTCTTGGTGGGGGTATTACCTATGAAACAATGAACGCAACTGTTATCAGTGAAATGAAAATTCGTTCTGAAAGCCAGAATTATGAGAACCAGCTTCTGCAAAAAAATCTGGAATTGCTTCAGTCCCGGTATGATACGGCGCTGGCCAGCAGAGACGATGAAGTTGAAAGGAAAGTCACTGCAATGTCTGTCGTTTTAAACAAAAGTCTGAACACTCTGACAAACCGATATACGGAGCTTTTAAAAGAAAACCAGAACTTAAGGAATACGTTTAATCAGCTTGGCAGTCATGATAGACAGCGTCAGGATGAGTTAAAAGAAAAGAAAATCAAGGATTTGAGCGATAAACTCACAGCTAACAATCATACAATAGATGAAGCACAGGCATCGTTACAGGAGACAAGTGCAAATGCAGGGTCGCATAAAAAAAAATGTGAAGAAAAACAGGACTACGATGTATTTGCTACGCACTGTTCACTCGCCTCAAGGTATGAGGCTGAAGTAATTTCACTGCGGGAAAAGATAAGTTCACTTGAAAAATACAATGAAATAACAAATACACAGATTCTTACACTTGAGGGGAGAGACAGGTAAACAGTTTTTAGGTTTTATACGCTCATACCCTGAGGATGCTTTAATGATGAATCAGAAAAATACTAGTAATCCTCGCGAAAAATTTAAGCGAACTCAGGGCTGATACGATGAATAGTGCAGATATGTACAGCTGAGCGATTTGATATTTACGGTTCAAGGTATTCACTAAGTTCCGCACCTGCATACCTTATGCCACATCAGCGGCATGGAGGCGCCAGAAACTGTCAAGGACGGCTTCCGCTGCCATCGGGCGCCGTAAGCCCGGCAGAGCCGGTTACAGGGCTGATGGTGGCGAAAGCCCAACCCCTCCCTGCCAGACGCCGTTTAAGCAGCGGCCTTTCAGGCGCACTGAAGCCTGACGGTCGCAGACGAAAGATAGAATCAGCGGTACTACTTACAGCCATGAGGAGCCAACTAGTTACAACACCCATTAATCAGCCACTGCAGTTCCGGCCCTTCGGGCCGGGCGGCGGCGGCTGTTCAGTGGGGCAACCGGGTTTCAGGTACTGCTCCGGGTTTTGCCGGAGAGGGGCACTTGTTTTGTGGTTCTGCTCGGAGTGGGGTTAACAGGCTTACTATTGGGTGTTGTAACTAATGCGTTCTGCCCGCCGCTTGCCGGCGGGAGCTACCTTAATCTTTTGATTCTGAGCGGCGCGGTCGCCTGTGGCCGCTGCAAGCGAAGGCATTAAACTTATCTACGCAAAATGCCGGCATGAAAACCTTATTAGTTATTTTGATTATTTCTTTCTGACGTAAGTCAGGACTATTTTGCGCGTAGCGCGGATTCTGATTGCCTGTAACCTGCGGATATTAATTGCGGGTACCGGAGAAGCAGCAACATGAAGCAGGGATAGCAGGCTCTTTAAGCCGCCGATAAAACCGAATATCTCATAACATGGTAAAATGGCAATTTCATGTAAGCCGATAAGGATAAAAGCAACGTGGCGCGTGCAATAAAAGGATTGGTTACTTTCAGGGATTTAGGGCTTCCTGACCTGCGTGAGCTGGAAAGTGAATTCAGGTTAGATCCGACTCCGGAAATTGAAGCTGGGGACAGTATTGAAGCCGCAGTCACCCTTCTCGAAATGCACATGGGTTTTACTGAACCGGAAATGCTAATTGTCCCTAAAGAGACAATCATTGGTACGCTAAATATTCTCAGAGACAAGCTGGAACATATCGTTGAAAAGCGGCTTGATGCACGCGAACGCTACGTACTGCTCGCGCTGGATACGCTGGCGAATCCATATGAAGTGTGGGAAACCATGTATGACGATGAGCAGGTACGCTTTCTTTTTATCGGCGCCTACCGGCAGAAACAGCAGATGCTTGTTGTGGTCGCACCCTGGGAAGGAAAAGTGCTCTGGAATTTTATGCACACTGACGCGAAAAGCCTCAATAAACATCGCCAGGGTACTTTGCTCTATAAAAGGCATTAAAAAAGCCGCCATTTTTCAATGGCGGCCTATATTGAATCAGGGCCTGTTTGTTTTACACCTTCAGGCGGGAGGTGAGAGGTCTCACCCTGGCACAGAATTCAGGGATTCTATGGGGTCCTTCCACCAACTATTGCACCCTGATGCAGTTGGCTTCTCGCTCTGAACCCAGATTAGTCAAATTTGACGAATACGTCAACCTAATACGCTATGAACAAGCCTGAACCCAACCGACACGCGTAGCTTCTTTGTTTTCCTGCTGGATTCGGTAAAACACTTGTTTTGCCGCATTGCCTGCTGCGGCGCTAAATACTATCTGTTGTGACTCTCTCAGCTGAGAGGCACAACAGATATAGTGGTTTTGCATGACCGGTCAGGCACATACAATTAATTTCCAGAATCCTCTCTCCGCTCAGTCTGTTCGGACACGCTGGCGCCACACCCACGTCATATCCAGCAGGTCGTTCACCCGTACACCACGACGGCGCCAGTGCGAGTACCATTGCCGGTATGTGCGAACAGTCTGCCTGGCCAGCGCCGTTTCAGCCTCGCAGATAAGTCTTTCCTGCGCTTCAGCCTGGTGCATCATCGCCAGTGAAGTTCGTTCTGACGACACAGAAGCGGACCGCCCTATATTGCAAGGCATGCTCAGTAACGTGAGCACCGGAGGGCATACCTTATCCTTTTTTTCTGCCGTCCCCGCCAGCGCTGATGCCTGCGCAGGGCGTGAATCGACATCGTGTAGTCTGCAGACTCTGTGCAGCTGCCGATAAAGGCGTGGCGCCACTGCAGGGATCATCATGACAGTATTCATACGCGCCCTCCCTTTCTTCCCAGCACCGCTACGATTTCCGCTGGCGTAATGCCCGCTGACACCATGTCTTCAACGCGCGTCAGCAGCTGCCCGATGGTTTGCGGCTCAAACTGTTCGGTGTTCAGAACATACAGGCCGGTGTGATCGGGGTTTATCCAGAGAAGCCCGTGCCAGAACGGTGACTCGCTGCCCGGACTCAGGATGTCGAGCGTGACGAGCGAATTTTTGCGGTGCGTCAGGCGGAGATGAACCGGGAAGACCCCGCCCCACTCTCCCCGGCACTCGCAGTCGGTAAGCCAGGCTTTGCTGAGCTGCAGAGCGTTCAGCACGGTCCCGCACAGCCGCCGGCGAAACTCTTCTCCGCGCGCGCTGTAGGCTTCAAAGTCGCCCGGTGTAAACGTCTTAAGACGTTGCAGTGTCACGCTCTCATCACGTGTCAGTTCGCTGCCGCAGCAGCTGCGGTAGCCGCCGCGCCGGCGGCCATAATACGCGGAGGTCTTGCCGTTACGGATTTTTTGTCTAGACTGATTCGCTGACATATTGGGTTCCTTATTATCTGAGTGTCATGCCCTGCGCGGAGTTACCGCTCCGCCAGGGCAACCATCCCGGCCGTCCGGCCGCCTTTCTGCTTCGTTTGCCTGCTGTTTTCATCACAGTCGCAGCCTCGCGAGAGCGAAGCCGCGTCATTCAGAACGGAATGTCGTCGTCAAAATCTTCCGGCGGGTAGTTGCCCTGCGGCGGTGCCTGTGGGTCAGGCTGTGGCTGAGCAGCACCGCGTCCGCCCTTACCGCCTTTGCCGCCGTTACCTGCAGTTGGCTGTGACGGCTGAGCGTTTTGCTGGCCGCTGAACTGTTGTCCGGTCTGTCCTGCAGCGCTGCCGCCGCGCCCGCCCAGCATCTGCATGGTGCCGCCAACGTTCACGACGACTTCGGTGGTGTACCTGTCCTGTCCGTCCGCCCCCTGCCATTTACGCGTGCGCAGCTGGCCCTCGATGTAGACCTGTGAGCCCTTGCGGAGATACTCCCCCGCCACCTCCGCGAGCTTTCCGAACAGCACCACGCGGTGCCACTCCGTGACCTCTTTGTTCTCGCCGGTCTGCTTATCACGCCAGGCTTCTGACGTGGCCAGCGTGATGTTTGCGACCGCGCCGCCGTTCGGCATGTAGCGCACCTCCGGGTCCTGTCCCAGATTGCCGACCAGGATGACTTTGTTGACGCCCCGTGAAGCCATGTTCGTTCTCCTCATGCAGTTGGTTTTAAACCACGTCACCCGTTGAGTTTCGGGAGCCGCGGTGTTGACGTTTTGTGGAAATCGGCTGGTTTTTCCTCCGGTATTCACTTCACCCGTTTGAGATCCTTCGCCGCGAGGGCGTAAACCAGCGCGAGTGACGGCAGGCGTCCGGGGCGACGGGGAAATTTATTTCTGGTCTAACGCAGTGGCCGGAAATAAATTTTCAGGGCGTTCACTTCACCCTGGACGACCACGGCACCTGTGCTTGTCTCAGCCCCGGCAAAAGGACTTAAACCGGTGAAGCCCGGCGGAAAAGTACAGCACGATGCACCGGCAACGGCGGCTGAGCGGCAGCGAAACGGCGTTGCGCCTCAGAGCGGCGGCGGGCTTATGCCGGCGCGGTTCGCGCCAGCCCACGGGCTGGCTGCATGTCAGGCTGTGGCCCTGCCGTTGTTTTTAAGCTTTGGGGTGGCCAGATTTGGCCGTCAGGAGTCTGTCCTCAGCGCGTGAGGGCGATACCGGAGGAAGAAATGGAATAAATACGGAGGATGTGCAGATTTCAAAACGTAGTCCTTATGCGAAAGCTCCCTGGAAACGGGCAGAATCCTACACCTGCGGTTTCGCTTGAAAAACCCGCAGCGGCCTTTTCAGAGGAGCGCCAGCCCGGTTTGCCTTAAGTCATCAGACTCCAGCCGTCAGGCCCGGAATGCTTAGCGGTCCGGCGGAGCTTACCGGCTCTACCGGTTAGCGCAGTGAGGCCTGACGACCCGGCAATGCCGGGGAGCCGAAGGGAACCCTTATCCACATCTTTCCTGCACAGCTGGCGCATAAAGCTGTGGATAATCAGCTGCAGGCCCTGCCAGACTAAGCCTGCACCTGAGCGGTTAATTTTTGAGCATCTGTTTTGCTATAAACATATATAAATCAATGGCTGCCTTTTAATCCTGCGCTCAGACGTTTTCCCTGTCTTGCACTGCCCGGCAAGCCAGTTAATACAACTGTAAATAAATACAGCATTTTGATAGGGAATTTAGCAATGTTTAACGCGTTTGAGTTGATGCACCCGGCGGACAATCCGCCGCCCAGCTTCAGGCCCCTTTTCCTGGAACGCGTGCCCTGCGGGTTTCCCTCACCCTGTCAGGATTACGCGGAGCAGGAGCTCGATCTTAACGAATATCTGATAGCCCATCGGGCAAGTACCTTTTCCTGCGCGCTCAGGGCAACAGCATGCTGGACATTGGTCTCTATGACGGCGACCTGCTTATCATCGATCGCCCCCTCACCCCGAAGCATAACGACGTGGCCATCGCCGAGCTTTACGGTTAGTTCACGGTAAAACGACGTTTGCTTACGCCGAAGGGGTCCGTCCTGCAGCCTATGCATCCCTGCAGCTTCGCCTTTCCGCTATACGGCTGTGGTTTGGCTATCTGATTTACATGGGCGTCATCAGCCTGAATCTTTTACCGCGGTCCGGCTCACCCGGTATGCCTTCAGCTGACCGCGGGCTGGTTTAACGCATCACACGGCTGCCAGACATTCCGGACGACAGTAAGTGGTACCGCCTCCTTAATCACATTTCGATTTGCTCTCTACGCGATCGGCTGATGCTTGCTCTCGTCTATAACGGTGCTCTCAGGCGGACAGAAGTGACTGCGCTCGCAGATGAGGATACTGATCCCGCCCCCAGACTTATCCATATCCGCGCAGAAAACACCAAAAGTAAGCGCGAAAGAGTGGTCTGTTACGGAGCGGCGATTACTCCAGCACTGGCAGCGCCCCTCAGGTATCTTCGCCAGCTGGGCTTTACCGGCAGGGCATTGTTTCGTTCAATTTCAGACAGGAATCAGGGTTCTCCGCTCTCATACCGAAGCTGGAGTAAAACAGTACGCTAATGGTCTGTTAAGACTGAGATACCAGGCTTCACTACACACACTTTTCGCCACCTTCGTCTGACACATCTCGCCCGGGCAGGATGGAAGCTGCATGAGATAGCAACCTATGCAGGCCATCGCGACCTTCGCACTACGCAAATCTATATCCATCTTTCAGGATCCAAACTTGCAGCCAGAATGGTATTTACTGTCGAAGATACGGACCGGAAAATTACATCCATCATGTTCAGTACGGGGAGTAATAATGAAAGGTAAGCGAGAAGAGGAATTCTCCCCCCCTTCTGCCGTGAAGCTTATAACTTGCAGCTGATCGGGTAACTCATATGATTAGCGTGCTGGTTGACCATGATCCTGAGGCCGTCACACTCGCCGGCCCGGTCACCTATTATGATCCTGGTAACTCCTGGTGCATGAATTCATTCAGGAGCAGCTGCCCGCACAGGATGTGCTTGTATTGGTTGCGCTTTTAACCTGCTGAAAGACAGCGCGCGCGGGCTGATACTGGAGAGTAAAGCATCTATGAAACGTTATCTCGCAGAGTTCCCGCTCACACCTGATGAAAAAACCATAGTAGAGCAAGATGCTGAAAGAGCAGAACAGCCTCTTGCACGACTGACCGCTAAACAAGGAGGATGAAAAAGACTGCTTTGTGCTGTTATTTCATTGACTTATGCGATGCGGGAGTCTGCCTGATGTCAAAAGCGGATATCACTAAAACAACTGTGTTAATCAAAGAGGCTGCTCAGGGGCACAAGCAACTGTGCCCCTGAGCATTACAGTTTCAGTTCAGCTTCTTTCAGCGCGCTGCCACCACCCATAACTTTGTAGAAAGTATTGAGATTTTGATAGTAAGCCTGCTCAACGCTGACCAGACTGGTACGTGCCGCATAGAGCGAACGCTGCGCAGTTAACGCGTTAAGATAACTATCCACGCCATTCTGATATCGCTGATCTGCCAGATTGTAATAGTTCTGCGATGCAGCAACATTGTTACGCTGACTGGACAGCTGATCGTGAATCGTACCCCGTCGACCCAGTGCATCGGCTACTTCCTGAAAGGCCGTTTGCACCGCCTTCTCATACCCGGCTACGTAATAATCTTTCTGCGCCTTAGTATAATTAAGGTAAGAGGTGTTATAACCTCCGCTGAAAATCGGCAAAGAAATACCGGGGGCAAAAGACCATATTCCGGCTCCGTTCCTGAAAAGCGAGGACAGTTCAGAGCTGCCGATACCGCCGCTGGCCGTGAGTGAAATACTTGGGAAGAAGTTTGCGCGTGCAGCACCGATATTTGCGTTCGCGGCTTTGAGACTGTGCTCAGCCTGTAGTACGTCCGGACGATTATTCAGCACATCCGATGAAACTCCAGCGGGTACTTCACGTATCGCATTACCGATCGACTCAATATCCTGCGGTAACAGATTCTCAGGCACGTTTTTCCCCACCACCAAATCAAGGGCATTCTTATCCTGAGCCACGCTGGTGGTATAACTGGCGACGTCCGCCTGCGCGGTTTGATAGAGGGTTTCCGCTGACGCAATATCTACCATCGAACCGACACCGTTCTGCATACGTTTACGAGTCACCTCCAGTGACTGACGCGCACTTTCTGCTGTCTGTTTTGCAATGATAAGATTGCTTCGGTCAGCGGCAAGCTGTAACCAGTAATTCACTGTGTTGTACAACACAGTCAGACGCGTGCTTCGGGCCCCCTCCAGAGTGCTGAGGTATTTTTCATATTGCTGGCGACTCAGACTTTGATTCTTACCAAAAAGATCCAGTTCGAAGGAGCTGATGCTCCCCTCAGCAGCAAAATTATTACCCAGAGCCGTCTGGTTCCCCTCTCCCGTCAAAGCACGTGAGCGGGTACCACTCACACTGGCACTGACAGAAGGGAACAGATCGGCTCGCTGCTCTCCATACTGCGCATGTGCGGATTTAACACTGGCCACCGCTTCACGAAGATCGCGGCTGCTGTCGAACGACATCATTACCACCTGATGCAATTTCGCATCAAGGATATAATCCTGCAAGCTGATGTCACGATAATTAGCCTGTGCACCTTTTAAGGTACGGTAGGCATCGCCAGTTGGGGTTGTCATACTGCCCACATTGATGGGACGATCATAATGCGGATCGAGTGAAACACATCCTGTGATTGAGCAGGATAAAAACAACAATAAATGCCTTGCATACATAGTAATTATTCCTCTGCCTTCACAGCAGAAAAGGTTAACTGGGCACCACCCAGCGTAATTGCCGGGAATATGCGACGGATCGTAAAAAACGATAAGAAACTCCATCCGCAAGATAGTGGTCTGGTTATAGCCGACTGAACAGATGGCGCTGCGCCATTAAAAATAACGTGTCACAGAATAAATATTCCATTACTGAATCGTTCTCAGTGATTCATATCATTATAAAAAAATATTGAATCACATCATTCTCTGAAAACCTCTCCCTGCTTTAAAACCCACCTCAGATTTTCTGTACCTTCCCTTACAATCCAGTGGTCCCGGGGCATTATCACTGCGTTCTTCAGAACCGACATATACGTTGAAAAAATGAGGCACGATTGTCTCTTTTCATCAACGCAGCGTGCTGTCTGATTCAATTGCTTTGATCTTCTGATAATAGTGGTAAGTATCTCAATAAATTCACCCTCATCGAACCTGACAGTAATGCCGTTACTAGCTGATAACCTTAAATATTCATCACTGAAATAAACAATCCAGATAAGCCGTTTTAATTGATCGTTTTTTAATACCGTGACAATGCTTTCAAGCAGAATATCACGCAGGGCAGTTACCGGCTGGTTATGGACATGATTAATTCTCTTCAGCTCACTCAGAAGGGAAAAAGATAGCCTTTCAACCACCCCTCTTAGTAAATCTTCTTTATCAACGAAATGCCAGTATACCGCACCCCGCGTGACCCCGGCCTGGGTCGCGACTGACTGAAGAGTGGTTCCGGATATGCCTGAGTGACAAAAGCATACTTCTGCAGCATTCAGTATTTTCCTGCGTGTAGCATCAGTTACTATCTTCGTAGTCCTGACCACAGTTTATTACCTCAGACTATTCATTCTCAGTATTCAAACCAGAAGGTACTGACAGGGCTTCCCCTGCCAGTATTTTGCTACTCAGATTTACTGTCACTGGCTTTTTTATTATTGCCAAGCCAACCCGAAACTAAAACATAAAATAATGGGATGTAAAATATTGCCAGTACGGTGGCCGTAATCATTCCGCCTATCACGCCGGTCCCTATTGCATGTTTACTTCCGGAACTGGCCCCTGAGGCAATGGCAAGCGGAATTACTCCCACAATAAATGCCAGAGATGTCATGATAATAGGGCGTAATCTGACCCTGGCAGCCTCAATGGCTGCTTCATAAATAGGGGTGCCATTTTTCTCATGTTCATCACGGGCAAATTCCACAATTAATATGGCATTCTTTGCAGAGAGACCGATAGTGGTCAGTAAGCCGACCTGGAAAAACACATCATTTTCGAGGCCACGCATCAGCGTTGCAGCCACCGCACCAATAATACCCAGCGGTATCACCATAAGAACTGAAAGCGGAATACTCCAGCTTTCATAAAGCGCGGCAAGGCACAGGAATACAAACAGCAAAGAAATGGCATACAACATGGGGGCCTGAGACCCGGATAACCTTTCTTCAAAGGAGAGTCCCGTCCATGATACATGTATTCCTTCGGGAAGCTGCTTTGCGATCTCTTCCACCGCTTTCATTGCCTCGCCTGAACTATACCCCGGCGCTGGTGAACCTAAAATTTCAATGGCCGACTGACCGTTATACCGCTCCAGTTTTGGCGAGCCGTAAATCCATTTACCGGTAGCAAATGACGAGAACGAAACCATATTCCCGTCACTGTTTCGCACGTACCACTTATCAAAGTCATCAGGGGATACCCGGGAGTCGGGTTCACCCTGAATATAAACTTTTTTCACACGTCCATGATCGTTGAAATCATTTACATAGGTTGAGCCCCAGGCTGCCGACATCGTGTCATTAACATCAGAGAGACTGAGCTTCAGCGCTCGCACCTTTTCATCATCAATTATCACCTGATACTGCGGCTCATCGTTCATTCCATTAGGCCGGACCATGGAAAGCGCCGGATTTTTCGCTGCCATGCCCAGAAACTGATTTCTGGCCTGCATCAGCTTTTCATGCCCGCTGCCGCTTCTGTCTTCAAGGAAAAGGTTAAAACCAGTGGCATTACCGAGCTCCATCACCGCTGGTGGTGCAAAAGCAATTACCGTAGCTTCCTTTATTGTGCTGAAAAAGCCCATTGATCTGCCGGCTAACTCAAATACACTGCCCTTTCGTTCGCTCCAGGGTTTTAGCTGAACAAACACCATCGCAGTCCCCTGTCCGCGCCCGGAAAAGCTGAACCCGCTTATCGCCAGGGTTGATGCAACGACGTCCTTTTCATGATCCATATAGTAATCAGAAATTTTAGTCAGCACCCGCTGCGTCTGCGCTGCGCTGCTGTTCACCGGCATCTGCACCTGAACAAACAGGTTACCCTGATCTTCATCAGGCAGAAAAGCGGTCGGCAGTTGCGGAAAAAGCACAACCAGAAGCGCCACAATTGCAAAGAAAATAAGCAGTGCGCGTTTTCGTGCGCGTAGCGTTCGCGCAACCCCATTACGGTAAAGTACCGTTCCCCGCTCAAACTTCCGGTTAAACCAGCCAAAAAATCCTTTTTTCTCATGCTGACCTTTCTTCGCAGGACGAAGAAGAGTTGCACAGAGCGCCGGGGTGAAGATCAGTGCTACCAGCACGGAGAGTGCCATGGCTGACACAATGGTGATTGAAAACTGCCTGTAAATAACCCCGGTTGAGCCACTGAAAAACGCCATCGGCAGAAAGACTGCAGACAAAACCAGACCGATCCCAATCAGTGCTCCGGATATCTGCCCCATTGATTTTCGCGTGGCCTCTAACGGTGAAAGGCCTTCTTCCTCCATTATTCGCTCAACGTTCTCTACGACGACAATGGCGTCATCAACCAGTAAACCGATGGCAAGCACCAGACCGAACATAGTCAGTATGTTTATGGTAAAGCCAAATGCAGACATGATGCCGAATGTACCCAGTAATACAACGGGTACAGCCATGGTCGGGATGAGCGTTGCTCTCCAGTTTTGCAGGAACAGGAACATGACCAGGAAAACCAGTGCGATCGCTTCCAGCAGCGTATGCACCACACCCTTTATCGAGGTACTGATGACAGGCGAGGTGTCGTAAGGATAAACAATCTCAACTCCCGCCGGTAAGGTGCTTTTAAGATCCTCAAGCCTGGCGCGCACAGCTTCTATCGTCGCCAGTGCATTAGCCCCGGTAGCCAGTCGCAGGGCGATCGCAGTACTGGGAAGATTTTTGTCATATTTCGAGTGTATGGTGTAACTTTCAGCCCCCAGTCCAACTTTTGCCACATCTTTCAGCAGCACCCGGGAACCGTCTGGCTGCACTTTCAACAGAATATTTTCAAATTGTTCTGCTGTGGTAAATCTTGTTTTCCCGATAATAGTGGCATTGAGCTCGGTGCTGCTTTCTGTAGGCAGTCCGCCAAGCTGGCCGGATGAAACCTGAACGTTTTGCGCCTGAATGGCCGAAGAGACATCGGTTGGCGTCAGGTTATAGCTGTTGAGCTTCGCGGGATCCATCCAGATACGCATTGCATTCTGAGCACCCATCACCATGAAATCGCCGACACCACTTACGCGTGACAGCGGATCCTGAAGCCTGGAAACCATGTAATCACTCAGATCGAAACTGCTCAGGCGTGCGTCTTTAGATACCAGTCCGACTATCAGCAGAAAATTTATCTGATACTTGGCTACACGTATCCCCTGCTGTTGAACCTCGTCAGGCAAAAGCGGATTAGCCAGTGACAGCTTGTTCTGAACCTGAACCTGCGCAATGTCAGAATCAGTACCCTGATCAAACGTGACGGTAATCGTAAACGAACCATCTGAATTGCTTTCAGACTTCAGATAGCGAAGGTTATCCATCCCGTTCAGTTGCTGTTCAATAACCTGAACTACCGTGTCCTGCACTGTGTTCGCCGAGGCGCCAGGATAGTTACCACTGATAGCAATAGCCGGCGCGGCAATGTTCGGATACTGATTAATAGGTAATTTAAAAATGGCCAGAGCACCGGCAAACATGATGACAATGGCGATAACCCACGCAAACACAGGCCGATCAATAAAAAAGCGTGACATAGCGGTTCCTTACTTCGGCTGAGTTGCGGCCTGATCTGACTGGGCGGTAGTCGCGGGGATAACTTTCACTTCCTGACCTGGCTGGACATTTTGGGTGCCATCAACGATCACACGCTCTCCATCCTTAAGGCCTTCGATCACGATCCACCGGTTACCGACTAAGCGTTCCGTGACCACTTTTCTTAGTGCGACCTTATTATCTTTCTCGACAACGAGAACCGTTGCGCCGCCATCAGCATCACGGGTGAGTCCGCGCTGCGGAACCAGTATTACCCCTTTCCGTACACCATCCTGTAAGCGGGCGCGAACAAACATACCCGGCAGTAAACGTCCATCAGGGTTAGGAAATTGCGCCCGGATTATGACGGAGTCCGTTGCCTCATCCACGGTAACTTCAGAAAATTTAAGACGACCTGGATAGGCATAATCTTTTCCGGTATCGAGACGCAGGCGAACGTCAGTCTGTTGAGCGCCCCCACTGGATAAAAGCCCAGCCGAGAGGTCCTCCTGAAGCTTTAACAGCGCAGTCGAGGACTGAGGTATATCGACATAGATAGGATCGAGCTGCTGAATGGTTGCGATAGCATCCGTCTGATTAGCTGTCAGCAAGGCACCCTGCGTAACCGAGGAACGACCAATGCGACCGGATATGGGGGCGGTTATTGTGGTATATCCGAGATCAATTTTTGCGGCATCAACCGATGCCTGAGCCTGAAGCCAGGTTGATCGAGCATCATCTGCGTCCTGTCTGCTGATGGCTCCATACCTGATGAGTCTTTCATAGCGTTGTGCCAGCAATTTTGCCGACTGCAGCGCAGCTTCTTGTTTTGAAAGTGTTGCCCGGTAGGATGCAGGGTCAATCTGATACAATGGCTGTCCGGCTTTAACTACGCTCCCCTCTTCAAACAAACGCTGTTTAAGAATGCCGCTAACCTGAGGCCTGATTTCTGCAACCAGGAAAGCAGACGTTCTTCCCGATAACTCGGTAGTCAGCGTAACATCTTCATATTTAAGCGTAATGACTCCGACTTCGTTTGACGGAGCGGGTGGCATAGCAGATGAACGATCACATCCTGCCAGCAGTAATGTAAAAAGCGTTACGAGATAAGCTTTTGGTGTAAGGAAGGTCCGGATGATCATTTCAGGGCTCATTAAAGTAGTATATTCATTCTAGTATATTCATACTAGAATGAAACATGCAATAGATCTCAGGAGTAAAAAGGCGATGACAGATGTAAGCACTGATGGCCTCAGTGAAAAAAGCAGAAACCGTAAAAATCAGGTGCTCGATGCTGCGGCTAAATGTTTCAGAGAGAGTGGTTTTCACGGCAGTAGTATTGCGCGTATATCAAAAATGGCCGGCATGAGTCCGGGACACATTTATTATCATTTTGAAAATAAGGAAGCGATCGTTGAGGCACTCATTGCAAGGCAGGAAAATACAATACTTGAGCTTTTCAAGGACATTGCAGTAGGTCCGTCTGATGAAGCACTTTCATCCGCAATGGCCCGTTACACCCGAAAAATGGTTGATCACCACATGGACCCGGATTTTGTCGGTTTATGGCTGGAAATTGCGGCAGAGTCGTCAAGAAACCCGGCAGTGGCCAAAATTTTACATTTTTCTCATAAGAAAACTGAAGCGCTTTTAGAAGCACAATTGCAGGCCAGAACGGGTATTACGCAATCAGTTGACCTTAAAAAACTGCGTTCAGTCATGCATATAATACCAATTATATTCAATGGCTTATCTGTATACTCCTCGATCTGGTCTGAAGAGGATAAAACTGATAAGACTGTGCTTACGGATAACATAAATGAAATTATCGATCACTTTCTGAAGGGCCTGTAAATTTGGCTTTTGCCTGGCAAAGGCTCTTCTGTATGGTCTGGTTTATACCTGTTGAATAAACGGCATCGTTTGAACGGCAGGTATCCAACATAGCTTTAAATCTTAAAATAAGGGGGTAGTTTCCGGTGGTTGGCGATCAGTTGAGTGTTCTTTCAATTCGCCCGATTTACATCCTGGAATTCTGAACACCACTGGACAGTTTTAAGCGAGGAAAAAAGAAGCAGTCGCAATATAGTTGAGGGCTTGTCTGGATGTCGTAGCCGCTTCCATCATGACTCCCTATGTCCAGTCTTTGTTCAGGCACTCTAGCCCGCACTGATCTCCTGATATTTTATGTTGTACACTGGTTATAGTCGTTACATTGCACTATGCACTCAGCGTGCATTACTTTTTCGTCGACCATACGCTGATTCACTTGTCTGTTATGCAGTTTCCGCTTTGTGCCAAAAGCGGAACTCAATGAAATTCGTAGAAGGTCAACTACCGCGTTGTTTCTCTAATCGAATAAAAGCGCCATCTAATGTAGCCGTCTTAGTCCAGCCGAGTTCCATATAAAATTTGGCCGCACGGCTGTTTTTATCTGTTTCCAGCCAGGCAACGTCGTGATGTTTGAATAACTCCTGTTCGGCAATCTTTGTAAGTCTACGACCGATGCCTCTGCCTTCGTAGGAAGGAAGGACAAAAAGCCCAAAGAGAGAGCCTCTCTCCGTTGAGATCATTGAAAAACCGACCACGTCATCATCATCATTTGTAGCAACCCATGCACAATGACCCTCTTTGATCATGTTGCTCACAGTACTTTCGGTGATGCCCATTACCCGCATCTCTTCTCGACTCAGATGATTCTCAGTCACAGAAGTTCTGACAATAAAAATATTCTCAACATCAGATAATTGAGCTGGTCTTATTTTGATATTCATTGATCTTAATCCATGTATGACAAAGATAATTTTTGAAGGTAAGGCAATCATATCCTCTTACCTGCCCCAAAACTTTAAGCGAAATCGCTGCTGCGCAGCATGTCCGCTTTTCGCTCATAGCTGCCATTTAAAGCGTTAATAATTTCTGTAGATTTTCTATTCTACATAAACCACGGTATGTCTCGCGCGTGAAGACCGCGCTTGAAGAGATTACGCCCCGCGTGGAACAGTACTCCATTGACGAGATGTTCCTGGATCTGACTGGCATTGATTTCTGCGAAGGTTTTGAACATTTTGGACGGCGCATGCGCACGCACGTGCTTGCCACAACCGGCCTGACTGTTGGCGTAGGTAAGGAACCCACAAAGATCCTGCCCAAATCAGCACAGTGGGCCAGCAAAGTGTGACCGCAGTTTCGCAGAGTGTTAGCGCTGACGCCGGGCAATCCGAAGCGCACCGCTACCCTGCTGGCGAACCAGCCCGTTGAGGAAATATGGGGCGTCGCTAGTCGCATTAGCAAGCGGCTCTGTCTGATGGGCATCCAGAACGCTCTACAGTTATCATGCGCGCACCCTGCCCTCATTCGCAACAACTTCAGCGTGGTGCTGGAGCGTACTGTACGGGAACTTAACGGGGAATCGTGTATTCACCTTGAAGAGTTTGTGCCGGCGAAACAGCAGTTCGCCTGCAGCAGCTCCTTTGGCGAGCGCATCACAACAAAGGTATTGATGCAAGTGGCGCTATATCAGTATGACCTACATCAAATGATGGTTCTATACCTTAATCCGTCACAAAATTGAGCCAGACTTAGACTATAATAATTTATTAACTTAATAAGATATTATCTTATCTATATCATAACTTATTAAGTTAGCAACATATTAAATACTATAAAATCAATAGTTTAACATCATAATATATTATTAAGATACTAACACTATTGAATGAATCCTCACATGATGGCAAAATTAAGTTGTTAACTTAACAACTTGTTATGAGGCTATAATGATAATCGTTCTGGGTAGTCAAAAAGGCGGCGTTGGTAAAAGTACACTTGCAGTTTCGATAGCAGCCTTCTTAATGTCGTTAGGCCACAGAGTGCTGATTGTTGATGCTGATGACCAAAAGTCAGTACTTACATGGTACAACAGCCGACCTGAAGAACTACCTCATATCCCAGTTACAGGTGCTACAGGCAATATTAAAGCAATGCTTAAAGAGCATGAGAAATCCTACGACTTTGTCATTGCTGATTGTGCCGGGCGTGACAGCGCTGAGATGCGTAGTGGATTGATGGCAGCAGATGTGTTCATTTCACCGCTGAGACCGTCTCAGATGGACTTAGATGTTGTGCCTCACACATGCTCAGTATTTACTGCAGCAAAAGATTTTAATGAACAAGTTCGCGGCTATCTCGTTTTGAACATGACTCCAACAAACATGTTTGTTAATGAAGCGAACCAGGCAGCGGAAGTATTGAAGGATTTCCCTGAAATGCATCTAGCGGAATCACGTGTGTGCGATCGTAAAGCACACAGGGATGCATGGGCAGAATCCATGACAATATTTGAAACGCAGAATGATAAAGCACAACATGAGATTGAAGCATTAGTAAGAGAGGTGATCCTGTGAGAAATCGAGCTAATGTTCCACCTCGTGACGAATCAGCCTTTATAAACGGCGGTACTGCTGGCACAGATAAGCCTGCACCCACCCCCGAGAAAGCTCGTATAGTCAGCAAAGCAAAACCTGTAAGTGTTTCATTATTTGAAGATAATCTTAGAGATATTGATGACATCATTCGAGATGAAATGGTTTCAGGAAGTGTAAGAGTGAACCGATCAGATGTTATGAGAGCAGCAGTTGAAGCTTTAAAAAAACTCGAAAAATCAGAGATATCTGCTCTTTTGCAAGAAACCAGGCTAAAATCATAACATAATAACTTACCATCTTATTATGTTATTAAGATGGTAAGTTAAAAAACCTATTAACTTAATAACATTGTAAGTTAATAAGTTATTATTGATTAGCTTACTCGAACCAAAATAGTTAGCTGTAAACACAACCTGCAAAAAAATATATCCGCCGTTATTCCCGCTTCAGCATAGCCACCGCCTCATTACCCGGCATATGAAACTGCACCCTGTGGCTTGCCGCCACGTCGAGCGAGAAAACTTTCGCATAGACTTCAGTTGACTTCATGCTCTTGTGACCCATCAGGCTCTGCAGCGCATTCAGCGGAATGCCCGTGGGTAGAGCATGTACATAGCATAACTGTGGCAGAACGTATGCGGCGTCACCGGCGGCTGCGGCGACGGCCTCATTCAGCCAGGTACGCACACGGTCCTGTCGGTTACCGTCCAGAGCCTGACCTTCTCAATCCGTCCTGAATCCGGGCTGCGTCGCTCAAGCGGAATTTTCAGCGTGGCGACCATCATCTCCAGCTGGGCCACGTACTGCGGATCGGACAGCGGAACCAGCCGGTGAGGGACACTACCGGATGGCGCACGTCCGGGTCCGCGGGCAGTTTTTTCACCGCGCTGCTTGAGCGTGGCCAGCTGCACGTAAGGGTAGGGCGGTGCCAGGCTGAAATCCCCCCGTGTCAGCGCCAGCGCTTCGTTAATGCGCGCGCCCGTTTTCCAGAGGGTAGTGAACAGCATCTTGCGGTGCAAATCCGACACGTAAGGGAGAAAGGCGCTAACCTCGGGAGCCAGCAGGTACTTGCGGGTATTCATTGTGCTGTGCAGCCATCTGCCGCAGCGCCAGCGCGGCCGGATAGTCAATTGCCACTGGCAACTGCGCAGGCTGATGTGGGTGTTAATGCCCCCATGATACGAGACCGGTCATGATACATCTCCTTTTTGTCGGTCAGTTAACTCTGTTTCAGCCTAGGTGGCTGGTAATTGATGCTGGCTGAGTGCGGTGATTGTTTTATGGTGGTTAAGGCATACATAAGCTCTGCACTGATCAGTCTGGCTCTGACGACGGTAAGAACGCGCCAGGCAGACCAGTGATGCGCTGATAGCCCGTCATCAGGCATGCCGCAGGTTCGCCTCAGTTCAGGTGAAATCCTGATAGCCCGGAGTCCGAGTTTGTGGGAATGGTTATTGAGCTCGTGCAGGCCGTCACTTCCATCATATGGGGTGTCATCTTCAAACGCTGCGCAGATTGATTTTCTGCCCTTCTTCCTGGAGCACGGTAAGTGCACTTATGCGATACATAAGCGCATGAGGAAGTGATCGCCAGTCACCGGTTACGCCGACGTAATCGATTTAAGGGAGGTAATGTTCGAACATGATACGGCCCCCATCGTCATAATCTCCGGTCTCAGTTGCTGAAAGCACGCTCTGCTGGGCAAATCGTTCCAGCAGGAAAACCAGCTGGGTGGCGATGAAATACTGCTCGCGTTTAAGCTTATCTTCTGAAGCAAGCCTTTCCCGGCGCAGCGTAAATTGGTGCATCAGTATCACCGCCGCAATTGCCGCCCTGGCGGTGATCAGTCCGGTGGCCACGTTCCCCCAGATTCCTGCCCCCTGATTAATTACCTGCACGGAGACAGGATGCGCCAGAGTGGCTGCCATATTTGCGGCTGCTTGATTAATATCAGGCATATTTTGGTTCCATACTTCAATGAGCAGATATTTGAAAGCTAGCAATTTAGATATATCCCGAGACCAAAACATCCCTCCTTAGTCAGTTCGCTGTCAGCCGCAAAAGGCGGGTTCGGAATATGAGGTGTTATGACATCCACCTCTTTAGTCAAAAACCAACTGAGGGAATCCTCATCCCACCACGCAAGCTCCCGTAGGTCTGCACTAACAACCGATCGATATGGCGGCAGACAAAAGGAGTCATCTTCGTCCAGCCATAATTGGGAATGGCCAATGATCGTAAGTGCTTCAAAAAGCACATTCAGAACTAACCTTCTCACTACTGTTAGCACCCTTATAGTAAATAAAGTTATTTATGCTTTAGTGGGGCATCATCTGAGCTCATGACTAATGGTTAACACGCGCAACAGTCACACCGCTTCCGGTAACCCACGCATCTGTAAGCCTGCTTATTTTAACCTACCAAAATTACCGCACACCTACATTGGCATGATCCGACTTTTTCCGTTTACGGCAGTAACCGGAAGCACAGCACGGCGGCGGGGCGGGGCAAAGCCCCCCTTAACGGGGCGCTGATTCCGCAAAGACAATATATCTGGTAGCTGTATCAGCTGGCTTAACCACTACATATAGTGTCCTGTGCAGAAAACCGCCATTAGCGCCGGAAGATCCGGTTCTTGTTCTTTTCGGATCTCAGCAGAAAAGGAGATAAGAAAGCATATGCATTACATGTCTAAATACCAGACATCTGCAGATGGCATGCACACACATATCCTGAACATATGCAGATGTCAAGGATATGCATATGCATAACATCTGCCTATACTTGGCACAGGTATGAATATAACGGCCAGCCGGCCAGGAGAAAGACCATGAGAACCGTATCGATATTTAAAAACGGCAACAACCGTGCCATTCGTCTTCCCCGCGATCTGGATTTTGATGGGGTGAGCGAGCTGGAGATCGTCCGGGAAGGGGACAGCATCATTCTGCGTCCCGTCCGGCCCACCTGGGGGTCGTTCGCCAGCCTAGAAAAGGCCGATCCCGACTTTATGGCGGAGCGTGAGGATGTTGTCACCGACGAAGGACGGTTTGACCTGTGAATAAGATCTGTATGCTCGACACGAACATCTGCTCATTCATCATGCGCGAGCAGCCGACCGCCGTCATTGAGCGTCTGGAGCAGGCGGTGCTGCGCGGCCACCGCATCGTGGTTTCGGCCGTGACCTACGCCGAGATGCGCTTCGGTGCCACCGGCCCGAAGGCATCGCCTCGCCACGTACAGCTGGTTGACGCGTTCTGCGCCCGCCTGGATGCCGTCCTGCCCTGGGACCGTGCCGCGGTGGATGCGACCACGCAGATTAAGGTCGCGCTGCGGCTGGCCGGGACGCCGATAGGCCCGAACGACACGGCGATCGCCGGGCACGCCATCGCTGCCGGCGCCGTGCTGGTGACGAATAATACGGGGGAGTTTGAGCGGGTACCGGGTCTGACACTGGAAGACTGGGTATGACAGGCGGCCCCCGTCTTCCACCGTTCCGGACAGGGGCCCGTCCCGCACTGTCTTCTGCGGACTGGGCTTCCTCGCGTGCGAGTCTGACAAGCACCACCACCTAAGAACTGGCCATGGCAACCCGCTTTCCACCATTCTGTAATGCCACGCCCGGCGCGGCGAGGCAGGCACGCGTTTCAGAAGCCTGAAGGCATATTTCTCAGGGAAAGTGGCCAGTCACCCGGCCATACATATCTGTCTTTCAGGATCCCGGCACTGTATCCAAGGCAGACACGAACCGGATAATCTGGATAAATACGATCCATTTCATCCATCAGCTACTGCGCGTTCTCACTGCGGCGTAGTTCCTTCACAAAATCGTTGATGTACTGTCGCGTATAACTGATGGCAGAAGAATGGAGTGTCATTGCACTGGAAGAGTGTGCAATCCATACGTGACAGTCGGTGAATACCAGATCAGAAGCAATCAGCGTCCAGCTGGCCGGGATCCATAAGGGCGCAATGTCAGTACAGTCTCCGGCCATA
>Ga0308166_1001014_pt1 | contig 32453 bp, 29 predicted proteins | sample PhyCR2_2_FD_202137 | JGI IMG/M metagenome (GOLD analysis project Ga0308166, IMG submission 202137) | Phyllosphere microbial communities from UC Gill Tract Community Farm, Albany, California, United States - DLSLCC.R2 | ecosystem: Host-associated > Plants > Phyllosphere > Unclassified | place... | reverse complement strand
AGATCGAACAGGCGGCCGGCACCTACATCCGGGCGAAATCCGTGATCGGCGTGTACGGCATGGGCCTGACCCAGCACCGCAACGGCGTGCAGAACGTGCAGATGCTCGTCAACCTGCTGCTCCTGCGCGGGAACATCGGCAAGCCGGGCGCCGGCATCTGCCCCGTGCGCGGCCACTCCAACGTGCAGGGCCAGCGCACGGTCGGCATCACGGAAAAGCCCGAGCTCGCCCCGCTCGACAAGCTGAAGGCACTGTACGGCTTCGAGCCGCCGCGCGACAAGGGCATGAACACGGTCGAGGCGTGCGAGGCGATCCGCGACCGCAAGGTGCAGGCCGTCATTAGCCTGGGCGGCAACCTCGTGCGCGCCGTCCCGGAACACGGCGTGATGGACGCCGCCTGGCGCGCGCTGCCGCTCACCGTACAGATCTCGACAAAGCTGAACCGCAGCCACCTCGTGCACGGGCAGACGGCATACATCCTGCCGTGCCTGGGCCGCATCGAGATCGACCGCCAGGCCGGCGGCGAGCAGTCCGTGTCGGTGGAGGACTCGACCGGCTGCATGCACGGCTCGCGCGGGCGCGCGGAACCGGCGGCGGACACGCTGCTGTCCGAGCCGGCTATCGTCGCCCGCATCGCCAAGGCGACGCTCGAACCGAACCCGAAGGTCGACTGGGATGCCTGGGTCGCCGACTATGCGAAGGTGCGCGACGCCATCGCCGCGACCTACCCCGAGATCTTCCACGAATTCAACCAGCGCATGTGGACGCCGGGCGGCTTCCGCAAGCCCGTGGCCGCGGCGAAGCGCGAATGGAAGACACCGACCGGCAAGGCCAATTTCACGGTGCCGGACACGCTCTCGGCCGACCCCGACATGCCGCTCGCGCCGGACGCGCTGCGCCTGTTCACGGTGCGCAGCGACGGCCAGTTCAACACGACGATCTACAGCCTGGAAGACCGCTTCCGCGGCGTGCAGGACCGTAACGTGCTGTTCATGGCGGGCGCCGACATGGCGCGGCTCGGCCTCGCGGACGGCGACATCGTCACGGCGCTGACGGCTGTCGACGATGGCGTCGAGCGCAAGGTGGAGGGCCTGCGCGTCGTCGAATACGGCGTGCCGGCCGGGTGCGTTGCCGGATACTTCCCGGAGTGTAACCCCTTGATCCCGTTGTGGCATTACGCGAAGGAAAGCAAGGTGCCGGCCGCGAAATCGATCGCGATCCGCATCAAGCGCACGGACGGCGTGGCACGTCCGCTGCATTGACGCGATGGGTACCGCGCCGAAAACCCTGCGCACGCCCACGGGCTGGCTGATGGTGCTGACGCAGGGTGACGATCTGATCGCCGAACTCGCCCGGCTGGCGCGGGACGAGGACGTACCGTCGGCCAGCTTCACGGGATTCGGCTTCGGCGGCGAAGTCACGTTCGGATTTTTCGATTTCGCCAGCCGCACGTACCGCCCTGCCACGTTCACGGACCGCGAAATGACGGGCATCACGGGCACGGTGGCATGGAAGGATGGGGAGCCGTCCGTCCATGCGCATGGCGTCGGCTGCGGCGCCGACTTCACGGTGGCCGGCGGCCACCTGCTGGCGCTGACGGTCGGCCGCGGATCCCTGGAGATGACACTGACGGTACACGCGCACCGCCTTGCGCGTACCGAAGAGCCTGCGCTTGGTGCGAACATCCTGCGTCTATCGCCCGGCTGAGCGGAGCCGCGCCGTAGTCAGGTGCTGGCGCGTCGTCGCGCGATTTCAACCACCGTAGGTGCAGCAACCGCGCCAGTTGGGTGACGACGGCTGTCGGACGGATTCGCGATGCCGTCCACGCGATCCACCATGACGCCGTAACACTTGTCGTCACGCTCGGGCGTCGAGAATCCTCGCTTCGCCCTCCCGCTCCACCGCCGGGACCATGCCGTACAGTTGCCGCACGTCCTCGCTACAGGTCAGCCGCCGGCGCAGCCGTATCATGCGCACCCGTTCGAATGGCCTGTCGGCTCAAGCCCGCTCTTCGCCTGACGTTATCGGATGAATAATTTGTAGACCCATGTGTAAAGCGCGACGGAATACCTTGAGTCAGCCACTACCCCAGTACGAGAACGTTAAAACGACCAGCCTTTCGCCGAAGTATCATTGTTCCGTTTCCACCAAACAACAATCCGCTCGAACGAGCGGACAGCAGCCGCCAAAAATCAGTAAAAGTGATACCCTGCGTGGCAGATCCTCGCTCGAAACCTCTTCATCGGCTACAAACGCCATCAACGTTGGTGGAGATGCCGTGCCTGCAGTCGATGGCCGCCCCGGGGCGTTGTATGGATGCATAAAGGACATTGTCTTAATAGCACCATGCTCCGTACTCCTTTCCACAGTCGCTTGAAGTATTTACAAAAAAATCGACAGCATTCATATATTGCTGTCTCTGCCTGTGATAATTTGATAGATTCCTGAGTGCAGGAATGGTTGCGCTTGCGGGCACCGTCGTACAACGCCCTTGTTTCTGAACCGCGTCCAGAAAACGTTGGGGTAAAGATTGCATTAGCAATGCGTCGAGCGTTTTGGTACGGGGCATTCACGTTATGCTGGAACGGTCAACTGCGGGTTGTATTTGAGTAAGTGAGATAACGCAGCACGCGATGCAATGTGATGAATCATGCTTGACAGCATCAACTAAAAACGTAAAATCGGAAAATATGAAATTGCATAGCAGCCCAGGCTTGCGGGAGCAGAGCTACGACGCAGCGGATTTTTGCTCCACGAAAGAGGCCGCGACGATGCTCGGCGTTTCGCATCGAACAGTGCAGTTGTGGGTCGAAAGCGGTGTGCTGCAGGCATGGAAAACCGCCGGTGGCCACCGGCGTATCACGTTGTCGTCAGTGCAGCGGGTGGTTGAACAGCGCACGCAGGCGATTGCAGCCCACCCGGTCGCAGTCGCGCGGTCCGCTTCGAAGGTCCTGCTGGTCGACGACGACACGACGTTGCTGCGCTTGTATGAGCTTGAGATCGGCGGGTGGGACCTGCCGCTGGCGTTGATCAAGGCCAACAATGGCTTCGAGGCACTTATCAAGATTGGCGAAGCCAAGCCTGATCTTCTGATCAGCGACCTCAGCATGCCGGGCATGGACGGTTTCCGCATGATTCGAACGCTGCGCGCGGATCCTGCCTATGGCAACATGGCGATAATCGTGATCAGCGGCTTGGACCGCGCGACGATCAAGACCATGGGACTGCCGGATGACATCCCGGTATTTGCCAAGCCGGTGCCGTTCGGGGAATTGCGCAAGGCCGTCGGTGCCGTCCTGCCGCCGGCCTGACGCCTTCCGGGCGGGCAGTTTCATGCCGGAGCCAACGCAACCGATTGAAACGAGCGCTCACCGACCATGGCAGAACGACCGACACCCGATACCGAAGCGCACCGCCTACAAGTCTTGCTCAGCCTGAACATCCTCGACACGCCGGCCGAGGAGCGGTTTGACCGCATTACCCGCCTCGCCGCGCGCCTGTTCGGCGTTCCCATCGCCCTCGTCTCGCTGGTCGACGCAAACCGTCAGTGGTTCAAGTCGCGCCACGGTTTCGACGTAGTCGAGACCGAACGGTCCGTCTCTTTCTGCACGCATGCGATCCAACAAGATGACGTGATGGTGGTCGAGGATGCTGCGCACGATCCGCGCTTTTCCGCCAACCCGCTCGTCACCGCCGATTCCGGCATCCGCTTCTATGCAGGCGCGCCGCTGGCGGCGCCGGACGGCGCGCGCGTCGGCACGTTGTGCCTGATCGACCGCACGCCGCGACATTTCGACGCCGACCAGTGCATCGTGCTGCGCGACCTGGCCGCCATCGTCGCCAACGAATTGGCGGCGGTGGAACTGAATCGTGCTCTGCAACGTCAGCGCGAAAACGAGGCGGCGATGCGCGCCCTGATCGAATACATGCCCGAAGGCTTGCTGCTGCTCGACGCAGATGGCACGATCCTGTACGTCAACCCGGCTGCCGAGCGGATCTTCCGCTGCAGTCCGCACGAGCTCCTGGGCCGGTCGGCGCAGGTGGTTCTCGACGAGGACATGGCCGCGCTGCGCGCACGTACCGGCATGCCCGATCTGACTCCGGTCGAGGTAAGGGGCCGCCGCGCCGACGGCAGCCACCTTACGCTCGAGTTCACGCTCAACCGCATGATCCTGGACGGCGAACGGCGCATCGCGGCGATCGTGCGCGACATATCGCGCCGCCGCGAAGCGGATGAGCGCTCGCGTGCCACGGACGAACGGCGTCGCAAGTATTTCGCCACCGCGACGCACGAACTGCGCACGCCGATGGCGAGCGTGCTCGGTTTTTCGGAACTCCTGCTCAAGCGCGACTTCGACCCTGCCACCGGACGCGAACTGGTGGAAATCATCCACCGGCAGGCCGGCAGGCTCGTCAGCCTTATCAACCAGCTGCTCGATTTAGCACGCATCGAGGCAGGCGGCAAGGAAGACTTCGACATCCGCGCGCTGACGGCGGAGGAGCTGATCGACCAGACCCGCTCGGGGCTCGTCGGCCTGGGCGACACCGAGCGCATTCAGGTAACGTTGCAGGAAGGCCTGCCGCGGTTGGCGGGCGACTTGCAAAAGCTGCAGCAGGCGCTGACGAACATCCTCAGCAACAGTATCAAGTATTCCGCGCCGGGCACGCCGATCGCGCTCGAGACCTTCGACGCCGTCCTTGGCGACCGGGCCGCGATCGGCATCCGCATCCGCGACCGCGGCGTGGGCATGACGCCGGAGCAGCAGGCGCACGTGTTCGACGCGTTCTACCGCGCTGACACCGGTTCCAGCGTGCCGGGTAGCGGACTTGGCATGACGATTTTAAAGGAAATTGTCGACCTGCACGGCGGCACGGTCGAATTGACGTCGGCGCCGGACGCCGGCACCACCGTCACGATGGTCCTGCCCGCAGCGGACGTCCACCATGGATAAAACCGTCCTCATCGTGGAAGACCAGGACGATCTGCGCTTGCTGATCCGTCTTACCCTGAAGCGCTTTGGGCGAGTCGTGGCGAGTGCGGACGCGACCGCCGTGCCGGCGCTGGTCGCGGCGGAGCGTCCCGACATCGTGGTGCTGGACGTCTGGCTCGGGGCCGCGATCAGCGGCCTCGACATTTGTCGCGAACTCAAGCGCGACGCGATGGCACCGAAGGTCGTGGTACTCTCCGCCTGCGGCCAGCAGAGCGACATCGACGCCGGAATCGCGGCCGGCGCCGACATGTATATCGTCAAGCCGTTCAGTCCGGAAGGCCTGGAAAGCGCCGTTGCGACGTTGCTTGCCGCGCCCCGCCCACTTTAGAGTTAATCCTCTATTTCAACGTTTGGCATTCGAATCCGGTAAAACCGATAGGCACCAATCAAAGTTTCAAAAAGGAACTATAAATTTCCACAAGGAAATTTCGAAGATTCGGATTTGAACCGGAAAATCCGGAAATAGTGACTAAGCCGCCTGCTCGGTACTGTATTTTCCTTCGGTATTGGCCAGGTTGCCGCTCCACGCCCGCTGATCGATAATCCGTTCAACGGATTAGCCTGTAACGAATTGGTGGAGAAGCGGAACATGAAAGCCAAATGGTTGTGCATCATGGTATTGGGCGCGCAAGCGTGGTGTGCGACTGCGCACGCCGCCGGCACGTCGACCGCCAGCGCAACGATGGAAGTGAGTTTTCGCGTCCTGGAATCCTGCGCGATTCGTGCCGCGCGGGATACCGCCGCGACGCAAGTCGCATGTGCGTATAGTACCCCGTACCGGATCGAGCGCCAGCCCGCGTCGGCCGCCGGAAACGATGGCCCGTCCACGTCCGAGCAGGCGCCGGGTATCGTCGTCGTCTCGTTCTGACACTCCGAAGCTCAGAATATCAGCGTGGCCGTCACCGTATCCTTGTAGTCACCCGGTGATGGCGTCGCCTGCGGCGCAACGCGGCCGTACAGGCTTTGCGACTGCACTGCCCCTGTGCCCGTGCCGCCCAGCGTTGTCCCGTTCGCACCGTCGCCCCACGCGGGACCGTCGTATGTCGCCGATAGGCCGTAATACACCATTTCCCCCGTCGCACCGTTTCTCATGCGCCGCTGGCCGCCGATCGCGTAATTGCCGCTGTTGAGCGACACCTGATAGGCGGTACCCGCCGTGCACTGAATGCCCAGCGCCGCGCTGGCGCGTACAGGGGCGTTTAAGACGCGCGCCGTGCCGAAGGCCAGCGGAGCGGCCGAGATGCGGCAATCGTTGACGACCGTGGCGCGCGCCTGGAACGCAAATGTGGTACTCGCACCGGACGTGCATGCCGGCTTGACCAAGCCGTAGAACGCGAACTGCAGCGTTCCCTGGCCGCTGAAGTTCGCGGTGTACGTCGTATTGCCGTTGCCCACGGTCCGCACGGCCGTGATCGCGCTGCCGGGAATCTTGCCGTAGACGGGGAAACTGCGGCTGAGCGAGCCGATCGCGAGCAGGCCGCCCATCGACACGTTGAACGACGCGGTACCGGACGTCGTGCCGGTGCTCCACACCGAAGCGGCCGCATAGGTGGTATCCGTGTAAAGGTTGAACGGCAGTGTGTCGGCGCCGTTGGTCATGGTGCGCCACATCCCCGAGCCGCCGCCGAGCGTGGCGCACACACTCACGTTCGGCAGCAGCAGCAGTGGCGGGGTCCCGGTGAGGAGGGTCCAGGTACAGGTCACGGTCAGGGTGCCGCCGGCGTAGTAGTCCGTGCCGTCGATGGGGTTCACATTGCCGAACGCAACATCCGTCATCGTCGCGGTGCAGGTGTCGGCGCGCGCCTGGCCTGGCAACATCAGCCAGAGTGCGAACAATGTGACCAGCAAACGCAGCAATGGAGTCGGGGCGAGTGTAGGATTCATGGTTGTCCTCTTTCGGGTTGGCAGACCAGAGGGCCGATAACCGGGAGCGTGCCGCCGGCTACCGGAAGATAGGCGAAACGCACACGACATGCGCCCGCTCCTTCACCGACGACCAGCACATTATCCCGACCCAGGCCCTCGACGAACACGACGCCGTCGTAGCCGACTATGGAGGCCGCGCCGCCTTCGAGCCGTGCCAGTATGCCAGGCGAGACCGGCGCGCCGTCCGCGTCGGTCACGACGACGGTGGCGGCCGCGTAACGTTCGAGCATGAAGCGCGCGACGACGCCGGCCGACTCGCGCGGCACGACACTGCGTGATAGCGCCGGCACGCGCACGTCGGCGGGCAGCGCGCTCGCATCGATCGCGATGTCGTTGCGAATGTACGGCGCGAGGTCCGGCACCAGCAAGCGCCCGCCGCCGTCGGTCGTACCGATCAAGCGGTTTTCCTGCAATACCGGCACCCCGGCCGTGCCCGTCGTCACCAGCGCGAAACCGCGGCCGACGTGACGCGCGGCCAGCACGGCACCGTCCATCGCGACGAGCGAGCCGCTGACGTCGACGGCGGTACTGCGCCTGCGTCCCATGCCTTGCGTCAGGACGCCGGCCTGGCCGGCGGCGCCCAGGTACCGTAACTGCAACTGGTCCTCGTCCTGACTTCCATAGCGGCCCTTCTGCGCACTCCAACCGAACCCGCCCGACGCGTCGGGCGCACCGGCGGCGTACAGCGCCCGCATGACCGCGCCGTTCTGACTACCGACCGTGGCGCTGCCGGACGCGCGTTCGCCAATTGCCGTGCTCAACGTCAGCTGTACGCCACGCGCCTCGGGCCGCAGCAGGTCGCGGTAGGCGCTCACGCTCGCGTGCAGGCCCCAGCCGAGCTGCCGTGCGAACGACAGCGAGACGATGCGCGCGGGCGGCTGGGCCGGCGCGGCGTAATGGATAATGCCGAGCCCGAGGCTTTGACCACGCGCCAGTGCGACGCTCAGGTTGAACCGGTCGCTCTCACGCACGGCCGGCGCGCCCTGGGCACTACCGGCATCGGCGAACGTGGCGTTGGCTCGCTCGCTCGCCGCATCGAGCGCGAAGCCCCGGCCGATGTACTGGTAGCCTACCTCCGCATGGCGGCCGCCGGCCTTTCCGCTCCCCGCGCTGGCGGCCAGGGCGGCACTCACGACGCCGGCCCCGCCCAAGCGCACCAGTACGCCCGCACCCGCGCCGGCAACGCCCCGTGCCGCCTCGGCATGTCCCTCCAGTGTCAGCGCATCGGACCACCCGTGACGCAGCGACGCCACGAGCACCGCGCCGGGACCGTAGTCGAACGAACGCAGGCCGTAGCCGCGCCGCGGCGCGCCCAGCGATACGGCATAGTCGGTCAGGCCGGTCTCGAGCAGCCGGGTGTCGACGTACAGCGGGACGGTGGCGCTGGTGGTCCGGCCAAGCGCGTCTTCCGTCACGACGGTCGCCTCCCCGGCACCGTTCACGCCGCCGATCCCATGCAACCGGAACGGGCCGCCGCCCACCTCAGCCTGGAACTGACGCATTCCGTCGACGTACAGGCTGACGCTGCTCGGCACCACCGCCGAACCGCCATAACTGGCCATCGGGTAGGTGAGCAGGTCCGGACGCAGCGCAAAGTTGCGGCGCCACTGGATGCCCCCCAGGCGCAGTGCGCGCGTCCATGCCAGCGCGGGCGCAACCACGTCGCCGATTTCCATCATCGTCAGCGCATCCGGGTCGGCCCGCGTCCAGGTGGTGTCGTAGCGCACGTAGCCGCGCCCAGGGCCACGCAGCATGGTTGCACCGGTATTGGCTAGCACGCCGTTGCGGTCGAACCAGCGCAGTTCCGTGACCGCGGCGACGGTACCGCCGCCTAGGGCCGCATGCATGTCGTAGTTGAGCAGCAGGCCGCTACCGGCGTCGGGAGTGGCCTGCCCGCGCGCGCGCGTCACGCTCAGGTCGCGCGTGTGGCGCAGCGCGTCCGCCAGGCGCAGATCGATGTGCTGGCGTGCCGCGTCGTAGGTGTAGGTAAGGCCGGGAATGGCGCCGAGGTCGAAGCTGTCGCGGTCCGCGACGCCGAAAAGGTCCGGATCGAGGCCGAGGTCGCGCAAGTTCTGCACCGGGCAGCGCAGGCCGTTCGGGCCCTGTGTGAACGGCGCCACTCGGCCGGTCGGCTGTCCGTCGAGGGTCACATCCAGGTACAACTCCACCGTCTGCGCAGCGGCCGGTGCGGCATCGGGAGCAACGGACAGGTCGGCCGGCAGCGCGGCACGGGCCTGCCCCGAGAGGAGCGGCACGGCCAGAAGTGCGGCCGGGACTACCGAGGGCAACCGCATCGCCGCCGGATCACTGCGCCGCCGGCGGCGTCGTGAAGCTTTGCTCCCGCGCGTTGACGGTGGTGATCACGGTCAGCGGCCCCTCCAGGCGCGCCGCCCTGTCTTTTGCCAGCGGCCATTCGCGCGCGCGGCCGGCCAATGCATAGCCGAGCAGACCCTTACTGATCTCGACCTCGACGCCGGCCGCGGTGCGTACGCGCGTGGCGCCGAATTGCGCGTGCAGCGTGCCGCCGTTCATGGCCCGCAGCACAAGCCCACCGTCGCGACGGAGCAGGGAAAACGCGACGGCCGGCGCCGCACCCGCCATCGCCGGCGCGACAAACACAGGCACGGAATATTGCAAGCGGATCGCGACGCCGCCAGCCGCATCGCCGCGCGGAATTTCGTCGATCAGGATACGATAGCTGCGTTCAGCGCCGGCGTCACCACCGCGGCGTACGAGGCGGACCGTCTGGGTGCCGTTGGCGGGTACCTCGATGATCGGGGGACTGGCGACCAGTTCTGTCGTGGGCGTGAGCACGTCGACGCCGTCCTTTTGTTCCCACGAGAACACACGGACCTGGCCGTACAGCGGCGCGTCGCCGAAATTCTGCAGGTTGATGCCGCTCGCCGCCTGGGCCGGCTGGAAGGCGATCGACACGGGCGAGATCTGCAGGTTGGCCGCGCCGGCCAAGTTCCACAGGCCAGTACAAACGGCGCCCGCGACGAACAATCGGGCGAGCATGCGAGACATCAGAAGTAGACCGTGGCGGTGACGGTCGATTTGTAGGTATCCGGTGCCGGAGTCGCCTGGGCCGGTATTTCGCCATACACGGTGAGCGTCTGCAGCGAGCCGGTACCGGTGCCGGACATGGTGTCCGAGCCCTGCGTATTACCCCAGGCGCCGGCGCCCGGTGTCTGGTAGAGGTTGAAGCGGACCGCGCCGGCGCTCGAGCCGGTGCCGCTCATGTAGCGTGTGGTGCCGCTGGAGCCGGTGCCGGTACCGGCGTTCAGCCCGACGTTGTAGGGGGTCGTGTTCGTGCACGTCACGCTGATGTTCGACGAGGTGGTGACGGCCGTGCTCAACATGCCCTGGCTCTGACCGAAGTCCATGGCCGCGGCCGAGATACTGCAGTCAGCCACGATCTTCATGCTGATGTCGAACGTCGCGGTCCTGGTCACCGCGCCTGCCGTCAGCGGCAACGTGACGGCGGCGGCAACGACAGCTGCGATAATCCGGGTGGTTGACGTCAGCATGATTTCTCCTTGGTAGTAAGCTGGTTCATTTCCGTGCGACAACTATCGCAAAGAATCGCAAAATCAGCAAATTCGAAACATCTCTTTGAGGAGAAATCCCCTCTTCTCGGCGAGAAATTACGATAAACTCGAAACGCTACGACGGGAAAACGACGAATGCCTGATCTACTTTGGATGCAGCGTCTCCTTCTGGTACTCGCCGATGGGGCGGAACGCGCGCGCCTGGCCGCGCTGCTGGGCCGCGCCGGCTATGCGGTGGCGACGGCCGGCGCGGGGGTGGCAGGGTGCCGTCTCGCCGCCCTCGACCAGCCGCGGTTGATCGTTGCCGACCTGGCGCTGCCCGACATCGACGGATATGCGTGCTGCCGGCTGCTGAAGGCCGATCCGGCCAGCGCCGACATTCCGCTGATCCTGCTCGGGGCCGACACCGGGCCGCGGGAGCGCGTGGCCGGACTTGCCCTCGGTGCCGTCGATTTTCTCAGCAAGCCCTATGACGAGGACGAACTGCTGGCGCGCATCCGCGTGCATCTGGGCCTCGTGCCGCGCGCGGCCGCAACGATACCGGCGCCGGCCGCGCGCCCACGCGACCTCGACGACCTCGTCCTGGCAGCCGCATGCCGCGTCATCGATGCCCACCTGGCCGACCTGCCCAGCCTGCCGGAGATCGCGCGCGCCGCCGGTACCTACCGCGAGCGACTGAACGCGCTGTTCCGCGAGCGTCTCGGCTGCAGCGTGTTCGACCATGTACGGGCGCGCCGGCACGAGCGTGCCGCCCAGTTGCTGCGCCAGACGGATCTGGATGTCGGCACCATCGCCGCGCTCGTCGGCTTCCGCAACGCCCGCAATTTCACGACGGCGTTTCACGCGCGCAGCGGCGCGACGCCAACCGCGTACAGGCGCGCGGCGGCGACCGATGACTGAACGCCGGCGCGCTTACGCCGGCAGATCGACGTAAAAGGTCGTACCCTCCCCCTCGACGCTTTCGAACCATAGCTGTCCGCCGTGTTCGTCGACGATCCCCTTGCTGATGCTGAGCCCGAGCCCGGAGCCGCCGGCGCTGCCGGCATGGGCGAAGCGCTGGAAGATCCGCTCGCGGAACGTGGCCGGAATGCCGCTGCCGCGGTCGGCCACGGCGATACGCGCGCCGCCGTCGAAACGCGCAACGACGAGCCGTACCGCAGCGTTGGCGGGCGAGAATTTGATCGCGTTCGACAGCAAGTTGGTCAGTACCTGCAGCAAGCGGTCATGGTCGATGTCGGCGGCGATGCCGGCGCCCACATCCCCTGTGACGTCGATGGTGATGCCACGATCGCGCCCGAGGCCGTGCATCGCCGCGGCGGCTTCCTGCGCCAGGGGCAGCAGCGCGTGGCGCGTCCGGTTCAGTCCCAGTCCGCCGGCCTCGATCTTCTGCACGTCGAGCATGTCGTTGACCAGGCGCACAAGGCGCTCGCAGTGCCGGTACGCGATGTCGAGCAGCTCCCGCGCCTCGGCGTCCAGCACACCCACCGAGCCGTTGGCCAGTAACGAAAGCGACACTCGCATCGACGTGAGCGGCGTACGCAGCTCGTGCGACGCCGTTGCGATGAACTCGTCTTTCATCGTTTCGACCTTCTTGCGAGTCGCGATGTCGTGCAGGAAGATACTGAAGAACGGGCGGGCGCCGCTGGCGACCAGCCCCAGCGTCATCTCGATCGGGATCTCGTTGCCATGCCGGTCGTTGACGACCCTCTCGATACGTTGACCGAGGAGCGTCAGCTCGCCTTGCTCGGCGTACCCGCGCAAGGCCTTCGCAACGCTGGCCCGGTAGCGCTCCGGCACGGTCGCCTCGACCGCCATGCCGATGGCCTCGGCGCGATTCCACCCGAACATGCGCACCGCCTGATCGTTCCAGTCGACGATCCGACCGTCAAGATCGACGCCAATGAAGGCGTCCTGCGCCGTGTCGATGATCGTGTGGACGCGCAATTCGTTCGCGCGCACCTGCGCGAGCGCATCGGCCAGCTCCTCGGTGCGGGCGGCGACCCGGCACTCGAGCGTCGTGTTGAGCCGTTCGAGATCGGCGCGGCGCTGGACCAGGTCGCCCACCAGATGGTTCAACGAATCGGCGAGCTCGCGCACTTCCTCATATGTGCTCGCACCGCCTTCGATCGTCTTGGTGTCGCCCTGCTGCAGCGCGCGCGCGGAGCGCGCCAGGCGCTTGAGCGGTCGTGTGATCCAGCCTGCGACGAAGGCGCCGGCGACCGAGAACAGCAGCGCGAGAGCGATGCCGCTCGCCAGCGCGTAGCGGCGCAGCAGCGTGATCGGTACGAACGCCGTCTCGACCTGCTGGCGCACCAGCACCGTCCAGCCGAGGCCGGGATAATCGGCGTAGCCCTTCGAACGGCTCGATCCCACGAGATAGCGCACGCCGTCGGGCCAGAGTTGTTCGCGGTAGCCGGTGTGCACGCCAGCCGGTACGCCCAACTGCTGCGGCAGACGCGAACCCTGCAGCTTCGCCGGGCCCAGCAGAATGGTGCCGTCGGCACTGACGATCAGCGCCTCGACGCGCCGGCTCGTCGCGAGCGGCGCGATGATCGACTCCTCGACGTCGCGCGCCCACGCCCACGACAAGTGCGCGCCCAGCACGCCCGCGAGGTTTCCCCGGGCGTCAAGGTACGGAAACGCGACGTCGACGAAACGCGGCGGCTCGCCATGGTTTGACCCTACCAACTTGGCCAGGAGCAGGGCTTCGTGCACGTCTCCCACGTGGCGGCCTCGCATCGCGTTTCCAAACCAGGGCCGCGCGCTGACGTCGGCACCTTCCAGCATCCCCTTCGCGGCCACCCTTACCCTGCCATCCATACCCGCCAGCCCGATCCAGCTGTAATAGCGGTAGCTGGTCAGCACATCGGTGAGCAGAGCGCGCCGCGCCGCCAGCGGCCGCGTTGCGTCGCCGAGATCGCTCCGACGGGCCAGCAGCGCGACCTCACGGTAGCGCTCGTACATGCCACGGTCGAGTTTGTCTGACGTTTGCATCGCGAGCTCGGCAAGCTCACGACCGATCGAATGTTCGACATGTTCGGTTGCCTTGCGCTCGATCACCTTTACGATCACGAATGTCAGGACGACGGACAGCAGAGAGAACGCGAGCGCCATGTAGCCCGCAAGCCCGCGCGGCAAATAATTAACGTGCTTCCGAAAGAGCCTTTGCAAGAATGTCATGGAATTTTCGAACAGCAACATTGTTGGTGCGGTATCGGATTTTCGTTTTCGCGACAATCGTACGCGATTTCGGTCCGAGGCCACGCCCGCGCCACCTCGGCCGGCCTGGCGCCCGCCGGACGGTGACATAAACCCTTGATCTGGCTATAATTTCCGCCTTCGTCAGCAAGGAAATCCCGCCATGTCACTGCTCGCCCATCAGCTCGAACTGCTGTCCCCCGCCAAAACCGCCGAGATCGGCCGCGAAGCCATCCTGCACGGCGCGGACGCGGTCTACATCGGCGGCCCCGCATTCGGCGCGCGCCACAACGCCAGCAACACGCTGGAAGACATCGCGGGCCTGGTGGAATTCGCGCACCGCTACCGCGCGCGCATCTTCGTGACGATGAACACGATCCTGCACGACGCCGAGCTGGAAACGGCGGAAAAACAGATCCGCCAGCTGTACGATGCCGGCGTCGACGCGCTGATCGTGCAGGACATGGCCATGTTCGAGATGGACCTGCCGCCGATCCAGCTGCACGCCAGCACCCAGTGCGACATCCGCACGCTGGACAAGGCCAGGTTCCTGTCCCAGGCCGGCTTTTCGCAGCTGGTGCTGGCGCGCGAATTGACCATCGAGCAGATCAAAAAAATCCGTGCCGAAGTCGACACGCCGCTCGAGTATTTCGTGCACGGCGCGCTGTGCGTGGCGTTCTCCGGCCAGTGCTACATCTCGCACGCGGACAACGGCCGCAGCGCGAACCGCGGCGACTGCTCGCAGGCATGCCGCCTGCCATACACGCTGTCGGACGGCGAAGGCCGCGTCGTCGCCTACGAAAAGCACCTGCTGTCGATGAAGGACAATGACCAGAGCCGCAACCTCGAAGCGCTGATCGACGCCGGCATCCGCTCGCTCAAGATCGAGGGCCGCTACAAGGACATGGGCTACGTGAAGAACATCACGGCCCACTACCGCCTGCTGCTGGACGAGATCCTGGAACGCCGCCCGGAACTGGCGCGCGCGTCGAGCGGCCGTACGCAGGTGCTGTTTACGCCTGACGTCGACAAGAACTTCCACCGCGGCCACACGGATTATTTCGCGCAGGGCCGCCAGCAGACCATCGGCGCATTCGATTCGCCCAAGTACGTCGGCGTGGAGCTGGGCACCGTGGCGCGCATCGGCGGCGACAACTTCGATCTCGTCACGACCGAAGCGATGGCCAACGGCGACGGCCTGAACTACATGCACAAGCGCGACACCGTCGGCATCCAGGCCAACGTCGTGCAAAAGCTCGGCGACGAGGCGGAGGGCCAGCGCTGGCGCGTGTTTCCAAACGAAGGCCTGGCCAGCCTGCCGGGCCTGAAGGTCGGCACGGTCATCCACCGCAACCGCGACCACCAGTGGGAGGCGGCGCTCACCAAGAAATCGTCCGAGCGCAAGGTACGCGTCGACCTGCGCTTGGAAGACTCGACGGACGGCCTGCGCCTGACGATGGTCGACGAGGACGGCATCGCGACCACGACGGCCGCGAGCCTCGCGCTGCAGCCGGCCCAGCAGGCGGAGCAAGCCCTCGCGGGCCTGCGCGCCAGCCTGGGCAAGCTGGGCAACACGATGTTCGAGGCCGGCACGATCGACCTCGCGCTGGCGCAGCCGTGGTTCGTGCCGTCGTCCGCCATCAACGGCCTGCGCCGCGACGCCGTCGCCGCGCACGAGGCCGCGCGCCTGGCGGCGTGGCAGCGTCCCGAGCGCGCGCAGCCGGCCGAGCCGCCGGCCGCGTACCCGGAAACGCACCTGAGCTACCTGGCCAACGTGTACAACGAGAAGGCGCGCACGTTCTACCGCAAGCACGGCGTGCAACTGATCGACGCCGCGTACGAGGCGCACGAAGAGCCGGGCGAGGTGTCGCTGATGATCACCAAGCACTGCCTGCGCTTCTCCTTCAACCTGTGCCCGAAGCAGGCCAAGGGCGTCCAGGGGGTGCAGGGCCAGGTGCGCGCGGAGCCGATGACGCTGGTTTCGGGCGACGAACGCTACACGCTGAAGTTCGACTGCAAGCCGTGCGAGATGCATGTGATGGGCGCGATGAAGCCGAACATCCTGCATTCGCCGCCGCCGTCCGCGATTCCGTACAGCCCGCTGGTGTTCCACCGCCAGCGCCCGCGCGCGTGAGCGCCGGTCTTTCCACTGGCGATGCCGCTATAATTGCTTGATCGCAATCGCTTGGTTGTCATCGCTTAGTCGTAATCGAACCTTGGAAAGACCAATGACGCTCCGTACCTGCTTACCTTCTCTGCTGCTGGCGCTGCCCCTGCTGGGCGCCGGCGGCGCCGCGCTGGCCGACGATGCCGCCATCCTGAACTGCCGCGCCATGACCGCTGCCGCGGCGCGGCTGGCATGCTACGACGCGATCCCGGTCGGGGCCGGCTCGCCGGTCGCCGGCGTCGCGAGCGCGGCGGGCACCGCGCCGGCCGCGGCCGCGCCGGCCGCTGCCCCGGCGCTTCCGCCGGAACAGGCGTTCGGCCTGGAACAGACGAAGCGCCCGGAAGCGCCGAAGTCGATCGACAGCACGATTCCGGGCCGGTTCGCCGGCTGGGGTCCGTCCTCGATGTTCACGCTCGCCAACGGCCAGGTGTGGAAAGTGGTCGACGGCAGCAGCGCGGACCTGCAGCCGATGCAGGATCCGAAGGTGCGCATCGTGCGCAATGTGTTCGGCACGATGTTCCTCGAAATCGACGGCACCAACAATTCGCCCAAGGTGCGCCGCGTCCGCTGACGCTGGCCGTTCCACACCGCCGCGACGCCTCGTTGCGGCAGTGCATCATCCTTCCTTTCGCGGAAATCCAACCGCCTTCTCCGCAACATTCTTTTGTGCGGCGCAATAAAACAACGCCGCGCCATGGCAGGCTTGACATCATTTACAAGCAGGCAGAGGATTGTCTCGCTTTGTAACCAATAGTCGCCGCCGTGCCCCGGCACAGGTGGCCGTTCCAGCCGTCCCGTGTTGTATCGTCCGCCACCCTTGTTTCGTTGGCGGCATAATGTTGACCAAACTTCAACTAACGATAGGAAATTGCCAACAGGCTACTGAACAGCAAATTCCTGAGAGACCGCTACACTCGTCGTGATCCGGCCGCTCGTCCTCACGCCCGCCACCGGGCGCGGACGGCCGACACCGCATGGAGGATGGATGACCCGAAAAAAGCTGCTGTGCATCGCCCCGAACGACCGATTCGCCGGCGCCCTGCTGGAAGAGGCGATGCACGATTGGGAGATTTGCAGTGTGAAAAGCCTCGGCGACGCCGGGCGCGAACTGCGCAATGAACGTTATCTGGTCGGGCTGTTCCTGCACGACCGCGAGCAACACCGCCCGGCCGAAGTGGACACGTTCCTGCGCCGGCACGGCGACATGCAATGGGTCGGCGTATTCCAGCCGCGCGACCTCGAGTCGGCGCCCTGTCGCGACCTCGTCGTCGAACACCTGTGCGACTACCATACGACCCCCGTCGATCCGGTGCGGCTGTCCCACACGCTCGGCCATGCCCACGGCTGGGCCATGCTGCGGCGGCGGCCTGAAGAAGCCGAGTTCGACGACGACGATCCGGCCTCGCCGCTGATCGGCGGCTGCGACGCGATCGCCCGCCTGCGCGCCCAGGTCTCGCGGGTAGCGAAGGTGGCGGCGCCCGTGCTGATCTGGGGCGAAAGCGGCAGCGGCAAGGAATTGACGGCCCAGGCCATCCACGCCCAGTCCGACCGGGCGGCCGGCCCCTTCGTTCCCATCAACTGCGGCGCCATCGCACCCAGCCTGATCCACTCCGAACTGTTCGGCTACGAACGCGGGGCCTTCACCGGCGCGACGCGCGGCAAGGCCGGCCTGATCGAGTCGGCCGACGGCGGTACGCTGTTCCTCGACGAGATCGGCGACCTGCCCAAGGACCTGCAGGCCAACCTGCTGCGCTTCCTGCAGGAGAAGACGATCTGCCGGCTGGGCAGCACGCGCAACATCCGCGTCGACGTGCGCGTGATCGCGGCGTCGCACGTGCACCTGCAGCAGGCCGTGGCGAGCGGCGCGTTCCGCGAAGATCTGTACTACCGGCTCGCCGTGCTGCCCGTGACCGTGCCGCCGCTGCGCGAGCGGCGTGATGACCTCGTCACGCTGGCGGAACACTTTTTCCATGTGTACGCGAGCGAGAAATCGCCGCGCCTGAAGGGCTTTTCCAACCGCGCGATCGAGGCGATCCTCGACCATGAATGGCCGGGCAACGTGCGCGAACTGATCAACCGCGTGCGGCGCGCGCTCGTCATGTCGGACGGCCGCCTGATCATGCCGGAAGACCTGGGGCTCACACGCACGGGCGCGGCGCCCACGGCGGTCGGGCTGGACGACACCCGCCTGCGCTCCGAGCGCCGGGCGCTGCGCGAGTGCCTCGACCGCAGCGGCCAGAACGTCAGCCGCGCAGCGCGCGACCTGGGTGTCTCGCGCACGACGATGTACCGGCTGCTGAGCAAACACGGCATGCGCGAGTGAACAGGGCGGCCGCTGTGACACAGGTGGACAGTCTGTCCACTTTTTTTTGGGTGTTGTACGCCGAATGTGGACACAGTTGTACCGGAAGTGAAACAGTTTTTCGACATTTTCGGCAAATGCGTTCGGAATTTGTCTTAGGGCCTTGTAGGAAAATACGTACAAAGCCAACAAAAACAATGGGTTAGATAACGCGACCGTGGGGCTGGCACTGAACGTGCAAAGGGATAGGGAGTCGGTGCGACGCCCGACCCATCACCAACCATCAGACCCAGAGGGGAACTCGAATGAACAAGACTTTGCTCGTGACTGCCATTTCGCTGGCTTTTTCGCTGTCCGCACAGGCCCAGGATTCGATCGACGCGCGCGGCAGCGCCACGGCGACGCAGACCACGACCCGGACGACCGACAATAGCGACAACAGCACCAACGACAACAGCAACAGCAGCACCAACACGGCGACGACGACCAACAGCAGCACGAACGATTCGAACAACACGACGAACCGCGACAACGACAGCAGCACCAACCGCAACAGCAGCAGCGGTTCGGCGACGGCGTCGGCGATCGGCTCCACCGCCGCCAACAACGGTGGCTCGGCCACGTCGAACTTCTCGAACAGCTTCAACACGTCGACGGTGAACTCCACTTCCAACCTGAGCGGTTCGGTGACCGGCAACAACATCTCGAACATCGGCAACGTCGCGAACAACATGGGTAACGCCAACGGCGGCGTCGGCAACGGCGGCAACGGCGCGGCCGGCACCGGCGGTTCGATCCAGGCCTCGACCGGCGCCGGCGGCGCCTCGGGCAACGCGAACGGCGCAGTCGGCCAGGCCGGCGGCGCAGCGTCGAACGGCAGCGCCAGCGCAGGTGCCGCCAGCGTCGGCGGCACCACGGCAGGTTCCGGCGGTGCCGGCGGCCTGGCCACCAACGCATCGACCGGCGCCGGCGGCGCAGGCGCTGCGGGCGGCTCGGGCGGCGCGAGCGGCGGCGCATGGTCGACGGGCGGCGCAGGTGGCGCCAGCGGCGGCGCCACTGCCACCGGCGGTGCCGGCGCGGCAGGCGCTGCGGGCGGCTACGCCTCGGGCGGCAACGGCGGCAGCACCGGCGCCCTGAGCGGCGCGGCCGGCGGCAATGCCGGCACGACCACGGCAGGCCTGGGCGGTGCCGGCGGCACCACGGGCGCCGCGACCGGCGGCATGGGCGGCATGGGCGGCAACGGCGCGGCCGGCGGCAACGGTGCCGCAAGCGGCAACGGCGCAGCCGGCGGCAATGGCGCAGCCGGCGGGATGGGCGGCCTGGCGGGCGCGGGCGGCGCGGGCGGCAACGGCGCGGCAGGCGGCTCGGCAGGCAGCGCGAACTCGACCTCCTCGACCGGCGCGTCGGGCGGCATGACCAGCGCCGGTGGCAGCTACGCCACGTCGGGCAGCGGCAGCACGCCGTCGAGCGACACCGGCACGGGCGTCGCTAGCGGCGCGGCCACGTCCGGCAGCCCGGCCTCGACCGGCGGCGCCGTGACGAGCGGCACGTCGACGGCGACGGCCGGCACCTCCACGGGCGGTGCCGGCGCAGCGGGCGGCGCTGGTGCGATGGGCGGCACGGGCGGTGCCGGCGGCGCGGGCGGCAACGGTGCCGCGGGCGGCACGACGGGTGCGGGCGGCTCGGGTGCGGCCGGCGGCGCAGGTGCGGCGGGCGGTGCGGGCGCGATGGCGTCGAACACGGCCGGCAACGGGGCGGCGGGCGGCGCAGCGACCGGCGGCAACGGCGGCGCAGGCGGCACCCTGACGGCTTCGGCCGGTAACGGTGCAAGCAACACGGGCGGCGCCGGCGGTGCGGGCGGTGCCGGTGCGGCCGGTTCGTCGACCACGGGTGCCGGCGGTGCCGGCGCGGCGGGTTCGTCCACCAGCGGCGCGGGCGGTGCCGGCGCAGCGGGCGGTGCCGGCGCGTCGAGCGGCATGGCGTCGAACACCGGCGGCGCCGGCGCTTCGGGCGGTGCAGCGACGGGCGGCTCGGCCACGACCGGCTCGGCGACCGTCGGTTCGTCGACCGGCGGCGCGGGCGGCGCGGGCGGTGCGGGCGGCACGACCACCGGCGGCGCCGGCGGCGCGCTCGCCAACATCACGGCCGGCGTCGGTACCGGCGGCCTGGGCGGCAACGGCCAGGGCGGTGCCGGTGGTTCGAACTCCGTCAATGCCGGCACGTTCGACATGTCGAACAGCATGTCGAACGTCGGCCAGTCGGCCGCGGGCGTGATGGTCGTCAGCCAGAACAACGGCTTCTCCTCGCTGATCCAGCAGAGCGTGAACGTCCAGAGCAACCTGGCCGTCGGCGGCACCAAGTAATACGGCGCGATGATGCGGCAGACCGCCGTGCCCCCGGGCACGGCGGTTTTTCGAGGCACACTGGGAGTAGAGAATGCAGTCATCACTCATGAGCAACGTCGGCAAATCCGTGGGCATTCTCACGGTGCTGGCGGCATGCGCATCCGCCGCCTGGGCCGGACCAGAACTCGCAATTCCCGACGGGGCCGACGCACCGGCGACCATTGCCGGCACGGCACCCGCAGCCGCGCCGGCGCGCGGAAACGAAGCCGCGGACCCGCTCGGCTTCGGCCCTGTCGCCGACCTTGGCAAGCTGGAGCATTCGCGCGGCGGTACGGACACCGTCACGACGAACAACAACGCCAACCTGGGCGGTGTCGTCACGGGCAACAGCGCGACCAACGTCCAGACCGGGGCGAACTTCATCGACAGCGGCTCGTTCGCCAACATGTCCGGCATTCCGGTGGTGATCCAGAACAGCGGCGCAAACGTGCTGATCCAGAACGCCACCATCGTCAACCTGCAGTTCAAATGAAGCACGGCGCCCTGCCCCTGCTGTGCGCCTTGCTGGGCGCCCCCTGCGTGCAGGCAGCCGACCTGCCGAACGTGGGCGGCGCCCGCTTCGACGTACCTGTCAAGAGCATGCGCGAACTGCGCTTCACGTCGACGACGCGCCAGCAATACGATTTCAGCTGCGGCTCGGCCGCGCTGGCGACCCTGCTCACGTACCATTACGGCTACCCGATCAGCGAAACGGTCGCGTTCAAGGCCATGTGGGACAGCGGCGACCAGGCCAAGATCCGGCGCGAAGGCTTTTCGCTGCTGGACATGCAGCGCTACCTCGGGACGATCGGCTTCAAGGCGGACGGCTTCACCGTGCCGCTGCAAAAGCTGTTCGACAGCAAGCTGCCGGCCATCGTCCTGATCTCGGAAAAAGGCTACAACCACTTCGTCGTGATCAAGGGCGCCGACGACGGCCGCGTCCTGCTGGGCGATCCGTCCAGCGGCACGCGCTCGATCACGCGCGAACACTTCGAATCCATCTGGCCGACCCGGCTGCTGTTCGTGATCCACGACGCGCCGGGCAAGCCTTCGTTCAATTCCGACCTCGACTGGCGCGCCGCACCACGCGCGCCGCTGGCCGAGGGCGTGACCCGGACCGCGATCGACATGACGACGCTGCCGAAATTCGGTCCGGGCGACTTTTGACAGGAGACCCCATGCGCCTTCCCGTCCAGATCGGCCTCGTGCTGGCCAGCGTCGCCCTCGCGGCGCCGGGCCATGCCGGCGGCCCGGACAATCCGTTCACCAGCGAGCATGCGGTCGCGTCGGCATCGCTCGACGACTACCGCGGCGGCTTCGTCACCGACACCGGCATCGCGGTCACCCTCGGCATCGAGCGCATCGTGACGATCAACGGCAACATCGCCGAGCGCAGCGACCTGAATTTCGGCGACCTCGGCAACCTCGCCAGCGGGCGCACGACGCTGTCGCCCGACACGCTGGCACAGGTGCGCCTGATCCAGAACGGCGGCGGCACCTTCAACGTCCAGATGGGCGACTCCACGCTGGGCGGCACCGTGATCCAGAACAGCCTGAACAACCAGCTGATCAACAACCAGACCATCATCAATGCGAGCGTGAACGCGCGCGGACTGCTGCAGGCCATGAATTTCCAGTCCAGTCTCGCGAACGCGCTGAATACCGCCGCCACCGGCAGGTGACGGAACTTACTGGAGAATACCTATGCATAAAATTCCAGCGCTGTACGGCGTGATTGGCGTCGGCATGGCCCTCGCGGCCTCGTCCGCGTGTGCCCAGAGCGGGCCCGACCTCCTCGAGCAGCTCAAGATCATGCGACAACAGCTGGAAGAGCAGCGCGCCCGCGTCGACGACCTCGAACGCCAGTTGCGCGCAAGCGGCGTGGCCCCGCCCGCAAACGCGCCGGTGGCCGCCGCGCCGACACAGCTCGAACGCATGCGCGGCACGGGCAACCTGCCGGCGCCGCAGCCACCGCAGCCGCCGGAACCGCTGCAGGCGCAGGCCGTGCCGCCGGGCGAGCCCGCACCGCCGCCCGGGACGCCGGCGCCGCCGCTCGCGCAGCCGGTGTACCCGGCCCGCCTGGCCCCGCTGCGCGGTACCGGCGGCGCGGGCGCGCTCGCCGACGCCGGGCAGACGCCGGGCAGCGGCGACGCCGTCGGCCGCCCGCCGGCCCCGACCGCGCCGCAGGTGGCGCCGATCTTCGAGACGCCGGGCGTGCTGACCCCGCGCGGCAAGATCATCTTCGAGCCGTCCGTGCAGTACGGCTATTCGTCCAGCAACCGCGTCGCGCTGGTCGGCTACACCGTGATCCCGGCCCTGCTGATCGGCCTGCTCGACGTGCGCGAGGTGAAGCGCAATACGACCACGGCGTCGGCCACGTTCCGCTACGGCGTGAGCAACCGCTTCGAAGTCGAAGCCAAGGTGCCGTACGTGTACCGCAGCGATTCCACCGTCAGCCGCGAGATCTTCACGGGCACGGCCTCCGAGCGCGCCTTCGACACGAGCGGCAAGGGCATCGGCGATATCGAGCTGGCGGCGCGCTACCAGCTCAACGACGGCGGCGTCGACTCGCCGTACTACATCGCCGGCATGCGCCTCAAGTCGCGCACGGGGCGCGACCCGTTCGAAGTCGTCACCGACTGCCAGACCCGCTGCGTGGGCGAGAACGTGACGGGCACGGGCCTGCCGCTCGACCTGCCGACCGGCTCCGGCTTCTATTCCCTGCAGCCGAGCCTGACGTGGCTGCTGCCGTCCGATCCGGCCATCTTCTTCGGCGGCTTCAGCTACACGAAGAACTTCAAGCGCGACAACGTCTACCGCACCGTGCTGAGCGGCCAGAAGGAATTGCTCGGCAGCGTCGAGCCGGGCGACGTGTTCGGCTTCAACTTCGGCATGGGACTCGCGCTCAACGAGCGGGCCTCGTTTAGCATCGGCTACGACCACAACTCGGTCGGCCGCATGCACCAGAACAGCGTTGTCATCCCCGGCTCCGTGCGCGTGCAGCTGGGCACCTTGCTGCTGGGTTACTCCTACCGGATGAAGAACAACCGCACGCTCAGCGTGTCGGTCGGCGCCGGTCTCACCCGCGACACGCCGGACGTGACGCTGATGGTCCGGATGCCGTTCACGTTCTGAGGCTCCTTCGGGTACGATCCCCTTTGCCGCAAGCGCAGCCCCAACGACGAGGGCCGCACTTGCGGCCCTTTTTTTTGTCCCGAGCGGACGGATCAGGCGTAGTAGATGAGCGCGACCAGGCCGACGATCAGCGCGACCTTGGTCGCCTTGTACGCGGTCTTGTTCCACGCCTTGTAGCGGCGGCGGTACTGGCCCATCACGTGCGACACGCGGAACAGCTTGCTGACGAGGCCCGTCTGGTCGCCGGTCTCGTTCGGCGATGCGGCCGCCGTCATCATCGTGCGGCCGAGCCAGCGGTTGATGGCCTGCATCCAGCGGAATTTCATCGGACGCTCGACGTCGCAGAACAGGATCAGGCGGTCGCTGTCGCTGGCATTCTCGGCCCAGTGGATGTACGTCTCGTCGAAGATCACGCCCTGGCCGTCGCGCCAGCTGTAGCGCTGGCCGTCGACTTCGATGAAGCAGCGGTCGTCGTTCGGCGTCGCCAGGCCCAGGTGGTAGCGCATCGAGCCGGCGAACGGGTCGCGGTGCGGATTGAGCTTGGCGCCCGGCGGCAGCTCGGCGAACATGGCGGCCTTCACCGACGGAATGCCTTGCAGCAGCGCGTGCGTCTGCGGGCATAGGCGCTCGGCCGACGGGTGGCTGGCGTCGTACCACTTCAGGTAGAAGCGCTTCCAGCCGGTCTTGAAGAACGAGTTGAAACCGGCATCGTTGTTCTCCTCGGACGCCTTGATCTTCTTGAGCTCGATGAGGCGCAGGCCTTCCTCGCGGATGATGGGCCAGTTCTGCTGCAGCACGGCCAGTTCGGGGAATTCGCGCACGGGAATGTACGGCGTGCTCGGCACCTTGGAGAACAGGTGCATGAAGATGTTAATCGGGGCCATGAACGACGAGTGGTCGAACAGTTGCCGGCCGAACGGCAGGCGGACCTTGCCGCGGAAATGGATGTGCAGGACCGACAGCACGAGAAAACCGACTACGAACCACTTCATGACGCCTCCGACAAAACGAGGCGCAAGGATACCATATGCGACACGCGGCCGTACGCCATCGGCTCCGCGGGCGGGGTCGACGGCGTACGGCCGCGTACAGGGCGTTGGCGGGCCGACGACCTGTCGCGCACGCGCGACGGCAACGGCATCCGCCCGAGTCGCGTCAGTGCATCGACGACGTTACGGCATAGCCCTTTTCGGCCAGCTGGCCGGACAGGTTCTGGATATCGAAATCCGGCAGGTCGGCGGCATTGTCGTCGACCTCGACCGCGCGGGCTTCGACTTCCCAGTCCGTGTTCGTCGCTTCTTCCGGGATGTTGCGGGTCTCGGGCACGGCGAGGTACGAGAATTTGCCGTCGTGTTCGGCTCTGCGGTAGATGTCCAGGCGCATAGTCATTTCCTTTAAAAGCATGGCGATCCCATGAAAGCCATCAGTATGGGCACGATAGGCGAACGGTTCGTGTCCGTCTGTTAATCGACGCACACTGTCAGGAGGACGCTCAGCGTCCGCCGCCGAGCACGCGCGCCGGCAGCATCACGACCGCGCGCAGCAGCTCGAACACGGCCTCCACGCCGACGCCCAGCAGCCGGAACGGCAGCAGGACCAGCCAGACGAGCGGATACAGTACGAGCGCGAGCAGCGCGACCGGCCAGCACAGGAACAGCAGCAACAACCATACGAGGAAACCCAGCATCGCCAGCTCCGTTGTCGAAGACAGGCCCGGATCGGGCCGACGGTATGACTGTAGACGGACGCGCGCGGGCGCGCAATCGGCATGCGACAGGCGGTCGGCGGGGGCGGATGAATGGAGGAAAGACGGGGGCAAACGGCGCCGCCCCGACCGACGGGGCGGCGCTCCCGGAAAGACTTATGCCAGTGCGGTCTCGCGCATGCACACGGGCTCGCCCGCGCGCACGACGACCTCGGCACGCATCGACGCTTCCAGCGACGGGATCGAGCCGCCGGCGCGGTACGCAAAGGCGACCTGGACGATGTCGCCGGCCTGCACGTCGAGCGGCTGTGCCAGCGGCAGCATCATGTAGTGGTTCAGCCAGTCGATCGTCGTGCCGCGTTCCTCGATGATCGACAGCACGTTCTTGGTGATGAAGCGCAGCGCGTTCAGGCGGCCGTCCTGCTCCATGCGGAACTGGCCTTCCCAGGCGATCGCGTCGCTCACCGGCTGGCTGAAGTCGATGACGGAATATACGCCCGGCTGCGCCAGCTCGACCGTGCCCGGATAGATCACGTTGGTCTGCTGGAATTGCACGATCGGCGCATAGAACCCTTCGAAATCGTATTCGAGCTGCAGCGGCTGCGCCGCCATGATCACGGCTTCCGGCATGAAGATCGGCAGCGGACCGCCGAAGCGCGCCAGGTAGCGGCGCTTGAACGATTCGATCACCTCGACCTGCTTTTCGCGCAGCATGCCGACGTGGATCATTTCGCAGATCACCAGGTCGACCGGTTCCGGCGGCAGGTATTCGAAGGCGTCGGCGTGGACCACCTCGACCTTGTGGCCGTCCGGATTCATCGGGAGGAAGCGGCGCGCCTCGCGCACCATGTCCGGATTGAATTCGACGCAGTACACCTTGGACGCATTGCGCGCCGCGAAGTACGACAGGACGCCGGTGCCGCCGCCCAGTTCCAGCACCTTCATGCCCGGCTTGACGGCGTGATAGATGGCCGACTTGAAGCTGTGCATGCGGTTCTGGTCCATCAACATGTTGTGGTGATAATGGACCGGAATGAACTGCCCCAGGTAGCAGCTCTCGATTTCGCGTTCGTTCAGCATAGGTTCCTCGTTCGGGCCCGCATCGCCGGCGCCTTGGTTGATCTCAGGATGCATTATGTACATTCCTGAGAGCAACTGAAGGGCCGAGGTGAGGGGGAATACGGGGCCAGTTCGGGAATTCGAACCCTGCCGGAACAACGTGCCCCGCCGCGCAGGCGGGGCCCAGGCTCAACGGCGCTGGCTGCCGCGCTCGTTGATGGCCTTGGCGATGGACGCGTGATCGGCCTTCTCGGCGATCTGCGCCGCGGTCATGCCTTCACCGTTCTTCAGCGCCGGGTTGGCACCCTGGCCCAGCAGGAACATGGCCGCGTCGTCGTGGCCTTCGCGCGCGGCCATCATCAGCGGCGTGAACTTGCCGCTGGCCGGCGGCGACACGGCGTCCACGCGCGCACCTTTCGCCAGCAGCAGCTTGGCGATGTCGACGTCGCCGCTGGCCGCGGCGTAATGCAGCGGCGTCCAGCCATCGCGGTTGACGGCGGCGCCCTTCGCGATCAGCGCCTCGGCGGCCGGCTTGTTGTGCTTGAACGCGGCCATCATCAGCGCCGTGTTGCCGTTCATCGCGGTCGCGTCGATGTTCGTGCCCTTGTAGGCCAGCAGCGTCGTGAGCACCTGCATGGCGTTTTCGCGCACGGCCAGCACGAGCGCCGGCTCGCCGCCGATCGGATTCTGCGCGTTCGGGTCGACCTTGCCGAGCAGCGACTGCACCGTGCGCGCATCGTCCATCTGCACGGCGCGGAAGAAATCGGTCGTGTCGCCTTTCGACGCCGCCTGCGCGGGCAGCACGCCCGCGGCCATGGCGGCCACGAGGACGATGGAGTGGAGAACGGTACGGCGCAGCGGGCTCATGGGGCGCATCGAAGTCATCGGTCAGGTCCTTGCAGCTTTGAACAGGTTGAAGAAATTTTCGGTGGTACGGTCGGCGATCTCGCGCAGCGGCACGTCCTTCAGGGTCGCGAGGTATTCGGCGACGTGCGCGACGTAACCGGGCTCGTTCATCTTGCCGCGGAACGGCACCGGCGCCAGGTACGGCGAATCCGTTTCGATCAGGATGCGGTCTAGCGGCAACGCCCTGGCGACGGCCTGCAGCTCTTTCGCGCTCTTGAACGTGACGATGCCGGAAAACGAAATGTAGAAGCCCATCTCGATGGCGGCCAGCGCGACATCCAGCGATTCGGTGAAGCAGTGCATCACACCGGCGGCGCCGCCCTGGTCCGTACCAGCACCCTCTTCCTGCATGATGCGGATCGTGTCGGCGCTGGCCGCGCGGGTATGGATGATCAGCGGCTTGCCGGTCGCGCGCGACGCGCGGATGTGCGTGCGGAAGCGCTCGCGCTGCCATTCGAGGTCGCCTTCCAGCCGGTAATAATCCAGTCCCGTTTCGCCGATCGCGACGACTTTCGGGTGGTCGGCCAGTTGGACCAGCCCCTCGACGGTGGGTTCCGGCGTGTCCTCGTAGTCGGGGTGGACGCCGACGGAGGCGTAGATATGCGGATATTGCTCGGCCAGCGCGAGGATGCCCGGGAAGTCCGGCAGGTCGACCGACACGCAGAGCGCGTGCGTGACCTTGTTCTCGGCCATTTTCGCGAGCACGTCGGGCATGCGCGCGGCCAGCTCCGGGAAATTGATGTGGCAGTGGGAATCGATGTACATCCCGATATTGTACGCGAGGTGCGTTTGGGGCGCGGACGGGTGGTACCGCGTCACGCCCGCAGGCGGTTCGTGAAGGAGAACTTCGTGTCCCCTCCACGACGGGCGGACCTGCACGATGTCGGCCGCCGGCCGATCCAGGCAACGGCTGAGACCTTGTTAAAGTGAACTGATTATGAAAAGGCTGTGTTCGCGATCGTTAGGTGAACCGATTCCGTTTGCGCAGGTCATACGCATTGTCGAGGTAACTCATGAGGAGTGACGATGCGCAGCCCGACGTTCGACAAAGTGTTTGCCATGCTGGCGACGGAGTCGTTGTCGTTGTCGACAGCCAACCTGGTTCAACTAAGAGAATGGATTGCAGGAATCGCGCATCCGGGCGAGTGCATCACCCTGATCGAGCAGGCCGCGCGCGGGCGGCCGTGTCCGCATTGCCATTGCTCCAGATCGCATCGTTGCGGCCAGGCTAGCGGCCTGCAGCGCTTTCGTTGCCTCGGCTGCCGGCGCACCTATAACGCGTTGACGGGCACGTCGCTGGCGCGGCTGCGCAAGAAGGAACAGTGGCTGACTTACCTGCAATGCGTGCTCGACTCGCGCACGGTGCGGCAAGCGGCGACCCTTGCGGGCGTACACCGGACGACGAGTTTTCGCTGGCGCCATCGGTTCGTGCCGGGCGCCGCGCGTGACCGACCGCGTCAATTGTCCACGATCGTCGAGGCGGATGAGACCTATCGACTGGAATCGCAAAAGGGATCGCGCCGGCTCGACCGTCCAGCTCGCCAACGCGGCGGCGTCGCCCGTCGACGCGGCATCAACCGCGAACACGACTGTCTGCTCGTCGCACGCGACCGAACGGGGCAAACACTCGATTTTCATACAGGCCGTGGTCAGGTGACGGCTGCGCAACTGACGCGATGCCTGCGTCCCGTATTGCCAGCGGACATACTCTTGATCAGCGACGCGGCCGCGTCGTACCGTCGATTTTGCACGGAAGCAGGCATCACGCACGAGGCCGTGAACGTCCGGGCCGGCCTGCGCGCGCGTGGCGCCATCCATATCCAGAACGTGAATGCCTGGCACAGCCGATTCAAGAACTGGCTCGCCCGCTTTCGCGGCGTCGCGAGCCGGTATCTCGCCAACTATTCGGGATGGCAGCGCGTGCTGGACGCGCGTTGTCTGACGACGCCTGCATCTCTGCTGTGTGCTGCTGCGCAGCTTGGGTAGGTGCGTAGTGGCGGTTTACTTAATTAACGCGAACACAGCCTATGAACAGGACAGGAATTACTTCCCGAACAGTTTGTTCAGGTTCAGGACCTCTTTGAGGTTGACCTTTCCGTTACGCTGCGCCGGCTGCGTACCCTGCGGTGCCACCGGCTGGCCATTGACGGCCTGCGCCTGGAAGCCGCTGTCGACGCTGGCCAGCCAGTTCGGCGTTGGATTGCCGGGGGATGGCGCGCTCGCCGACCCGAACGTCGACACGATGTACGCCGTGGTCATGTCTGTCTTGTTATTGATGACAAGCCCATCTTCGCGCACGACCGAAGGCGTCCCGTGAATGCCGACGCCGACGCCGCTCAGGATGTCCGACAGGTTGTACCTGGTTCGCAGCGCCGTCTGCGGATCCCCGAACGTGCATTGACGCGGCTGGGGAATCGCCCCCGATGTCCAGAACGCCCGCCACGCGGTACCGGCATCCTCCGCACACCAGAGACGCGACACGGTCTGCCATTGCTGCAACCCACCCTGGGAAATCGGCTGCAATGAGGAAGGAACGACATAGATTGTCGAGTCGAGGCCGCGCGCCTGCTTGCGCATTTCGTCCTCGAACCGCTTGCAGTAACCGCAATCGATCGCGCTGAACATCACGAGTCGACGGCCACCGCCATTGCCGTAGGTGACTTTCGGCAGCTTGTCGTAGTCGATCGCCGCCATGACCTCGGCGCGTAACGCCTTGACCTCGTCAGGCGTCAGCGGACGACGCCCGGTTCCATTCGATGACATGACTTCGAAACGGCGCGAGTCGCCGGTGAGCGTTCCAGCCTCGTTGGTGAACGTGACGAATCCCCCCTGGCGGTTCGTCAACGCGTAGATGCCCTTGACGAGCGTCGGGCTGACCAGGATGTCGCTTTCATTGAGGTTGTGGAAGCTCATCCCGGACCTGTTCATGTTCGCAAACAGGTTATGCGCAGCCGAGCTGGCATCAGCCAATGCCGTGCCCGATACGAGTGTGGCGAACGTCACCGCGATCGCCTTGGTATGCCATGTCAAAAGTCACTCCGTACGAGAGAAAATGATTGCGTCAGCATAACATCTTGCCAACGTGTCAAATCTCACGCACTGTCACACAGGCATCATGAAACTCAGGCGACCCGCTTGCCCAGGATGATCAGGTCGCGCTCGACCCCGTCCAGATTGGCCACGCGCGGGAAATTCGCCCACGTGTCGAAGCCATACTTGCGGAACAGCGCCAGGCTCGGCGCGTTGTGGCCGAAGATGAAGCCCAGCAAGGTGTGCACCTTGACGTTCGGCGCGAACGCCATCGCCTGCTCCAGGCAATACTTGCCCACGCCCTTGCCGCGCCAGCTTTCCGCGATGTAGATCGACACCTCCGCCGTGCCCGAGTACGCCGGGCGGCCGTAGAAGTTCGAATACGAGCACCAGCCGATCACGGCCGGCTCGTCCGACGTGTCGGCCGCGTCGTGGATGGTCCACAGCGGGCGGCGTTCCGGCGTATGGTCGTGGAACCAGCCTTCGCGCGACTGCACGGTGACGGGTTCCGTGTCCGCGGTGACTTCGCGCGAGGCGATGGTGGAATTGTAGATGTCGACGATCGCGGGCAGATCGTCGAAACGGGCGAGGCGGTGAACGTAGGACGGCATGATTGAAGCGGAAGGTTGACGTGAAAGACTACAGGGTATGCGTCGCGCGCGACGAGCGCAGCGCGGCGCCGAGGATTTCTTCGATGCGCAGGCGGGCGCGCTGGCCCGTTTCGTCGGCCGGGAAATGCACGCCGATGCCCTGCGCCTTGTTGTTGTTCGCGCCGGCCGGCGTGATCCACGCGACCTTGCCGGCGATCGGGTACTTGTTCGGATCGTCCATCAGGGACAGGATCAGGTAGATCTCGTCGCCGATCTTGTAGGGCTTGTTGGTCGGCACGAACATGCCGCCGTTCTTCAGGAACGGCATGTAGGCGGCGTACAGCGCGGCCTTTTCCTTGATCGCGAGCGACAGCACGGACGGCCGCACGGGCTGCGGCGCGTTCGGGTCGGCGGACAGGCCGCTGACCGGACCGGGCGTCATGGCACTCATCGGGCTCCTTTCAGGCGGCGTTGGCGCCGCAGCGTGCAGTGTAATCGAGCAACATGTCTTCCACAAACAGCTTGGGCGACAACGGGTGGTCGGCGACGGCGCGGCGCTCGTTCGTCGACTTGATGGCGGCCATCAGGTTGGCCACGTGCACGCGTCCGGCCAGGGCCGCCAGCTGCCGCTCGTATCTCGGATAATACCGGATCACCCCGGACAGCTTGTACGAAAACACGTCGTACAGCCAGCGCTGTTGCCAGGCGACGAGGGCCGCCAACGGCGCCTTGCTCAGCTTGTCCGCACTGCGCAGCGCCAGATCGACGCTCGGCTGGGCCAGCACCTGCAGCAACCCGTCGAGTTCTTCGCGCGAACCCGACTCGGCCTGCGCCAGCGCGGCGAGCGGCGCGCCGCCCTGCTCGCGCAGCCAGCCGTCCGCATCCTGCACGCCCTGCGCTTCCAGCCAGGCGAGCGCGCTCGCGTGGTCCGGCAGCGGCAGCGCGAACTTGCGGCAGCGCGACAGGATCGTCGGCAGCAGCCGGTCCAGGCCGTTCGATGCGAGCAGGAACACGGTGCCGGGCGGCGGCTCTTCCAGCGTCTTCAGCAGCGCGTTCGACGCTGGCATGTTCAGCGCCTCGGCCGGATACAGCACGACGACGCGCAAGCCCTGGCGGTGCGTCGAGATGTTCATGAAGTCGGCCAGCGCGCGCACCTGCTCGATCTTGATCTCTTTCGACGCCGTCTTCGACTTGGTTTTCTTGTCCTCGGCGGGCGCATCCTCGCCCTCGGCCGCAGGCAGCTCGTCTTCGAGCGCCTCCGGACGCACGCGGCGGTAGTCCGGGTGATTGCCCTGCGCAAACCAGCCGCACGACGCGCACGCGCCGCACGCATGGCCGTCGGGCCGGACGTTCTCGCACAGCAGCGCCTGCGCGAACGCCTCGATGAAGTCGGCCTTGCCGATGCCGGCCGGGCCGTGGAACAGGATCGCGTGCGGCAGGCGCGCGCGCATCGCCTGCAGCCTTGTCCAGGCATCCTCCTGCCATGGGTACATGCTCACAGCCACGCCT
>Ga0308166_1001007_pt1 | contig 32618 bp, 26 predicted proteins | sample PhyCR2_2_FD_202137 | JGI IMG/M metagenome (GOLD analysis project Ga0308166, IMG submission 202137) | Phyllosphere microbial communities from UC Gill Tract Community Farm, Albany, California, United States - DLSLCC.R2 | ecosystem: Host-associated > Plants > Phyllosphere > Unclassified | place... | reverse complement strand
TGAAATACTCCTCCTCGGCTAAAGGCGGATTGGCCGTCGCCGCGATGGGTCTGGTGCCCTCCATTACGCTGGAGGCTGCGAAGGTTACCGCGCATTCGGCAGGAGCAAAAATCGCCCAGTACTATGCCTATACCCTGACGCCACAGGATATTCGCCAGCTTGAGGCATCCCCGCCTGATATCCTGCTGTTCGCTGGCGGAACCGATGGCGGAGAGACGCGCTATGGCCTGAACAACGCGCGGCTGCTTGCTGCGGCTGAAATCGACTGTGCCATTGTCTATGCCGGAAACCGCGACATTCAACACGAGGTTCAGCAGCTGCTGGCCCATAAGCAGCTCACCGTCGTAGATAACATTCTTCCTGAACTGGATTCACCTAATCCCCTCCCCGCTCGCCAGGCGATCTGTGACATCTTTCTCTCACGCATCGTGAAGGGGAAAGGGCTGGACGTCATTGTGGATGAGACGGGTGAAACTCCCATGCCTACGCCGTGGACGGTCTTTGAACTGGTCAAGCTGATGAGCCAGCATGACGATGCCTGGCAATCATTCATGCTGATTGATATGGGAGGCGCAACCACCGACGTCTACTCCGCCTGCGCGAATACCCTCTCTCCGGATACCGTTCTCCACGGCCTGCCTGAACCCTTCGTAAAACGCACCGTTGAAGGTGACTTAGGCATGCGCGTCTCTGCGGCGGTGGTCGGCGAAAGCACCCGAACGCTTATCGACTCGCTCTTTGCCATGCAGCCTGAGTTGCACGCCGCATTCTACCGCTACCTCAACAAACTCACGGCCTGCCCCGACTCGCTGCCCACTAGCCCTGAAGAGCACCGTTTCGACGCCCTTCTGGCCGGGCTATGCGTGGCCTATGCCAGCGAACGCCATGCAGGAACAAAAAAAGCGGTAGCTACCAGCGCAGGCACGGTCGATCTGCAGATAGGGCGTGACCTTACCCCGGTGCGCAAAGTGGTAGGCTCCGGCGGCTGGCTATCCCGTGCGGCGACGTTTGATATTCATCGCTGGCTTAAATACCGCGAACTCGATGCCCGCGGCAACCGGATCCTACTGCCCACGCGGTTCGACTACTACCGGGATGAAAAAGGCCTGATCCCCCTGCTGGCTAATACCGCCAGGCTCTATCCCCAGGCGGCTGCGCTTGCCAGCATTCACTGTTTAACCCCAAACCCAAGGTAGCAACGAATGGAACTCAGCAATAAAAAGATAGCCCATGATGATTTTATGTCTGAGCGGCACGGTGTTCTGGAAACATGGCCGACCGGGAAGGATGTTGCCCATTTCGAAGATGGCGTAAAGTACCAGCAGACCATCTCTGAGCACAAAAACTTTGCCCGTGCGCTGCGTATTGCAGATGAACAGGGTATTACCCTCAGCCAGCCCCGCGCGGGCGTGGCGCTACTGGATGAGCATATTGCTCTGCTTAAGGTGCTGGAGCAGGAGTGCGATCTCCTGCCGACCACTATAGACGCCTACACCCGTCTAAACCGCTACGAAGATGCCGCAGTAGGCATTCAAAAATCCCTTGAGGCAGGTACCTCAAAACTTAACGGATTACCGGTGGTTAATCACGGCGTTGCCGCCTGCCGCCGCCTGACCGAATCACTGCAAAAACCGCTCCAGGTGCGGCACGGCACGCCTGACGCACGCCTGCTGGCTGAGATCTCTCTCGCCAGCGGTTTTACCAGCTATGAGGGAGGCGGCATCTCTTACAACATTCCCTATGCGAAACGCGTCACGCTCGAAAAATCCCTCCGCGACTGGCAGTACTGCGATCGCCTTATTGGCCTGTATGAAGAGCATGGCATTCGCATTAACCGCGAGCCTTTTGGCCCCCTGACCGGAACGCTGATCCCGCCGTTTATGTCGCATGCGGTTGCCATTATTGAAGGGTTACTGGCGCTGGAACAGGGCGTGCGCTCTATTACGGTTGGCTATGGCCAGGTGGGCAGCCTGACCCAGGATGTTGCCGCGGTTAAAGCACTGCGTGAACTTTCCCACGACTATTTCCGTCAGCAGGGTTACGACGACTACGAGCTAAGCACCGTCTTCCATCAGTGGATGGGCGGCTTCCCGGAGGATGAAGCAAAAGCGTTTTCGGTGATCGCATGGGGCGCAGCCGTCGCCGGCATGGCGGGCGCAACCAAAGTCATTACCAAAAGTCCGCATGAAGCCTTTGGCATTCCTACCGCTGCCGCTAACGCCCAGGGGCTGAAGGCATCGCGCCAGATGCTCAACATGGTTCGCGATCAGCCCTTCCCAGCCTGTCATGCCGTCGATCTTGAGGTTGAACTTATCAAACGCGAAGTGCGTGCCGTGCTGGATCGTGTGTTTGCTCTCGGCAACGGAGATATCGCCCGCGGCACGGTGCTGGCTTTTGAAGCTGGCGTGCTGGATATCCCCTTTGCACCAGCGGCCTGTAACGCCGGCAAGATGACCCCGGTACGCGATAACACAGGCGCTATCCGCATCTTAGAGGCCGGAGCCGTCCCGCTCCCGGATGACATCCTGGCGATGCACCACGACTTTGTTGCCGAACGCGCCAGCGTTGAACGTCGCCCTGCCTCATTCCAGATGGTTGTTGACGATATCAATGCCGTATCCCACAGCAAGTTAATAGGAAGACCAGAATGAAAATTAAACAGGCGCTTTTTACCGCAGGGTACTCCTCCTTCTACTTTGACGATCAGCAGGCCATTAAAAACGGCGCAGGCCATGACGGCTTTATCTATACCGGTCAACCGGTAACACCAGGCTTTACCTCGGTGCGCCAGGCCGGTGAGTGCGTTTGCGTGCAGCTCATTCTCGAAAACGGTGCCGTTGCCGTGGGAGACTGTGCGGCGGTGCAGTACTCCGGAGCCGGTGGGCGCGACCCGCTCTTCCTGGCAGCAACCTTTATTCCGTGGCTCAACGATCATATTAAGCCGCTACTGGAGGGGCGCGACGTGCAGGCTTTCCTGCCGAACGCCCGCTTTTTTGACACGCTGCGCATCGAGGGTAAACCGCTGCATACCGCCGTACGCTATGGCCTCTCGCAGGCGCTGCTGGACGCCGCCGCGCTGGCAACGGGCCGGCTCAAAGCCGAGGTTATCGCCGACGAATGGCAACTGCCGACGGTTGCCGATCCCATTCCCCTGTTTGGCCAGAGCGGAGACGACCGCTACATCGCCGTTGATAAAATGATCCTCAAAGGCATCAACGTTCTGCCTCATGCGCTAATTAACAACGTGGAAGAGAAGCTGGGCTACGACGGTGAGAAACTGCGTGGCTATGTGCGCTGGCTGGCAAATCGTGTCATGACGTTACGCACTAGCCCGCGCTACCACCCTACCCTGCACATTGACGTCTACGGCACTATCGGCCTGATCTTCGATCAGGATCCACAGCGCTGCGCTCACTATATCGCCAGTCTTGAAAAAGAGACCCAGGGCCTGCCGCTCTATATTGAGGGACCGGTTGACGCCGGTAACAAAGCCGATCAGATCTGTCTCCTGACGGCGATCACTCGTGAGCTGACGAAGCTTGGCTCTGGGGTCAAAATCGTTGCCGACGAGTGGTGCAATACTTATCAGGATATTGTCGACTTTACCGACGCTGGTAGCTGCCACATGGTGCAGATCAAAACGCCCGATCTGGGCAGCATCCACAACATTGTTGATGCGGTGCTCTACTGCAACAAGCATGGTATGGAGGCCTACCAGGGCGGCACCTGTAATGAGACAGAGGTGAGCGCCAGAACCTGCGTGCATGTTGCCCTCGCCGCCCGCCCCATGCGCATGCTAGTCAAACCCGGCATGGGATTTGATGAGGGTCTTAATATTGTCTTTAACGAAATGCAGCGCACCCTTGCGCTCCTGCAGGCAAGGGGATAAACGATGGCTAAGACCTTTAAGATCCTGTCGCCGACCGCCATCCTCGGCTACGGCTTTCCAGAAGAGAGCTTTTTAAGCGCGCTGGCTGAATCCCCGAACCTGATCGCCGTGGATGCAGGTTCGTCCGATCCGGGCCCGCACTATCTCGGCGCAGGAAAGCCCTTTACCGATCGCGCCGGAGTGAAGCGTGACCTGCGCTATATGATCTCAGCCGGGGTTAAACAGGGCATCCCGGTGGTTATCGGCACGGCAGGCGGCTCGGGTGCGGCTCCCCATCTCGCGTGGTGTCGTGAGATCGTGCTGGAGATTGCTCGTGAAGAACAGCTCTCATTTACTTTGGCAACCATCCCCGCAGATGTCGACAAGCAGATCGTTCACCAGGCGCTGGATGCGGGCAAGATCACTGCCCTCGACTTTGTGCCGCCGTTAACCCATCAGGATATTGATGACAGCACCTCTCTTGTCGCGCAAATGGGCGTGGAGCCTTTTCAACGCGCGCTGGCAGCCGGGGCACAGGTAGTATTAGGCGGACGCGCTTACGATCCGGCCTGTTTTGCGGCGCTGCCCATTATGCAGGGGTTTGACGAGGGGCTGGCGCTGCACTGCGGGAAGATCCTTGAGTGTGCCGCCATCGCCGCCACGCCGGGATCGGGATCGGATTGCGCTATGGGGATCCTCGACGAGCAGGGTTTCACCCTGAAAGTGTTTAACCCCAAGCGGAAGTTTACCGAAACCTCTGCGGCGGCCCATACGCTGTATGAAAAGTCTGACCCCTATTTTCTGCCGGGTCCCGGCGGTGTGCTCAATTTGCAGGCCTGTACTTTTAAAGCGGTTAATGAGCGAGAGGTCTACGTCAGCGGCTCCCGCCACGAGATAACGCCCTACCGATTAAAGCTGGAGGGTGCCCGGCGGGTGGGCTATCGCTGCCTGACCATCGCTGGCGTTCGCGATCCCATTATGATCGCCGGAATTGAAACCATCCTTGAAGAGGTGAAGTCCAGCGTCATCAGCAACCTGAGCCTCAGCGCGGAAGCGATCCGCATTACTTTCCACCTTTACGGCAAAAACGGCGTGATGGGTAAGCATGAGCCTGTACCTCAGGCCGGACACGAGCTGGGGATTGTTCTCGACGTGGTAGCCCCGGACCAGCAGCTTGCTAACAGCGTCTGCTCGCTGGTGCGCTCAACGCTGCTGCACTATGGCTACGAAGGCCGGATCGCTACGGCGGGTAACCTGGCATTCCCCTTTTCGCCCTCGGATGTCCCTTGCGGCCCGGTCTATGAGTTCTCGGTCTACCACCTTATTGAAGCCAGCGAGGCGCTGCAGTTCCCCTTCGTCCTTGAGCAGGTCACGCCAGAAGGAGTAGCGGCATGAAACAGACCATTCTTTCGTTGGCCCTGGTGATCCGATCTAAAAACGCCGGACCCTATGAGCTGGTGCTGGATATTCTCTTCAAACAGCAAAGCGACTATCTGGCGGTGAAAGCCTCGGGACAGTTTACCGCACAGCTGATTGCAGATCTGTACAACCTTGATCAACGGCAGCTTCCCCGCCTTATCTGGTTCGATCCGGCCAACGCTGTCAAAGCTATTTTACCGAGGGATACTGTTTCAGGTAACAGAGGAGACAACGACGTGTATGGCGCTCAGCAGCACGCGCCGCTATTAGACATCGTTTTTGATATCTAACGTCCTATAACCATAACCATTTACGGGGTGCGTCATTGCGTACCCCTATTCTAACAATTGCTGGTCATTAGAAAGAATTGAAAACGTAACCTTTGCGCCACCAGCGCCTCAATCCGATGGAGTGAAAATGAAGTCGAAAAGCTTAACCACGATGATTATCGCGGGTCTTATTCTGGGTATCATTGCCGGATTTATTATTAATACCGTAGCCACGGTTGAGATGGCAAAAGCCTACTCGCAAGACATCTCAATTTTAACCGCTATATTTCTGCGGCTGATCAAAATGATCATCGCACCGTTAATTATCTCAACGCTGGTCGTTGGGATCGCAAAAATGGGCGATGCCAAAACGCTGGGGCGCATTTTCTCTAAAACCCTGCTGCTATTTATCTGTGCCTCGCTGATCTCTATTGCTTTAGGCCTGGTTATTGTCAATATTTTCCAACCCGGTGTCGGCATTAACTTTGTTGCCCATGATGCTGCCGGCGTCGCTGCGCTAAAGGCCGAACCTTTTACTTTTAAGATTTTTATTTCGCATGCCATTCCCACCAGCATTGTTGACGCTATGGCCCGTAACGAGGTGCTGCAGATTGTGGTTTTTTCCATCTTCTTAGGCTGCGGGCTGGCGGCGATTGGCGATAAGGGCGCCCCCATCGTTCATGTGCTGGACTCGCTGGTTGAGGTGATGCTCAAAATTACCGGCTACGTTATGCTCTTCGCCCCCTTTACGGTGTTTGCCGCCATCTCCGCCATGATTGCAGAGCGTGGGCTGGGGGTGCTGGTCAGCGCCGGGATCTTTATGGGCGAGTTTTATATGACCCTTGGGCTGCTATGGGTCATCTTAATTAGTATCTCTTTCGCGACTATTGGCCCCTGTATTCTCCGCTTAACCAGGGGGATCTCCGAACCTGCCCTGCTGGCGTTTACCACCTCCAGTTCGGAAGCGGCCTTTCCCGGCACGCTGAAGGCGCTGGAAAAGTTTGGCGTCTCGCCAAAAATTGCCAGCTTCGTTCTGCCGATCGGCTACTCCTTTAACCTCGTCGGCTCAATGGCGTACTGCTCCTTCGCCACCCTTTTTATTGCCCAGGCCTGCAATATTCACCTTAGCATGGGAGAGCAGATCACTATGCTGCTTATTCTGATGCTGACCTCAAAAGGCATGGCCGGGGTGCCGCGCGCCTCGCTGGTGGTTATCGCCGCCACCCTTAACCAGTTCAATATTCCGGAGGCCGGACTGATTCTATTAATGGGTGTCGATCCCTTCCTTGATATGGGCCGCTCTGCTACCAACGTGATGAGTAACGCCATGGGCGCTGCGCTGGTTAGCCGCTGGGAGGGGGAACACTTTGGCGAAGGCTGTCGTGGGAAAGCATCGCAGCTTGCGCGGTTGTAATAAACAGATTAACGAGAAACTATTATGAATAAACCTTTTATCTGGCAAGATCCTTTTCCGCATGATAAAGACCCAACTGAATATTATCTGCTTAGCGACCAGTATGTTTCGGTTAACGAAGAAGATAACAGAACGCTAATTACCGTGGATCCAAAAGGATTAACGCTGCTGGCCAAATTGGCTTTTTACGAGGCCTCCTTTTTCTTACGCACCGCCCATATTAAACAGGTGGCATCTATCCTTCACGATCGCGAGGCCAGTGCAAACGATCGCTACGTTGCCCTGCAGCTGCTGCGTAATGCCGAGGTCGCGGCCAAGGGTGTTCTGCCCTACTGTCAGGATACCGGCACTGCGACCATCGTAGCCGAAAAAGGGCAGTCAATCTGGACCGGCTGTAACGATGCCGAGGCGTTAAGTCTGGGCATCTACGAAACCTTTCAGGAACATAGCCTGCGCTACTCACAAAACGCACCGCTGGATATGTACACTGAGGTGAACACCGGCACGAATCTGCCCGCGCAAATTGATATTGCGGCAACGCCAGGGGACGACTATAAATTTCTGTTTATTAACAAAGGTGGCGGCTCGGCTAATAAAGCGGCGCTGTTTCAGGAGACCAAATCCATTCTTGATCCAGCGAAGCTGGTCCCCTTCTTGATAGCGAAAATGCAGGCTCTCGGTACCGCTGCCTGTCCGCCGTACCATATTGCTTTCGTCATAGGCGGAACGTCCCCCGAGCAGGCCATGAAGGTAGCCAAGCTGGCATCGACGAAGTATTACGATACGCTGCCCACCAGCGGCAACGAGCATGGCCGGGCATTTCGCGATCTGCACCTTGAGGCGACGCTGCTTAACGCCAGCCGGGCGTTGGGCATTGGCGCGCAGTTTGGCGGTAAGTATTTTGCTCACGACATCCGGGTAATACGTCTGCCGCGGCACGGCGGCTCCTGCCCGATTGCACTCGCCCTCTCCTGCTCCGCCGACCGCAACATCAAGGGCAAAATCAATCGTCACGGGATCTGGCTGGAGAAACTGGAGCACGACCCAGGGCGATTTATTCCTGAGAAGCTGCGTATGCCTGGCGACAGCGCGGGAGTCAGAATCGATCTCAACCGACCGCTACACGATGTTATGCACGAGCTGTCGCGCAATCCAGTGGGCACGCGCCTCTCTTTGAGTGGCCCGCTGGTTGTTGCCCGGGATATCGCCCATGCCAGGCTCAAGGCCAGGCTGGATGCGGGGGTGGCTCTGCCGGACTACATGAAGCACTATGTTGTTTATTACGCTGGCCCGGCTAAAACGCCGGAAGGTGGCATTGCGGGATCGCTGGGGCCCACGACCGGTGGTCGCATGGATGGTTATGTAGATGCGTTTCAAGCCGCTGGCGGTAGCCTGGTGATGTTGTCAAAAGGCAACCGCAGTCAGCAGGTGACCGACGCCTGCGCCAGACACGGCGGGTTTAACCTCGGTAGCATCGGTGGCGCAGCGGCCCTGCTGGCGCAGGACTATGTCCGCAGCCTGCGCTGCCTGGAGTATGCCGAACTGGGCATGGAGGCGGTATGGATGATGGAGGTAAAAGATATGCCTGCGTTTATCCTGGTGGATGATAAAGGTAATAACTTTTACCAGCAGTTTGAACAGCGTCACGGCTGTAACCTCTGTCCATCACAGAGTCTAAAATAGCGCCTGCTGCTCGGCCGCTGACTTTTTTAGCAGCCAGTCGCGGAAGAGCAGCATTCCGCCCGACGCCACGCCGTCGTCTCGCCACGTCAGTATAAAGCGATTGCCGGTACGCATGGGCACGTCACAGGGAATGACCATGCTGCCGTTATCGAGATCGTGCTGGACAGAAAAACGTGGTAGCAGCGCGACGCCCAGCTTCGAACGGACGGCCGCAATCAGCATTGAGATAAGGTCGAAGCGCGGGCCAAGCTTCATCTTTGGGCTGCTGATACCGGAGAGGGAGAACCATTCGGCCCAGCCCTCAATACGCGTGCTCTGATGCAGCAGCGTAAAGTTATCCAGCAGCCGCTCCACCTTTATCTTCTTGCCGGTGTAGCCAGGCAAGGTCCTGCTGCATACTGGCAGCAGCTCCTCTTCAAACAGAGAGTCGACCCGCGCCAGGGGTGCGCAGAAATCCTCCCGCATGATAGCCGCATCGTAGCCGCGATTAAGAAAATCCCCGACGCTTGCCAGCGAGTTAATATTCACCACGATATCGGGATAGCATTTCGTAAACTCGCCAAGTTTGGGAATAAGCCAGTGGGTGCTCAGCGTGGGGTTAACGGCCAGCTCAACAATTCGTGACGTCGGCTGCCAGGTCATAATAGCATGGGTATCACGCTCAAATTTATTTAATGTATCTTTGACCATATCGAGATAGTATTTCCCCGCGTCGTTGAGGAAAATACGTTTTTTGGCATGGCTGAACAGCTCGGTACTCAAAAAATCTTCCAGCGACGCCATCTGGCGAAACACCGCGCTTTGGGTCAAGGCCAGCTCCTCTGCGGCACGGGTATAGCTCTCATGGCGTGCTACGGCCTCAAAGGTGATGAGTAGTTCTGTTTTCGGTAATTTCCCTCGCATACTGCCTCCCTGGTACTTTTGGGCAATATCCTATCACTCCTCATTACGACACCCGCATTGTCAGCGAGAATATTCGCTATATCGTGATCGCTATCGCCTATTTCCTGATAATTATTTAAGAAGGATATGAAAGTTGAGAAAGTATTTGTGCAGACAATAAAAAAGGCCACCTTACGGTGGCCAACCATGTCGAGATTTTTTTTATTTACTTAATAATAGATTTCAGCGCTTCGCCAATATCAGCCAGGCTACGCACGGTTTTCACCCCTGCGGCTTCCAGCGCGGCAAATTTCTCGTCTGCTGTGCCTTTACCACCGGCGATGATCGCCCCTGCGTGACCCATACGCTTGCCTTTTGGCGCGGTTACGCCAGCAATGTAGCCGACAACCGGTTTGGTCACATGATCTTTGATATAAGCAGCCGCTTCTTCTTCTGCACTACCACCGATCTCACCGATCATAACAATCGCTTCGGTCTGCGGGTCAGCTTCGAACAGCTTCAGAATATCGATAAAGTTAGAGCCAGGGATCGGGTCACCGCCGATACCAACGCAGGTAGACTGGCCGAAGCCGTAGTCAGTGGTCTGCTTAACCGCTTCATAGGTCAGCGTACCGGAGCGGGAAACGATGCCCACTTTACCCGGCTGATGGATGTGGCCCGGCATGATGCCGATTTTGCACTCGCCTGGGGTGATCACACCTGGGCAGTTTGGACCGATCATCCGCACGCCTGCTTCATCCAGCTTCACTTTTACCGTCAGCATATCCAGAGTCGGGATACCTTCAGTAATGGTGATGATGAGCTTAATGCCTGCATCAATAGCTTCCAGAATCGAGTCTTTACAGAACGGAGCCGGAACATAGATCACAGTGGCGGTTGCGCCAGTGGCTTCAACGGCTTCACGCACGGTGTTGAACACCGGCAGACCGAGGTGCGTGGTGCCGCCCTTGCCTGGGGTCACGCCGCCAACCATCTGCGTACCATAGGCGATAGCCTGCTCTGAGTGGAAGGTCCCCTGGCTACCGGTGAAGCCCTGGCAGATTACCTTTGTATTTTTGTCGATCAGAATGGACATTATTTCCCCTCCACTGCGGCAACAACCTGCTGTGCTGCGTCCGTCAGACTTTTCGCTGCGATAATGTTCAGGCCGCTGTCAGCCAGTTTTTGTGCGCCCAGTTCGGCGTTGTTCCCTTCCAGACGAACCACGACCGGAACGTTAACGCCTACCTCTTCCACCGCACCAATGATGCCGTCGGCAATCAGGTCGCAGCGCACGATACCGCCGAAAATGTTAACCAGTACGGCTTTCACTTTATCGTCGGAGAGAATGATTTTGAACGCTTCGGTAACGCGCTCTTTGGTTGCGCCGCCGCCCACGTCAAGGAAGTTAGCCGGTTCGCCGCCGTGCAGCTTAACGATATCCATGGTGCCCATTGCCAGGCCCGCACCGTTAACCATACAGCCGATGTTGCCGTCGAGGGCAACATAGTTTAGCTCCCACTGTGCCGCCTGTGATTCACGGGCGTCTTCCTGAGAGTGGTCGCGCATCTGGCGCAGATCCGGCTGGCGGAACAGCGCGTTGCCGTCAGCGCCCAGTTTGCCGTCAAGGCAGATCAGGTCGCCCTGCTTGGTGATCACCAGCGGGTTGATCTCGATCAGCGCGAGGTCGCGCTCAAGGAAGATGGTCGCCAGGCCCATAAAGATTTTGGTGAACTGCTGAACCTGCTTACCTTCCAGGCCCAGTTTAAATGCCAGCTCGCGTCCCTGGTACGGCATTGGGCCGGCCAGCGGATCGAGAGCGACTTTGTGGATCAGGTGCGGCGTCTCTTCCGCCACTTTTTCAATTTCCACGCCGCCTTCGGTAGAGGCCATGAACACTACGCGACGAGAGCTGCGGTCAACAACCGCGCCCAGATAGAGCTCTTTATCGATATCGGTCGCAGCTTCTACCAGGATCTGGTTAACCGGCTGGCCGTTGGCATCCGTTTGGTAGGTCACCAGACGCTTGCCAAGCCAGTGCTCAGCAAACGCACGGATCTCTTCTTTGCTGTGAACGACTTTTACGCCGCCTGCTTTACCGCGGCCACCGGCGTGTACCTGGCACTTGACTACCCACGGGCCGCTGCCGATTTTTGAGGCGGCTTCTTCTGCTTCGCGTGGCGTATTGCAGGCATAGCCTACCGGCGCGGGTAAACCGTAGCGGGCAAACAGCTGTTTTGCCTGGTATTCATGTAAGTTCATCTGTTCCGTCCATTTTTCAGGTAATCGTCAGGTCATGATTTTATCGGCCCGGCGAACTATGCGCCGCCGGGCAAGCGTGCGAAAACTACACGTCCAGCAGCAGACGGGTCGGATCTTCCAGCAGCTCTTTGATGGCCACGAGGAAGCCTACCGATTCACGGCCATCAATCAGACGGTGATCGTAGGAGAGCGCCAGGTACATCATCGGCAGGATCTCTACTTTGCCATCCACCGCCATTGGGCGATCTTTGATTGCGTGCATGCCAAGAATGGCGCTCTGCGGCGGGTTGATAATCGGCGTAGACATCAACGAGCCGAAGACGCCGCCGTTGGTGATGGTGAAGTTACCGCCGGTCAGATCTTCAACGGTCAGCTTGCCGTCACGGCCTTTGATCGCCAGCTCTTTGATGCGCTTCTCGATGTCGGCCATGCCCAGCGCATCGACGTCACGCAGCACCGGGGTCACCAGGCCTCGCGGGGTGGAGACCGCCATGCTGACGTCGAAGTAGTTGTGGTAGACCACATCTTCGCCATCGATAGAGGCGTTCACTTCCGGATAACGTTTCAGCGCTTCAACAACGGCTTTCACGTAGAAAGACATAAAGCCCAGACGGATACCGTGACGCTTCTCGAAGGCATCGCCGTACTGCTTGCGCAGATCCATGATTGGCTTCATGTTCACTTCGTTGAAGGTGGTCAGCATCGCGGTGGAGTTTTTTGCCTCCAGCAGACGCTCGGCAACGCGCTTGCGCAGACGGGTCATCGGCACGCGTTTCTCGGAACGGTTGCCCGCTACCGGGGTAACAGAAGGCGCTGCAGCAGCAGTAGCCGGTGCTTTCTCTTCGGTTGCGGTTGCTGTTGACGATTTCGCCAGATGTTTCTCAACGTCTTCACGGGTCAGACGGCCGCCGACGCCGGTGCCTTTAATGGCGTTGGCATCGAGGGTGTGTTCTGCCAGCAGACGACGGATCGCCGGGCTTAACGCCTCGTTGTTCTGCTCTTCGAGAGACGCCTGCTGACGCTGAGCCGGAGTCGACTCTTTGCTTTCAGATTTCGCGCTGCTCTCTTTACCGTTGCTGTTGCCTTCACGCAGGCGGCCAAGGATCTGGCGAGAGGTCACCGTGGTGCCCTCCTCTTCCAACACGGCATCCAGGATGCCGTCCGCTGACGCCGGTACTTCCAGTACCACTTTATCAGTTTCGATCTCTACCAGAACTTCATCACGTTGGACGCTATCGCCCGGTTTTTTATGCCAGGTGGCCACGGTCGCATCGGCTACGGACTCAGGCAGGTCAGGAACAAGAATATCTACGCTACTCATTATTTATCCTTTAATTAATCGACGTTCAGCGCGTCGTTGACCAGATCTTGCTGCTGCGTCTGGTGAACGGACATATAGCCTACCGCCGGAGAGGCAGAGGCCGGGCGACCTGCATAACGCAGAGCGGACCCAAACGGAATCACTTCACGGAAATGATGCTGGCTACAGTACCATGCGCCCTGGTTCAGCGGCTCTTCCTGGCACCAGACAAAATCATGTACGTGGGCATAAGGTTTTAACGCTTCCTGCACCGACTGATGCGGGAACGGATACAGCTGTTCGATACGCACAATGGCGACATCTTTCTGGTCGTTCTTACGGCGCTGCTCAAGCAGGTCGTAATAAACCTTACCAGAACAGAGGACAACGCGCTTAACGCCTTGCGGATCAAGATCGTCAACCTCACCGATGGCCGGCATGAAGGTGCCGTTTGCCAGCTCGTCGAGCGTTGATACCGCCAGCGGATGGCGCAGCAGAGACTTCGGCGACATCACCACCAGCGGACGGCGCATACCGCGCAGCGCCTGACGGCGGATCATGTGGTAAACCTGCGCTGGCGTGGACGGCACGCAAACCTGCATGTTCTGCTCGGCGCAGAGTTGCAGATAGCGCTCCAGACGGGCGGAGGAGTGCTCCGGACCCTGGCCTTCGTAGCCGTGCGGCAGCAGCATCACCAGACCGCACATACGGCCCCACTTCTGCTCACCGGAGGAGATGAACTGGTCGATCACCACCTGCGCACCGTTAGCGAAGTCACCAAACTGTGCTTCCCAGATGGTCAGGGTGCGCGGCTCGGCGGTGGCATAGCCATACTCGAACGCCAGCACCGCCTCTTCAGAGAGCACGGAGTCCCAGACGCGGAAGGTGCCCTGCGAATTGTGGACGTGGTGCAGCGGCGTGTAGGTAGAGCCGTTAGCTTGGTTATGGATCACCGCGTGACGGTGGAAGAAGGTGCCACGGCCGCTGTCTTCCCCAGACAGACGTACCGCAATCCCTTCATCTACCAGCGTAGCGTAGGCGAGGTTTTCCGCGCCGCCCCAGTCAAAGAGCTTCTCGCCTGCGGCCATCGCCTGGCGGTCACCGTAGATTTTCGCTACGCGCGACTGCATTTCGATAGCGTCTGGTACGGTACTGATACGCTTCGCCAGCTCCTGAACGCGCTTCATCTCTACCTTGTTCGGATAGCTCTCGTCCCACTCGTGGTTCAGGTACGGTGACCAGGTAAAGGAGTGCATGTTCATTGGACGCCACTCTTTGACTACGCATTCACCGGCATCAAGCATGTCGCGGTAGAGGTTGACCATCTCGGTGGCATCTTCCAGAGAGGCGACCTTCTCCTGCTCAAGGCGGTCAGCGTAGATTTTACGCGGCGTCGGGTGCTTCTTGATCTTCTGGTACATCAGCGGCTGGGTTGCGCTTGGCTCGTCGGCTTCGTTGTGGCCGTGACGGCGGTAGCACACCAGGTCAATAAAGACGTCGCGCTTAAAGGTGTTACGGAAATCCAGCGCGAGGCGGGTGACAAAGGCCACTGCTTCCGGATCGTCAGCGTTAACGTGGAAGATCGGTGCCTGCACCATTTTACCGATATCGGTGCAGTACGGCGTAGAGCGCGCATCAAGCGGGTTAGAGGTGGTAAAGCCTACCTGGTTGTTGATGACGATACGCACCGTGCCGCCCACTTCGTAGCCGCGGGCTTTGGACATGTTCAACGTTTCCTGCACCACGCCCTGTCCGGCTACCGCTGCATCGCCGTGAATGGTGATTGGCAGGACTTTGCTGCTGCTTGGCTCATCAAGGCGGTCGATACGTGCACGCACGGAGCCCATTACAACCGGGCTGACGATCTCCAGGTGCGACGGGTTAAACGCCAGCGCCAGGTGAACCAAACCGCCCTCGGTTTCAATATCAGACGAGAAGCCCATGTGGTACTTCACGTCGCCGGTGCCAAGGTGCTCTTTATGCTTGCCTGCAAACTCGTCAAACAGATCCTGAGTCTTTTTACCCAACACGTTAATCAGAACGTTGAGACGACCACGGTGGGCCATACCCAGCACCACTTCACGGGTGCCGCTCTTACCGGCGTGGCGGATCATCTCTTTCAGCATCGGGACCAGGGCATCACCGCCCTCCAGCGAGAAGCGTTTCGCCCCTGGGAATTTTGCCCCCAGATAGCGCTCCATCCCTTCGGCTGCCGTCAGCTCGCTGAGAAAACGTTTTTTCTCTTCAGCGCTAAAGGCCGCGCGGCCCGCTACGGACTCAATGCGCTGCTGGATCCAACGCTTCTCGTCGGTGCTGGTGATGTGCATATACTCAGCGCCGATAGAGCCGCAGTAGGTCTGCTTCAGGGCATCGATCAGTTCGCCCAGCGGCATCGTGTCTTTGCCAAAGGCAAAGGAGCCGATGTTAAAGCTCTGCTGCAGATCCGCTTCGGTCAGGTCGTGATAAGCCGGATCGAGATCGGCAACGCGCTCCTGTTGCCACAGTCCCAGCGGATCGAGGTTCGCCTGCTGGTGACCGCGGAAGCGGTAGGCGTTGATGAGCTGCAGGACTTTTACCTGCTTAACGTTGGTATCAGGGTCGGAAAGTGAGGAGGTGTAACGTGAGGCATCCTTCGCCAGACGACGAAAATAATCACGTGTTTTGGAATGAAATTGATCCGGTTTAACGCCGGTGCCAGGCAGCTCCTGGAACATGGAACGCCAGTTTGCGTCTACCGAATCAGGATCGGTTAAGAAGTCTTCATAGAGCTGTTCTATCCAGCTCTGGTTAGACCCAGAGAGGTAAGAAGAGTCCAGCCAGGCTTTCATTGCGCCGTTCTGCATCGTGATCCCTTAAGCATTTGTATGCTTACTTCGCCGTGGATAACTACAACGTACACCGTATAGCGCACGTACCGGGGTTCACAAGCGAGCTCTCTGGCCCGCTAAGGAACCTTTAAAAACTGTCTGTCAGGCAGTTTTTAAAGATCTCCTGCATGTTATTTGCCTGCTGCCGTGGTGACAGCAGGCAAAACGACTTACTTATGCACTGCGCTGTAAAAGCATCGACTTGATATGGCCGATGGCGCGGGTCGGGTTCAGCCCCTTCGGACACACGCTGACGCAGTTCATGATGCTATGACAGCGGAATACGCTGAAAGCATCGCTCAGCCCGTCGAGACGGCTCTCGGTTTCGGTATCGCGACTGTCGATCAGGAAGCGATACGCTGCCAGCAGGCCGGCTGGGCCGATGAACTTGTCCGGGTTCCACCAGAATGACGGACAGGAGGTGGAACAGCAGGCGCAAAGAATGCACTCATAGAGCCCATCGAGTTTCTCACGCTGCTCAGGAGCCTGTAGGTGCTCGCGAGCGGGTGGATTTTGCCCATTATTCAATAAGTAAGGCTTAATCTTCTCATATTGTGCATAGAATTGCCCCATGTCTACCACCAGATCGCGTACAACCGGTAATCCAGGCAGCGGACGGATAACAATTTTTTTGGTGCCGTTGCCCAGCGCCGAGATCGGTGTGATGCAGGCCAGGCCGTTTTTGCCGTTCATGTTCAGGCCGTCGGAGCCGCAAACCCCCTCACGACAGGAGCGGCGGAACGCCAGGGTCGGATCCTTCTCTTTCAGCTGGATTAACGCATCCAGCAGCATCATATCCCGACCCTCTTCCCCTTCCAAGGTATAGTCCTGCATACGCGGCGCGTCGTCGACATCCGGGTTATAACGATAGATTGAAAATTCGATTCTCATTTTCCGGTCTCCGCTTAGTAAGTACGAATCTTCGGCGGGAACGCCGGACGCAGTTTAGGCTCCATGTTCACGCTGCGGCGCGTCATGGATTCCGATTCAGGGAGATACAGAGAGTGGCAGAGCCAGTTCTCGTCGTCGCGGTCCGGGAAGTCGAAGCGGCTGTGTGCCCCACGGCTCTCGGTACGGAAGTTGGCCGACACCGCCGTAGCAAAGGCGGTCTCCATCAGGTTATCCAGCTCCAGACACTCGACGCGCTGGGTGTTGAACTCGCTGGAGGTGTCGTCCAGGCGGGCGTTTTTCAGGCGCTCGCGGATGGCCTTCAGCTGCTCCAGACCCTTCGCCATCGCATCGCCTTCGCGGAATACCGAGAAGTTGTGCTGCATGCACTCCTGCAATGCTTTACGGATCGCCACCGGATCTTCACCATCGCGGTTGTTGTTCCAGCGGTTCAGACGCGCCAGCGAGGCGTCAATTTCGTCGTCGGTCGCATCACGCAGTGCGCCCTGCTCGGCGATAGACTCCTGCAGATGCAGACCTACCGCACGACCAAAGACTACCAGGTCCAGCAGCGAGTTACCGCCGAGGCGGTTAGCACCGTGTACCGATACGCAGGCGATCTCACCCACGGCAAACAGCCCCGGGATCACCACGTCTTCGCCCTGAGCGTTTACGGTCAGCGCCTGGCCGGTCACTTTGGTTGGGATACCGCCCATCATATAGTGACAGGTCGGAATGACCGGAATTGGCTCTTTCACCGGATCGACGTGGGCAAAGGTACGGGAGAGTTCAAGGATGCCCGGCAGGCGGGACTCAAGAACCTCTTTCCCGAGGTGGTCAAGCTTCAGCTTGGCGTGCGGGCCCCATGGACCGTCACAGCCGCGGCCTTCCCGGATCTCGATCATGATAGAGCGTGCTACTACGTCGCGACCCGCCAGATCTTTGGCGTTCGGCGCGTAACGCTCCATAAAGCGTTCGCCGTGCTTGTTCAGCAGGTAGCCGCCTTCACCGCGGCAGCCCTCGGTGACCAGAACGCCCGCACCGGCGATACCGGTTGGGTGGAACTGCCACATCTCCATATCCTGCACCGGCACGCCTGCACGGAGCGCCATACCGACACCGTCACCGGTGTTGATGTGGGCGTTGGTGGTGGACTGGTAGATACGGCCTGCGCCGCCGGTGGCCAGCACCGTTGCACGCGCTTTGAAGTAAACCACTTCCCCGGTTTCGATGCACAGGGCGGTACAGCCGACCACCGCGCCATCAGCGTTTTTCACCAGATCCAGCGCATACCACTCAGAGAAAATGGTGGTCTTATTTTTCAGGTTCTGCTGATAAAGGGTATGCAGCAGGGCGTGGCCGGTACGGTCCGCCGCCGCCGCGGTACGTGCCGCCTGCTCGCCGCCGAAATCTTTCGACTGGCCGCCAAACGGACGCTGATAAATGGTGCCATTCTCCAGGCGGGAGAACGGCAGACCCATATGATCCAGCTCCAGGATCGCTTCCGGGCCGGTTTTACACATATATTCAATGGCGTCCTGGTCACCGATATAGTCGGAGCCTTTCACCGTGTCATACATGTGCCATTCCCAGTTGTCTTCATGGGTATTGCCCAGCGCCACGGTGATACCGCCCTGCGCAGAGACCGTATGGGAACGGGTTGGGAAAACTTTAGACAGCAGCGCACAGCTCTGGCCGCTTTGGGAAATTTGCAGCGCCGCGCGCATACCTGCGCCACCGGCACCAATTACAACCGCATCAAATTCTCTGACTGGCAGTTTCATTACACACCCCACACCACAACGAATCCATAAATAACGTATACCAGCAGCGCCACAACGGTGAGCAGCTGTAACCCAAGGCGCAGCGCCGTGGATTTAACGTAGTCAGTAAACACCTGCCACATGCCAATCCAGGTGTGGATCAACGTGGAAACGAGCGCCAGCAAGGTGAACACTTTGGTAAAGGCGGAGGAGAAAAAGCCCGTCCAGGCTTCATAGGTGACATCGCCAGTGATGGCGAAAAAACCAACCATATAGATGATGTACAGCGTCAGAACGATAGCGGTAGCGCGGACCAGAATGAAGTCATGTACGCCGTTGCGTCCTAATGCGGAGGCGTTGCTTACCATACGAGGACTCCTGCGAGAATTGAAAGCACGACAGTAATTGCAATAGCAATATAGGCAGAACGTTGACCTGCTGCGAAGGTTTCTTCCAGATAGCCGACATCCATCAGCATGTGGCGGATGCCGCCCACGGCGTGATAGGCCAGCGCGGTGAGAATGCCCCACATGATGAACTTAACGAAAAAGCTATCCATGATGGCAGCGGCGTGCTGGAAGCCCTCTTGTGAGGAGAGCGACAGGCCCAGCAGCCACAGCAGAATGCCGATCGCCACGAAGGTGATGACGCCGGACACGCGGTGGAGGATGGACGCTATAGCCGTAACAGGGAACCGGATCGTAGTGAGATCCAGATTGACAGGTCTTTGTTTCTTAGCATTTTTTATCATGAATAACGCCCACATGCTGTTCTTATAGTTTCCTTCCTCCGGTCTGCAGGCGGGTCAGACAGCGTCCATTTGTATAACTGCTCGTCATGCAAAATTTCATGCTTTCGTAGGCTAAACGACGCATTACAACGCTGGTGGCTCGGGACGGCAGGGTATTCCGGAGACCTGGCGGCAGTATAGGATGTTCACAAAATCATTACAATTAACCTACATACACTTTGTCGGGTTTTATGCTGAACAGTGAGCTCCATCACGATACCAACATATTTTTAATTTTTAACCATGAGATTTGACAAAACTTAAACATTATTGTTACAAACGTCAGCGGAAAAGTCATATAATTCGTAAAAGTTATGGGGTCTCTCTTTCACCTGAGAATTAGTTATGTAACAGTGAGAAGGATTGACCGCCGTTATCAGGACAGTTATTAGTGATAGATAGGTTTGACAAATTCGGACTGTTAAAAAGGCTGATTTGCTGATTTTTCACGGTATTTTAATGTTTGCCTGCTAGCGCTCATCGCTCTGTACCCTGCTTACTCCGCTCAACAGAGACACGCGCCAAATAACAAAGTGGTAACATTGATTTTCTGTATGAATGCAAATCCGGCTTCTTCCCAACAGTCTTAAGCATAAGGCGCTAAGGAGACCGTAAATGGCTGATAAGAAAGCTACCCTAACTTACAATGGTGGCGATGCTATTGAACTGGATGTGCTACAGGGCACGCTCGGTCAGGACGTCATTGATGTCCGCACGCTCGGCTCAAAAGGAGTTTTTACTTTTGACCCGGGTTTCACCTCTACCGCATCCTGCGAATCAAAAATCACCTTTATCGACGGTGACGAAGGCATTCTGCTCCATCGCGGTTTCCCGATTGACCAGCTGGCAACCGAATCAAACTACCTGGAAGTGTGTTACATCCTGCTGAAGGGTGAGAAGCCAACTCAGGCCGAGTTTGACGAGTTCAAAACCATCGTTACGCGTCACACTATGATCCACGAGCAGATCACCCGTCTGTTCCACGGCTTCCGTCGCGACTCTCACCCGATGGCAGTGCTGTGCGGCGTGACCGGCGCGCTGGCAGCCTTCTATCACGACTCGCTGGATGTCAATAATCCGCGCCACCGTGAGATCGCCGCCTTCCGTCTGCTGTCCAAGATGCCAACCGTAGCGGCAATGTGTTACAAATATTCTATCGGACAGCCTTTTGTTTATCCGCGCAACGATCTCTCCTATGCGGGCAACTTCCTGAACATGATGTTCTCTACGCCATGTGAGAAGTATGAGGTCAACCCGGTGCTGGAACGCGCCATGGACCGCATCCTGATCCTGCACGCCGATCACGAGCAGAACGCCTCTACCTCTACGGTACGTACCGCGGGCTCCTCGGGTGCTAACCCGTTTGCCTGTATCGCGGCCGGTATCGCCTCCCTGTGGGGACCGGCACACGGCGGCGCGAACGAAGCGGCGCTGAAGATGCTGGAAGAGATCAGCACCGTTGAGCACATTCCGGAATTCGTACGTCGTGCCAAAGATAAAAATGACTCTTTCCGCCTGATGGGCTTCGGTCATCGTGTTTATAAAAACTATGACCCGCGCGCCACCGTGATGCGTGAAACCTGTCATGAAGTGCTGAAAGAGCTGGGCACCAAAGACGATCTGCTGCAGGTGGCGATGGAGCTTGAGCACATTGCGCTCAACGATCCGTACTTCATTGAGAAGAAACTCTACCCGAACGTGGACTTCTACTCCGGCATCATCCTGAAAGCGATGGGTATTCCGTCATCCATGTTTACCGTTATCTTCGCGATGGCGCGTACCGTTGGCTGGATCGCCCACTGGAACGAAATGCACGACGACGGCATCAAAATCGCCCGTCCGCGTCAGCTCTATACCGGCTACGAACAGCGCGATTTCAAATCCGATCTGCAGAACCGCTAATCTGCTCTTCTGCTCTGCCCGGCGGCGCTACGCTTGCCGGGCCTTCTATTTTTGGCACCCCGGACACCAATAAAATGGCCGCGACGACAGGGTGGTCTTTTCGATCGTTCCCCCGCAGCGACTGCACCCCTTCCCCGCCCGATGAAACACGTTAAAACGAAAAAGTGCTCCATGGTGACGCTTCTCATTGACCTTGCCGCGCGTGCGGTAGGAGAGACGCGGCACGTCCAGCAGCGCGGCTGCCAGCGCATCCAGCTGTGTCTCACTGAGATCGGCGGCGCGATGGGTGGGAGCTAGCCCGGTCGCCCAGAGGATCTCGACCCGCAGATAGTTACCCAGCCCAGCTAAAAATGCCTGATCCAGTAGCAGACCGGCAAACTGACGGCGGCGAAAACGCGGAGAGATAAGCCGCTCTCTGACCGCCGCCGCATCCAGATCGGGATCGAGCACGTCCGGCCCTACGCGCAGTAAAAATGGGTGGGCGGCTAACTGCTCAGGGGTGAGCATCTCGATATCCGAGGCGCTGTAGAGCAGGATAGCCTTATCGGCGGTGGCCAGCTTGACCCGCAGGATCCGATTGGTCTGCGGCGCCTCACCCGCCTTTACGACCCGCCAGACGCCATAGAGCTGGTTATGACTGTAGAGGGTCATGCCGCCGGAGAAGTGCGTCAGCAGCGCTTTACCGCGCGTTTCGATACGATCGACATGCTGCCCGGCAAGCTCTGCCTCCCAGGGCTTCAGATGTTCATAGGCAAACCAGGCTTCGGTAAGCGGCTTGCCCTGAATGGCTTTCTCAAGACTGTCCGCCGCCCGGCGGATCTCGGGGCCTTCCGGCATAGCGTCTCCTTACTCAATTAACTGGCGGTGACAGCAATATTGCTGGCGGCAAAGGCCTCGCGCAGGCGTTGAGCAAACAGCAAGGCATGTTCGCCGTCACCGTGCAGGCATACCGTCTGGGCGTTAACGCATGTCCATTGGCCCTGAATGCTCTTTACCCGTCCGGCCTGCACCATCTCTAAGGTTTGCGTCAGGGCCTGCGCTTCGTCGCCGATCAGCGCCCCTGGCTGCGAGCGTGGCACCAGCGAGCCGTCGCTCATATACCCCCGGTCGGCAAAGACCTCTTCCCGGGTGGGCAAACCAGCGCGCTCCCCGGCGCGGATCAGCTCGCTGCCCGCCAGCCCAACCAGAATCAAAGCGGGATCGCAGGCGTGCACCGCTCGGGCAATCGCCTCGGCGAGAGCCGGATCCTTCGCCGCCTGGTTGTAGAGCATGCCGTGCGGCTTAACGTGCCGCATCCTGCCGCCCTCAGCGTGAACGATAGCCGCCAGCGCGCCGACCTGGTAGAGCGTTTGCGCATAGACGGTCTCGGGCGGCAGATCCATCGCCGTACGGCCAAAGTTCTGTCGATCGGGAAAGCTGGGATGCGCCCCTACCGCCACGCCGTTTTTTAGCGCCTCGCGCACGCAGGCCAGCATGGTTTGCGCATCGCCCGCGTGAAAACCACAGGCGATGTTGGCCGAGGAGACCAGCTGTAACAGGGCGCTGTCGCTGGCGCTTCCCTCTCCGAGATCGGCGTTAAGATCAATCTTGAGCACGTAGCCCCCGCGCTAGCTGGTCGAGGAACAGCCGCTGCTCGCGGCGGGCGCGGAGCGCATCTTCCAGAGTGCAAGGAACAAGGTGGATAGGATCGCCAAGACGGATCTGTCCCAGGTGATACATATCCGCCTCGATAATGCAGGCGATGCGCGGGTAGCCGCCGGTGGTCTGAGCGTCATTCATCAGCACGATAGGCTGGCCGTTATGCGGCACCTGAATCACCCCGGGAACCAGCCCGTGGGAGAGCAGCTCCCGCGCTTCACGGCGCTTTAGCTGCGGCCCCTGAAGACGGTAGCCCATGCGGTTACTCTGCGGGCTAAGCTGCCACGGCAGCCGCCACAAGGCCTCCTGCGAGGCAGTATCGAATGACTGGTACTCTGGCCCCGGCAGGGCACGAATGCGGTTGCCCCACAGGAGCTGCTTGACCCCCTGCGGGCCAGAGAAATGGCGCTCGCAGGCGCGGATCGGCAGCCGATCGCCATCCTGCAACAGCCGTCCAGCAAAGCCGCCGATACCGACCTTCAGGTCGGTGCTGTAGGAGCCCATCACCTCGGGCACGTCAAAACCGCCAGCTACCGCCAGGTAGCTGCGCATCCCGTGCCGGGGACGCTTAAGCACCAGCCGCTGTCCGGCACGGGCCTGATGCCGCCAGCCGGTCCACACCGCCTGGCCGTCCAGCGTCGCGTCGCAGCCTGCTCCGGTAAGGGCAAACCAGCCGTCATGGGCAAACTCAAATTCGCACTGGCCGAGCGCCATCTCCAGCGCCGCATCGTCAGGCGCATTGCCTACCAGCGCATTGGCAATTTCCAGCGCCGGTGCATCCAGCGCGCCGCAGTAGCTGATGCCGGACTGACGCAGCCCCTTGCGTTTGCCACCCTGTACCGAGGTGTACATCCCGGCACGAATTACCGTCAGCATACGCCCTCCTTCTGTGGGACAAAGCGCACCCGGTCGCCGGGGCGCAAAAGCACAGGATCGTTGTTATCAGGGTTGAACAGCGCCAGCGACGTATGACCGATAAGCTGCCACCCTCCAGGGGTCGCCAGCGGGTAGATCCCGGTCTGCTCGCCGCCGATGCCTACCGATCCGGCAGGTACTGAGAGACGTGGCTCCGCCCGGCGCGGGGTATGCAACCTTTCCGGCAGCCCGCCCAGATAGGGGAAGCCCGGCTGGAAGCCAAGGAACCAGACCACATAGTCAACGGAGGCATGCAGCTCAACCACCTGCTTTTCGCTGAGATTACTGTGCTCTGCCACTACAGCCAGATCCGGCCCCGCCGCGCCGCCGTAAACCACTGGGATCTCAATAAAGCGTGACTCAGGCTCAAGCGCCTCGCTCTCCTCCCACCAGCGCTGGAGTCGCTCAATGGCGTCCAGCGCTCTCTCCTGCGGATCCGCCAGCACAACGGTCACGTTGTTCATACCGGGGATTACATCGACAACATTGGGCAGTTCAACCACCCGCTGAGCCAGTCGCCAGATACGCTTCTGGCTAGCCAGGGTCACCGGAGGCTCAAGCTCCAGTACCACGGCGGTCTCACCTAATAGATAACAACGTGCTCGCTGCACTCAGTCCCCCTTGCATCATGCTGGATTGGGAATATCGATAAATGTGACGTCTAAATCTGTATTTTCGGTCAGCCACTCGCTGAGGGCGCGGATGCCACCGCGCTCAGTTGCGTGATGCCCCGCCGCGTAGAAGTGCAGCCCCTGCTCCCGGGCGCTGTGAATGGTCTGCTCGGAGACCTCACCGGTGATAAAGGCATCGACGCCGAAACGCGCGGCGCTGTCGATAAAGCCCTGCCCGCCGCCGGTACACCATGCCACGCGCCGGACCTCCGCTGGGCCGGTATCGCCGCTCCACAGCGGTCGACGGCCAAGCCGGGCTTCAATCCACGACGCCAGCTCCAGGCCGGGAACCGGCATCGCCAGCTCTCCCCACGGCACCAGCGGCTCAATTTCGCCCTTCACGGTGATGCCCAGCAGCGCCGCCAGCTGAACGTTATTCCCCAGCTCCGGGTGAGCGTCCAGCGGCAGGTGCCAGCCATACAGATTGATATCGTTGGCGAGCAGAGCCTTAAGGCGATTGCGCTTCATGCCGTGGATTACCGGGGATTCACCTTTCCAGAAGTAGCCATGGTGGACGATGATGGCATCGGCCTGCTGACGCACGGCCTCATCGATCAGCGCCTGGCTGGCGGTCACGCCGGTAATAATTTTTTGTACTTCATCACGGCCCTCGACCTGCAGGCCGTTGGGCGCATAGTCACTGAAGGTCGCGCTGTTAAGCTTGTCGTTAATCAGGCGTTCCAGTTCGCTGTTGTTCATCATCTCTCTCTATGCTTTTCTTGCGGCTTCATACGCGGCCAGGGTGGCCGTGCGAGCCTGTTTATGATCGACCACCGGGCGGGGATAGTCCAGCGTCACGCCCTGCTTATCCGCCCATCCCCAGGGTTCATGCAGCGATGCCGCAGGCACCTCTGCCAGCTCGGGCAGCCACTGGCGGATAAACTCGCCGTGCTTATCAAATTTTTCACCCTGGGTGGTGGGGTTAAAGATGCGAAAATAGGGTGCGGCATCGGTACCCGTTGACGCCGCCCATTGCCAGCCGCCGTTGTTGGCAGCCAGATCGCCATCGATAAGCTGAGAGATAAAATAGCGTTCTCCGATGCGCCAGTCGATCAGTAAGTCTTTAACCAGGAAGCTGGCGGTAATCATTCGCAGACGGTTGTGCATCCAGCCGGTGTTATTCATCTGTCGCATCGCCGCATCGACAATGGGGTAGCCGGTGCGCCCCGTCTGCCAGGCCTGAAGATGCGTCTGGTCACGTTGCCACTGCACGCGTTCGGTCCAAGGGATAAAGGGCCGGTGTTTGCAGAGATCGGGATACCACGTCATCAGATGGCGATAGAAGTCGCGCCAGATAAGCTCATTCAACCAAACCGCGCCCGCACCGCCGTTCAGGGCCTCGGGCTGCTCCGCCAGCAGCCGGTGCAGGCACTGGCGCGGAGAGATGACGCCCAGCGCCAGGCAGGCCGAGAGCCGACTGGTGGCATCAAGCGCGGGAAAATCGCGTTTTTTCTCATATTCTGCCAGATCGTGACGGCAGAAATCGCGCAGACGATCGACGGCGGTCTTTTCCGTAGCGGGAAAAAGGTCAGAATCAAAATCCTGCTGCGGATAGGTGATAGTGAGCGGCTTGAGGGTGTCGTTTAGCGCCCCGCCCTCGCGTACGGCGGGCGCAGGCACGCACTCGGGCAGATCCTCTCTCAGCCTGCGCAGAAAGGCGTTTTTATACGGGGTGAACACTTTATACATCTGCCGGTCGCCGGTCATCACACTGCCGGGGGCAAGCATGACGCTGTCATCCAGCCCCTGGCAAGTGACCTCCGGCAGCGCCCGCTCAACGGCGGCGTCGCGCTGACGCTCGTTGATCTCGTACTGATAGTTATAGAAAAGATGCGTAACGTTGTGCTCTTCACAGACCTCTTTTACTGCCCCTACGCTGGCGTTGAAATCATCCACCTCAACAAACAGCAGCCGGATCCCTTTTTCCGCCAGCTCATGCTGAAGGCTGTGAAGATGGGACTGCATAAACGCCGCCTGCCGCGCCGCCATGCCATGCTTTTCCCACTGTTTGGGAGTCGAGATAAAGAGTGCCAGCACTCTGGCGTGGCGATCCCGACAGGCGGCGGCGAGGGCAAGGTTATCCTTCACGCGGAGATCCGCGCGAAACCAGACCAGATGGGTGGTCATACAGCTCCTGAATTAGTGTCCGTAACGAAGGCGCAGGGTCTCTGGCCACGGGTCAAAGTAGCGCTGCCCGGCGAGATACGCGTCGGGGAATTCAGCCATGTAGTGCTTGAGCAACGTCACCGGGGCAAGCAGCGGCTGCGTACCCTGCCGATAGCGCTCGATAAGCGACGACAGCTCCTCGCGCTGGCGAGCGTTTAGCTGCTTACGGAAATAGCCCTGAACATGCATCAGCACGTTGGTGTGGTTGCGTCGGGTGGCCTGGTGAGAGAGCAGATCCATCAGCCGCTGGCGGTACTCAACAAACCATTCGTCGAGCGATTCCCACTCGTGAATGGCTGCCACAAAGCGTCCCAGCTCGCGATACTTTGGCTGGGAGTGAGCCAGCAGCAGTAGCTTGTAGCGGCTGTGGTAGGCGATCAGCTCCCCGCGCGTCAGCCCACGCTCGCGCACGCCGTTAAGTTCGTGCAGGGCATAGATACGCTCGACAAAATTTTCGCGGATTAGCGGATCGTGCAGACGACCATCCTCTTCCACGGGCAGCCAGGGATAAGTTTGCATTAATATTTCGGTATAGATCCCGCGCCCGGCCTTACGGTTGTTTTTGCCGTCGGCATCGTAGACGCGCACCCGCTCCATGCCGCAGCTGGGTGATTTAGCGCAGACGATATAGCCGCAGAGATGTTCAAACTGGCTGATGCGCTTCTGCGCATAGCTCTGCATTGACTGAGTCAGATCGCCCTCGCGTCCGTCGCTAAAGCGCAGCGCCGGATCGCCTTCAGGCGTTTTAACCAGTCGCAGTGCCGGACGCGGGGTAGGCAGGCCGATGGCCATTTCCGGGCAGACCGGCTCAAAACGGACCAACGGCGACAGCTCCTCAACGGCAAAGGCCAGTCGCTTGTGCCCGCCGTCAAAACGCACGGTTTCCCCTAACAGACAGGCACTGATGCCAACAGGGATTTTTTCACTCATAGCGGCTCCTTATAGACTCTCCGTAAGTGTAGCCCGAGTGAGAAGGAATTCGCGATGGTTATACCAAGATCCCAATAAATAAATGTTGCTTATCTGAGTTGATAAAATACACATGCCTGCTTTTTAAGCATAAGCGGTACTGAAAACTTCCCACATCCAGTCTGTTCAAGAAGTTTCTCAAGCACGACGGAATCAGCCTCACTCACACCAGGGTAATCGAGATGGGTATACATTTTTAACTCTTCGACAGAACATATTCGCCGCGCAGCGTTAAACAGCCCCCAGGCATCCAGGGCTTTATATGTCGCTGGGCTTATAGCTATTATTAGTTTCTCAATAATATTAATTTTTTCGCGTATCGATTCAACCGCAGTTTGTGCATCAACACTTTTCGATTTTATCCAGATACAGTCATAGTGAAAAAGCCTGTTTCTGTAATCCCTGATCTCTTTTAAAAGATTAAGCATTTTTCGACGCGCTTCTGTTGGCCGATGATCGATTATGCTAAGCCTTCGGAATGCTTTCGTCAGTGACAGTGGCCAGAGATAGAGGTGCTTATCTTGATTAAGATCGGTATGCCATGCCTCAAGCAGCACCGCCTCCCATGTGCTAAACGTGGTAGCAGCAATAATGTCATCATGCCCAAACGCAGAGGCTGAAGAAGCTACCTCAGATGGAGTATTGAATCCTAAGCGTGCCGCCTGTTTGTTTTTGCCTCTCTGTCTTAATGTTAGCTCTGCGTTCCGAATACCCTTGATAAATTTTGTATGATTATCTTTCGTATTATCATAGCGAATAGTATTCCACCAATATTCACCAAATCGCTCTTTGCCCGCCTTGTCTATTGAATTACGTAATATCAGCTCCAGCTGTTGCACGAGGGGATAAAGCGAAGCTGCTGCATTCTGTAACCAGATAGTAAAACCGTATATTTCCACTGGGGATTGAATACCAAAGATTCGTTCAATTGTAGCCAGCCGGGCTGGGGATAATAACGAGAGAATGGGTGCATAATCCGGTATGCTTCCTGGCATAGTCGCTCCTGCTCCTGATAATAGTCGTCTTTTTTTAGACCGAACTCAAATAACCTCACTGTTGACCGGCTTATCGCTCTGCGCTAATCTGCTCTTATAACGTTAGCCAATGCCGAATCATCCCCCATGCTGCATGGGTTCTAGTGAAAGCATATCAGGCAAAAGTTTTGAAAACCCCGGCTCTGCTGGGGTTTTTCACATTCCACGCATAAAAAAACCGCCCCGAGGGGCGGTTGGCTTTGCTGCTGTGTGGGCTTCGCCCTTTTAATAGAAATCGCAGGCCACTTTTTCGGCCTGATCCATCCATACCGGCTTATTGCTGGTTTTCGCCCAGACGCGGTGCAGATAGCTGTAGAAGCGGGCGCGATCTTTCCAGAACAGCATAAACGGCAGCGCCGCTACACCTGCTACCACGGCAAAAACGCGACGGGCAAGGATCACATGCACTGGATAATCTTGATATAGAGACATACGTTTTCCCCCTTTTTACCCCGTCGTCCTTCACGAGGCTGGCGTGTCGGTAATGTTTACCGAAATAATCAATTTACTTTACTGGTTAAAATAGTACCGCTTTGTCTGTAATTTTACTACTCATCCGACCACTATTTTTTCACCGTTGCCGAAATATTTACCTTTGTCGCGTAGTAAAGTTACAGGATAGTTAAATTAATACTAAACATTAGTTAAATTGTGCCTTTGTGATTTTTATACTTTTTTTACATCCGCCTCGCCAATTTTTGCAAAATCTTTGCGCCGAAAATCCTACCTTCACTGCACATCCTAAGAACACCACGGAGGTGGAGTGTGAGTGCAGGCGTGATAACCGGTGTGGTACTGGTTTTCCTGTTGTTGGGCTATCTGGTTTATGCCCTGATTAACGCGGAGGCCTTCTGATGGCGGCACAGGCGTTTTTACTGATAGCCAGCTTTTTACTGGTGCTGTTTCTACTGGCACGTCCGCTGGGGACGTTGCTGGCGAGGCTGATTGCTGACAGATCTTTGCCAGGCACCGCAGCGATTGAGCGTGGCATCTGGCGCATCACCGGCATCCAGCCGAAGGAGATGACGTGGCGTCACTATTTACTGGCGATCCTCGCCATCAATATGCTCGGCGTGCTGGTTCTGTTTTTGATCCTGACCTTTCAGGCGCAGCTGCCGTTTAACCCGCAGCAGTTGCCTGGACTGTCGTGGCACCTGGCCCTGAATACCGCCGTGAGCTTTGTGGCGAACACTAACTGGCAATCCTACAGCGGCGAGAGCACCCTAAGCTACTTTAGCCAGATGGCCGGCCTGACGGTGCAGAACTTTCTCTCTGCTGCCAGCGGAATGGCGGTGATCTTCGCCCTGATCCGCGCCTTTTCCCGCAAAAGCGTCAATACCTTGGGTAACGCCTGGGTAGATATCACCCGTATCACCCTGTGGGTACTACTCCCTCTCGCTCTGCTGCTGGCGCTGATTTTTATCCAACAGGGGGCGCTGCAAAACCTCAACGCGTATCAGCCTTACACCTCGCTGGAGGGCGTCAAGGGTCTGCTGCCGATGGGGCCGGTCGCCTCCCAGGAGGCGATCAAGATGCTGGGGACCAACGGTGGGGGCTTCTTTAACGCCAACTCCGCACATCCGTTTGAGAACCCGACGGCGCTGACCAACTTCCTGCAGATGCTGGCCATATTCCTGATCCCCACTGCGCTCTGCTTCGCCTTCGGCGATGCGGTAGGCGATCGTCGCCAGGGCCACGCTATTCTCTGGGCGATGTCGATTATTTTTGTCATCTGTGCCGGGCTTGTGATGTGGGCCGAGCTAAACGGCAATCCGCATCTGCTGACGCTGGGGGCGGACGGCACCGCCAATATGGAGGGGAAAGAGAGCCGCTTTGGCATCCTCGCCAGCAGCCTCTTTGCGGTAGTGACAACGGCGGCCTCCTGCGGGGCGGTCAATGCGATGCATGACTCCTTTACCGCGCTGGGCGGCATGGTGCCGCTGTGGCTGATGCAGATTGGCGAAGTGGTCTTCGGCGGGGTCGGTTCGGGCCTCTACGGCATGCTGCTCTTTGTGCTGCTGGCGGTGTTTATCGCCGGGTTGATGATCGGCCGTACGCCAGAGTATCTGGGGAAAAAGATCGACGTACGGGAGATGAAGATGACCGCACTGGCGATCCTCGTTACCCCTGCGCTGGTGCTGCTCGGCACGGCGCTGGCAATGATGACCGACGCCGGACGCGCGGGCATGCTTAACCCTGGAGCCCATGGCTTTAGTGAGGTGCTGTACGCCGTTTCGTCCGCAGCCAACAACAACGGCAGCGCCTTTGCCGGCCTCAGCGCCAACACCCCGTTCTGGAACTGTCTGCTGGCGTTCTGCATGTTTGTCGGTCGCTTCGGCGTGATTGTCCCGGTCATGGCCATCGCCGGATCTTTAGTGATGAAAAAGAGCCAGCCCGTCAGCCCCGGTACGCTGCCCACCCACGGCGCGCTGTTTGTTGGTCTGCTGATCGGCACCGTGCTGCTCGTTGGCGCGCTGACCTTTATCCCCGCGCTGGCCTTAGGCCCAATCGCGGAACACCTTTCCTTACGCTAAGCCTGGCGGGAGCCTTTATGAGTCGTAAGCAACTTGCCCTGTTCGAACCCGCGCTGGTTCGCGAGGCACTATTAGCCTCTTTTGTAAAACTCAATCCACGGGTGCAGTGGCGTAACCCGGTGATGTTTATCGTCTGGATCGGCAGCCTGCTCACTACCCTGCTGGCGATTGCCATGGCCGCAGGCTATCTCAGCGGTAGCGCGGCCTTTACCGGTGCGATTAGCCTCTGGCTGTGGTTTACCGTGCTGTTTGCCAACGTCGCCGAAGCGCTGGCCGAGGGGCGCAGCAAAGCCCAGGCCAGCAGCCTGAAAGGCGTCAATAAAACTGCTTTCGCCCGCAAACTGCGCGCACCGCAGTATGGCGCACCAACCGATCGTATCCCCGCCGCCGACCTGCGCCGGGGCGACGTGGTGCTGGTCGAAGCAGGCGATATCATCCCCTGCGACGGCGAGGCCATTGAGGGAGGCGCGTCGGTAGATGAGAGCGCCATTACCGGCGAATCCGCCCCGGTTATCCGTGAATCCGGGGGTGATTTTGCCTCGGTCACCGGCGGTACGCGCATCCTTTCTGACTGGCTGGTGATCCGCTGCAGCGTCAACCCCGGCGAGACCTTCCTCGACAGGATGATTGCCATGGTGGAAGGCGCGCAGCGACGGAAAACGCCGAACGAGATCGCGCTGACCATTCTGCTGGTGGCTCTGACGATTGTCTTCCTGCTGGCCACCGCGACCCTCTGGCCCTTCTCTGCCTGGGGTGGAACAGCGGTGAGCGTCACCGTGCTGGTGGCCCTGCTGGTGTGTCTGATCCCGACGACTATCGGAGGCCTGCTCTCTGCCATCGGCGTCGCCGGGATGAGCCGGATGCTTGGGGCGAACGTCATCGCCACCAGCGGCCGGGCGGTAGAGGCCGCGGGGGATATCGACGTGCTGCTGCTGGATAAAACCGGCACCATCACGCTTGGCAACCGCCAGGCCGCCGAATTTTTACCGGCTAAGGGCGTGGACGAGCAAACCCTGGCCGATGCGGCACAGCTGGCATCGCTGGCGGATGAGACCCCAGAGGGGCGCAGCATCGTGGTGCTGGCGAAGCAGCGCTTTAATCTGCGCGAGCGCGATGTCCAGAGCCTGAACGCCACCTTTGTCCCCTTCACCGCCCAGACGCGGATGAGCGGCATCAATATTCAGGATCGGCAGATCCGCAAGGGTTCGGTCGATGCTCTGCGCCGTCACATTGCTGCCAACGGCGGCGAGTTTCCTGCCGAGGTTGACGCCCTGGTGGAACAGGTGGCGAGCCGGGGGGCGACGCCGCTGGTGGTCGCCGAGGGCAACCGGGTGCTGGGGGTGATCCCCCTGAAGGACGTAGTCAAAGGCGGGATCAAGGCGCG
>Ga0308166_1001005_pt1 | contig 32731 bp, 69 predicted proteins | sample PhyCR2_2_FD_202137 | JGI IMG/M metagenome (GOLD analysis project Ga0308166, IMG submission 202137) | Phyllosphere microbial communities from UC Gill Tract Community Farm, Albany, California, United States - DLSLCC.R2 | ecosystem: Host-associated > Plants > Phyllosphere > Unclassified | place... | reverse complement strand
TTTACAGTTACTATAGTTTTGTGTATAATAGTTTCCATCGTAACGGATTTTGGTGAGTACATTACGTGGCGTAAACAGCTTGCTATTATGCTCCACGCGTGTATCGAATCCGGCTTGTGGGGTGTTGTTTATCCGTTCATTATGCTTATGATGGAATTTGGTAAAACAAGATTTAAAAATTTAAAGTCAATTAAAGAACATTTTGATATTGACTATCCAGACAAACCGTATTAGAATGTTTGTAGTTAAGAGGGGAAACTGATGGAAAGAGTAAAAGGTATTCTACTTTTAATTGCGATTGTACTGTTATCTTTGGGTATGTGTTATATTACCTATGATGATGACTATATGTGGAAAATCTCAGCGATTGCATATAGTCATAAGGCAGACTTTATAACTTATATGATCGTCGGGAATGGTTATGCGATGTTCCTAATATTCGCGGCGATGATGTTGTTTTGTTCTACACTCATTTACTTAATGATGCAGGATTTAAAAAATGAAAGTACAGCCAGTTAGTAAGATTCGTTCTACTCAAAATGATCTTTATCCTCGCTGTACTATTCAGGCAGATCAAGCGGCGAATCGTCCTGATGGTTCCCCGATGACTGTTGAACATGCGGAGCAATTCGCAAAAGAATTCGATAGTAGTTTTGTTGTCGATTTAAACAGGAAGGATATTCCTTCTTTTCTTTATAATAAAGATGGTAAATTAACTTAAGAGGCGTTACAATGGGTAAGTACTTGGGTATGGGTGTTATTGTAATTCTAGTCCTAATTGGACTAGGTGTAGCTGGTGGATCGTGGTTCACTGTTGACCAGCAAGATCGTGCTGTAATTCTTACTAACGGTAAATTAACTGGTATTGCCGATCCCGGCTTCCACTGGAAAAAACCGTTTGTTGATTCAGTAGTAGAAGTTAAAGTTTCTGGACAAAGTAAATCTTATCCAAAAACTCAGGCATATTCCCGCGACCAGCAACCAGCGGATATGAATATTTCAGTTTCATATTCTATTCCACCTGGTAAAGTTGGCGAGCTTTATAGCCAGTTCGGTAATATTGATAACTTTGTTGCCCGTGTAATTGATCGTCAAGTACCGCAAGCACTTGAAAACGTATTCGGTCAATTCAACGCAATCACCGCTGTACAGGATCGCCAAAAGCTAGTTACCAATCTTAACCTAGCGGTTAAAGCAGCGATGGCTAACTATCCGGTACTAATTGAAAGCGTCCAGATCGAAAACTTGTCATTCAGTGCGGCTTATGAAAAGTCAATTGAAGAACGTATGCAAGCGGAGATCGCAGTAACTAAACGCCAGCAGCAGTGGGAAGAATCGAAAGTTACCGCACAGATCCAGGTAACTAACGCACAAGCTGCCGCTGATGCAAAAGTTGCACAGGCTAAAGCAGATGCACAAGCTACCCGCCTACAAGGTGAAGCAGATGCAGCAGCAATTAAAGCTAAAGCAGATGCACTAAACAACAATCCTCAGCTAGTACAGCTAGCAGCGGTTGACAAGTGGGACGGCGTGTTACCTACTCAGTTCGTTCCTGGTTCGTCAGTACCTTTTGTAAGTCTTAAGTAATACAGAAAAGCCTCGCATTGTCGAGGCTTTTTTTATCTTTAAAAATTATACTTTCGATTTAAAAAGTACTTGCATTCGATTAGGGAAAGGACTATTATGTATCTATTGAAGCGGTTCACGGTGAAACGCACAGAGGGTAAGAAGATGCAACTTAAGAAACTGTCGGAAGCACTACAAGTACTTGAAAGTACTCACGGCATAGACGCCTGTTTAGCAGCAGCGGAAGAGATCTATTCCGGTGTTTACAAAAGTTCCGAATCGTTCACGCTCGGTGATACCCTGGCAGTGAATGAACCGCATCAAACAATGGAAATTCGCAGAGAGTATCGCGAAGTTGTTGCAGAGGCATTAGCAATCGCGGCTGGTACTTATATTCCATTAACTCCTGAAGAACATCAAGAATTAATGGAAAGTGATTACATGGAAGATAGATCAGCAGTCGAGGCTATGTATTCAACCGCTGAAGATTTATTAGATGATGGTATTCGATTTGTATTACTTTGCAACTACAAAGGCGAAGATGCTGGAGTAATGTTGGAAGAATTGTCAAACAATATTCAAGTTTACGTTAGCAAATATAATTACATTTAAATTTAAAAAGTACTTGCATCAATCAGCAGTTAAGTTATAATACTTACATCAACCACTAAGAGAGATTTAAAAATGAAAACTGAATTCTTCGCTACCAGAACCATTGCCCGTAACTTCGCTTCAGAGAACGGCGGCAAAGTCAAAGACTTTGGTAAAGATGCAGCAGATGGACGCCGTTGGGCTGTACTGTCTGAAGCTGTAGAAGTTGCCGCACCTGTTGTTGAGAAACATGCCGCACCTTCTGCTAACCTGGCCGCCGCACTGAAAGCAGTTGACCTAGTGCCAGCAAAAAAGGTTGACGTTTCAACCAAAATTAAGTTTTTAAATCCAACTTCAAATGTTGAAAAGAAAGTTGTTGAAGTTGCGAAAGTTGCAGTACAGGAAGTGCGTAAGGTTATCGCCGGGATCATCGGTGAACAAACACTGACTACCGGCAATAACAAGCGTGTACGCGTCATGTACCGCCGCAATATGATGCCTATCCGTCTGGCTATGTCAATCGCGAAAACCGCTTAAAATCAATCACAGGGGGCTTGACAAGCCCCTTAAAGAGTGTATCTATGAAACGCGTTATGATTCAAGATATACAATTGAGATTGCATTTTAAAGTACAAGACAAAATCTTAAACAAAGCAATTGACATTGTAAAAAGTTATGCTGGTGGATCTGTACATGCAAGAAAGTTAGGTTGTGGACTGTTTCGAGTACTGGATGTAACACGTAACGAAAGGATCGTTATTAAAGATAACATACTCAATCTAATGACGCATGAACAGTACAACAAATTCATTGAAAGAAGATAGACTAATCCCCTAAATATGTTTATAATAAATTTATAGACATTAGGGGATTTTTTTATGCCTGGAACATTCAGAAGTAAAAACGGTGCAACACTATCAGGACATAGTGATAAGTGGAGCAACCAAAACAGATCGGCTCGTAGTCATGAAGCCGGACAAGGTTCAAAAGGTAAACGCAATCAGGGTACAGGTATGCAAGGCAAACTAAACACATTGCCTTCTGATGGTGTTGATACTTCAAAGATGAAACCTGAAGAAAAGTTAAAGTACTTTAAATCATTAGGACTTATGCCAGGTAAAGGAGTTGCACCAGCAGATCAGCCACCAGCGAAGGAAGTTCCAAAAGATCCAGTACATGGAAGCAGAAACAAAGTACAAGCACTTACTCAGGATTTAGCAAAAGTATTTGCTGATAGACCAAACTACTTAACCAGTATTGTACAGGAACTAAAAGCAGTAGATCCATCTAAATTTAAATCAGCAGTATTCGCCGCATACCGTGCAATGCAGGAAGTAACAGCACAAGATAACGTAGCCCAGGCTGATATTCTTGAACACATACTATCAGCAATTAGAAATAATACTATAGAATAATCAAAAAGAGGTTGACGTTTGTCAGCCTTTTTTATTATAATAAGTACATACAAACAAGAGGATTTAAAATGAAAAAGTTAATCGCCCTGGCTGTTGTTTCTGTACTGTCATTCGCTGCACAAGCTGAAACTCTGACTTGTTCCACGCAAACACTTATCGTCAATGGTAATACTATTGCCGCTGATGTTCCTGTAACTGAAGGATCGATCATCCTGTCACAACCAAAAGTAATTTTAAGTATTGATTCTTATGATATAGAATTTTGGAAAGATGGTAATGACTACAGAAATGATACTGGCCGAATTATTCTGGATCGTTCACACGGTCGGTATACTATGGAAACTGCAATCAAGCAAGAAGGTACTAACAATTTCGTACCGACTAAAGTTGTTTACCGCTGCAAATAATTTTAAACAAGGGGTTGACTTCGGTTAGCCCCTTTTGCTATACTTATTTCATTGGAAGATAAAGCCACTAGCCCATCGGGTGCGGAGCTATAAACTTTAGCATAGCATTATAAATTAAATCAAAAAAGTACTTGTTTTCGATTAGCACTGTGATATACTTATTATCAGTTAACCAAGAAGGAGTTTATAATGCAGTTTAGTGATGTTATCAAGAAACTTATGGAAGAACCAACTGAAGAAGAAATTCAAGTTTCAGATATTCTAAAGTCGATCTGCTTCAATGAATATCAAACACAGCTTGACACTATCGTAGCTTTACAGTACTTCAGAGGGATTGACGACGCATTGATTATAGATAAAATCAGTGCAGCTAATACCCCACTACAAAGAGCGGCGATGCAGTATGAACACTAAACGCTACATAGTTCGATACACTACTAAATCACTTGCACACATTGAAAGTATTAAAATGGAACGTGTTGTGCAAGTCCTAATTGGAATTTTATTTGTAGTTTATTGGATTAAAGGTTAAAAAGTACTTGCAAGTTTAACGTAGTAATGTATAATGTATTCAACGGTTAAGGAATAGTTCTTAACCACTTTTAAATGAGAGATTGCCATGAAATTCACAGAACTGAACGACAAACAGAAAGCAACCGCCCTGGACAAGCACAGAGACATTAACGTTGATTGTTCAGAATGGTGCGAACATATTACCAGCAAGTTCTACGAAGAACTTAACGCTATTGGATTTGAAGGTGTAGAATCTCAGTACTCAGGCTTTTGCAGCCAGGGCGACGGGGCAAGTTTTACCGCCGAAAGTATTGACATTGAAAAGTTTTTGCGTAGTCAGAAACGCTGGTCACACTATCGCCAGTTACACGAGATGATCCGCATCAAGGATATTACTGGCGAAGTGAAACGCGATCACGGTAGTCGCTATAGTCATTATAACACTACTGAAGCATTCCTGGACGGCGACTGGCAGAACGATTTAACACCAAAACAGCAAGCACTGTATGATGAATTACAAAAAGAGCTTGACGATTATATCACTGAACAGGGTAAAGCATACTACAGCGAACTTGATACCTGTTACTATGATCTGATTAGTGATGAGAATGTCAAGGAAACAATCATCGCTAATGATATGGATTTCGAAGAAACAGACCATTCAGTAACCTACATTTAAATTTAAAATTCTTGATAAAAGGGGTTGACTTCGGTTAGCCCCTTTTGCTATACTTCTTTCATTGGAAGATAAAGCCACTAGCCCATTGGGTGCGGTAGTATATTAGTACTATAAAAATATTTTCAAATAATTATACTTTTAATTTAAAAAATGCTTGCACATAAACTAAAAGAGAGTATACTTACCTTATCGAAACAAGAAACGGAGTTACACAAAATGAAATGCGAAGTTCTGACTATCAGTGCTGAAGTAGCTAGCAAGTATCCAGCACTTAAACCGCTTTTCGATAATGACTACGTTTCAGCTATTGATTTCGGCTATACAGTTGATGTTAGTTACTCCTGGCTGGTGGATCTCACTCCAGAGCAAAAAGTAGAGTTCGATGCATTAACAATTGAACTGAATAAAAAATAATCTAAAATACGCTGGACAATCTAACTTCAGCGTATTATAATTTAAAAACTTAACGAATTGAGGTAATGACCATGCAGAAAATGTATCAAGGAATCAACGGCTTCGCCCTGAAAGAAAACCGTCCGTTGGATCGTACTGAACTGTTAGAAGTGGTTCCTTCTATCTTCGCAATTGAAGGACACGAAAGCCGTTCTGAAAGATTCGCACCAGTGGCAACAATTGACATTGTTGATCGGCTGGCACAGGAAAATTATTTCCCGATGTTCGCGATTCAGTCAAAAGTACGTGACACTACTAAGCGTGATTATACTAAGCATATGTTACGCTTTCGCCAGCCTGGACAGGTAGAAGGTGAAGCGAATGAAATCATCCTGGTTAATGCCAATGATGGTACAAGTGCTTATCAGTTAATGGCTGGTCAATTCCGCTTTGTATGTGCAAACGGTTTAGTAATGGGTGAAATGTCACACAATACTAAAATCTATCACAAAGGAAACGGCACTAAAGGTACTGGCGTGATGGACGATGTTATTGAGGGCGTCTATTCAGTAGTAAAAGACTTTGACGAAATTGAACGTTATAAAAATGAAATGAAAAAGATTGATCTTAATATTTCAGAACGTGACTCTTTCGCCATTGCTGCTTATGTACTGAAAGAAGGTATACCATTAAATGGTGACTTCACAAATGCAGTATTTCAGCCACGCGGCCTGTTATCGCACAAAGGGTTAAACACTACTGACAAATATGATACATCATTATACAGTACGTTTAACACCGTGCAACAGCATTTGATGCAAGGCGGGCAATCAGGTTTTAATCCAGAAACTGGCCGCCGCCGGACAAGCCGTGCTATAACTAACATTGATAAAAACATTGCACTGAATAGTACTTTGTGGTCAATGGCGATGAAGCTGGTGGATCAACGCGATGCACTGAAAAACGCTGAACCAGATGAATTATTAGTTTTTTAAAAATAAAAAGCTAAAAGGGGTTGACAATCGTCTTCCCCTAAAGCATACTAATAACTGTGAACTTTAGGAGGATAGTTACATGAAAATGAATTTGTTTGTAATGACGTCGCCAGGAAAAAATAACATTACTGAATACGTGATCGTTGGACAGGATTTCAACGGTCGCCGCTTCAAACTGGATTCCTCATTGTTAACCAATGAGACACAAACGGATCGTGAAGTTCGTGATGTTCAGAATCGCCGGATCTTGCGTATGCTTCAGGCTATCGCATACGGTCAAGCGATTAACCTGGAAAACTGGACACAGATCGAACCTGCTTACGGATCGCCAGCGTTTAATAAATTGGATGCAGTACAACGCAATGCGATCACGCAACAGCATGTAGAAGCATACAGCATTTAACCTATTACGCGTTTTAGATTAGTACTATATGAGGTTGGCAAATTTGTCAACCTCTTTTTTTATGTCAAGATAAATCGCACCGCTAGTACCAAAAATTAATTTAGTCAAGGCGGTTGACAGATTAAGACGAATCCGATAATATAAGCCTTAAGAAAACAACAAAAGGTGTAGAGCACTAATGCAAAACAGTCAAGTAGAAGCCCTAAAAATTCGTTGGTACAAGCAAGCTGTAGCAGGCAATCCAATTATCGGGGAAGATAAAGTACTGTTCGATTCCCTGCCCTCTCACATTCAGGCAGAACTAAAGAAAGCCTATCTCTTCGGCGTCAATGACGAACAAGAAACCTGGCTGAAACCCGCCACCAAAGTCACACCAAAAGTAATGCAGTAAGTACTAATAAAATAGTTTGACTGAAGTCAACAAGTAATATATAATCTTTTTAATCGTTACGTAGGAATCCAAAATATGATCCACGTTGATCTAGATTCACTGAAACAAGTATGGTATAACTTCGGTAGCAATAGTCAAGTACTATCAGCCGATAACAAAGCACTATTCAACGGCCTGGACAGTTGGCAACGCAAGGAACTGTTAGACGCCTACAACAAAGGGCAGTCTGATAAAATGGTAAGCTGGAAAGCCTAAACCATATCACAAAAAAGAATTTAATAAAGGGGTTGACTTCAGTCAGCCCTTTTTGCTATACTTATTTCATTGGCAGATACCGCCGCTTTCATCCCATTGGGTGCGGAGATCTATCTGTAGAAAATTTAGTACTTAATAGATATAGCTCCGCACCCAATGGGTCAAAGACATTTCGCTGTCTGTGTGTTAATTATGCCCTAGTGCTGGTGGACTGTCAACAACTTTTTAAATAAAAGAATTATACTTTTAATTTAAAAAATACTTGCGTTAAACTTCAGAAAGTACTATTATTACTACATCGAAACGAGACGGAGTAAAGAACATGAAAGTAACAACACTGGTTAAGAAGCTGTTTGGTGAGTCTGCCCTGGGTAACATGATGGACACGCTGGAAGATGAAGACACAGAGATTGAGTACTGGTCTATTGATACTGAAGAAGATGCAGCAGAACCATCTTACTTCATTAGATTATATGCTGATGGTATGTATAAGCTCAGTTATATTAACAGCGGTACTATTCTTGTTACTCATAATGTTCAAGAGTTAAAAAATAAGTTAAAAGTACTTGCAGCAGAAGTTAACAAGTAGTATTATACATTCATCGGGAAGCAATAGTGCTTCCCACATTATCCCGGAGATTCACCATGAGCGATTTCACTACTTCCCTGCTTGCCCTGGCTAAAAACAACGGCGGCAACTTCAAATCAGAAAAGCAGGCCGCGATGTTTAATAGCATGGCAAGTAATGGCGTATTAGTACTTACTGGTGGATCAGTATACGGTAACACCTGGTCATATGAATTCGTAGTAGATGCTACTGGTATCGTTTCTGTTACTAAGTTATCTTATACTAAAGCTGGTGTAGCCAGCATTGAACCAATGTTCTCACGTGATGGAAGTGTACAGGCAGCACGTGCAACAGCACAGGATGATAAGAACATCAAGCGTATCAAACGTGAGATTAAAGGGCTTGAGAAACTGATCAAGCAACGCCAGGCAGAGTATGATGCTGGTCAATATCCTGATACTGATATGTTCAACCAGTCACAGAAAGAAGACAGAGAACAGATAGAAGCTTACAAATCTATGCTGTAAACTTCTTGACAAATCCCTAAGCCACTGGCACAATGCTGGTGGCTTACTCTATTGAATAGGATATAAAGATTATGTTTATTGTTATCGGTTGCCTGGGTGATGTAGTTGCAGAGGTGGAGACTACTGAAGAAGCTATGCATGTAGTACAACGTCAGTTACCTATTGGTAAGAAGAAGGTACAGACAATGCGTAACGCTCTTGGGCGGCTACGTGCTGGCTCAGAGTACCAGCTAGAGTATGGTACGTCTGGCTGTACTGTACGCCGCGTGTAGTGCTTCCTACAAAGGATTAGAGCATATTATACCATAGCCAAAAAAAAGTTATCTCAGAATTAAAATGCTTGACTTTTAAAATGCGTAGGTAATCCCTTCATGTTTCTATATGTAATATGTTTGGACTATGGTTTTATTTTTTGCTTAGTTAAGGCCAGTAACGCTTAGCGAGGCATAATTGCCGTATAAGAAAAAAGGGTTTATACATGTTCGGGGATATACAGGATTACGTTCGGGCATATATTGATATGTCCGTTTCGGGCAATATATTGTTCTTTACTCTAGGACAACACTTTAAGCACTTTCGCTTTGATTCTCCGGTGAGTGTAATGAATGGAACCAATATGTCGTACATTCAAGACAGAAGGTTATCTATATCTATACCAAAACTATTTGTATTCATTGGTGTGGAACAAATATCCAACTACAAATCGAACCCATTGAGTACTGTGCTGCATTGTCCGGCGATAACTGCCCTTAACGATTTCCAGTACGATAACTACAGCACGATGGCATTACACGATGAATTCATCTTTCAGCAAATGACGTTACACGATGAACCCATGATGTTATCTACCTTGTGCAGTACTTTCTACGAGGAAGCAAAACTTCCATACGATTGCATAACGATAACATCCGAAGAAGATAACCCAATAAGTAAGAAGACTGAGTATCTTCAACGTACTACCGAACACTTTTTAAACTTAACAGAACTACTATAAAGGAACGATATGGATTACGATAAACTACAGGATATGTTCATTGGTACATGGTCAGCTTTAATACCTTTGATGTACTCTGCTTCCCCACATAAGGTTGACAGGACAACGTTACCAGCAGGATATTCAGCAGAGTTCATTACAACTCCCTTTGAAGATACTGGAAGAATACTACGTTTACGTTATTCTCAACCTGATACTTCAGCAGTAATGACTATCTTTGAGATAAGCTATAACAGCAAAGACAAGTACTTCAGTACGATAACTGAAAATAGTATTCGTCTAGCACACTGGAAACCTGACTTTCCAAGATATTACGCACTGTACGATAAAGACAACTCCAAGGATAGTAAAAGTCCTTATACTTTTATGCCATATCCTTTCAGTGAAGAACAGTACTTTCAGTTGATGACTGTTCAGCTTGTACTATCTGAAGAACAGTACAAAATCTTGGATGATGAGGTTAGGATTATGCAACAGCTACTATCCAATTACGATGCACTTAGCGTTGGTGTTGTACTATCTCATGACATGTTAGAACCTCATGAAGTAGTTAACATTCTAGTACCGTATTTGAAGAGTTCGATGAAATGAAGATATTACTCCTAGCTGAATTGGTATGTTTGCTTAAAGACATGTATTATCATGAGCAAGCATTTGGTGATGATATAACGATACTCCCATCAGAAAAGACTTTTAGGATTTTCACTGAAAGTTCAAGTATTGCATTGTACATTATTACTTACACTGAGTTTATTTCTTTTCAGGACTTTAGTGTACCGCTTAATAGTACTTTGAGGGATGACTATAATTTTACGATACAGACACGATACAATACCTTTAGGGATATAGTAAGGGAAAATTCAGCACAATTATATAAGGCAAGGAATAGTTTTCCATCTTTACCTTACTCTCCTGATGAACGATTAAGTCACGATGAATTAGAATCGATGGAGTTCCAGCTACTAACAAAGTACACCCAAAATGAAGTCAATGCTATGATACTTGAACACTTGTACCGTAATTACAGTCCTGATCATCCTAGAGTACAGATTAATTTCAACATGTACGACATTCTAAGTGAAGATGATTTGAAGAACCTTATACAAATCCTTAAGGAATTTTTATGCAAAACTGTACAAAGTTCTTAGAGCTTTATCAGGCTCTAGCAGAAGTACAGAAGCTTATTGGTACTTTTACGCCAGGTACAGCCGATGATTTAGAATATCAGAATGATTATTTGTATGCCAGGTTAGTACGCTTCATGCATGACAGAATGACATTCGAGGTTCATAGCATCCGTGAAGACGGAGCGAAGTTACCATTATTTCATTCAGTGTGGCATTATCAAAGTAGTACAGCTTACAGTGTGTCTGAGATTAAATTATTCGGACCAGGTGTTTTAAGTGTTACGGGTTGTTTGACCGATGAAGTCAAGATTGAGAAGATTGTCAATTTATGGAATCGTGAAAGTGTAACCTTGAAATACCCTTTAGACGAGGGTGAGTACTTTCAGCGTTTGACGCAAATACAGTTAGTTCCTGAAGAATGGATTGACAAGTTTATGTACACGAGTCAGTACGTTCTTGAGAGTACACCATTGTTTGTATCGTTCCATACACAGTTACATTTAGATAATCCATTGTTAAATGAAACGAGTACAGAAAATGTGGTACAATACGTTATGGATGCGACGAAGGGTTTAATGAAAGAAGAGATTGAACGTTTCAAGATGCAAGGCTATTGAAAAATGGCCTGTTTTTGTTTGCATAAATAAGTGTTATCAAAAATTTTTCCGTTCAAAAAACATACAAAAAAATTTCCGCTTCTCATTATTGTTATCAAGATAAAGTGGGCGGCGGCGAAGGTGGGAGCCACGATGGAACGTTATGATTTAATCAGGGAAGTACCGAAACATTTCGGAGAAGTATTTCAGTCTTTATCTGATTTACGTACTGCACTTGCTGAGAGTGATGCAGAAGAAATAGTTGCAGATTTCGGTGGGTCAGTAGGTTCATATGGTTTTAGGTTCAAGGTATTCAGTGATAGTGTAGCATTTCTGTTGAAAGATGATTCATGCGTGTACTATATGCATATGTACTTTAATAATGCTACTGAAAACGTACTGGTATATTCTGATCCTGTTAATGTTCAGATCGAATATGGTAATGTTGCTGACAGGAGTATTATACGTTTAATCGACTTAGATGAAGATGGTCGTCGTGGTGTTGAACGTTCTATGCAATATCCTATTCAAGAGGGTGAGTACTTTCAATTACTAACAGTACAAGAACTTGCTGAAGAAGAATTCTACGATGAGCTTGTTAATGATGTACGTGACTATCTTATTGCAATACAGGTTAATGATAGAAATGGAACTGTCAGAACATTAGGTAATATTTTTAGTGAACCAGATACTATCAAAAGAATAACTTCAAATATGCAACTCCTAATTGGTACATACAGAGGTAAAAACAAAGTATGAGTTTTAAGATATTCGAACGTGCACAAAGATACGTCGATAAGGTTATGTCAGTAAAAGATTCACATACTGAAGCACTTGATTATATAGATAACAGCAGCTACAAAATATTTGGAAAAAACTATCTCACAACTTCTTCTTCAATAAGAACTAGAACGCGGGATTCTTTATTTGAAATTCAGATGTTAATGGATTTGGGTTCTTTGGCAGTATCGGCACCGCAAAATCTCAGGGATTCTTATCACAGGATTGCTGATGATGATTATCATCCTTGTGTATGGGTTCCTAGAAACGTTATGGTAATTCAGGAATTTAAAGAAGATTTAGATTTCCAATTAAGTACTATAATGGATGACAATTTACTTCTTGAATATTACTCTTGTTGTTTATTGTACACAAGGGGTTATCGTGGATACATTAAACGGATGATCAGTCACAATACTCTTAATGCAATGAAGAAACATCTTGATATGTTAGTAGCTACTAGAGGTAATTATTAATGAACCGGATTGAATTTTACACACCAGAAGTAAAAGCTGAAATCATGAAAGTACATGCAATATTCGAAGAAATGCAGAGAGCTTATCCTAATGTTCATGAAAACGATGAGCCGTATAACATATCTTTCTTTAACTATAAAGGTTTAGGATTAGATGTAGTTATGCGTAGCGATGGATTCTTTATGTATGATTCGTCGGGTACACCAGATGATGATGCGATGTTTAAGATTATTCGCAGAGACAGAGAACATCCACACTTCGATTACAGTATTATGAGCGATGATGTGTTTGCATATACTCCTTATGATTCTTTTAAAATTGAAGTAGGTGAAAAAGTACAAGGTAATAACTGGCGTGAAATAGTAGTATACCAGAGTGATGATGTAGAAAGTACGTTAGAGATGTTCGATGAAGCTTGGTTCTTCCAGCAGATGACTGCACAGGATATTATACCATTTGAGCAGTTCTCATGTGAAGTTGCATTATGTTATGACTGGTATAGTACTTTTAACGTAAACCAGATGGATGATATTATCTATGTTGGTGATATTAGTTTGTTTAATTTAGAATCACTTAAAGGGTTCAGGTTTATATGATTGTTTTCCATGCCAGTACTGTAGAGATTAAGGAGTTCTATATTCCTTTTGGTGGCTTACATTTAGGTGGAATGATGAGTGCAGTTGATTGTGCTCTACTTAAACTTAAACAAGGTCGTCGGCATACTCGCGACTTAACTTTAGACAGCATCTATATTCATAGGTGTTTAGTTGAATTGGGTGAAGAATACGAAGCAAAAGATCAAGGTTCTGATTCTGGCTGGAAAAAATTATATTACAAACTACTCAACGAAGAAGTTGACTATGATTACATCAGGTACATTAACGAATACGAGCCTGATGTAGTCCCTTCATATTGTTTCTTTGAAACATCAAGGATTAAGATTCTGGATTGTAATAAAATGCATATGGATGTAGCGGAAGATTACTTGCGTGGCATTCATGAAGACCAGTACCGTTATGATTTGGAAATATTAGAATGAAAATAAATTTAACACGTGAGCAATACGTACAGCGATTAGATGAAGGTAGAAAGATAATCGATTATCTAATGAAGTTGGATACGTACTTTCAAAAGAACAGCCACAGTCATAGTCTAGTGTCTGACTGCGATAACGTAGAAATTATAATTTCCCAAGACCATAATATTTCCATTAGGGTTTGTACTAGCAGGAGTGAAAGTTTCAAAGCTACTAACTGCATTGGTATGTTGCACTATCAGGAAATAAGTTCATCTAATACAGTCAACCCAAGATGGATAAATTACAGTCCATTAAATAAGACGTGCCGAGTTGCTTACTTCGACGAGTACAGTATTGAATATCCTTTTATTCATGATGAAGCGTTGTATTTCCAGAACTTGACACGACATGACTTACCTGAAGAATTCTTTTACGAAGAATCATGTAAGTTACTTGATGAAATAAAAGATTTAGAAATTGTTAGTATGAATGTTTCTATCGGAGATTTAGAAGAACATCATATCAAAGCAATTGATAAATTAATAGATGAAATGGATTTAAATTAATGCTTAATATAATCGACAACATCGATCCAATAAACTATATCATCCAGGATGTTTTGAGTAACATTAGTGGGCGTGATTTGGTTGCACGTAATAACTACTACATAGGTGAAGGGTATTCACTTGATGTACAGGAAGTACGTAAAAACGTATACAAGCTAAAGGTACGTACACAGAACCTACAGGATTTGTGTAACATTGCAATTGACAAGAAGAATCTTGTTATTCGGTACAGTCCTGAATTTTTCTTTGTAGGGGCTGGTGAGAACTTGAGTACTAATCTATTTGAAGGTACTTTCAGTTTAGAAGAACTACCGGATGCATTCAAAAACAACGGAGAAGTATTTGGTCTACCAGTTGAATTTGACTTCGAGACAATGAAAAGTACTATAGAAATGTGCCGTAGAGTTCATGGTGAATTCTTGCGGAAAATTGCGACGGCTTAAAACTATGCTCAAGGATGAGCATAAATACTTTTAGAGCACGAGATCGTGCATTAAAAGAGTTCAAGGAGTGAACGCATGAATATTATTCACAAAGAGAATGGGCCGATTGATGATGTGATCACTACTGACGCCTTTGAAGTACACGATTTAATGTTTAGTATTAAGGACATTATTCAATGCCTTTTTCTATGCAGTGCAACAATGTACGAATTTTTCAACAATCCAAAATGTAATAGTTTCGCAGTAACAGTAAACAGCTCTAAACGCTGGGTAATGGCAACGCCAATGACAATGAATTCTGAGTACAATGAATGTGTAATCAGAAACAACCCAGGCGATACACCACAATCAGATGTGGAAAAATTACGTAACACCTATACTAAACCGGACGACGAGCATGTACTAATGTTTTTGTCAAAGGGTTATGTACTGGATAATTTCTTTATTAGTGAAAGTTATCATGATTTTCTCTTTACAGAAGGTGAACCACATGTTATGATCACCGCTGAAGACATTGAAAGTCTAACACTTAAAAACCCAAACTTGGAGTAATAAATGGCAAAGTCCAAAAAGAAAACTCAGGAAGCACCACAGGTTAATGACTTCGTGGCTAAGCACATGAATACCTTCAACAAAGCTGCAACTCACATTGACCGCAAGAAGGAATCTAAAAAGGGCAACACTAAACATAAAGGACGCTATGATGCGTCCTTTGACGTTTCTGGAAAGTAATAATGTTTGATTTAAAAGAGTACTCTGTACATGAAGCAATAGAGTATGCCAAGCACAGATATAACAACCCAATCGTAATAGGAACTACTGAAAACAGGATTCACTATTACGCAGGTCGTAGTGGATCACATCAAAGTTATCGGTTTAATGGTATCGCCTACCAAGCCCATTCATTCTGTCATAGTACCAGAAAGTTAGAACCAAACGACAACTACGAATTTTCAATAAAAGAAGTAGATGGTCATTACCCATTGCATTATATTTTAGAACGTTATCAGGAAAGATTGGAACTTGATAATGTCGGTTACAGTTATCGAATTAAGAAAGATGGTACTAAAATATTAAGTACTAAGAGATATGAATTCAAAGATGCTACCTTGCGGATTGATGTACCGAGACAGGAATTCAAATGGTATTATAATAATCACCGATATACTAAAAAGATTAATAAGAATGGTACATCTGAGTTTTTAATCATCTTTAATTCGGGTGAATCCATAAGAGAGTACTATAACTCTAAGGGTGTTTGTACTTGCAGTCTATTACATTTCGGTGACGGTGAAACTATTCAAATGCACTTTAAGCATAAGCGAGTTACTTTCTGGTGCTCGAATGCTAATGGTGGGCGTGATGGTCAGTTTAAAACATTAGTAGTTCCGAATATACCAGATGCTTCTATTGTTAATCTTTATAACAGGATGAATTGTTTTGAGATTGATTTAATGATGCCATCCAATGAAATGTTCGAATCATACCAGCGGGGATTGAGAAAACTTAAAAGTACTATCGAATTAACTGCGGCAAATTGTATTGGTAATAAGAGTATATTACTCGATATGTTAGGACAAATAAAGGCACAAGAAGATGCAGAGAAAGCTGAAGTTCAAGGATGATATTCCGGTTTTTATTTGGTTAGGGAATCGTGGTATTCCAAAAACTGCTACGTATATTGAATATACTAATGGTCAGAAAATTGCAGTAGAGGAAATCAAACCAGAGTCATACTACTACGCAATGGAGAGGATTATCATATCTTCCAAAACATTCAGTCATTCAGATGCTGAGAAGTTTATGTACGCATTATGTCAGTACTTGGATGAAGATGATGAAGATAATTTCTTTTTACTATTGATGGATTTCAACAAGTGGCATGAAGTTTTAGTTAATGAAAAATGAAACAAAAAACAACTTTGTGGTATAATATACACACCTAAATGAGAGGGCTTTATATGAGTAATGTACATTCTGGTTATCTAAAAACCATCACTGGCGTCTTGCTAATCAGTAAAGACGGTGACGATATGTTGTGTTGTATTGAAGATCTACAAAATACAAAACATTTTACTATCGGTCAAATTTTCAATGCTATTCGTGTTTTGAATGGTAAATCAGTAAAAGATTATGGTTCACTATGGCCTAAGTATCGTGTAGGTTATGAAAGTACTATATCTAAAGATTGGGAAGCGTTAACTTCTGCGTACAATAACTGTGAATCTGATTACGAGTTTCTAATTGCAGCTTGTGAACAACTTCAAGAAGAAGTACCAGAAATTGTCGAGCGTAAGAAAGTTGAAAAACAAATTGAATTGTTTAAGCAAACTATTACGAATCTAACAGCATCACAGTAATAAATTTTTAAACAAAGGAAGAAATTATGTCAAAAGGAAATGACAAATTTAATATGTTCGATGGCTTTGAAGAACCTGTAGTTAATAAAGTACTACACGATGATTCATACAACGAAAACGAAGTTGACGAATTCAACGAAGAAGTTGAGATCGTTAGCATCACAATGAAAACCGAAAGTCGTAAGAAATTTTCAGCAGCAGTAGTTACCAGATCACAAGAAGAATATGAAACCTTTGTTGAGTCTACTCACTTTGAGACTCTAATTCATCCAGAGTCTGGTGAAGAATATCAGGTTAAAGTTACCGTACTTAAACCAGAAATCAATCCACAAGAACTACTACGCCCAGCTTACGCTTACAGTACTAACCATTAATTTTTAAGGGGCTTTATTGCCCCTTTTTTTGGATTAAATTTTATGAGCATTTCTTTAATCGCACTATCGATCTATCTTGTTGGTAGTATTTTATGTGCATCTTATATTCTCATTTCACATTTACGTGCATTGAGTACATATTTTCGCAGGGTCTTTACTGCAAAAGATATCAATGTTTCTGAAATCCGTACTTACTTCGGATGGCAGTTTCACGATGACACATGGGATTCAGATGAATGGTTTGAAGTACTTCTTTCAAGCACAATCTTTGCTATAATGTTTATGCTAATTAGTTTTGTAGCATGGCCGTGTCTTTCTTTTGTTATTTTACACAGGGCTATTGAACAAGCACGTATTCGTATTAAACAGGATAGTTAATGTCTATAAAGAAATTAAAAGAACTACAAAAGCAGTGGAGTGAAACTATCGATGCTGCTGCCAAAGAAATCGACCCGAAACTTATCGGGTTGTTATTCTTTGATGATCTATTCAATGACCACTACACAGATAACAACTTAAAGATTCAGTACGAAGATAAAGTACTTCCGTTAGTAAGAAATTACAAACAGGAATTAACTATAGCATCACAAACATATCTTTTAGACTTTGTTAATGATATGGCACTCATCCTTCCTAATACTGGTTACTTAACTAGAACTGGAGAAGAAACACACGAGTTTAAATATGCATTCGATAGTACTTATATTCCGTGCGTAGAGATTCAGCCAGTATACGAAGCAGTTCAGGATATGCAGTACGATGTTAAGATACGCCCATTCTGGAACCAGAATAACTATAATTTATTCGGAAACAATGAAACAGTAATTATTACTTCTGCTGAAAGTCCACTTTCATTTTGCACATTAAACCGTTTTAAATTCACGAAGACATTCCCTGAGAGTAATCTACAGAGAATGGAACGGTCAGTGCGTATTATGGATACATTTGATTATCCAATCAATATTGTCCCACTTACGAAATTTGAAGACGACCGGATACCTGGTAACTATGAAACTGCAATCAGACGCCATGCTATTCTAAGAAAAGTACTTGAAACTGAAACTGTCGAAGAAGAATCAACATTCAAATCGTACTTTACTATAGATGGTAATTTAAGATTGCGTAGCCAATTAGGAAATGATTACTGATGTTTTTAAAATTCTTTATTACATTTGATGATGATTCAAAAAGTGGATCTGCTAATGCATGGAACAAATCTATTGCCAACCCACAAGGTACATACCAACTACCTGAATCATCAAGAAACTCTTTTAGTTCAGTACTTCATTCACTAGCTTATAAAGTTGGTTACGTTAATGATCATGATGGATTTGGAGCGAACAATACTACGCGAGAAATTCTGATCAACGTTGATGATGAAGCAATGTTTCAGCTTATGACATTAGCCGTACCTGAATATTGTTATTGTACTTATAATCTCGAAAGTAAGAAGATTGGTTTTGGTATGTCCAAAAGACAGGCTTCTAATGCTACAACTTCTTACTTCACTTCTGGTTCTAGTACTTCTAGTACTTCAGGTTCTACTAGCGGTGGTTCTTGGTTTGCACCCTATATCCCCGTAACTAAGCAAATGTTTAGTTTTGTTGATAGACGCAATGAAGAACATCTTGAATTTCAGGCACCAGAAGCATTTTATGCACAGGTATATGAATTACTAGAACCTTACATTAAGTTCGAAAAGCAATTCTTTTTTGCCCATGTTTCTAATTCGTTACACATGAACACTAATAGATATTCTGATTATCTTGAGAAGTACTATGATGATCGGGCTAGCGTTAATGTTTACAAAGTTGATGTTAGAGCAGACCATATAGTACAAGCTGTTGTTCTTTATCAAAATGATGATCCTGATATAGTAGAGATGAAGGAAACACATGCACTTGAAACGGAATTCATCAAAAGTTTGTGTATAAAAATTATGCAAATATCAAATGAAACGTTTTGATTTTTTGTGGTATAATACAAGTAGGACAGCACATGGTGTTGTCCTTTTTTAATTGAGAAAAACTCTGAATGACCTTGTACGCAAGGATAGTTGAAGACCTGATGATGTTGAAAAGTAAACACCAGATGAGTAGTTCATTCAGTACGAACAGCAAAAGAAACCCGTTAGAGTACTAGCAGTCAAACAAATCGACATAAGTCTACGAATCACGGCAATGCGGCTGTATAAAGCATGACAGTACTACATAAGTTCATGCCTAGATAGACATATAGGATCGCACCTACCTAATGTATAAGGGAGTTAAATTTGCGATTGATTTATTACAATATAGATCCGTCTTGAATTTGACAATTCTAAAGCTGTTCATGTAGCTATTAGAATCAGTGTAGTAAGACTACGACCGTTGTATAGAACCGCGATAGGGAGAAACAGGACAACCCGCTTCCGCTCAATTTGAAATTCGTGACATGAAAAGCTAAGACTATCATCGTCAGACCTCTTTATTCTTCCCTCCTTTGGGGGGATGAAAATGCATCAACAAATCTCGTCAGTAGTAATATCTAAAGTACTTTTAAGTAAGAAACGTAAATCACAAGGAGACGTAACGTAAGTGAAGTCTAGAAGTGATTTACTGGAACGTCCGTAGGATGTTCCTTGTAATAATGAATCAGATTAATACCTGATTCCAATTTGTGAGAAGAAATGAAGATTGTATACAAGTGCAAGCAGTCCGGTATTGTGAAAGATTCCGTAGATATGAATGAGTTCTCTGGCTATCGCATTCAGATAGACCATAATAAGATAAGCAAAATCTCAGAGTTCTTTAAGAATGATGAGCTTGCAAGGATAATTTATCGTCCTACTAAAATACCTCTCATTCAGAAAGTTGAATACAATGGTCATGTCGAAGAAAGATACAATAATAATAAAGTCAGTTCTAAGTACTACATGTTTGATAAAAAACTATATGGTGAATATTTAAGATATGACATTCATGGAAATTTGCAATCTAGAAAGTATTTCTACGAAGACAAAGATATTACTGAAGAAATCATGTCTTTTATTGGCTATAAAGATTCACTCATTGCATTTATGTTTTACTCCTTTCGGGAAGATGAGGCATTCAACATAATGATTAGGTACGGCAATCACTTTCGGTTCTCTTATGAGTCGAATAGGGATAGTTCAGAGTTTGACGAAATTACCAAGTACTGTCAAATATTTTAAAAAGGAAAACTTCATGGAAGAAGAAAATAAACAATCAGTTCACTTTAGTTCAGCATCAAACACTTGGGATACTCCAGATGATTTCTATCAGAAACTTAACTCTGTATGGAACTTCACACTAGACCCTGCGGCGATGGATGACACTGCCAAATGCAGCAAGTACTACACTCCTGAAACGGATGGTCTTGCACATGATTGGTATGGTGAAACTGTTTGGTGTAATCCACCATATGGACGTGAAATTAGTAAATGGTTTAAAAAGTTCGAGCAGGAACATCGTGAAAACGGTACTACCATCGTTGCACTACCACCAGCAAGAACTGATACTAAGTACTTCCACAATTATGTCCAAGGATGTGCAGAAGCTATCTGTTTTGTTAAAGGTCGCTTGAAGTTTGATAACCGTAGTCTTCCTTCGTGGACAGAAGATGGTTCTCATAAGAAATCCGGTGCTCCATTCCCAAGCATGTTAGTTATCTATGATACAAACATTACTAAAGAGAAATATGAAGTACTTGAAAGTCTAGGTTTCGTTGTTCGTCCTTGGAATAACATTAACGAATAATATATGAATAAAACATGTATCATGGTGTACGGGCGATTCAGTCCTGTACACTTGGGGCATGGAAAGCTTTTTGTCCATGCCAACAACTTAAGAAGTACTGAATCGAATTCGGATCTTAGAATCTATATGACAGACTCTAGTTTACCTTATTCGTTCAAACACCAAATGATAGCAGATTACTATCCGTGGGTTCCAGAATTTATTCAGGAAAATCATGCCAGTACGTTATTTGGGGTTTTAGAAGATTTAGATCCACTCTACGATAAAATTATCGTAGTGAGCGGTGACGACCGAAGCGGCAAATTCGGGGAGATCATCAGAAAATATAATGACAAATTGTACAGTTTTCAATCGATTACCTCAGTTTCTGCTGGCCCACGTGATAATAATTGCTATTCAAGCACTAACGTTCGTGATACTATTCTCCGTAATGATTTTGCTAGTTACTGTTCTTTGATGCCACCTGGCTCTTACGGCAAAAACAGAAAGAACTTTGAACTATTAAAAGCTCATTTGGGAGTGTTTTAATGATTTTTAAAACTAGTCCTATGTTTTGGGATGATAACGAACGAAGTGGTTATAGGCACATATCAGTAGAGTACAATGAACGTGTACTACTGGCAGTTGTATCGCACAGAACTGATGGTGTTTGGAAGTCCAGTGTAGTACCAATGGGCTTTAATTTTTTCCACGATGAAGTACAACAGTTCGCAAACATGTTCTCAGTTCTCCCTGAGTTCATGGAATTCCTTATTAAAGATGAGCTTTCGTTCGAAGATATTCAAACTTATATCTTGACAATACAAGATAAAGTCGATACTATTTGACAAAACATTTAAAAGGAATAGAAAGAAAATGACGAGTGTCATGACTAATACATATGCAAAGTACTTGCGTATGGGAATCGTACCCCGCACAACTCGTGGCAACTGGCGTGGTGGTGAACATATGTACAGTATCTATCATAGCGGTGTGCAGTACTGCATTGATGACATGGGCGACTATGAATTTGATGCTGATGTAAGTTACATCATGGAGTGTCTTAAAGCACGTAGCATGATTATTGAACGTAACCATGAATTAGTTAATGACATTTACAATCATATTAAGAAGACACTAAACACTGATGTGTGGGTTCGTGTTAATTCTGGCTTACAACTGAATTGTACTTTTGGTGATTATCGTGGTTCTATTAGTTCATTGATGTTGGACTTTGTAGAACCTGAACTTTTCAATGAAGCAGTTGAAAAGTTACGCCGGATTTTCGGTGATGAGTTAGGTAATCTACCTGACTTCGAGCCAGTACAAGGATATGTTATGACTGTACAAGGTTGTGACATGTCAGTATTCAACGGTTTTAATAATCCGTTAGTAGAGATTTTAAATCTCGATGGAAACTAGTGATGAATAAAAAGAAAACAAACTATCGTAAGAAAACTCGTAAAGAACTTGAACAAATGACGTTCTCTGACCATCTTAGTAGTTTAGCCGATGCTGCAAAAGAACTTGAGAACTTGGTTAAAGATTTAGTTGAACGTGGTAAAGAGAAACTAAAGAATGGAAAATCAAAATAAAGTACCTTCTGCTGACGAACTTTATGCTGCACTAGAACGCAGGCACAAACGTGCTGCGGCTGCTAGTCTAAAGAAGAAACTTGAAAGTGGTGAATTCATTGAAGTAGAAGGTTCGGTTCGTCCGAACCCTAATCATGAAAACTATTACAAGTACGTTCAAGATCCAGTTGAAAGTATAATTTCAGATACAGACCTTGAATTATTACTTGCAGGAAATGCAATTAAAGTCTTGACAGAAGACGGAAATTACATTACAATTTCTGCAACTAAGGAGTAAGATATGGAAAAAACAAATTACACCAAACTTCGTACTAAAGTATTTGGAATCATTGAAGGTTTGACGTTAATTGATTCGAAGTACTTCGATGTACGCAGGGCAATTACTTTTGCTGAAGAAGTGCATTGTAACGAACGTAAAGATGGGAATCCAGAATTCTCTCATCAACTGGAAATGCTAAGCCTTGCATTAAGTATGCATAGCTCATTGATTAATCCATATGGTGTGTACATGGCAATCATTGTCCATGACACTATTGAAGATTATCCAGAAGTTCAGGGCGACTTGTACGAAATGTTCCCTGAAGCTGCAAAGTACAGTCGTATGCTTGCGAAGTTCATTGATCCGGTTAAAGATACAAAGACCTATCATCTGTACTTCGAACAACTTGCAAGCTGTGATGTGTGTTCCGTTGTTAAGCTAATTGACCGTGTACACAATCTAAGTACTGCACCTGGTGTATTCACTAACCGTAAATTGGGTGAATACTGCGATGAAGCAGAGACTTACTTCCTTACCATGATGAAAGATGCAAAGAACAACTTCAATCAACGTGAAGTTTACGAAGTGCTTAAGTTCATGCTAACGACTCAGGTACGGACAATTCGTAAGTTTCTAGTGATGCTTGAAACACCAAGTGAAGCATCATGAAATCGATCTTAGTAATTGAAGCCCTAACACTAATACTGTTATGGGCTTGTACCATCTACTTATATGTGAGTACTGGAGAGTTGTCGGCTCCGCACTTATTGTCAGGGGCAGCAATGAGCATTAGCTCATTAGGTACAGGATTTATCTTATACAATACAATTAAAGAATGGAAAAGTCTTAATAAATGAATTTACAACGTCACAAGAACACACTTCTTCGTAATTTAGGAGAAGATGCAATAAAGATGTTAACCACTTCCAATGCTATTATTGCTGGTGGTGCATTAACATCTATTTTTACTGGTACTGAAGTTAATGATTACGACATTTATTTCCGCACCAGAAAAGATATTATTACTTTCATCAGAAATGCTTTCTGTGAAGAAGGTGATGAAAATAGTTTGACCGAGCACTACCCTCTATCTGAAGAAGACTTTTTAGATATTGGTCGTTATGAGTTTATTTGTCAGAATCATACTTCTAGAAGTATTACCTTTACTCACGGTGATCTAGTACTTCAACTAATTCATTTCGACTTCTTCAATGAAGTTAGTGATATTTTTAAAAGTTATGATTTCCATATTAATATGGCTGCGTATGACTTCAGTACTGAACGATTCGTTTTACACGATAAGTTTATTACTGATGTTGCAGAACGAAGATTAACATTTAATCCTAGTACTGCTTATCCAATCATAAGCTCTTTGCGTGTGTCGAAGTATCTTGAGCGTGGCTATAAGATCTCTAAGAAAGAGATGTTTAAGATTGGTATGGCTATTGCTAATCTAGATATTAATTCGTGGAAAGAACTAGAAGACCAGTTGAGCGGTTTCTATGGTGTAAACATCACTGACATATTCGATCATAACGTTCCTTTTTCTATGGAAGAAGCTATCGATATGATGGATTTAGTTTATGAAGTTCCAGAGAAGAATTCAGCTACACACCCTACTATTGAGATGTTATACTTCACTATCATGGGTAATCCATATGCGGAACAACGTATTTTCTTTAAGTACGTAAAAGATACTGATGGTGTAATCACACATCCACATAATAATGAAGAATTATATAAACTTAATGAGCCAGTATACTTTAAAGATTATGTTGATGTAGTTCCTGATGTTGAAGATGCACCAAGTAGCTATTTCACTAATGCACGATTTGGTATTAAAGTCGCTGTACTAGAGCTTCAGGAAGGTGGTTCTATGGACTTTGGACATAGTGGTTTATGCATTAAAGGCAACATTAAGCTATTAGGTTTAAAGGTCTTACAATGATTTACAGCCCCGTATATGGGGCTTTTTAAGGGAGAGATGGCAGATTTATTAACACAAGGAGTGTGGTGCGATGATTGATCGTATTAAATTTGCAACTGAAATGGCTAACGAACTAAACATGTCTAACTTTCAGACACTAACATCCGTAATGGCAGAATACGCGACTGCCGGATCAGTTAGTGGTGTTCAGTGTGGACAAGCCAATATGCTAGCTGATGTATACAGTGCTGTACAAAGTACTCAATACTCAGTAAAGACATATAAGGATGAATTCGTTGGTCTATATATGAACGGTGATGTTCAGGAAGAACGTAGATATACCGACCCTATTATAGAACGTAGGGTAGCTGGGGTAACTGATCCTAATGGTGATCCAGTTCAAGTACTTAGAGAGGTTCTTGAGGATATTAAAGATAATGAGAATAAGAGTTTACTTCACTACGGCATTACGAGTACTGAAACAATTCTTTTAGGATATTCGGAAGATGATTCTTATTACTATTTTCGTTTAACTGAAATGCCTTATGTTTATGATGAACCTACTATTGTGGAGGTTAAGTATTTTACTGAAAGAAGTAAGAACTTTAATAGACATGAAGGAAACCGTACATCAATTGTTGGTTATAACGACGAAGGCATTCAGGTTTATGAATGGGTTCATCCTAATAATCAGACATACACGAGATGTTTGAAGAAACGCTACTGTTTAGTAGATGCAGATTCATTCTATTTCAAAATTGCTAAGCAACAATATACACGACCAGAAGAATCTGTTCTTATGGGAATGGTAGAGTTGTACTAATTATTATGCCCCGTTCAATCGGGGCTTTTTTTGGATGTAGTAATGGTAACTTTTAAAACAATTCCAAATGTCTTCAAGGTAATTGTACAAGCTTCTAATTTAGAAGATGGTGCAGTTGTTACGAAGAAAACTGGACAAAAAGAGTACACAGTTAGACGCAGCATTAAAATTTATGGTGAAAATCGCCAAGAAATTAAGTCCGATGCTGATAATATTTTTCTTGTAGATTCTGAAGGTAATATTAATCAAATCAAAGATAGTACTGAACTACTCGTACATGTTCGTGCAGATAGTTTATATTATGATTTAGATTCATATATTAACGACGACTACGAAACCCAATAAGGTAAACCATGTTTTCCATTTATAGTTATGCTGATTTAACGTATCACGATCATTTTGGTTTAATTAAAAAAGATTTCCCTGATTACAGTACTGCTGAGAAATTCTTGGATGAACTAAAAGAATTGAAACTAACTAGTGAACATTTTGATGAACTAGTAGTTTGTAAAACCTTGGAAACACATCAAAACGAAGAATCAACAATCTACTTCGATAAGGAATGGATGAAGGATTCTTATAATGAATTGGTATCGAAATATTTTGGAGAAGTAAAATGAGTACTGAAACTATCTTTAATGAACTAATGACACTAACAGCAAATAACGATGCTTTCTCATGGAAAGACTTCACTTCTGCTGGTGGTGGTACATATCGTATCTTCTCTTACCGTCTTGCGAGTTACAGTGATTTTCTAGAGCCAAGTGCATTAGAAGGTCGTGGTAGCATGTTCAAGATCGATGAGAATGGAAACTTCGTGAATATTGTTGCTCGTCCACCATTGAAGTTTTTCAATGCATACGAGAATCCATTTACTATGTTTGATAAAAGTACTTTAAGTTCTGAAATCGCAGTAGTAATGGATAAACTAGATGGCTCTATTATCAGTACCTTCATGGATGCTGATTATAAAGTTCGTACTAAATCTCAGGCATCATTACATTCTGATCATGCAATTAACAGTACGGCAATGCTTCATAAAGACAAAGATTTCTATGAAGAAATTTATCAGGCAGAGATTCTAGGTTTCACCGTAAACATGGAATACACTTCACCTGAGTATCGTATTGTACTTCCATATCAGGAAGATGGCCTTACTGTGCTTAATGTACGCCATCGTCAGACGGGTGAAATGTTAGTGGGTGAACGCCTTAAAGAAGCATTCCCAGGCTTGTACAAGCGTTCTGTGTCGGCTAAATTCGGTGATATTGATAGTACTTTCCCAATGAAAGAAACTTTAATTGAAAGCATTGAAGCAGTACGTAAGATGCAAGATATTGAGGGTTATATCATTATCCTAAAAGATGGACGCATTTGTAAGGTTAAGACTGACTGGTATAGTGCATTGCACTTTACAAAGGACAGCATTAATGTTGATTCTCGCTTATATGAGTGCATCATCAACAAAGCATCTGATGATCTAAAGCAGATGTTTAGTACAGATTTGTACTCAATCAAAAAGATTGAAAAAATGGAACAGCTTGTATTTTCGTGCTATAATAAGCTAGTAAATGACAGTGAAGCATTTTACAATAAGAATAAAAATTTAGAACGAAAAGAGTACGCATTAGAAGTTCAGAAGGTACTACCAAATGAACTTGGAATGCCAGGTATTGCGTTCTTGCTTTATAATTCTAAGCCCGTAGATTATAACGCAATCATGTTGAAATACATGAAAGAAGTTCTTAAGGAATTTGAAGTTTAAGTTCCGAGCATAGCCTAACAAGGAGTAGTGATGGCTAAACCAAAGTATAAAGCAACAAAGGGCGATGCAAGAACTCCTGAAGAACATAGAAGAATACTACAAGAAATAGACGCAACTCAAAGTGAACGCTCAAGGAAAGGGGTCGCTAAATCCGAGAAGCGTCTTAAGAATACCTTCGGGGTTAGTAGTACTATGTATAAGAAGGAACGCAAGCCCAAAAACAAAAAACCAAAGATTTATGATTTAGGAAGATATGCACGTGAGTAATCCTACAACGATACAAACCGTGAAAGTCTTATATAAAGATCGTGAATTTTCAGTTATTACATTATCTAATATAACTCCCAGCACAATGCGGGATATGTTAGCTTACGTTAAGAATATTGGTGACATAGCCTTTATCGTTGATGATGAATTGTACTTCGACGACGGAGCACTCTTTAATTTAACGATGAAGTACTGTGACGAGTACATAATCATTTAGGAGATCTCCATGAAAGTTGAAATGACCCATAGCATTGAACAGGATATGACTGTAATAAAATTCAATTCACTTAAAGATTATTTTCGTGCTTTGAAATTTCTAGATGCTTCTGGATTGTCATGGACACCTTTAAAGTATAGTTCACGAAACGATACAGCAAGTATTCGGGTGACTGAAGATGTATTAAGAACTTTCTCTAACAAATTTGGAATTGGAAAAAAATGCCAGTATTAACAGTAACAGTCGGTCTGCCTGGTTGTGGTAAAACCACATGGGCTAATGAACATGTGAAGTCTTCACGTTCTAAGACTGTAGTAGTAAACTTAGATGATATTCGCCAGACTATGGCTGGTTCACACAGCAACTATAAGTTCCGCAAAGACAACGAACAGTACGTGCAAGACGCTCAGTACAGTGCAGCAACACATGCAGCTTTGAACAATTGGAACATTGTAGTTGGTGATACCAACTTGAACCCTGCGGTTCGTACTAAGTGGAAAGCGTTCGCTCGTGAACATGGTTACACTTATAAAGAACAAAACTTCTTTGAAGAATTTAAGAAAGGTAAAACTTTCGTTCATGAATTCTTTGCTATCAAAGATTATGTTAAGCAGTGTAAAGAACGTAACTTACTTCGTGAAAAATCAGTTCCAGAAGAAGTAATTGATGGTATGGCTGAGAAATACTATTTCAGTACCTTACCAGAAATCACTTATGATGCTGGTTTAGAAGAAGCAATCATTGTAGATATTGATGGTACGTTAGCTCATATGGAAGGTAAACGTGGTCCGTATGAAGAAAACAAAGTACTTCTTGATGATCCAGACGAAGAAGTAATTCTTTCCGTGAAAGCTGAAAGTGATTACATCGGTCGCAAAGTAATCATCATGAGTGGTCGTCACGAAACCTGCAAAGAAGATACTGAGAAGTGGTTGCAGAAGTATGGCGTACCATACGATCATATCTACATGCGTGGTGCTGATGATAATCGTCCTGACGATATTGTTAAGTACGAATTGTTTATGAATCATGTACGCGAAGAATATAAAGTAGTAAAAGTATTTGATGATCGCGATCAAGTTGTGAAAATGTGGCGTAAGCTACTTCGCTTGAAAGTATATCAGGTAGAATACGGTAATTTCTAAGGATAAAAAATGATTCATGTAGTATATAGCATTTATAAAAGTAATGGTGCTGACGCAAATCCAATCTATAGTATTCATGATGTTATCACCCATACTGATTCACATTGGGTTGGTAAGGTGAACATCACTGGTGGTATCCGTAATGAGCTTGAAAAAGAATATCCAGAACCGGAATTTATGATTCAAGTAAGTACAGTAACATCTGCTGGTGGAACTGTTGAGTAATACTAGGGGTACTTAGTACCCCATTTTAATTGAGAGGTTATATATGATAGTTTATCTTTTTTATTATGAGCAGTACGAAATCGTAGACCACGATTCAGACGGTGCTGTTTATGAATCTGTACGTACCAATCTAAGTGCTTTTCGTAATCATGCGGATGGTCTAAAGTACTACCAATACAAATACCCAAACAAACTAATTCAAAGTGAAGGTATTATAATCGAAGACATAGAGGATTAAAAAAAATGACATTTCTTTATATTCTAGTTTGGGCAGTTTTATTTGCTCTAACAATTACAACAGCACAAAAGAATAACCGTTCAGTACTAGTATGGTCTTTCGTGGGTCTTGTATTCTCTCCACTACTATCACTTATCGTTCTATTACTAATAGGAAAGCGTCATGTCTGAAGCAGTTACCTATAAGTTTCCAGAAGAAGCCGATGAGTCAGCACAATTCGAATATGTTTGTTTCATGATGGATGATGTTGAAGAAAATACATGCGGCGAGCTTATTTTCTCAATTGACGTTGATTATCAAGGTCATTTCCATGTGGAAATTCATGAACATCCAGAAGATGAAGACGAAGAAAACGAACTCGTTGACTGGTATGTAGCTAAAACAATTAAAGACGTATATGATTTTCTAATGGACAAATATCTATGAGTGAATTTAATTTTGGGCGTTATACTCGTGAATTGGAATTCAATGGTGTAATTGCTAATCCAGATGAACGTGCATCCTTTTGTGCGGATTTACGTACTATCTATAATTTAACTGTTCAGTACGATAATGATTATCATGATTATGATGGTGCAGAAGAAGAAGATTTATTCGTAAATTATGCTTCAATCACACCAGAAATTTTAGATGACATTTCGGCTGGTAAAAAAGTTGATGGTGAAATGATCTCTGGTGAGATTGATTTCATGTACGATATGCTAAATGCTGGTGATATGGATGATGCATTCGGTTCACAAGGCTGGCGTTATCATTTAGGATGGGAATAATGGAAATTTTATCTTGGGTTGGAATATTCTGTATTTTGTACGTAGTAATGTCTATTATTACTTTTGGTGACGTTATTACGGAAATGGGTATTGAGGGTGAAGACAACCCACTAGTATTTGTCTTTGCAATATTCATGATGGGTATTGCTTGTCTATTAGCTGTATTCTGGCCTGTGTACTGGTTTGTGAAAATTAAAGATAAGATTACGGGTGAAAAGAAATGACAATTTTTCTAATTATGCTAGCTATTGCATATGTAATTGGTGCGATTGTTACATTTGGATATATGTTAGTTGAATTAACACTTGATTCTGATGGGTTAATTCCGATGTTGATAGGTACGTTTGCATCTATTTTATCAGGAATCTTCTGGCCTGTGATTGTTATATATTTTGCGTTAAATGAGTGATATATGATTGAAATTTTAGGACAAATTAGTTTGGTATATCTAGTAGTGATGATGGTTATTTTTATCGGAGCTACTACTTGGAATCGTGATTGGGATAGTGTTATTGGTGTTAGTATTATGGCACTAATTGCATTAACTTGGCCTGTATCCTTACCAATGCTATTGAAAGAGTACTGGTCAGATAGAAAGCAAAGGAAAGAAGAATGACACAAAAAATTTATGTAGCAAATGATGGAACTGAATTCAGTTCCAAAGAAGCCGTTATGGAATATCAAACGGCTGCTGATAAGCTTGGTGCAGAATTTGCAGAGAAGCGAAAGGAGTTTCTTAAGCTCCAAGAAAATCTAGCCAAAGCATTAGATGCACAATTAAGTTTTCAAGAAGAATGCACTCATGAATACATTACCATTGAATCTAAGTCTGATACTGGTAACTATGATCGTTCTCAGGATTCTTACTGGTTTGTGATTGAATGTAAATGTTGTGAAAAACGATGGAACGAAGATCAAGAAACTTCTCAATATCGTGGTCGTCGTTATGATGATCCAAAGATTGAGGTAATTAGGAAATATTAATATGACTATTAAAACAGAACAAGATGATTCTGGTGTTGAGTTTTCACTAATCGAATCTTGGGAAAATTGGGATGAGCATGGTGTGTCAGACCTTTATTTCTATAACGTAAAACTTCGTGCTGATGTATTTGGTGAAGATTTTATTAAGCAGTACGAAGGTAAAAATATTGACTTAGGTCTGTGGCTAAGTACTTCTACTATTGAAGTTTTTGTTGATGGTGAAGAAGAAGCAGTACTCACAAAGAAACTTAAGTTGGAATTTAAATAATGCATTTATTTGATTACTTTGTGGATGCAATAAATGGTGATATAGACTTTAGTGATCATGAACCAGGAAATGCATTTTTGTATGATGTTAAGTTAAAGTTCGAAGTGTTTGGTCAGGAATTTATTGAACAACACGAAGGAAGTACCATTGACATTGGTATCTATCCATCTATGTGTAAAATTGAAGTGTGGTCATCTGATTTTGAAGATCCGATTCTTCAAAAAAACTTTAAGGTAAATTTATCATGATTATTGCAATGCACATTAAAAGTGAATCTGGTGATAGCTATGTTGAGCTATTTGTAAATGATACACTTCAAGTAGTAAAAGAAAAACTATACGAAAGTATGGAATGGTACTGTCCAGTATGTGAATATCAAGTTACATTCGATGAACAAACTACTGAAGAAGAAAAACAACAATTTGATGAAATGGTCAGACAATGGTATGACGATTCATGGAAACGCGAGGATTACTAATATGTCTAATCAAGAAGCACATAAACTACTAAACGAAGCAGTATCAAAAATCGACCAAGCTGTGGCTGATGCTATTGCAATTGCAGATGAGCATGGGATTTCATTTGACCTAGATGTTTCATATGGAATGGGTGGTACATATTACCCACCAGCTATGCTACAAGATGAAGATGACGGTGCATGGTTGGTTGAAGAGTACTATCTTGATGCAGATCAAGGTGGTTGGGTAGCATCAAGTCAAACTTGCTAAGGAATAATAATGTCTAAAGTACGTACAATTAAACAGATTGAAAAAGAAATTAGTGCTCTAATTCAGGAAGGTAAAGACCTTGCCAATGAAAAGGGTGAGCTATTCGAAGTTCTAGATCAAACGTTCTATCCCGGTTCTGAAATCGTTAAGATGTGCACCGAAGATGACGACGAAGACGCTTATCTTGATGACTGGTACGCTGAGGTGTATGGCGAAAGTGGTAAGTGGATGAGCAGTTCTGATTTCTGCTAACAGACGGGGAATTTTATTCCCCATTTTAATTGAGAGGATATACTATGTTTAAAGATGCACTAAAGATGAAAATCGAAGAACTCACGAAAGAACG